>Ga0307377_10000854_pt1 | contig 40472 bp, 29 predicted proteins | sample TR3MG_FD_202535 | JGI IMG/M metagenome (GOLD analysis project Ga0307377, IMG submission 202535) | Soil microbial communities from Risofladan, Vaasa, Finland - TR-3 | ecosystem: Environmental > Terrestrial > Soil > Coastal area > Acid sulfate soil | place: Finland: Risofladan, Vaasa | collected...
CGGCTGTTGGTCCTGAAGCAATCACATCAATTGGATCGCCTGCCACATCTGATAATATCAGACTAACAAGTGTTGCAGGATAAACAGCCCTGGCCAGCTGACCTCCCTTAACAACAGATAAATGCTTGCGCACTGCATTAATCTCCTGAATGCAGGCTCCACTATTAATCAGAAGATTACTGATTGCAATCAACTCTTCAGGGTCAGAACCTTCGGGAAAATCCGGAAGAAGTGCTGACCCCCCACCTGATAAGAGACATATTACCAGATCATTGATATCGGCTTTGTTTGCTATATTCAATATTTCTTTGGTTGCCTTAAACCCATTCGAATCGGGCACCGGATGCCCTGCTTCTGACACTTTAATATATTTTAATTTGCAGGAATGGCCATACTTGACAACAATATGCCCTTCTCTTATTCTATTACAAAGAATATTTTCAACCTCCGCAGCCATCATTGCGCTGGCCTTACCCGCACCTATAACGTAAATATTATCAATCGAATTCACAGAAAAGCGAAGATGACCAATGACCAGTGAATCTTCATTTAAAGATATTTTCCCGGCTATCAATCTATCGGGAAGGACACTCTTGACACCCTCCATAAACATCTGTTCCGCAACTAACCTAATATTCATTTTAATCCTATTTAACTCAAAAACCCGGGCTTCATTAATAATATTGTTACCTATAGAATAAACAGCGATGTAATCCAGACACAAGAGAAGATAACTAAGCCCATTACAATTGTTGAGGAGGAATAAACTTTCAAAGTTGTAGGTGCGTCGATATCTGAAAAATTGGAAACAACCCAGAAGTAGGAATCATTCGCATGAGAGATTAGCATTGAGCCTGCTCCCATTGAGAGCATTGCGAGCAGCCGGCCCCACTCCGAATCGAGACCAAGCATTGAGAGCATAGGGGCGACAAAAGATGCTGATGTAATCATTGCCACTGTTGATGAACCCTGGGCAGTCTTCATGACAGATGCAATAAGAAAAGGAACGACAAGTCCAATACTTGTACCAGTCAGTAACCTACCCATTGCCTCACCTGTACCAGTTTCTTTTATAACCATTCCAAACATTCCTCCTGCAGCTGTTACTATCAGTATAGGTCCGGCTTTTTCAATTGCCTCCGTAAAAACAACATTCATCGATACCATTGTTTTATGCTTGATTAACAACAAGGCCAATAAAGCACCAATTGATAAAGCAAATATCGGCTCCCCCGGAAAATAGAATATTTTTGAAATAAGAGTTTGTCCGCTTTTATCAATCAAGCTGAACAATGATTTGAAGGTAATTAGCAACAGAGGAACAACAATAGGAAGAAAAGAAAGAAAAGCTGATGGCAGATCATCCTGTGTTAGTTGCTTGTCAACTTCAATCTCTTTCACCGGAGGATACTCCTTTCCTTTTGTAATCCATTTGCTCCAAAAGTATGCTGCAATAGCGCCCGGGATAGCGAAAACTATCCCAATAATGATAAGATACCCAATATTTACTTTAAACAGTTCTGCGGCAGCCAATGCCCCGGGATGCGGAGGTATCAGGCAATGTACTGAAAAAAGAGAACAGGCAAGCACTGTTGCCAAAAAGGGGACTCCAAGTTTTGACTTTAAACTAAAAGACTTGGCAAGTCCGCTTAGTACTATAAATCCAGCGTCACAGAATATTGGTATTCCGGTAATAAACCCGGTGATGCCTAATGCCTGAGCAATTTTTTTTTCTCCTGTTTTTGATAGAATAAAACGGGCGATACTCAAAGTAGCACCTGTTTTATCAAGTGTTATGCCAATTATGGCCCCCAGTATTATAAGAAACCCGATTGAGGCCATGGTGTTGCCAAAACCTTCCTTAATTGTGCTCACAATGGTATCGGCAGGGAGAGTCGTAAATGCCAGAAAAAGAGAAACTAGAAAAAGAGCAATGAATGCTTTTAGTTTTAACCTGGTAGTAAGAATTATTATAGCAATAATACTAATGCCAACCAGAATTGAAGTAGATAAGATGCTCATGCTTACATTTAATTATCTTATGGTTCAAGTAATAATAATAAACTCAGGTCCCTCTCAGCTTACTCAACATCAACCCAATAACTGGATATAATTCACGGGGACCTTTATATTTTATCCGGTACAACGAATGGTTCACGATACTGCCGCGTAAGCAGAGCATCCGCTTGTGGGTCATTAACAAACTTCATCTTTATAGGATCAAATTCAAGTGTTCTTCCCAACTTATAAGAAATATTACCAAGATGCATCAATGCACATGAATAGAACCCATCCTTTATATCCCCCATTGCAAGATCCTGATTATCTGCAACTATGGCATCAATAAAATTCTTATAATGATCTCCCAGTCCGCTGCCTTTTTCTCCGGGTGTACGTTCTTTTCCAATAAATGCCTGCCATTCGTTGACATTTTTTGTCAAATATCCTTCCGATCCAAAGAACAGATTCCCAATGATATTCGCAGAACTAGTCATGTAATTATTGCCTGGTTCTTTTGTATCACCTATAATGCCCTCGGGGTTGGTTATCCAGTGCCGTACTTCAAACTGGAGTATTTTTTTCTTATCACCGCCTCCCTCTGGATTCGGAAACTCAAATGTCGTCACCAAATCATTAGGTGTTTGCTGATCATCGTCGAACATGAAATGGCCTCCAATAGAACTAATCTTTGTTGGAAGAGTGACCCCCAGACCCCATCGGGCAATATCCATCTCATGAACGCCCTGATTACCCATATCGCCATTACCATAATCCCAGTTCCAATGCCAGTTATAGTGAAATCTGTTTTTTGAAAATGGCATTTTCGGTGCTGGTCCCAGCCAAAGATCATAATCAACACCAGCTGGAACCGGTTCATCAGGTGTTTTCCCAATAGTATCGCGCCATTTATAACATAGCCCCTTCGCCATATAAACCTCACCCAGGTCTCCATTATGTAGGTATTTAGCCATTGATTGGGCACATGGATTACTCCTCTGTTCTGCTCCATCCTGAACTATCATCTTATATTTTTCAGCAGCTTCAACCAGTTTTTGACCTTCATAAAAGTTATGACAACATGGTTTTTCCACTGAAACATGTTTTCCTGCCTGAAGTGCCCAAATTGATGCAAGAGCATGCCAGTGATTAGGCGTAACAATTGAAACTGCATCAATATCCTTTTCCTCATACAATTTTCGCAGATCAGTAAAAATCTTCGGTTTTGGCAAGCCTTTGTCGATAAAATGATTTTTAACACGTTCTCCAAATAAGTTACTATCTACATCGCACAAAGCAACCACACGGGCATTCTTAAGCTTTGAATAACTGGTAATATGCCCCTGACCCTGTCCGCGTATGCCTATTACTGCAACGTTAACACGGTCGTTTGCACCTTTCCATCCAGAACTTAAAATAATAGGAGCTACTGCAATTCCTGCAGTTCCTGTAATAACCTTTTTTCCAAATTCACGTCTGTTCATAATTATAATATTTTTAATGTTATGGATAACTTCTTTCCAGAATTATTCCTATTAATGAAAATTATGTAAAAAAGAGATAAGCTACGAATATAGCTGCTATAAATCCGGCAAGATCAGCAAGTAAGCCGCAAGAGATTGCGTGTCTTACGTTTTTTATACCAACCGAACCAAAATATACCGCAATAATATAAAATGTCGTATCGGTAGCCCCCTGCATTGTACACGCTAATCGACCAACAAATGAATCGGCTCCATATGTTGTCATAGCATCAATCATAAGGCCACGGGCACCGCTTCCGGACAGGGGCTTCATAAATGCAACAGGTAATGCTGCAGTAAACTGGGTATCAAAACCCATCCAGGCAATGAACCGTGCAATGCCTGTAATGATAAAATCCATGGCGCCTGAAGCTCTGAAAATTCCAATTGCCACCAGGATTGCTACCAGGAAGGGAATTATTTTAATAGCTATTGTAAATCCCTCTTTTGCTCCCTCAATAAAAGCATCATACACATTCACCTTCTTCAGAAATGCCAGAACAATAAAAAGGATTATAGTTGTCATAAGTATAAAGTTCGCGGCAAAGGTTGAAATAGTTGATATCTGCTCCTTTGGAAGCCTGCTAAAAAAGATAATTATTCCAATAACTATTGCAGTCAGACCGCCAAGATAGGCCAGAATAACTTTGTCAAGTAAATTTATCTTCTGAACTATTGCAACACTTACCAAACCAACAAGAGATGCAAAAAAGGTTGAGATAAGTATTGGTATGAAAATATCAGCAGGATTTACTGCTCCAAGCTGTATACGGTAAACAATGATACTTACAGGAATAATTGTTAGTCCGGCAGTATTCAAAACCAGAAACATGATCTGAGCATTAGAAGCAGTTTGTTTGTCAGGATTAACTTCCTGCATCTCTTTCATTGCCTTTAGTCCTACAGGAGTTGCAGCATTATCCAGCCCAAGCATATTAGCAGACAGATTCAGTAATATTGATCCATAAGCCGGATGACCCTTTGGCAGACCCGGAAAAAGCTTTAAAAAAAGCGGACCGATAAGTCTTCCTAAAATGGCAACCACCCCGCCTTTCTCTCCTACTTTTAATAATCCCATCCAGAGGGTAAGCGCTCCTGTTAATCCTAGCGATATCTCAAAACCCGTTTTAGCATTTGAGAATATGCCATTTGCCATATCATTGAATACCTGAATATTACCTGTAAACAACAATTGCCCCAGTGCAACAACAAATCCAATAAGGAAAAAAGCAATCCAGATATAATTAAGTGCCATGCTAAGAGTTTGGATGCTAAGATAATTATTATAGAAGACAAAAGTTAAAAGACAATAGATAAAAGGAAAAAGGTTAAAGGCGAAAGTAGATTATCTGAAACCATAATATATAATGGACTTTTTAGACTTTACAGACCTTCGTAAACTTGTTTTTCACCATAATTTAATATATTTGTACCAATAGTACAGACAATTAACTCAGAGATGTTATTTATTAGACCTTAATTATAAACTTGCTATCAATAATTTAAGAACATAATACTTTTATCATGAAAAAACAGATCATTACAATTCTTGCAATCCTGACATTAAATGGAATATTGCTTTCCCTTTCGGCACAGGATATAGTGTTACCCGCACCTGATAGAACCGGAGGTATGCCCCTAATGCAGGCACTAAATGAAAGACAGACGACAAGGTCTTATACAACAGATAGTCTAACACATCAACAACTTTCCGAACTATTATGGGCAGGATGGGGTTTCAACAGAGAAGATCTTAAAAAAAGGACTGCCCCATCTTCAATGAATTATCAGGAGATTGATGTATATGTTACCCTTCCTGAAGGACTTTATCTTTATGTTGCTGAATCAAATATACTGAAAATGATAAACAACAAAGACCTCAGGAAGTTAACCGGGTCCCAGTCTTTTGTTGCAGACGCAGCATTAAACATTGTATATGTTGCAGATCTGGCTAAAGTTGGAAAAAAAGAGGGTGATGAGATTTTAGATAGGGATCTCCTTTCGTCGTGGGCCAATACAGCATTTATTGCACAGAATATTTATCTGTACTGTGCATCAGCAAACCTTGGATGTGTAATCAGAGGATCAATCCCGAATGAGCCACTTGCCACTGAAATGGGATTAAGGTCAAACCAGAGGATAACACTTTCACAGACCGTTGGAGTACCTAAGTGGGATTAGTAACATCCCGGTCTCCCCCTCTCCTGATCTTTCTTCTATTCCCCCGGTGCCCGGTACAATTCAATATTTGAAATAACCGGGCAGGCTTTTGATTTATTTACAGCCAGCCTGATCTTGGAGGTTTTTATAACCGGGAATTTCCGTATCACTTTATGACCAATTGTTGTACCATTAATTACCTGAGTCCATTTACCATTATCAAAAGCTGAAACCTCAAATTCCTGCACTCTCTGTCCAAGTTTAATGTACTCCTGTATTATAATTCTGTTAACTTCTGTTTCTGTTACAAGGTCAATTATTATTTCTCCTGTTGTTTTAGAATCAGAAGTAGCCCAATAGGTTTCAGGATCACCATCATTGACATTTGAACCATTGAATAATTTTCCTCTGCTCTCCGGGGCAGATACTTTCTTCCCCTTTGCCAGATCTGTCGTAAACTCCTTTTTCCGCAATTCATTAAATGCCAATAGTGCCTTTACATCATTCTCATGTAAAAGACCTCTTCTGTCAGGAGGAACATTCAGTAGAAGGTTACTGTTTCTACCAACAGAAGAATAATATAGCTCCATAAGGTTTTCGGGTGTTCTCACAAGTGAATCCTGACTTTCATGATAAAACCATCCTGGGCGAATAGAAACGTCAACCTCTGCAGGCACCCAGAAACGACCATCTTCATGCCCTTCTCCAAGTATTTTTGCAAAATTTCCACCAGGAAACATTTGATCTCTATTTAAAAGAGACCAATTGGTAAGGCTTCCCATACCGCTCTCATTTCCAACCCATCTTACATCTGGCCCTGCATCGCTGAACATAACAGCATCAGGCTGTAACTCACGAACAATTTTATGGGTATTAGGCCAGTCATAATAGGTCTTATTATCAATTTTTCTTGTCTCTCTGGCTCCTCCATAGAATCCATCACCACCATTGGCCCCATCGAACCATACCTCGAACACATCACCATAAGTCGTAAGCAGTTCATTGAGCTGATTACGATAATATGTAATATAATCGGGAGTCCCATAAACGGCACTGTTCCTATCCCATGGAGAGAGATACACTCCAAATTTCAAACCATTATCATCACATGCCTGTCGCAACTCCTTTAAAACATCTCTCTTACCCTCCGCCCATTTAGAGTTTTTCACAGAATGCTTTGTATATGCAGAAGGCCACAGGCAAAAACCATCGTGGTGTTTAGCTGTTATAATAATACCCTTCATTCCAGCATCTTTAGCAACTTTTGCCCACTGACTGCAATCGAGTTCAGAAGGATTAAATACTGATTCCTTCTCATCGCCGTAACCCCACTCTTTATCTGTGAATGTATTAACAGTAAAGTGTGCAAACATATAATATTCCATCTCATGCCATGCAAGTTGTCGGTCAGATGGAACAGGTCCAATTGGTTCAGGCGGCAAGACTTCTGTACAAGCAGAAAGAATTATTAAGCTAAAAAGCAGAAAGGATAATTTTTTCATAAAACAAATTTTTATTCTGAAAGATCTTTAATTCTAATGTTTCTGAATTTAAGTTCTGATCCATGGCCAAGGAAACCAATATGACCTGTTGTATTTTTTAATCCCGGATGTTCCTGATGATCCAATGTACCATTATCTCTTGGACCTGAGATATCTCCATCGACAATTATGGTTCCATTTAGAATAATTTTAATCTGTGTCCCCTTGACAATTACCTCCTCATAATTCCATTCACCAACCGGTTTCTGATATTCACGTTTAGCTGGTATAACACCGTAAACAGAACCATGATACTGATAAGGTTGCAGATTAGCATACACAGGTGCTCTATTATCGAGTATCTGTAGTTCCATTCCAACATAAGCAGCATCACCGGTAAGAGGTGTTCTTATTCCCAAACCATTATTTGCGGCGGGTGTAAGCAGAAATTCAAACCTGAAAATAAAATCAGCATACTCTTTTTCAGTATAGAGGTTTCCACCAGAGCCATCATCAGGCTTTACAACAACCATTTCATCTTCTGCCACATATGATTTTTTATTACCAATCCAGTTATCAAGGTTTCTTCCATTGAACAGAGCAACAAATCCTGCAGCTTTTTCTTCCGGAGTCAGATTATACTCCTTTTCATGAATCTCCCTGACATATATATCCCTGAATGCCAGGTCAGTGCCATGTGCCTGCAGCTCTATGGAGCCTTTAGGGAAAATAGGAATATTGCGGTCCCAGTAATTCTCCAGGGTTACATTATCAACAACCAGTTCTCCATTTAACCATACTGATACTTTTTCTCCAATCATTACAATTCTGAATGTATTCCAGTCGCCAACAGGATTATCAGCTACTTTTAAAGGTTTAGACGGGTTTTTCTGATTATTGTATAATCCACCGGATCCTACCTGAGCTCCAGATTCAACTCTCGAAGTATCCCAAATCTGAACCTGTGGTGAACCTCGAAGATATATTCCACTATCGCCATTTTTGGATATTCTCCAATCAACTAACATTTCAAAATCAGAATACTCCTTTATTGAGCAAAGGTTATCTCCGCTACCGGTAAAAGATATACAAGCATCTTTAACGCTCCAGTTTTCCGAAACTTTTTTATCTGCCTCAACCTGTTTTTTAGCTAGTTGAGCAGGCTTCATCTTAGATCTTAGAACAGGATTATCAACGAGGCCTTGCCAACCTGTAAGGTCTTTCCCGTTAAACATCGATTTAAAACCTTCATCGGGAGACATCTCAGATAAATACTTTTTTACCCTCTCTTTTTCATAATCACTTTCCTGCCCTTGAAGTTTCCCGGTCACCCTGTTAAGAATTTCCTTTGCCATAACACCATACATTCCAGCCTTAGAATCCACCAAAGGAAGGGCAATATCCATAGCAGCTTTTGCAGCAATAGCTGAAGTAGCAGGATCATCAAGATAGCCTGCGACAAAATAGAGTGACTGATAAGTCTTAAGTTTACCAATTTCGGTCAGCAATCCATTTTTCCTGTCTGCACTAAGGGCATAGGGCATTATCTTACGGTAAAGAAGTAACTTCTGATCAGATGGCAATGAAGCAGAACTTATTTGTTTGATATAGCCTTCAAAAGCAAGACCCTCAAAAGTTTTATTACCTGATGCACATATCTCAAACAGGGCTGATGAAGCTGAGTAATCGCTCCAGTTTGTGAGTGTCTTGAAACAGACATCGCGCATAACTGAATTGCCATCTTCAAACTCCTTTAAAACTACTGCCAGTGATTCACGACCTCCTGTTTTTGCCAAAACAGGAATGATTTTTTCCTTTTGAATTTTTCCTTGCATAGCTTTCAGAATAGCTGAAGATCTCATCTCCGGATCAGCAATTTTTCCAGCAGCAACAGCAATAGCCGTCTGGATATCAACTACATATTCCTGCTTGTCGGTGACCGAGAGAAGTCCTATCAGCTTAGCCTGATCATCTAATCCGGCAAGGTTAGCGAGTGCCTTAATAGCTGCAGATTTAACTGATTCTTCTGCTGAAGAGGTAAAAGGAAATACTTCAGAGAAATAAAGATTGTCCTTATTCCATGCAAGCAACTCAATTACGCTTTTTTTGGCTGATGCTGAACCATCTTTAAGCAGAGGTATTAACAATGGCATCTCTTTACTACCGGAAACTGACATTAAAGCTGATTTTGCTGTCTCCTGATCTGAATCACTACTAAAGTTCATCAAATAATCAATCAGAGCACTTATGGCTTCACTTCCATTTAACTTTACGATTGCTTCAGCTGCCTCTCTTCTAACAAGCATATCAGAATTTGACAACGATGCAGAAATTAATGGCAACGCCATTTTATCTCCCCGTAATCCAAGCATATTTATAATTTGAGGTTTTGCAGCAGGAATAGCTTTTGGAAAATAATCTACCCACATCTGTACTATTTCACTCCCGGGAATTGATAGTGAAAGACGTAATGCGGCACTCCTGTACTTGTCATTAACATGTGCCGCAGCCTTTTTCAGCTCAGACATTGCTTCAATGCCGTGAAATCCAATATATGTATTAAGGGCAGTAGTTTTATTTTGAATAGTGAGGTTGTTATCACATTTTTTAATGATGAGTTTGCATATCTTATCCATGGTTTTCAAATCACCACTCTTACCAACAACCTCAGCATAGTTAAGAAGGGCTGCTGTGACACCTGTAGTCTCCCATTTGTAAGAGACCTCCTTTGCTGCACTTAATAGTACAGGATAGGCTAATGGACTCCCGCTCTGAGCAAGGGCATTATATGCGGATGCTTTAATATTAGCATCACTTTCAGAAGACCACGCAATGTATTCGTTTACTGCTAATTGAGATTTCATTATTGCTAAATTATTCATAACTGCAGTGGCACAGGGCAGATCCATGTTTTTCAGAGATTCAGCCAGAACAGTTTCTGCAGTTTTCCCACCAACAGCAGCAATAACGGCTACAGCTGGCTCACAATTATCCTTATTGGTAAGAAAAACCTTCATTGCCTCAACAGATTGATTGCCACCAATTATCTGCAATTGTTTCATAAAGAAATCTTTGACATCGCTATTTTTTTGAGAGACTGCATAACTAATACATATTTTCTCCCACATAACTCTCTCTGAATCTTTCCCTTTTTGAGAAAGAAAACGCGACAGGCTTTCAATAGCAAACCGTGGACCGGTATCATCTCCTGTTCCATCCGGAACAACCTGATCACATATCTGCTTTATACCAATCTCTCCAAGCGATACCATATCTCCCATCAACTGATTGGTAAGGGAAAGATCTTTAGCCGGAAGACGTGCAAGAAGATCAGCAACTTTGGTTTCAGTGGTTCTCTTATCCTGTGCAAAAGATGATATTGTAAGTAACAGGAGTGTAAAACCAATAACTAATATTTTTTGTCTTTTCATCATGATTTATTTTTTAAATGACCTGAGTTTTTTTTGATCCAGCAAATCGGGATTAAATCCATCAGCTCACCTTATTTAACTTTTCAACACTTCAACTATTTTTTAACTATCAGATAGTCCATGGGCCGCGCATTGGTGGGTTAATGAGCCTGTTTGCAGCATCATCATCAATGCACTCCTGTTTAACCGGATCATATTTTAGGTTCCTCCCCAATCTAAGAGCAATTACTCCAAGATTAACTATTGAACATGATCTGTGTCCGTTTGACTCATTCAGTGCAAATTTTTTCCTGGTAAGAACTGATTCCGTGAATGTACCTACCTGAGGTTCAGGATCAGGAAGAGAATTAATAAGCTTCTCAAAGTTAGGGATATCTGATTTGAATCCTTTATATACTTTACCATTCGGTCCTTCAATATAGGCAGCATCTTTATCGTGATTTTCTCCATCCAGTATAATTTGACAACCATCAGCATATGTATATGTTATTCTTCTCCAGGAACCTACAGCATCGAAGTGCTGTTGAGGGGCATCAATTTCAATTGAGACAGGGCCGGTATCGTCTTTACCCAGCATATACTGAACAGGGTCAAGATAGTGTTGCCCCATATCACCTAATCCTCCTCCGTCATAATCCCAGTAACCACGGAATTTTGCATGTACCCTCTCAGGGTTATAAGGTTTATAAGGTGCCGGACCGAGCCAAAAGTCATAATCAAGCTCTTCCGGAACCGGCATCGGTTTAAGATTATGTAGTCCGCTCCAGTAAAACTTCCAGTTGTAACCAGTTATACCACTCACAGTAACCTTTAGCGGCCATCCCAGAGCCCCGCTATCGACAAGTTTTTTCAGAGGTTTAACAGCAGTACCCAGACCATAAAACTGGTCCTTAAACCTGAACCATGTATTAAGTCTGAACATTCGCCCATTTTTCTGAACTGCCTCAACAACTTTGATTCCCTCACCAATAGTACGTGTCATTGGCTTCTCGCACCAGATGTCTTTACCTGCCTCAGCCGCTGTTTTAGCAATTATACCATGCCAGTGTGGTGGTGTTGCAATATGGACTATGTCAATATCGGGTCTTGCAATCAACTCGCGAAAATCATGATATCCGGTTACATTACCTCCTGCCTGAGCTATGGCCTGCTCAAGATGCTTTTTATCTACATCACAGGCAGCTAAAAGCCTTGTTCCTTCATAAGCAATATGTCCCCGTCCCATACCACCAACTCCGACTATTCCTTTTGTAAGCTGATCGCTGGGAGCTGTATATCCCTGTCCTCCAAACACATGCCTTGGAATAACAGTAAAAGCAATAGCTGCAGCGGTTGTTTTTCGCAAAAAATCGCGTCGTCCAAGATTGTTCTTTTTCATAATATTTTAATTTATAAGTATTTTAATCGTGAAAAGACAGGAAATGTGGTCAGATACCTTGAATCCAAAACCTGATCATTAATGAATTAAATTAATAATCCTGCAATTTGCAATTTTTGCAGGCAAAATACAAGTGGAAAAAATTCTAATTTAGGATATTTTCTTTATTCAGCCTAATCAGTTGAGCAGATCAAGACCTTCTACAGCAGAGGTTCCTGTTGGAGTATTAAGTAGTGCTTTCTGGAACAGCACCTTCGACTCCCTCAAATTGTTTAATTTAAGATATGTCCATGCAAGCATTGTTAATGCATCATAATCAAATGGATAGAGATTAACGACCTTGTCGAAATATTTTCTGGCAGTTTCAAAATCTCCCCTCCCATAATATATAAGTCCCAGACGATGCAGTACAATCGAATTATTGGGTGAGATCTCAAGGATCTTATCATATTGTGCAATAACTTCTGTCCAGTTACCCAGAGCTGCCAACGGATAGACCAGACCAAGTCTTGATTCCAGAGAATAAGGCATTAGTGTAACCGCCTTCAGATAATAAGCCTTTGATTCGGTAAAACCTCCTGACTGGTATGTAAGCCATCCCAATCGAATATTGATCTCATATGATTTTTCATCATAAATATCTTTTAAAGAGGCTATTGCTCCAAGATATTCTCCAGTCGCTTCCTGAATATAACTCTTCTGAAATGCCTCTTTCTTTGTAGCAAAATCCTGGGCTTCAGATAATGATGCTGAAAAGAGAAGAATACTTACAACGATAAAAGTTCTTTTTAAAATTTCCATGATATACCTCCTGTAAAATTATTACTATTATAACTGAGTTTATTTGTACTAAAAGAGATCTGACCATCTTCAGGAATAAGTTCACTTGAATATGTGCTGATCCCTCCACCTGCAAAAATTGTTATGCCGTCTTTTTGGACAGGTATTATTATCCTACCGGAAAACCTGCTGTGCAGTATATCCGGGCTGTTATAGATATATAATCCGTTATCAGAGACATAGTTATTCATCTCACCCATCAGACCCGATAATTCCATCCAGACTTTTCTGGCAATTGAAAATCCGCCTGTAAATCCGCTAACAATTTTTAAATCTGACAAACTGCTTTCAATCTCCATTCCAGCGGATACCTTAGCCCCGATATATATATCAGAGTTACCTGACGGATAGACCATAAATGAGGCAGTCCCATGTACCTGGCTCAAGAAGTTAATATGAGAGTACCCTGCCTCAGCACCTATAACAATAAATCCGGTATTTTTTGATATTGCTGTTCCTGCAAAATATCCGTTTGATCTGACATTATAGGTTTTAGCTGAAGAATTCATACCAGATGTTGATATGCTTATTAAAGGATAACCTGCAGTAATAAAGTGGAAAGAAGGGCTAATGATCCAGCCGGTTGAGGTGAAAAAATTAAGTGATGCATAGTATTGGTTCTGAATTACTCTCTGTGAAAGCAAATCAGCTGATATTGATCCATCAAAATAATGAAGGTGATTTTCTTTTAAAAGATTGGTAAATGCATGGTAATAGCTTACATGATTTCCTATAATGTGAGAAGCAGACACTGAGTTATTAATAAAATATTTTGTAACAATCTGGCTTCCTGCTTCCCTATCAGAAAAATATGCATCCGGATCAGATATTATATCATCTGTTCCACTATCACTAAAGAAAGACTCGAATGTAATGATGTTTTTCCTGAGTTTGCTCTCATTAACTATCCGGTCTCTGTTTTGAGGATAAAAAAGCGGCATTAATGATTGGGCCTGATAAGAATGTCCGGATAAATAATAGGAATAAAACAAGTATTCCAAAGCAATCTGGTCATTCGTATTAAGTTCGAGGGCTATTCTGAAGTGCTCTGCCGATTTGACATAATTATGTTTCTCATAATATGCAATTGCAATACGCATCCTCAGATAATAATAGTCATGTCCGTTTTTTATAGCATTATTTCCGGCGGAGATAAGCTTATTCCAACTCTTTTCAATATATAAACTATAGGTAAGGCTATCAGCGTACCTGAAATTTTCTGTCGCCTGACCATTTAATTTCAATGCGATAGAAAATAAGACTATTGTAAATATTATTCTGAACATGTAGCAGTAATTATAGTTTTACCTTTTTTATCAACTTCAAAGTAATGTATACCGTTTTCATCAATGGTTAGTTTAAAATCCGTCCTGTCCACTTCATGCAATCCAATATAATTTACAGTTGATGAAACCAATTGTATTTTTGTTGTCATGACCTCATTATCAATAAATTCATATTGCATTTTGAATTCAGAACGAAGGAATTTAAAGAATGGAGCCACAAAGTCCTGAAAGAAGAGCAGTGGATTCTTCATAATTAGATTTAGAGGAAGGCTGTCTTTAATTTGCAAATTTTTATAAAATCCCAACTGAACCTTAAATGTTGCCTGAAAGAAATAGTATAACAGGGGTTCTTTAGGTCCGTCGTAATGATTGAACATAAACAAACTACCATCATTGGAGAACCATGCAACCGCCCCGGAGGATAAACATTTTATAAAGGGATTATTAAATTCATTTGTATTAATTTCCCAAATCACTTTATTGCTTTCCCCGTCTTTTGTGGTATCAAAGCAGAGCCTTTTGCCCGGGATCAGATCAAACCCATTACAAAGAAGCTCATTCTTTTCAACATTGGATATTTTAAGGTCAATAACCGGGACAGAGTAGTTCTTCAGTTTAAAACCCTCTTCATTATGCTCTATGAAATAACTAATAGGATAATATACAGTTGGTGATCCAATATATTGTGATGTCTGCATCTGAAAATGGAGGTGTGGATATGGAGATCTTCCTGAATTACCACACTTCCCAATAATATCTCCCTGTTTTACCTTATCTCCTGGTTTTACTGAAATTGAATTCTTCCTTAAATGACTCATGGAGGAAAACAGGTAGTTATTATGCCTGATAATGACTGTATTGCCCCAATTTTCTTTTAAATTAACCTTCCCTATAATATTATCCTCTACATTATCGGTTACTGATTCAACATAACCATCTGAAGGAGCAAGTACCGGTTTGTTAAAGCAAAAATAGTCTTCAAGTAAGTCTCCCTCACCGGAAAATTGTTTCCCGGAATTGTTTGTGATCATGAAATCTAAAGCATGCTTCCAGGCACCTTTGTGAGTATGTGTTCCATCATAATCCTGGGAAACCGTCCAGATACCAAAAAACGGAAGGCTTACAGGAATCATATCGTGCCTGAATCTTTCTGTATCATTCTGAAATGAGTAAAGATTCTTTTCGGGAGAGTTCTGCTGGATTATTACCTCCGAAAGCCTTTTTGAAGGCTTGACTCTAAATTTCAAAGCATAAATGAACAACAGGACAATTAGGTTAAATGGGAGAGCAAATATAGGCAGTGAAATCGTTGTGAATATTGTAGAAAGGCTCAATGTAAACAGAGCAACCAGGGGTACAAGAAATATCGTCCAGAGATAGGAACGAATTGAGGGAATAACAAAAAATCCTCCTAATGCTATTGATGTAAGTATATAATTAAACCCTATATAGCTATAGTTCGTTTCAGATATACTCACCCCTGCCAGTTCATAAAAATAAAAAGCAGTAAAGAAACCGATAAGAGATAGGGTAAAAGATATTCTTGAATAATATAATAATCCTGCGGTAATGATAATTCCCGCCAACACATTATATTGAAAAAGGATAGCTCCAAGTGATATGAAGTATATTTTCAATGGCTTCATAATATCCATATTATTCCACCAATCATATAGCTGAACAACCGGATTACCACCCATAATATATAGTTCATTCAAGGTAAAGATCCCTCTTTCACTTATCCCAAGGAATGACATATTCTTTGTAGCAAGAGTAAGTATCCATGCACCGATTAGAAAAGGGATACTGAGGTATGGCAAACCATATTTCCCAACCACTCCTTGCAGGCTCACTGCAATAAAAAGTGTCAGGACAGCTGCCAGAAGAATGATAATGGTAAGGAGTATACCCGGTGAAAAATAGATGCCAAGACAAAGGCCTACCAGAAGACTATTGAATCCATATAAACCCTTAGATATCAAGCGCTTATCAAACCCCAAAAAAATACCTGCAAGATTTGTTATAATAACCGACATCAGGCCTGCTAAACCAGCATAGATATCAGCAAAAGAAACAAGGATAAGAATCACAGCAAATACGTTATTGTCAGAAAAAAAGATCTGAGAATAACTGTTTAAAACACCCTTAAAAAACAGATGCAGGCTGGCTCTCATTTATTGAAGATTGTTAATATTTTAAAGGTGATAATCTCATGATAAATGATCTGGTAGTTTTTCGAGCCCTCTGATAGATTCAAGATTCTCAGATTCTCTGATAATGTGCATTTTCCCTTTAGTATCAATAAGTACAATCTTAGGTCTGTAAGTGATAAACTGCATCCACTGGGTCATATTATATGCTCCTACTCTTTTTATTACAAAATTATCACCTTTTTTTAGAAGAGGGAAAGCTACTGCTGCTCTTATAACATCAATATTCATACATAAAGGTCCAAATATTGTTGTTTCCTCAAGATGATCAGAAGTAACTTTTGCAGGATGAACCTCATGCTCATACCAGAAAGAGGTAAAGAGAATATTCACCCCCGCATCAAAGATCGTTGCCCTTCTTCCATCAGACAACCTTTTATTTGCAAGGACAGTACCAATAAGAGAACCCGCATCATCTATTAAGGCCCGCCCGGTTTCAAGGATCAGAAGAGGAAGTTTTGTGGGATCCAATTCGGAGTTAACAATTGCACTGGTAATTGCTTCAGCATATTCATCAAACCCTGGTACCATATCCCTGCCCTGATAATATGCTCCTTTAAGAGTGTTTTTTGAAGCAAATCCACCACCTATATCCAGATATTTTAACGATTTGCCATGTTTCTTTTCTGTTCTGTAGGCAAGGTCCGCCAGTTTGGTCATAGCTTTACTGTAAGCATCAACAGCCAGCATATATGTGCCAATATGTGTATGAAGGCCGACAAGTTCAAGATTACCATCCATCATTATCCTGTTAATTGCATCCCAGGCCTCTCCATTTTCATAGTTGAACCCGAACCTGTCCCAAACAGGATAAACACCGGTATCCATATTCACCCTGATAGCTACTTTAGCTTTCTTCTTAAGTTTTGCGGCAGCTTCTATAACCATATATAACTCATCAAAGTGATCTATATGAATAAATGAGTCATTTTCGATAGCATTGGCCAGATCTTCAGATGATTTATCGGGGCCATTGAAAATAATCTGCGCCCCTGGCACATTGTTTTTCAGTGCTTTCTCATACTCAAAACCCGACACCACCTCAGCCCAGGAACCCTCCTGATGAAAGATCCTGCATACAGCATCGAGATAATTTGTTTTGTATGACCATGCAAACTGTACTTTGGGATACCTGGTCTGAAATGCTCTTTTTGCCTCTGCATATGTTTCTCTGATTGTTTTTTCGGAGATCACAAAAACCGGAGAACCGAACTGCTTAACTATATCAGATACAGGTATATCTGCTATATGCGTAACCGGTTCTGATTGTACACTCATTCCAAATTTAGATGGCATACCTGCCTTTATCTTCTTGATATATGGCCTTTCGAATTGCTTCTTCATAATAATATATTTATAATTCTTCTGTCATTGATAATTTCTCAAATTCTTTAATATCCGTAATAAGATCAAAAGAATATCGTACAAAGATGATTCCTTTCCTGTAATTAGCAAAAGGAGTAACTTTCATGCCCAGGGCAAGCTTAACAAGTGCTTCGGGGATATTCTGACCAGCTCCAACTGCCAGGTAAACCCATGCAGGGATCCTTGGATTTATTTCAATTAGGTAAAACTGTTGATCGTCTGTTTTAACAAGTTCCAGCTCCATTCCTCCACGCCACTTTGTAGAGCTGATTATATGATGAGTAAGGTCAAGCATCTTACTGTCATCCAGCGTTATACCTGACCATGCCTTTCCTTTATCTGTTATATAAAGCTTCCTCATGGGAACTGCTCCAATTGTATTCCCATTACCATCGCCCAAAGCAACAACGTTAACCTCGGTACCTCTGATAAATTCCTGAATTACCACAGGGAGACCCCATTTGGCAGAAATTTTATTAAAAAACATCTCAGCCTGCTCGAAATTATTTGCAATAGATGCATCATAAAATTTGCCCTTTATAACAACAGGATAATCATATTTCTCAACAACCTCTTTTAACTCAGTTAATGTACCAACCGGACTTCCTTCCGGTACCTTTACATTATATTTCTTTCCGAACTCAGGAAGATTTGATTTATGCCTCTCCTCAAATTGTTTCAATTCAGGTAGAAAAGTATGAATTCCCGCATTCAATAGAATATCCTTTGATTTCATAAAAGCCATCAATTCTGCATCAAAATTCGGAATCAGAATATCTATCTTTTCCTTCTGGTTTATCTCCAGCACCCTTTTAATAAGAACATCAGATCCTTCCGATGGATAAGGAATACGATATGTCTTATCAACCATTTCATGCATATATATACCTGGCTCCAGATTCTCATAAGCAAGGCCTATAATCTTTACATCAAATTCTTTTGAATCGCGAAGAGCTCTTATAACAGGAATTCCTGGTCCCGGATTGTCAGTATTATTCAGACCTGTTACGGCTATATTTAATTTAGATCTGGTCGTCATCTTCCAATAATTTGTATTGTTTCAGCATACCGAGAAAATCATAATAATATTTTTCAAAATCATCTGACCCTACGTCATAATTGTTGGTCATGAATTGAGCTATTTCTTCATTGGATTTCTTTTCCTTAAGAAGATTAAGAATCTCCTGACCCTGTTCATTAAGCGAATAAGATTCGCCACCGGTGGGGTCGAATAAGAATCCTGATTCACTAATTGCTATATTTCTTTTTAATCTCATTGTATTCTTGTTTTTTTATTTTAAAAATTAACTGCAATTTAAACTGAAATTATTAATTACTAATAACTCAGAATATATTAATAACGCTATAAAACCATATAATGTTTTCATTTAGATAGTCTTTTTCCTGAAAGGTTTAAATGGGGTCACTTTTTTTTGGTATTTCAGTTAAACCGGATAATAATAATATGATAACCCCATAAGGATAAACCACATATAAATCCAGGCAAAACAGTTGGTAGTTATTATATGCACATAAGAATCAGCTTACTTACTGAAACGATACGATGCAATATAAAGTTAAGTAATTTTCCTCAATATCCGGAAAACTATTCAGTATGAAAATGATAATTTATTTTTTCAGGCTATAAACAGATACTGAGAAGAGGTAGATCATACATACAATTAGAATTGACATTCCAAATGCAACATTACCAAGATCGCTTACCCAGACGTGATTGCATCACACCCACAGGAACGGAGAGAAGGAGAAACCAGAGAAAAGCAGCCGACGGTATCAGTTGTGCAAGTGTTGCGCTCAGGTTTACATTAAAGGAAGAGCGTGCTGAACAGATTTCCAGAAATCATCATCAAGTAGATATGCGCTCCCCAGGAGAGCAGCATCCTCCATCAATTTTGAAATTGTCACAGTGCAACTACAACTCTCCTTCTTTAAGCTACTTTCCAGAGCATCACCAAATAGTTTATATGCATGAGATATATTTCCTCCAATAACAAGAATCTCAGCTTTAAATTTATTAAGCCAAGGTGCGAGGAATATCCCCAGGTCTGTTCCAAAATCTTCAAAAAGTTCCGAAACGATCTTATTGGAGCCAGCCAGCGTTGCAAGCTCTTTAACGCCAGGTAACTCTACACCGGTGACATTCCTATACCTGGCAAGTAGTCCACGAGTAGAAAAATAATCATCAGCAATTCCATCCTTATATGGCAGATGATAAACACACCCCAGATTTGGAACATCAGGGCCATCTACAATCGGGATCCGGTTACTAATAAATGCAGATCCGAATCCGGTACCAAGAGTAATTGAGAATGAACGGGTAACTTCAGTTGCGCTTCCCGTCCAGGCCTCTCCAACTGCGAAAGATGAAGCATCATTCATAAATCTGATAAGAAAATCTTTCGAAACATCCAGACTACTTGAGATAGCATCACTAATATTAAAACCGTAAAGATTCTCATACTTGGATACACCCCGTATATAGCAAATGCCATTTACATAATCAAATGGTCCTGGCATTGCAAATCCTATTCCTTTAACCTGGTCAGCTGATACTTTGGCCAAAACAGTTGAAAGTGCTTCTGCCCATGATGAAATTATCTCACTAGCCTGAGCCTGGTTATTAATATATCTTTCAGCGAGTGTTTCCTTAAGAATATGCCCTGAAACCAGATTAACTGCAGCACAACTGATATGACTTCCGCCTATATCAGTACCTATGGCGATGTTTTTGTTCATATTAATAATTAAATCAGGTGCAAATAATAAATTTATTAGGCGTTGAAAATATCTAATTTTGTTGATAATGCAAAATTTTATCTGTTGATAACTGATTATTTCAGCTTATTATTACCATAACAATCTTTACCCGGATCAGAATACTATGAGTTAACTCATAATTAAATTGATAAATATTACCTAATATTGTAAGTGAATTTTTTGACCTCATATAACAGTTTTTATGAGATCAATTCTCTTTATTCAGATCGTAAATTAAAACACTTCATCCCATGCGGAAAGTAACCAAAGAAGAAGCGCTTCGCTACCATATGAAAGGACGTCGAGGTAAAATAGAGGTGATACCTACAAAGCCATATAGTACTCAGTTTGATCTTAGTATGGCTTATACCCCGGGAGTAGCATACCCTTGTCTTGAAATAGAGAAGACTCCTGATGATGCTTATAAGTATACTGCAAAGGGAAATCTGGTCGCTGTAATATCAAATGGAACCGCGGTGCTGGGTCTTGGCGATATTGGAGCGATGGCAGGAAAGCCGGTGATGGAGGGCAAGGGACTTCTGTTTAAAATATTCGCAGATATTGATGTTTTTGATATTGAAATAGATACAAGAGATGTCAATAAATTTATTGAGACAGTCAAACTTATTTCACCCGGTTTTGGGGGTATAAATCTTGAAGACATTAAAGCTCCGGAATGTTTTGAGATAGAAGAGCGTTTGAAAAAAGAACTTAATATACCTGTTATGCATGACGACCAACATGGTACAGCCATTATTACAGGCGCTGCTCTGATGAATTGTCTTGAAATTGTCGGTAAAAATATTCATGAAATTAAGTTATTTGTTAGTGGTGCAGGAGCAGCTGCATGTGCTTGTACAAAAATGTACATCAATCTTGGCGTAAATCCTGATAACATTATTATGTCTGATATTAATGGTATACTCACTAAAAACAGAAAAGACTTAAATATAGGCAACAGAAAGTTTGCCACTAACAAAAATATAAATACAATAGAAGAAGGTATTAAAGGTGCTGATGTATTTTTGGGATTATCTACGGGTGATGTCTTAAAAAAAGAAATGCTTATGACAATGGCTGAAAATCCTATTGTTTTTGCTATGGCAAACCCGTATCCCGAAATTACATACGAGGATGCCAAAGCTTCCAGAAAAGATGTTATAATTGCTACTGGCCGATCTGACTATCCAAATCAGATTAATAATTTACTGGGGTTTCCATTCATCTTCCGTGGTGCACTCGATGTCAGAGCATCAACCATTAACGAGGAGATGAAACTTGCCGCATCACAAGCCCTTGCATCACTGGCAAAAGAACCTGTTCCTGATTCAGTATTAAGAGCTTATAAGGTTGATAAACTTATTTTTGGAAAAGAATATATAATCCCAAAGCCACTTGACCCCAGACTTATATCATGTATTGCTCCGGCGGTTGCAAAGGCAGCTATGGACAGCGGTGTTGCAAAATATCCAATCAATGATTGGGATGCATATAAGAAAAACCTCGACAGGAGGTTAAGTGAACATATAAAAAGAGTGGGCGAATGTAATGAGTTTTAAGTTCTGTTTAATTTTTTTCTTTCACCGATCTGCCGGCAGATCTTCTTTTCATACATCGAAAGAATCAGATCAGCTGTCTCCTGTATGATAAATGAGCTACGATTGATTGTTGAGTCAAATAAGTAATCAATATTCAATGATTTCTGCTCGAGGAATGCTTGTATTTGATTGAATCTTTTTTCATCAGTCTCCACCACATATTCTTCTGCTTGTTCAATACTCATACTTCTCTTTCTCATCACATTCTCTACTCTCCAGTAAAACGGAGCAATAAGCCTGACATGAAGCGCATCCTCAATTTCATGTCCAATGGAGACACCTCCCCTTCCAACAAGAATCACATACCCCTCTTTACATATGGTGAGCACAACATCCCTAATTGCCTTTTTAACTCTCAGATCACTAATAAAACCACCTGAAAAAGCCATTATCATCTCTGAGAGATTAGATAACTCAATCCCTTTGTAAAAATTTTCAACACGCTGAGTATCTGTATTCAATTCCTTTGCTATAGCATAAATGATATCCTTATCGATCCATCTCCACTTTTTTGTGCCAAACTTACGGTTTAGGTCATCTACCAGAAGTGCAGCTACCTGCCGGGCATCACATCCTGTCATTCGTGAAATTGTAATAACAGGACCATTATCAGCAGGGGGTCTATTCAAAATAGATTTCCTATGCCGTCCATCAAAATAGTCAAAAAATTTTTCCATTTTATTTCCTCCTGGTTATCCAAATATTAAACTTAAATACAGAGCGCATTATCGCTTAAAAATGAATCATATATCCCGCTATACTAACGGATGAGCCATGTGTGATCTCAGTGCAATCCCAATAGGAATTATTAACCCTTAAAATACGAAAAAAAAATGAATCCGGAAAACTTTTTATTCTGAATTTCATTAGAGCTATTATTAAATAAAAAAATCCAAGATGCGTTCATTAACAGTCTAATATGGCCCGATTTTTGATATGTAAATTACTAATGTCAGATATGAAATCAACTTCAGGAAAAATAATTCTCATTGAAATACTCCTAATATCAATAACAGGATGGAAAGAATAACTTCCACTTGTCTTCCAGCTTTTTTTGGCCAAAAAGAATTTGCATTAACAATATACTTTGATTTTTTTGTATCTTTACTTTCTACATAACATTTTTCTCGCTAATAATTAATACTACTTATTATGATCTCAAACATTTTATCCAGGCCGGAACTATTCTGGTTCTTTATTGGCCTGGTACTGTTTCTGCTCGAATTGGTTATTCCCGGATTTTTTATTTTCTTCTTCGGTCTGGGAGCATGGGTTACAGCCCTTGTTTGCCTTATTGGAGATCCTGGAACAAATTTGCAAATATTAATCTTTGGAATAGTATCAGTTCTATCTCTTATTGGACTTAGAAAGTTGATTCAGGAGAAGTTTTTTTACACTAAAGAAAATAAATCGCCAGAGGTTGAAGATGAATTTACTGGAAAAGAGGGTATAGCTACAACTGACTTTGGAGCTGGCAAAAAAGGAAAAGTCGAGTTTAAGGGCACAACCTGGAGCGCTGAGTCAACACTGGAAATAAAAAAAGGACAAGGTGTCTTTATTCTTGCTAAAGAAAGTATTACACTAATAGTTGAACCAAAAAAATAATTAAAAATGGAAGATTCAAGCAGCACATTTATTCTTATTGGATTAATCTTTTTAGGATTTATCCTGATTGCATCTATGATTAAAATTGTTCCTCAGAGAACAGCAATTATCATTGAAAGACTAGGAAAATACAGAGCCACATTTACAGCAGGCTTCCAGGTACTTATTCCATTTATCGATAAGGTAAGGTACAGGCATACTCTTAAAGAACAGGCAATTGATGTTGCACCACAGATGTGTATTACACGCGATAATATCGCGGTAGAGGTTGACGGTATCCTCTACCTTCAGGTTCTGGATCCTCAAAAAGCGTCGTATGGAATTGACAATTACAGATTTGCATCGGTACAGATAGCACAGACAACGATGAGAAGCGTAATTGGGAAACTGGAACTTGATAAAACCTTTGAAGAACGAGAAACAATAAATGTTTCCATTGTTGAAGCGGTCGATAAGGCAAGTGACCCATGGGGTGTCAAAGTATCGCGCTACGAGGTTAAAAACATTTCTCCTCCACAGAGCATTAAAGATGCTATGGAAAAACAGATGAGGGCTGAAAGGGAGAAGAGAGCTATAATTGCTGAATCAGAAGGATCCAAACAGGCAAAAATAAACGTAGCAGAAGGGGACAAACAAGCACTCATTAAGAATTCAGAGGGTGAAATGCAGAAGCGTATCAACGAAGCCACAGGTCGCGCTTCAGAGATCGAACAACTTGCTGTGGCAACTGCGAATGGTTTGAGAGCTATCTCCCTTGCAATTTCAGAAAAGAATGGATTAAATGCCGTCAACCTCAGGATCGCTGAACAATATCTCCAGGAGTTTGGAAAATTAGCCAAGACTAATAACACATTAATAATACCAACAAACCTCACTGATATTGCAGGAGTTGTTGCAACTGCAACTTCAGTGTTCAATGAAACCAAGGATAAGATAAAATAAGACTGTAGAACCTGTAGCAACTTAGAGGCTGTAAAGGCGTTAGAAGCTAAATGGGTTGAAGGGTTTAAAAAAAGTTGAAGAGTTGAAAAGAGTTGAAGGGGTTGAAAGAGGACTTGTTTCAACATTTAAATATTTCAACTTTTCAACAATGCTATTGCAGGTGAATACCATGTTAATAATATCAGCATTCCTATATGTCTGATTATGATGATGCTATAGTCGTCGTGCTTTTTGCCATCAACGTATTTTAATACTGCTTTAAAGCAGTGATTTTTTAAAAGCAACTTACAATAGTAGTAGGAGTTTGTGACTTCTCCTTAAATAATAAAGTCAAACATTTATCGTTAAGCAAGCAATATATCCGATTTGATGTAATGAAACTATTTCTTGTAGTTGTTGTTTTTTTCATATTTATTCTTAATTCACATGGTCAGACTACTGAGCGTTATACAGTTAGCGGATATATCAAAGAGACCATAAGCGGGGAATCACTAATTGGAGTAAACATCTACCTGTCCGACCACAAAACCGGTACTGTAACGAATACCTATGGATTTTATTCTATAACCTTACCCGCAAACGATTCTATCGAACTAATTATTTCTTATGTGGGATTTACTCCTGAAGTAGTTAAAGTAAATCTTCACCAAGACGTTGAATTGAATATTGATCTTAAACCAAATATCGTACTTGATGAGGTAACAGTAACAGCTAATCGTCAGGAGAGGCAGAGTGAATCGGTAAAGATGAGTACAGTAAAACTTCAGGCAGCACAAATTAAAAATGTACCTACACTTCTTGGTGAGAAAGATGTTCTAAAAGTTCTCCAACTTATGCCAGGGGTACAGAAAGGGTCAGAAGGGAATAGCGGCATTTATGTACGAGGAGGAGGCCCAGACCAGAACCTGATTATACTTGATGATGCCATGAGTATATAACGCCAGTCACCTTTTCGGATTTTTTTCTCTCTTTAATGGTGATGCTTTAAAAAGTATTGAGCTTACTAAGGGGGGTTTTCCGGCAAGGTACGGAGGACGTTTATCATCTGTTCTTGAAATGAATATGAAGGAAGGTAATAAAGAAGAGTGGCACGGAGAAGGAGGTATTGGAATAATATCTTCGCGGGTTACAGTTGAAGGGCCTTTGAAAAAAGGAAAATCTTCTATCCTTTTATCCGGACGAAGAACATATGCAGATCTGATCCTCAGACCTGTTTTGGCTACAATGAGTGAAGAGAATACAGGTTACTACTTTTATGACTTCAATGCCAAAATCAATTATGACTTCGGTCGTAAAAACAAACTATACCTAAGTGGATACTTTGGCAAGGATCGATTCTATATGAAGTACAAAACTGATTATATGAAAGAAAACATAGGTTTTCAATGGGGGAATGCCACAGGAACTCTACGATGGAATCATCTCTTTACAAATAAAGTGTTCTCTAATACATCAGTAATTTTCAGTAACTATACTTTTGGTATCTATGATAAGTACAAAGTAATTGAAGAAAACAAGGATTATTACGCTGAATATTATTCAGGTATTAGAGATCTATCGCTTAAATATGACATTGATTTTCTTCCAAATCCTGCTCACCGAATTAAGGTGGGGGCTCTGACTATTTATCACAGGTTTAATCCCCATGCATACGTGGAGGAGGATTATCCACGCGATATTCATACAAAAGATGTCAGATTCACTAATGGCCTTGAATCTGGAATATATACTGAGGATACATGGCAACCTGTCCAGGTACTCAAGATAAATGGGGGTATTCGTTTAAGTCATTTCATAGCAACTAAAAATCAATACAATTTTTTCGAGCCAAGGTTGTCTGCAGCATGGAGATTAAAAAATGATTTCGCAATAAAAGGATCATATGCATCAATGAATCAATACATTCATATGATATCGAACACAGGAATAAGCCTGCCTACTGATCTTTGGGTTCCGACAACAGACAGGATCAAACCACAACAATCGAAGCAAATAGCATTTGGAGTGGTAAAAAACTTCACTAAACCAAATTTGTCTTTTTCCATGGAAGGCTATTATAAAACAATGGATCATGTTATCGGATATAAGGAAGGTGCCTCATTTTTACTACTTGATGAACCATCATCAGCTACAAATCTTAATTGGGAAGATAATGTAACTGCCGGTCAGGCCTGGTCATATGGGATTGAATTCCTTCTTCAGAAAAAAGAAGGCAGATTGAACGGATGGATTGGTTATACTTTATCGTGGACACAGATGCAATTCGATTCAATTAATTTTGGAAAAAAATATTATGCTAAATACGATCGCCGTCATGATATTTCAGTTGTTTCTACCTATAAGCTGACAAAAAGTATAATACTTTCAGGCACATGGGTATATGGGACTGGAAATGCTGTCACCCTGGCGACATCTGAATATTATCCCAACGAACATAATCCTGAAGGATCTTATTTCAGATACCCTGGATATTTCCATAATGCTGTAAATGATTTTGGTGAGAAAAACAGTTACAGAATGGGAGCATATCACAGACTGGATATTGGGATACAATTTCATAAAAAAAAGAAATGGGGTGAACGAATATGGGAGATTTCAATATATAATGTATACAACAGAAAAAATCCATTCTTATATCACACACAAACAAATACAATTGATAATAAAGAATATGGATCTCTCGTGCAAGTAAGTTTATTCCCTATAATTCCTTCTATATCATATACTTTTAAGTTTTAATATTATGACTTTTCAGAAACCTGGATATTTATTCATATTCCTATTGATAATAGTGCTATTCTCATGTGAAAAGGATGTTACTAATATCAAATTACCAGAATTTATACAGAAACTAGTCATTAGCTCATTTATATCACCCTCAGATACAGTCTCATACATAAACATATCTTCTAACAGAAGGATTTATGGAGAACTGGGTGTAGATGAGCAAGTAGGAAAACTCACTGCCTTCCTTTCAGATAATACAAGAGAAGTATCGTTAGACACATCAAAATCCGGATTTGTATTCCGACCCAAAGATATGTTGATTGAAGAAGGTAAAGAATTTAAATTAAGGGTCTTAGGCGATAAAGGGTTTTCAGTTTTTGCCTCCTGCATTATACCTGAAAAGATGGATTTCTTTCTTGAGGCTGATACCTTTTCGATACCAGTAGATTATTATTGGTCAAGTGATAGGAGACGCATTGATGTAAGGCTCACTATTCATGATATTCAGGGAAAAGATAATTATTACAGGATCTTAGGTAAAGGAGTTGGATATTATTCAGACCCCTATACTCATGAATCACATAAAGGCGATAATATTATTCGCTTTGAAAATGAGTTTTTTTCTGACAAGGGTGTAGATGGCAAAGAAATTATTCAGGAATCTAATCATGGTCTAAACTATTTCTTCGATCATGATTCAGCTTTTCTTGTATTTTATCTTTACAATACAGATAAATCCTACTATCAGTACCATAAGTCATTGAACGAGTATAACGGGGGAGATAATCCATTTGAGGAAGTTTCTCCAATATTTTCAAATGTGACGGGAGGTTTAGGCGTTTTTGCAGCCTATACTGTTGATTCCTTAGTATTAAGATTAAAATAGAAAAAAATTCTTCAAGGACTTATTTCTTTAGTAAGAACAATACTCAGAGGTAAGAAATCTAATAATATACCCGACAATATAACATCGTATCGTCTTGATTATATGGCACATATAATATTTTAAGAAATGATTAACAAATCATTAACAACATTTGCTGCAACATTTTGATATTATCATCGTCTATAGATTATAGAAGGCAGTAAGTCATTTAGACTTACAGACATTTATTTTGACAGTTCTATAATTATTGATTCTAATTTGCAGGCCTTAAGGTTAATTTAACAAAATATTATTTCTCTACAGTTGCCATTCGGCAGATTTTACGATCAGGTTTTAGGTAAATCAAAGAAAGACACCTCCCGGTGTCTTTCTTTGATTATTATTGAAAAAAATTATTTCAGTTTTTATTGTTTGCATTCACCTTTAGCCTGAACGCAAAAGTAGCAACCCCAATAGCTATAAAAGGTGTGATCGACTTACGGGATATTAACAATCCGGATCATTTCAATCTTAAACTTAACGGTGAATGGGAATTTTACTGGAATAAAATGTTACGCCCTCATGATTTTAAAGCCGGAATAATCAGACCCGATTATTATGGAAACGTCCCTTCTTACTGGACAGATTATCCACAAGAGTCAGTTAAAACTGAAAAACTCGGATATGCTACATATCGACTAACAGTCTTATTACCAGAAGACATCAAAAATCCTTTGGGTATTGATTTACCAGTTTTTGATTCTTCATATGATATTTATATTGACGGAAAATATCTTGGAGGTAACGGGATACCAGGAAGGTCAGCAATAGAAACTAAACCTGAGTACAGAAGAAATTTTTACAGAATTATTCAGAATAATCACCTGGACATGTACAATACTTTACGCCCTGGCTATTGTCTTAACTCTATTCCTGCCTGTAAAAATATTCAGCTACTCAATACTGGTGTACTATCCTACTGCTATGGTGCTGATATCTTATATATTATTTATGAGTTTCCTTGGCTTATTACAGAAAAAGACACTTGATACAATTTACTTCTTTACATTTATTTTACTACTATTCGGAGTAGGTCACGACATACGAGTATCACTCGGGAAAGCTGACAGTTCCACTGGATATATACTCACCTATATAATTGTCCTTCTTGTTTTCATCCAGGCTGGCGTGTTACTTTATAAATGGGTAAGAGCATTTCATGATAAGGAAATACTCCAGGATGAACTGGAATTCATGAACAGAAACCTTGAACTGCTTATTACAGAAAGAACACAAGAACTACAAACCAGGAATAAGGAAATTGAGCAGCAGAACCAGAAGATAGCATTACAGAATGAACAGTTATCAGATACAATTCAAATTAAAAACCGAATTTTTTCTGTGATTGCCCACGATTTAAGGAGTCCTGTTGTAAATATTCTCTACATGCTAAACCTTCTTAAAGAGGAGAAGTACAAAGAAAAATATGACACATTTGCCAATTCCAGCATCAAGTACGCGCAACTAGTCATCAGTCTTCTGGAAAATATGCTGGTATGGGGAAGAGGACAGGAAGATATGATAAAATTTTCTCCTGAAAAACGTGATCTGGCAGATATAAGTTGAGAGCAAAAAAGGTGAAGGAACCTGTTTCATTATTTTACTTAACCTGAAAAATGGATCTGCCGGTCTTACAAATTAAGCTTAAACCTTTTTGTCTGCAATATATTTTCTGATGCTCTGAAAATTATCAACGACCAAGCTGTTTAACCTATATAATTTACAAAACCTTTTGCACAGAACAGAATTTTACTTTAAAAAGAATATTTAAAAGGTTGATTTCTATATAAGGAATTATTAAATTTGCTCCCCAAATATCAATCTATTGAGCATTGGTTATCTGTACTGATTTAATCCTCTGACAATGTGTAATGAGACCTCTTTGTCTGGTTCGTTCGAAAATAAAATATTTTTAGGATTTGACATTGGCTCAGTTTCTCTGAATACAGTAATCTTAGATGATAACAATACAATCCTTGAGGATTATTATGACTATATACATGGCAGACCTTTCGATGTTCTGAAAGAGAGATTATCTTCTATTCTGGATAAGTACTCTTCCAAGGCAATAAAAGGAATTGCTCTGACCGGTACAGGTGGCAAACTGGCTACGGAACTTATTGGAGGAGTATTTGTTAATGAAATTATTGCCCAGGCCACTTCAACAGGAAGACTATTTCCTGAAGCAAGAACAGTAATTGAGATAGGTGGAGAAGATTCAAAACTAATCATTCTGGAAAAAGATCCTGAAAACGGACATTCAAGGCTGGTCGATTTTGAGATGAACAGTATCTGCGCTGCAGGAACAGGTTCATTTCTCGACCAACAGGCCAGAAGAATTGGCGTTACCATCGAAGATGAATTTGGCGCCATGTCATTAAAATCGGCTGACCCACCGAGGATAGCAGGTCGTTGCAGTGTTTTTGCAAAAAGCGACATGATTCATCTCCAGCAGATAGCAACCCCGTTGCATGATATTGTCGCCGGACTATGTTTTGCATTAGCCAGAAACTTCCGCAGTAATCTTGCCCGAAGCAAAGAGATCATAAAACCAGTTATTTTTTCAGGTGGTGTTGCAGCAAATATAGGAATGATAAGAGCTTTCAGGGAGATATTAGACCTAAGCGACGGGGAGCTGATAATTTCACCTCATCATGCGTCTATGGGAGCAATTGGTGCTGTTTATTATGCACGCACCAACAATCTCATTATGAACCACTTTAACGGAACCTCTAAACTTGAAGAGTATCTGAACGGAGCCACTGAAGATTTTGTAAGCCTTCCACAACTTAAGGAATCTGAAGCAGAATATCAAAAAGATGTGCATTTCGTTAAAAACGGTAAGGAAAAATTACCTGTTTATCTGGGCCTTGATGTTGGTTCCCTTAGCACAAATGTGGTACTGATAGATGACAATCACCGGGTAGTGGCAAGACGCTATCTGCCAACAGCCGGACAGCCTCTGGAAGCCATACAGAAAGGGATATCTGAGATATATAATGAGGTAGGAAATGATGTAATAGTGATTGGTGCAGGGACTACCGGTTCAGGAAGGTATCTGACAGGTGATTTTATTGGAGCCGATACAATCAGGAATGAGATCACAGCCCAGGCAACAGCAGCAATTGATTACGATCCTTCAGTCGATACAATATTTGAAATTGGAGGACAGGATTCAAAATATATAAGCATAGAGAATGGTGTTATTGTTGATTTTGAGATGAATAAGGTATGTGCTGCCGGTACTGGTTCATTTCTTGAGGAGCAGGCGGAAAAACTGAATATTAATATTGTTGAGGAATTCGGTTGTATGGCGCTAAACTCCGAATGTCCTGTAAAACTTGGTGACCGATGCACTGTATTCATGGAATCAGATTTGAACTCATTTATGCAAAAGGGTGCCAGGAACGAAAATCTTGTCGGGGGACTCGCTTATTCTATCGTCTATAATTATTTACAAAAGGTAGTCGGAGATCGGCGGATTGGCGATAAAATATTCTTTCAGGGTGGAGTTACTAACAATAAAGCAGTTGTTGCCGCTTTCGAACAGGTCCTTGGTAAGAAGATAATAATACCTCCCCATTTCGATGTTACCGGGGCTATAGGCGCCGCCATCCTGGCCAAAAGATTGATGACTGAAGGTCAAAAAACCAGGTTCAAAGGCTTTGGAGTACGAAACGATACCTATAAGTTAAGCAGGTTCACATGCCAGGGATGTACTAATCATTGTGAAATACGACGTGTAAAAATAACCGGACAACAGAAATCATTATATTATGGTGGCCGCTGTGAAAAGTGGGAGACAGATGACCGGAAAAAAGTGGCAAATAATATCCCCAACCTTTTCAAAAAGAGGACTGAAATGCTTATGGAAGGATTCGAGGAAAAAGAGGCCTGGAAATCAACTACAATAGGAATCCCAAGAGCTTTAATGGTATTCTACCAGCAATTCCCATTTTGGAGGACATTCTTTGAACAGCTTGGATTTACCGTTGTAATCTCAAAAGAATCAGACAAAGCGCTGGTAACAAAATCAATAGAAACAATAACCACAGAGGTTTGCCTCCCTGTGGAACTCATGCACGGACATGTGATTGATCTTATTGAGAAGGGTGTTGACTATATCTTCCTTCCATTTATTGTTAATGCTAAAAAGCAGGAAGGAAATAAGACTTTCAATTGTAACTGTCCATGGATTCAGACCTACCCTTTCATGGTAAAGGCCGCCCTTCGTGGCAAAGTTGAAGAATCAAAACTCCTGATGCCAACTCTGCATTTCAGGTTTTTCGAAAGAGCTCTCGTTAGGGAGATGTCCGATTATTTCAATAATAAATTTGGAATTAGTAAAACAGACATAAAGAAAGCAATATATAAAGCCGACAAGATACAGACTTCATTTGAAAAACGGCTTATTGATTACGGGAAAGATGTGCTTAATTCAATCCCCGAAAACTGCCGCCCTGTTGTACTTTTAGGAAAACCATATAACAGCGCAGATCAGCATCTTAATCTGGGACTGATTGAAAAGCTTATAAACCAGAATGTTATGCCTATTCCTGTGGATATGCTTGACCTCTCCCCATATAACATTTTTGAGAACTACCGTAACATGTATTGGCCAAACGGGCAAAAGATTATTGCCGTTTCACAGTTGGTAGCACAAAATCAAAATCTTCATGCAGTTTATATAAGTAATTTCCGTTGCGGCCCTGACTCATTTATCTGGCACTATGTAACTGAAGAACTAAAAGGCAAACCATTTCTTCATCTCGAAGTAGATGAGCATTCTGCCGATGCAGGGATGATAACAAGAATTGAGGCTTTTCTTGACAGTCTTGCAGGAGCCGAACAAAATGAGCAGAAAAATCCTGAGATCTTCAGGCCCCGACCCAGTCCGGCCTCTCCTCAAAAAGATAAGGTGATGTATTTCCCATATATGAATGATGGTGCCTACATGATTGCTGCAGCTGCCCGCAGTTGTGGTATAAACTCTGAAGTGCTGCCCAGACAGACTGAAGAGGACCTTGCAATAGGAAGAAAATATACCTCTTCAAAAGAGTGCTTTCCCATGATCTGTACAACAGGTAGCTTCTTGAAAAAACTGATGGAACCTGGTGCAGATCCTTCAAAAATGAGCTTCTTTATGCCTGATCATAATGGTCCATGCCGGTTTGGTCAGTATAACCAGTTTCACAGAATCCTCTTTGACCGACTGGGTTATAAGGAAGCCGAACTGATCACACCCTCAAATGACACATCATATGAAGATGTTGCGGGCGAGCATAGTCAGAAATTCAGGATCAATGCCTGGAAAGGGTTTATTGTTGCCGATTATCTGAGAAAAATTTACAGGGAGACCCGCCCCTACGAGATCAACAAGGGAAATTCAGACAAACTTTACAAGCAATCTTTGGCACGGTTGGAAAGATGTATTGAAAACGGATCAAAGGGTCTGCATAAAGTACTTGTTGAAGTCGCTTCAGATTTTATGGCAATAAAGGTTGATAAGGGCCAGAGGAAACCTGTGGTGGCCATTATAGGAGAGATATTCATGCGCGATAATGCAGGCTGTAACGGAGACATTGCGAACCGGCTCGAAGAGCTTGGTGTTGAAATAGTTATTGGGCCCTTCTCTGAATGGATAACTTACTCGACACACCGATTTACCCGCGACAGCAGGTGGAAGAATGATATGAAAGGTGTTATTAAATCAAAAATACAGGGCCTTGGTCAGGAAGTTATTGCAGCCTCATTACTTAGAGGTATTAAAAAATTTACTGATCATGAAAAGGATGTATCGCTACATGATATGTTGAATTTATGCAATAAGTATGTGAATCAATTTTATGACGGGGACCCTCCCATTGCAATGGGTACTTCAGTGGCTCTGGCCAAGAGAGGTGTTTCAGGTATGGCTGCAATACTGCCATTCACCTGCATGCCCGGTACTCTGATTGCTTCTGTTAGTGATAGTTTCAGAAAAGATCACAACAATATTCCTTTTATCAATATAGCTTATGACGGGCAAGATTCTGTTTCACTTGATACCAGACTACAGGCGTTTGTTTTCCAGGTGAAGGAGTATGCGATGGCCCTTGAAAAGGTTTCGGTGTAACAAAGACAAAAGGACTGCAAGACAATCAGACATTTACTCTAAACCCTAGTGTTTCCAGTGCTATCTGAGATTTATTATTACAGTTCACTAGTTTCACAGAGTATGAAGTAAACTCTCTTCTAAGAGGATAATCACCTCTTTGTTTTTCAAAATCAGATGGTAATAACCGAAATTTAATATCATCCTCTGTAACATTATAGGTATGAAAGACAGCCTCTCTGATTATCTCTTCATCTGATTTGCTATTACCATCAATGTTAATTTCCGGGGCAGTGGGTTCAGAAACATTTGCAGGATACCAGTTTTTTAGGGGAAAATTAAAATATTCACATAAAGAATTCACGACCATTGCTGTTCCATTAGCCTTACCATCAGTAGAATACCCTGCAATATGAGGAGTGGCAATAAAAGCTTTTCTCATAAGATCAAAATCAATATCCGGTTCATTTTCCCACACATCTAAAACAGCTCCATCCAGTCTTCCAGGTCCAAAAGCATTTATAAGTGCAGATGTGTCGGTTACTTCACCACGTGAGGAATTGAAAAACCATGATCCTCTCTTCATCTTTCTAAAGGTACTCTCATCAAATAAATGGTATGTAAGATCTTCACCTACAATATTTAGCGGCACATGAACAGTTACGATATCAGAATCAGAAAGGAGCTTGTTGAGTCCTGCAAATTTATCATCTCCTTCTATTCTTGCCCTTGGGGGATCGTTTAACAAAACATTCATACCTAAGATCCTGGCAAAAGTTTCAATCTTTGATCCAACATTTCCAACACCAATAATCCCAATTGTTTTTTTCCTAAGGTTCATCCGGGTCTCCGAGGACATCTTCAGTAGCGCAGCAGCAATATATTGTTGTACTGATGATGAATTACAACCTGGAGCATTAACCCATACAATATTATTTTTGTCACAAAACTGACAGTCAATATGATCAAATCCAATAGTTGCAGTACCTATGTACCTGATATTTGTTCCTGCCAACAGGCTCTCTGTGCATTTTGTTCTTGTACGAATAAGCAGAGCATCTGCATCCCTCAGCGATTCCTGGTCTATCTGTTTCCCTGGCAAATAAACCATTTCTGCAAAAGGTTCAAGAGCTCCCTTAAGAAATGGTATCTTATCGTCGGCAACTATTTTCATTATATCTGATATTTGGTGAAAGTTAATACTTTTTAACACTATGAAGTATAAATACTACTATGAAAAGCAATATATTAGAAAAATATTTCAAACTGGTAATACTGTGCTTCCCGTCTAACTAAAACATGAGAAAACTATTTATGCGCCACCTTTCCTTAACTTTAATTTCCATCGTTCTTTTCAGTTCAACTCCCATCCTTGCCCAACCCGAAATAAAAGCTGTATTTACTCAAACTCCTCCGATCATTGATGGATCAGTCAGTGATGATGTTTGGCAAAAAGCTTCCGTGATCGATAAGCTATACCAGAGAGAACCTAACCCAGGTGATCCTGTTTCTGAAAAAACTGAATTCTTGTTCTTATATGATCATAACAATATTTATATCGGTATTCGATGCCTTGACGACCCACAGCGGATAACTTCCAAAGAGTTAGCCCGTGATGTTGATCTGAGTCAGGATGACAGAGTACAGATAATCCTGGATACCTATCTTGATGGGCGTAGTGGCTATTGGTTTCAGATTGGCTATTACAGACTGGCTATAAGGTATTTGTACCCGTATTTATTGGTTTAGAATCTAACCGTAGATGGGTCAATTTACCTAATGGTAATTTTATAACACAAATTTACCGGATTAATCTTAATTTCCTTTTCAGTCCGAATCTATCGTGGTATAATTTTGCTCAATATGAAAACCAGACTGAAACTATAGGTTGGCAATCCAGATTCCAATGGATAATAAAACCGGGTAAAGAGATGTTCCTGACATTCAATTCACCTATAATCGATCCTCTCGAACGTTTTAGCTCCGAAGTTTACGAAGCAAGAGTTAAAGTGAAATATGCTATTAGGTTCTGACCTCCGTCCTTAACATGAACACACCCTGGGGGGGGTGAGTTCATGCAGTCAAAAAGCTATTCAATAATTGTCATCTCATTTAATTCTCTTTTTTTCTTAATTGTATTTAGTTTATCCAGGCCCTGACTTTCTCCAATCCATCTCTTCCACGAATTTGCAAGTCCAGATTTCTTAGCAGAGTATTGTATCCTTACAAGTGGATCAGAATTCATCGCTGCTTCCATTATCTCAATCTTTCTTGTCCTGACATCTATCATTTTCGGATTAATATAGTTTTTTACCATATCAATATGAAAGGATGGAACATATTCTGAAGTTCTACCCGGGTAGCCAAAAACCATTGTAAAATCACCTTCATTTACACCTTTCAGAGAGATTGGGAAGTGATAATCAGGCTTGTAAGGTATATTATCTTCAGAAAAGTCAGCTGGTTTGTTTTCCTTACCGGCATAAACCCTGAATAGCGAAAAGTCACCTGTGTGCCTCGGCCATACCCAATTGTCAGTTTCACCTCCAAATTTCCCAATTGCTGAAGGAGGAGCCCCCACGAGACGAATATCTTTGAATTTCTCATTAATAAAAAGAAAATACTGGTTACCCATATAAAATGGTCTTACAAAAGCTGTATATTCTGTACCATCTATTGCGGTTTCCTGTATTTCTGAAATATTTGAATTTATTTTTTCTTCACGTTCAGTTTCATTCATATCTCCATCTAACCCTTGCAATACTCTTTCTGTAACATCTTCCATCCTCTTTAGAAACAAAACTGAGAGACCCGGATTGGGCAGCTCTTCTGCCCGCGACATGGCCCAGAATCCATCAGTCAGATAATCATGCTCAAGAGTTGAATGTTTCTGTATCTGGCCATAGCCGCAATGGTGATTTGTTATCAGCAGGCCGTTGGGCGATATAACCTCGCCCGTACAGCCTCCGCCAAACAGAACTATTGCATCTTTCATACAGGCTTTGTTTACACTGTAAATATCTTCGGCTGACAGCTTAAAACCTTTCTCCCGCATCAGTTTAATATTGTATTTTTCGATCAGAAGAGGTATCCACATACCTTCATCGGCTCTCATTGCGGGAGCTAACAATATTGTAAGGAATAACCAGAAGGTGAGTACTTCGTTTTTCATTCCTAATTTTAAATTTCTGATTTCTAATTCAATATTAATAAAATTTGTTTTATTCTAAATCTTTTTTTGCTAATCTTTCGTAATATATAATTATTTGTGGCCCAAATATTTTTTTGCTTTCCGAAATATTATTCAATTTCTGATAATTAATATTCGCAAGCAAAATAATAGTATTATAAAATTTTACAAGGGATAATCAATTTCCATTTCAGAAAAAAAAAGTTATCAATTATTTAACAGTTAATAACTGAAGGTCATGAAAACAAGTGTTTTTCTATCCGCAACATTTATATGTTTGCTAATAAGCAATATAGTTTATCCTCAAACCGGCGAGAGCAAATTCAAGATGGTGATTGTCAATCCAAATGAAAAAAAAATTACTGTTTTATTTCCGTCCTTTAAAATAAATGATCTGAGTTTTACTGATGCAAATACGAACCAACTACTTGACGGTAAAGAAGAAGGCTCTATCAGATTCTATCTAAAGAACACGGGAACCATTTTGTTACAGGAACTAAATGTTAATATAAATATCCCTGACAGCACAACAGGTATAAGTTTTAGTAAAACACAGACTGTTAAGCAAATCAACCCGGAAGATTCGACATTAGTAAATTTTCCATTAACAGCTGATGAAAAACTTAAAGATGGCCTGGTACGGTTTGATATACGTATCACGGATACTCATAGCGATAGCATCAAAATGGCACAGTTAGTTATTCCGACTAAAGAGGTTTCAACACCACCTGTTTTTACATGGATAACTCCAACCTCAGCTTATGATAGTGCTGACTTTTCAATTGTTGATATTTCAGGATTGGTTAAGACAAAATCAAATATTACCGGGTTGAAAATTTATATCAATGGACAGGTACTCGATGACAGTAAATCATTTGATGTGCTTGCCACTGAAAATTTGGATGAATACAGAATAGCACGAAAAATAACATTGAATGAGGGCGATAATGAAATAAAGATCGAGGCTAAAACCGCCCAGGGTGTTACAACGTCGGAATCCCGGGTAATTAATTATTTTGTACAGAAAATTGACCAGACATATGTTGAAAAACGGTTGGCTCTTGTAATTGGCAATGCCGATTATAAAAATGCCAGTGCTCTTCAGAATCCTGTAAACGATGCAAGAGCCATAGCTGTAGCATTAAGGGATGTAGGCTTTACTGTCTTACCGTACTATAATTCGGACCTGAAGACCATGAAACAGGCTATGGATGATTTTGGCGCAAAATTACAGGAATACAATATAGGCTTATTCTATTATGCCGGGCATGGAATGCAGGTGAATGGTAAAAATTATCTGATTCCTGTTGATGCCAATATGAAGGTTGAACAGAATGTAGATTACGACTGTGTTGATGCCGGCAGATTGCTCGGAAAAATGGAATCAGCAAACACCAGCACAAACATTGTAATTCTTGATGCCTGCCGTGACAATCCTTTCGCCCGTTCCTGGAGCGGAAGAAGCGCAGGGCAGGGGTCAGGTTTGGCCTTTATGAATGCTCCCTCCGGTTCTGTTGTTGCATATGCCACAGCGCCAGGGAAAACCGCCTCCGATGGCACCGGTAAAAACGGACTTTATACAGAAGCTTTGTTACAATATATTAAAGTTCCCAATTTATCACTTGAAGATTTTTTCAAATATGTGCGTGTAGAAGTCGAAAATAAATCTAACAAGACACAGGTAACCTGGGAAGCTTCTTCGCTTAAAGGCAATTTCTATTTCAGAATTAAATAGTTTTCTTTCTAAAAGGGATATTATAAAACAAACTAAAAACATGAGATCTTCGATTATCCTCTGTCTTACGATAATATTATTTCGTCTACCCTGTTATTGTCAAACTAAAGCTAAGATTGCTGATGTAGATATCCATCTGGAAGAAAGGTATATCGTTGTCAATTATAATCTTGTTGGTACTTTACCCAATGAACAAATGACGATTGAGCTGAAATTTATAACTGAAAATAACGAACCAATAATTGCAAAGGCGGTTACAGGTGATGTTGGCACAAAAGTTTTCAGTGATGGATCAAAAGCAATACTATGGGATATAGTTGTTGATCATTTAGTATTTTCGGGTAATCTTAAAGCTGTTGTCTCCATAACATCTTCGAAAATTCTTTACAGTGGCGCTTCAAATGCACTTCTTTCAGTAATTATTCCGGGCCTTGGAGGTTATTTTGTTGACAAGCATAAAGGACGGGCTGTTTTAACAACAATCAGCACATTAGGATTGGCAGGTTATGGAGTATTTGAAAAACTTCAGGCAGATAAATACTATAAAGAATATAATGCGAGCATAGTACCGTCTGAAATTCAAAGTCTGTATACCAAAGCCAATGATGCACAGAATAAATACTATATCGCAACCCGTATTGGCGCATGTATATGGGCTTTAGATATAATCTGGGTTACTATTAAAGGTGCCCATAACAGAAATGTAGCAAAAAACGCTTATAGTGCATTCAAAAATGATGGACTAAAACTGAACTATGTCAACAACGAATTTCAACTGGGATACTCACTGTCATTTTAATAAACAGGCATATAACAAATTTCGCATAACTGAAAGCCGGTAAAAACAATCTGAATTATGAACAATTACAAAATATCTGCTGCACTTTTTTTACTATTCATTTTGTTTTCCTGCGATGAATACAACCTTATTCGGACCAATCCACATGATACAGAAAGTGAAAATTATAAACCAGATCTACCTGAACTCACAACTACGGCTGCAACTGCTATAACCAGCATTTCAGCAACGATTGGTGGCAATGTGACCTCCGATGGAGGGGCCTCAGTAACTGCACGTGGTGTTTGCTGGAACGCCGCAACCAATCCTACAACTTCTAATAGCAAGACTTCGGACGGCACAGGTAAAGGCAGCTTTGCAAGCAGTCTTGCAGGATTAACAGCAAATACAAAATATTATGCCCGTGC
>Ga0307377_10000855_pt1 | contig 40464 bp, 34 predicted proteins | sample TR3MG_FD_202535 | JGI IMG/M metagenome (GOLD analysis project Ga0307377, IMG submission 202535) | Soil microbial communities from Risofladan, Vaasa, Finland - TR-3 | ecosystem: Environmental > Terrestrial > Soil > Coastal area > Acid sulfate soil | place: Finland: Risofladan, Vaasa | collected...
GCATGGCGGCGGCGAGGCCGGCGAAGAGGGTGTCGACGTCGGTCCAGGTGTTGTAGCCGCCGGCCCAGAGGACGACGAAGTCGCGCTCGCCGACGAGGGAGCCGCGGGCGACGCGGCGGGTGTGGCTGTAGGGCGCGGGCTCGATGGCATTGGGTATATAGTGGACGAAGTCTTCGCCATAGTTGGCACCTTTGAGGCGGCCGGCGGCGGCGAGCTCTCCGATGAGGGCGAACTTCTGGCGGGCGGAGACGACGGAGAAGGCGTCGGCACGGGCGAGGGCGGCGCGCTCCCACTTCCAGGCTTCGGAGAGGAAGGAATCGTCTTTGGCGAGGGCGGCGCGGGCCTGAGCTTCGGTCATGGCGTAGCCGTTGAGATCGGCCCAGAGGGGGGCGTCGGAGTCGAGGCGGGAGGCGATCCAGGTGGGATAGGCGTGGACGGTGACGATCGCCTGGGGCTGGACGCGGTCGGCGATGCGCTGGAGCATCTTGGCCTCGTCGAAGGCGGCGTGCTCGAGGGAGTAATAGGTGAAGTGGTTGCCGCGGAAGCGGAGGGCGCGGGGGCGGGTGGTCTCGCGCTCGTAGGCGCCGGCGGTGCGGACGCCGACGAGGGTGACCTCGTGCCCGGCGGCGAGGAGGGCTTGCGCGACATGCCAGGTGCGGAAGCAGAGGGCGCCGAGCCGGCGCTCTTTCTCGAAGGGGAGGGGGGAGAAGCCGAGGACGAGAAGGCGCTTGCCGCGGCCGCTGGAGCCGTAGGGGACGGGGCCGGCGTCGGTGGCTTCGTCGGCGGGAGCGGTGGCGGCGAGGGCGATGGCGTCGCGGTCGTCGAGGATTTGGCCGGCCCTGGCGCGATGGCGGGAGCGGAGGAGCTGGGGGAGCTGGGCGGCGGCGCGGAAGAAGACGGCGGAGAGAGTGGGCTCGGCGGCGGGGCGCATGAGGCGGCGCCAGAGGGCGCGGAAGTGCCGGCGGAGGAGGGCGCGGTCGGTGAGCACCTTCCAGGTGAAGAGGAGGCTGTTCTTGCCGAACATGAGGTCGACGTAGCCGCCCGGGAAGTTGTCGGGGGTGTTCGTGCGGCGGTGGGCGTGGACCATGCGGCTCCTGGGCTCGTAGACGACCTGCCAGCCCATCTTCTGGGCGCGGTAGGAGATGTCCAGGTCCTCGAAATAGAAGGGGCGGAAGAGGCGGTCGAAGGCGCCGAGCTGGAAGAAGCGGTCGCGGCGGAGGGCGCTCGACCCGCCGCCGGCGTAGAGGACTTTCAGAGGCTCGTTGGTGATGGGCTCGTCGTGTTGCAGGGCGAAGAAGCCGTCCTCGAAGCGGGCCCGCACGAGGCCGGTCTCGCGGATGAAGCCGCCGGAGACCCAGCGGGGCTTCATGTCGATGCGGGCGGTGGCGGCGAAGACGGCGGGGTCGTCGAAGTGGCGGAGCAGGGGACGGAGGAAGTCGGGGTCGACGTGCATGTCGTTGTTGAGGAAGACGAGGATCTCGCCCCGGGCGATGCGGGCGGCGGCGTTGTTGGCGCCGGCGAAGCGGAGGTTGCGCCCCAGCGCCAGGAGCCGGACGTGGGGGAACTCCTTCCGGACGAACTCGACGGTATCGTCGGTGCTGGCGTCGTCGACGACGATGACCTCGTGGTCGATGCCGGAGTGGGCGACGGCGCGCAGCACCAGGGGCAGGCCGGTCTCGAGCAGATGGCGGCCGTTCCAGGTCGAGATTATGATGCTGGCGCGGGGTTGGCTCACGGCTCTGGGGGCGTGTCCGAGGCCGTCGTATCGCGGTCGTCGTTCATCCAGATGTAGGGGGCCTTGTCGCTGGGCAGTTCCAGCGCCTCTTCCCGCCACGGCTGAGGTCCCTGGGAGCGGGCCCATTCGGCCATGAGGCGAATGCCTTTCTCGAGGCCGAAGCTCTCCTCGTATGCGAGGAGCTTGACCGACTTCTCCGCGGTGCAGTAGGCGTTCTTGACCTCGCGGGGCCGGTCCGGGAGATGGATGACCTCGGGCGTGGCGTCGAAATCCGCAGCGACCATCTTCAGGAGCGCGTTGATGGTCACCGGTTCCTCTCCGCCGACGTTGACGATCTGACGGTCGAGGTCCGGCCGAAGCTCGACCGCCCGCAGGAATGCAGGGAGGGAATCGCCGATGTAGCTGAAGGCGCGCTTCTGCTCGCCGTCGCCGTAGACGTAGAGCGGCTCTCCGCGCATGATGCGGTTCATGAAGATGCCGACGACGTTGCGGAAGGGATCGCGCAGGCTCTGCCGCTCGCCGAAGACATTGTGCGGGCGAATGATCGTATACATGAACTCGTGGACGTCGGCGAGGATCTCGGTCATCTCCTCCATCGCCGTCTTGTTCACGCCGTAGACATCGACGGGGCGGCGGGGCATGGTCTCGTCGAACGGGGGCTCTTGATCGCCGTAGACGGCCATCGAGCTGTAGACGACGACCTTCTTCATCATCCCGGAGCGGATGGCGGGCACGAGCACGTTGGCGTAGGCCATTAGGTTGCGGCCGCAGACATCCCTGGGCTGGAACTGGGAGGCCCCCTCGCGGGCATTGGCGGCGAGATGGCAGACCACCTCGGGCGGGTGATCCCTGACGACCGCCTCCGTTCTGGCGGCATCGCGCAGGTCCACCTCGAAGAATTCAACGCCGGCCGGAACGTTTTCCTTGAAGCCCCCGCTCAGATCGTCTAGGCCGACCACCTCGTGGCCGGCCTGCGCCAGCCCTTCGGCGACGTGGCCGCCCATGAAGCCCGCAACGCCGGTGACGAGAAATCGCACTCCGCTCTCCTCTTCAGTGGGACTCGACCGCAGCAGCTATGTCTATCTTGTCTTTTCGCGGCCGCGGCTCCTGCCGGCTCTCCCGGCAAGAGCCTCCGTCAGGTCCGTCAGGGCCGCCATGAGGAGGAGTGGGCCAAACACGAGGAGCCCGATTGCGGCGACACAGAACTCCTGTGCGACCTGCCAGAGGGCGCGCCCGGCGCCGGCGAGGAAACCGTGCGAGCGGCGCAAATCGCCCTCCTCGCAAAAGGACCTCGCCCGGGCTCCGGAGGCGAGGGCGAGGAGCGCCGCCTTCCAGTAGGCGCGGGTGGCATAGTGGTCCCGCCCGTGCGCCACGACAACGAGGTCCGGCCGAAGCTCCCTGAGCTTCCTTACGAGGCCGAGTCCGCGGAGGGCGCGCCAGTCGATCACATCGTCGGCCGCGCCGGCCTCGCCGCCGGCGACCGCGGTGATGCGCGCCTCTGGGTACTGGAGGCGCAGGTCGCGGAGCAGTCGCTCGAAGACCTCCGGCGGCACCAGGCGCAGGGCGAGGAGGCGGGAGCCCATGGGCTAGTCCTCCGGCGGCCGGCGGGCGTGGCGCTCGCCGAGGGCGAGGAGTTCCTCGAACCGCCCCATGGGAACGTTTCGGCTGCGCCGGATGGCGCGCCGGCGGCTTAGCATACGGGGCATCTGCGCGAGGGCTCCCCAGGCGACTGCGGGCAGGACGCTGCCGTGTCCCCGCCGGAGGAGCGAGATGGCGGAGCGCCGCCAGCCGCGCCAGAGGTCGGGAAGGTGGCGAAGAAGCGCCGATGCCGGCCAGCTCTTCGTCCAGACCTTGATGGTGTTTCGGAGGCCGACGAGGGCCGAGTGAGGGGCCTCGATCCCGCGGGAGACGCCCTCGCGGTGCTTCACGAGGGCGGAGGGGACGTAGAGCGCGCGCCAGCCGGCCCACTGGGCGCGCCAGGCGAGGTCCACGTCCTCCACGCTCGTCACGAAAGCCGGATCGAAGAGGCCGATCTCCTGGAGCATTCGCCGCCGGTAGAGGGCGGCCCCGCCCGAGGCGCCGAACACCTCTCGGGGCCGGTCGAACCATTCCCCGTCCGGCTCGCCCCGCCCGATGTCCACCACCACTCCGTCGCGGCGGCAGGCGTGGCCGGCGGAGTTGATGCGGGAGGGATCGTCGTGGTAGACCATCTTCGCGGCGCAGATCCCCAGCTCGCCATCCGCCTGCATCGCCCGGGCGAGCTCTTCGACGCCGCGCGGGTCGAGCTCGGTGTCGTTGTTCAGCAGCAGGACGAACTCGCCGCGACCGGCTCGAATGCCTGCATTCGCCGCCTCGCAGAAGCCGCGATTGACGGCGGATCGAACGGCGACGACCTCGGGATAGTGGTTGGCCAGCAGCTCGATGGAGCCGTCGGTGGAGCCGTCGTCGGAGACAATCACCTCGATGTCGTCGAGGGTCTGTCTGCGAAGCGAGTCGAGACAGCCTCGAAGCAAGTGCTCGCCGTTCCAGTTGGGGACGACGACGGAGACGAGGGGCATCAGTCCGCCCCGAGGCCGCGCCCGAGGCCGAGCCTCCGCAGGAGCGACCAGCCGGCGCGGGCGATTCCCTCACACCAGCGATAGAGGCGTCGCGAGGAGACCCGATCCCAGTCCTGCTTCATCCGGTGCAGCTCCTCGCGGAGGGCGACCAGCTCCTCCTTGTCCGGGTCCATGGTGCCGAAGATATCGCGCACCCAGGCGCGGCCGGCGGCCGCCCGCCTCGGGTCCGCCTCCATCGCCTCGATGTCGGCATGGCCGGGCTGGTCCTCGCCGGTGAGCCCTTCCCTGACCCCGAGGGCGAAGGCGTACTCAGTGGCCGCCTCCCAGAACTTGAGGGCGGTGGTCATGCGGCTGGAGTGGGCGATGCCGACGTCGACCTTCAGCTCCGGGTGCTTCTTGTAGAAGAGCGCGGCCGACATGCCCGTGATGCGCTGCCGGGCGAGGTGCTGCTGGAAGGTCGTCGGATGGTGGTGGTAGGTCTTGGCGGCGGCGCGGTAGATGAACCGCAGCCCGCGCTGCTTCATGCGATAGGCCAGCTCCATGTCCTCGAAGGCGGCGTACCGGAAGTCCTCGTCGAAGCCGCCCACCTGCTCGATGCGGTGGCGCTGGACGGAGCAGTTGGCGGTGTAGAAGTGCCAGATGGGCACCTCCTCGGGATTGGCTATCTTTGCGAACCCGAACTGGGGTCCGGTTTCGAGGAAGGCCATGAAGGGGGTGATCTCGATTTCCGGGTGCCACGTGACGAGGCCGATCACGCCGACGTCGCCGGCCTGGTCGTGGGCCTTCAGGTGCTCTTCCACGAGCGTGCGGTCGGGGAGGCAGTCGTCGCCGGTGAAGAGGATGATATCGCCGCGCGCCTCAAGGACGCCGCGATTGCGGGCGGCGGCCGGGCCCTTGTTCTCCTGGCGGAAGAAGCGGAACCGCTCCTCGGGCGCGGAGATGGACTGGATGACCGAGGGCGTGTCATCGGTGGAGCCGTCGTCCACGACCACGATCTCGTAATCGGCCGGGGCCGTCGTCTGGTCGAGGAGTCCGTGCAGGGCTCGGCCGAGGAGATCGCAGCGGTTGTAGGTGGGCATGACGACTGTCAGTCTCACGGCTTCACTCCAAGGACCCGGAGGAGGCTCCAGCCGGCCCGAGCGGCAGCGGAGGACCAGCGATAGAGCCGCCGGGAGGCGAGGCGGTCGAACTCCGCCTGAAGCCGCTTCAGCTCCGCCTCGACGGTCTCGCCCCACTCCTTCATCTGCTGCGCTTCATAGGCGCGGTCGGCGGCGAGCTTGGCGAGGTAGTCGGCCTGGCCGCGCAGCGCCTGAAGTGCGGCCTCATGCCGATCCGCGGCGGTTTCCTTGCTCGAAATGGCGAGGGCGAGGCGGTATCCCTCGAGTGTGCTTTCGGCGGCGCGCTCCCAGGTGCACCGAGCCCGGATGTGCTCTTTCAGCTCCTTGGGCGGCGCCTCGCGGTAGGCCGCGAGCACCGCCTCGCGGATCGAGTCGATGCGCTTGGGATCGCAGTAGCGGACCATGTCTCCGAAGTACTCTCTCGCCGTGCCGCGGTCTGTGGAGACGATGGCGCAGCCGGCGGCGGCCGCCTCCAGAGTCGAGAGCCCGGGGGTCTCGAACCAGCCGGGGAGGGCGTGGACCTTGGCCGCGGCGTAGGCGCTCGCCAGCTCCTCCTTCGAGAGAGGGCCGAGGAAGGTGACGTTCTCGTCGGCGTAGCGGCGACAGAGATCGAGGTACTCCGTGGGGTTGGGCTGCCCCGCGATGACGAGCGGAACGCTGGCGCCCCGCAGGGCGGCGACGAGGGCGAGCTGGTTCTTCCTCTTCTCCACGCGGGCGGCGCAGAGCACGAAATCGCGAAGCCCGTACTTCTCGACGAACAGATCGGGCTTCGCCTCGAAGAACATATCGTCCACGGCATTGGTCACAACCACTGTGCGGCTCGGGTCCATGCCATAGGTGTCGTGGAGGAGATCGGCCTCGCCCTGCCCGTTGGGGAGGTAGACGGCGGCGCATTCGATGGCGGCGCGCCGCTGCTGGTCGAGCCGCGCTCGCCTGCGCGCCTCGACGGGGTCGGGGGGCGGGGCCGGCCGCGGGTGCGGCAGCCCTTCCTCGGGCGTGGGCAGCTCCCAGTAGTCGGGGTCGCCCCAGGTCCAGAATTCGGAGAAGTCCCAGTAGACGGTGGAGAGGGCCACGGGCTTGCCCTGCTCGGCGGCTTCGAGGCAGTGGCGGTGAGGCTCCTCGGGTCGCCCGAGGTTGAAGGCATGCACGAGGTCGCAGCCGGAGAGGTCGGGCGATTCCTCGCCACTGATGTCGACGGCGACGCCGAGGTGCTCCAGCCGCCGCTTCGTCTCGTTCATCTGTACCGTGTCCCCGCCGGGCTGCTCCAGGTGGTCGGGCCGGATGCGCATGAGGACGCGGATCCGATCGGTCGGCGCAGAGGCGGCGGCGGGCCGCGAGCGGGGGCGCTTGCTTTCGAGCAGGTCTTTGGCCAGCTCGGCGGAGAGCGCGGCCGACGCGCGGAGCTGGGTGAGCCTGGTCTGGAGGTGGGCGGGGATATCGGCGCGCTGGAGCAGCGCCTGGCAGGATTCGATGAGCGAGCGGGAATCGAAGTCGGCGACGGACTGGGCGTACGACTCCAGGCCGGCGGAGCGGGCGAACTCGTCCACCTTGGGATCGTATGACAGCGCGACAAATGGCTTGCCTGCGTCGAGCGCGAGGATGAGCGCATGGAGCCGCATGCCGACGACGAGATCGCAGCGGGAGAGGGCCGACACGAGGTCTGGAGGGGGCGGCGCGCTCTCGACGAGAACGGCTCCCTCCTGTGCCTGGGCGACGCGCAGGAGGAGGGGCCGGTCGTCGTCGTACATTCGCTGGAAAGGAAGCAGGATGGTGGTGCCGCCGAGTCGTTCTCTGACGGCACGCACGAAGGCGCGCGCCTCCGCCACCAGCCGCTGGTGCTGTGCCGCGTCGCCCCAGGGGCGGAGGTTCAGCGCCACCCAGGGGCGAGGCGCGCCGGCAAGGTGCGATCGCTGGACGAAATCGCGCCCGTCCGCCGCCTCCACCATGAGGGCGGGGTCGGCGGCGACGTGCAGGCGGGAGCGGGGAAGGCCGCACTCGGCGAGGAGATCGGCCGAGGCCTGGTCTCGCAGCGTGATCGCCTTCGAGTGGTCGCAGATGAACTTGGCGACGCGGCGGGCGGCATCGGTGAGGAGCGGCCCGGCGCCGAGGCTGAAGAGCATCGTGGGCCTTCCCGCGGCGGCGGCGGCGGCGGCGATCCTCGCCGTCTCGTAGAGCCATTGGCGGTCGGACGGGTCGCCGAGGAAACGGGAGAGGTCGGCCTCGTAGCCTATGTCGTAGAGGAGCCCTCCGCCGCCGAGAATGACGAGGTCCGCCTCGTCGATGGCGCGGGCGAGCTCGGCGCGGTCGTCGTAGCTGACGGGGGTGGCGGTGGAGGCGCCCAGGAGTTCGCTTAGCTCCGGCCCGCCGGCGACGCGGATGGATCGCCCGGGGAGGGCGGTCTGGAGCTGGGCGAGCATGCCCCAGAGGATGGCGTCATCCCCAGCGTTCGTGTAGCCTGCGGCGCCGCAGATCAGCAGATGGCTCACATCACCGACCTCAGAGCGCGCTCGCCGCGGAGCCTGCGGTAGACATCGAGGTTCACGACCACGTGGGAGCAGGCCGTAAAGCACTCGCAGCCGGGCAGGCGCTCGCGGGCTCGCGGCAGTTGCCTCGCTTGTGTTCGCGCCTGGCGGTAGGCTTCAGAGTACCATATCTGTCGGAAGCTGTCTGCGTTGAGATTGCCGAGCGGGTGGCTGCACTGGCAGCAGAACATGACGTTCCCGTCGGCGGTGATGAGGGCGTACTCGTGGCCGATGTAGCAGGGGACGGACTCATAGACCGAGCGGGTTCCGGCGGCGGTGGCGCCGGGCCGGATGGCGTCGAGGTTGGTCTCGATCCCCCACTGGCGGGCGCGGGCGGCAGCGCGGTCGATGTCGGATTGGATGAGGATCCAGTCTTCAGGGCGGGGGAGGAGATCCTCTGCGCCTTCGACGGGGCCCATGAGGATGAGCATGAACCAGCGGGCGCGGGCCTCGCGGGCAACCTCGACCATCTGGGGGATCTGGTGCATGTTGATCCGGTTGAGGACGGCGGAGAACTCGACGTCGATAGGGCGGAGGCACTGGGCCTCGGCGTAGTCCGCCATGCCTCTGAGGCGCTGGATGATCGTGCGGCGCGCCCCTGGGGGCGCGCCCGGGTGGAGGCGCTCGTAGATGTCGTCGGTGGCGGCGTTGAAGCTGACGTGCATGCGGCGGACGCCGAGGTCGACGAGCCGGCGGGCGGGGGCCTCGGTGAGGAGGGCGGCATTGGTGGCGAGGGTGACGTCGAAGCCGAGGTCGCGGGCGAGCGCGATCATGTCGAGGGCGCGGCGGTGCATGAGGGGCTCGCCGTCGCCGCAGATGTCGACGGCGCGGGTGCCCATCGTGCGGAGATCGCGCAGGAGGCGGGCGAACATCTCGGGGGAGAGCCGCGGGAGCTCGGCGTCGCGGTGGTTCTTCTCGGCGGCGGGACTGTGGAAGGGGCAGAAGAGGCAGTGATAGTTGCAGGCCTTGGTGAGGCCGATCTGGGCGATGGCGGGGCCGCGGGTGGGCTCGCGCGCGTACGAACGGCGGAGTCTAATGCGACTTACTAAGCCAGGGTTGCGTCTCGCATCGGTGCGAGGCGCGGCGAGCGCGCGCCGGAGGGCTCGGCCGAGGGGGGCTCCGGGGAGGGCGTCGCCCAGCTCCCACTGGCGGCGGTCGGCGCCGGGCGTGAGGCGGGCGAGGAGGGCGGCTTTGAGGTAGCTCGGACGGAGGCCGTAGTCGGCGCCTCCGGCGAGGATGACGGTATCGAACCGGGCGGTTCGGAGCCGCCGAATGATGGCGAAGAGGCCGCCGCTGCGGGGGGTGATGGCGTCGGCGGCGGCGGCGCGGACGGTCTCACGGCCTGCGTCGGAGGCGAGGAGCGCCGTCAGATGAACCTCGGGGAAGAGGGCTCGGAGACGGCGGAGGAGGGCAACGAACGTGGTGGTCGGCATGAGACGGAGGAGGAGAAGGCGGCGGGGGCGCCAGGGGGCGCGGCCGCGCTCGGCCGCGGCGGCGCGGCGGACCTGCCTGGTGGCATACATAGCGCCTCCCACCAGGCCGATCCACAGGAGGGCGATGGGGGCGAGGAGGAAGCGGTCGATCAGGGCCCAGAGGAGGGCGGCCGGGCCGCGCCTCAGGCCGAGGCGGTAGATGTAGTCGGCTGATGGCATGAGGAGCATGTGCTTCGCGCCGCTGAGGAAAGCGACCAAGCGACCTTGCAGGGGGCCGCCGGTCATGGCAATGCAGACGGCGTCGGCGCGGAGGCGGCGCAGCGGCCAGAGGCCGGTGTGGGGGCCGAAGCTGCGGAACTCGGCCGCGGGGAAGATACGTCTCAGCGCGGATAGGCTGGCGTCGTCGAGGCCGGGGCCGGTGAGGACGCGGTGAACCGTCTCTCCGCTGAAGTCTTCGGCGTCGACGCGCTGGCGGAAGAAGTCGAGCACATAGCCGGCGGCGTAGCGCGCCAGGGCATTCATGCCCGCTCCCCTATGGCGCGCAGCAGCGCCTTCTCGAGGAGGGCGACGACGCGGTCGTTGTCGTGGTCGCGGGCGACGACCTCCCGCCCGGCCTTCGACAGACGCTCCTGGAGATGCGGGTCCTTGAGAAGGTGGACCAACTGGCGGGCGAAGGGCGCGGGCTCGTCGGCGATGAGGAGCTGGCGGCCGCTTTCGACGGCGAGCCCCTCAGCCCCGAGCCGAGTCGTGATGACGGGCAGGCCGGCGGCCATCGCTTCGATCACCTTGTTGCGGACGCCGGACCCGAGCCGGAGGGGGGCGGCCATGGCGGTCGAGCGGTCCATCTCGGCCTCCAGATCGGGGATGAAGCCGGCGATCTCGACGGTGGCATCGCGCTCCATGCGGGCGAGGGTGTCGGGCGCGGCGCGGTGGAGCTCCTCCCGCGTGCCGCCTCCGGCGACGATCAGCTTCACATTGGGATGCGCATGGCGGACGTGGGGCCACACGTCGCGGTAGAGATAGAGCAGCCCATCGAGGTTGGGGTAGTGCTCCATGTGCCCGACGTAGAGGACGCGGCCGGCCTCGGGACGCCGCTCCCGCGGGGCGAGCTGGGCCTTGTCCACGCCCGGGGGGACGGCGGTGACGCGGTCGTGCCGGGCGACGGACCGGATGACGTCCGCGTCCCGCTCGGAAACGGCGATCACGCCGTCGGCTCGGGCGAACATGGCGGTTTCGTGTCGCAGCATGCGGAGCCATTCCAGCCTGGCCTGGAGCCGCTCCAGCCCGTGGGTCATGGCGATTCGCCGGCGATGGGCGACGAAGGCGATGTCGAGCGCGGTGACGACGGCGGCGGCTCCGTCGGCGCAGCGCCGGTACTGGGCCATGTTCGAGTGGAGGAACTGGACGACATCGGGGCGGAAGGAACGGCTCACGTCGGCGACGTCTTGAGCCAGCTCCTCCGAGGTGAACTCGGTCACCCAGCGTGGAAGCTGGGCGAAGGAGCTGTGGGCGTGGGGGGTCGGCTTGCGGAGCCTGATGCGCGTCTCCACGCAATGGCGGGACACCGCGGCCTCGTTCGGGGCTTCGGATTCCCGCTCGCGGAACCCCACGAAGGCGATCTCGTGGGCCGCGGCGAGCCGCGTCAGCCAGGTCCAGATCTGCCGGTGGCCGCCGGCCACGGGAGGGTAGGGGAGGAAGGGGCTGACGAAGAGGACTTTCACGGGGCGCCGGCCTCCGGGGACTCGCCGGCCGAGGGCGGGCGCGCCATCTCCATGATCTCTCGATCCGTCAGGTCGCCGCGCCGGTACTGCTGCCATCGCTTCAGCAAGACCGATGGGCAGAAGGGCAGGGCGCGCAAGACGGCGCGCGCCATCGTCCCCTCGCCGCTGAGGATCTCTTTAAAGAGCCGCGCGCAGACATAGGCGGCGTGCTGGGCGAGCATGCCCCCATCCCGCACGTTCTTCCAGACGAAGAAGAGGCCGTTTCTGAGGAAGGTCTCGTTGGCGTAGGCGTCGCCGAAGCGGGTGCCGATCCAGGCGCGGCGCTGGTGGAAGACCGAGGCCTGGGGCTCGAAGAGCGAGCGCCAGCCGTGCCGCCAGGCGCGGTAGCCGAGGTCGATGTCCTCGAAGTAGAGCGGACGGTAGATCTCCTCGAAGCGGCCGAGGGCCTCGTATTTGGCGCGGTCGTAGACGGAGGAGGCGCCCCCGGCGTAGAGAATGGGGCCGCTCCGGGTGGGCGGCAGGTGGTATGGTTCGAGCACGCCGGACCAGGCGGGGGCGACATTGCCGGTCTCCATCCGGGAGCCATTCGGGAGATCGATGCGCGAGCAGACGGCGAAGGTGTCGGGACGATCGAAGTGGGGGAGGATGGCGGCGAGATAGCCGGGGCGCACCTCGACATCGGTGTTGATGAGGGCGAAGAGGGGCGTGTCGGAGGCGGCGATGCCCGACCGGACGGCGCCGCCGAAGCCCTGGTTCCGGGGGAGGCGGATGAGGCGCACCTGCGGGTAGTGCTGGCGAACGTAGTCGGCGGTGTCGTCCGCGCTGGCGTCGTCCACGACCATGACGCTGTGCTCCGCTCCGGCCTCGGCGAGGAGCGGCGGCAGGCAGAAGTCCATCATATGCCGCTGATTGAAGGTGGGGACGATGAACGTCACCCGCCGTCCGGCGGGGGGGCCGGGGTTGCGAGCCGGTGGCGAGATGGGCAGGAGCCGCCGCAGCGCGTCCCCCGCTCGGAGCAGGATTACCGTTCGGAGGCAGACTATAGCGAGGAGCAGAGACAGGGTGAGGCGGGCCCACCATTGAAGGCTGCCGAGGCGGAGGGGGGGAATGTGGACCCGATACCACGTGCGATTCGCGCCGCGGGCGAGGACGGTCGGCGCGCCCGCCAGCAGGCCGAGTGCCTTCTGACTGCCGAGGCCCTCGCCGGTGAGCAGCAGGCAGACCAGATCGTACCTCCGGCGGCGAAGCGACCACAGCCCCGAGGCCCTCACGTCGCGCCCGGCGACATCGATGGAAAGATCGGGGGCGGCAGACCGCAGGTCGGCGGCGGCCGCATCGGCGACGGCTTCGCGCCGAGAGCCCACCAGAAGTGCCCGCCGGCACGAACCCGGGACGATCGATTGGCTGAGCGTCGTCGGCGTCAGGAGGACGTTGCCCGCCGCCCTGACCGCCTCAGCTAGCAGGCGCATCGCGGGTCTTCGCCTCCGCCAGCGAGCGCTCCCATGCCTCGACCGCGGCCTTGTACTTGGTGATGACCTCGTCGGAGCCCTCGTCTTTGACCATCCGTCCCCGATCCAGCCAGATGGCGCGCTCGCAGAGAATGCCCACCGACTGGAGGTTGTGGGAGACGACGAACATCGTCCGGCCCTCTTCCTTAAACTCGAGCAGCCGGCCGAAGGACTTGTGCTGGAAGTGCTCGTCTCCCACGCCCAGGACCTCGTCGATGAGCAGGACGTCGGGGTCCATGTGCACGGCGACAGAGAAGCCGAGCCGGATGACCATTCCGGTCGAGTAGGTCTTCACGGGGGAGTCCATGAACTCGCCCAGCTCGGCGAAGTCCACGATAGAGTCGTAGCGCTGCTGCGTCTCCCGGCGGGTGAGCCCGAGCAAGCTGCTGTTGAGGAAGACGTTCTCTCTCCCGGAGAGTTCCGGGTGGAAGCCGGTCCCGAGCTCCAGCAGGGGGCAGACGCGGCCCCTGACGCTCATGGTTCCGCGGGTCGGCTTGAGGACCCGGGCGAGCATGCCGAGCATGGTGCTCTTGCCGGACCCGTTCGGCCCGATGAGCCCTATCGCCTCGCCCTGCTGCACCTCGAACGAAACGCCCTGGAGCGCCCAGAACTCGTCGTATCCCTGCTGCCCGCGCAAAATGGCGAGCGCCGCCTCCTTCACGCTCGTCGTCTTGACGTGGGGGCGGCGGTATTTCTTCCAGACATCGCGGACTTCGATGGCGCTCACTGTCGGCCCTCAGCCTTGCTCCGCGAAGGCGTCGGCCTTGCGGCGGAAGATGATTTGCCCGATGACGGCCGTGGCCACGGCGATGACCGCCGCGCCGATGGCATAGTGCCAGAAGGGATAGCGCGGATCGGCGATAGGCATCGCGCCACCCTCGAGCAGGGCGCTGCGGTATCCCTCGATGGCGATGGTCAGCGGGTCGATGACGTAGATCTTCTTGAACAGCGGCAAGTTGCTCTGAAGGAAGAACTCCACCCAGTTGTCCGGCGACTCCATCGTCTTGTCGAGCACGAGCTTCAGGGGGTAAAGGACCGGGGTAAGGAAGAACCAGAGCCCGAGAAGGTTGCTGACGATGAACTTCACATCTGCGTAGAAGACGCTCCAGGCGGCGAGCATGGCGCAGAGGCCGTAGGCGAAGACGGCGACCAGTATCGTCGAGGGGATCACCCACAGGTAGTGGATGTTGAGGTCCACGCCCCAGAGCGCGAAGAGCGCGAGCAGGACGATGAAGGCAAAACCGAGATGGATGAGATTGGAGAGGAGCACCGAGACCGGGAGAATGGTGCGAGGGAAGTAGGCCTTCTTGATCAGCGGCATCTCCTGGGAGACGGCGGCCGTGCTGTCCATGATCGTCTGGGAGAAGAAGAGCCAGGGCAGGAAGCCCGTCACGAGGAGCGCCATGAAGTTCGGCTCGTCCCTCCCGAACAGGATCTTGAAGACGAAGTACCAGACCCCGATCTGCATGAGGGGGTTGAGCAGCGACCAGGCGAATCCGAGGACGGAGTTCTTATAGCGGACCTTGAGGTTGCGCCGAACGAGATTCCAGAGTATCTCGCGGTAGCGCAGGACTTCGAGCAGTTCACTCATGGCACTGGAGCGCATTTCATAGACTCTCACTCGCCTGGCTGTCCGCTAGAGACGCTGGCATGAAATGCGCCTGCTGGAGCCCGGCGGCTTGCGCTGCTTTTTCATAGCCTCAGATGGAGGGTATGAAAAAGCTTCTCATGGAGTATCCGCCTCCTGGGGGCGATTATAGCACCGGCAAGAGAGCGGAGTCAATTTCGGGGCGAGATAACTGGCGGGAACGCCGCCGGTAGGCACTTCGACTTGCCGTGGAGTTGGCAGGACCTCCCACTCCTCCCGCTGAACCAGCAGCTTGAGGGGACGTTTCCTCGCTGAGCTGTGTTGCTAGTTCACTCGACCCGTCCGTGCCGAAGGGCTGTGGTCGAATGACCGTCCATCGACGGCAGCCGCGACCACGAATCTTCCGAAGGAGTATGGTCGGATGCCACATGACCTCGCTTCAGTCTGGAAGCAGTTCGTGGACCAACTCAAAGCCGACATCGAGCGTGACTCACGGGCTGCCGACGCCGGCAAAGCGACCGCTCGGCCAATCGTGTCCGCCTTTGTGTTCTTCAAAGAGGGGGACGAAGGATACGCGCTAACCGGCGACACTGCCCGGATGTATGAAAAGGTCAGTCGAACCCTATCGAAGGAGGCCAGCGCCGCGGCCACAGTGACCCCGCAGGCCGTCAGGGACTGGCTGCAACCTGTCGTGGCTCATCTGATCCGGGATCTCCAGCGGGATGAAGCTAGGAGCGATACCGACTACCTTAGGGAGTTGCGGAATTCTGTAGGCAAGCAGAGAACAAGATGGACCGTCCTCGTTCAAACCTATGGGATCGCTCTTGAGGAAGACGCAATCCTGAGTTTGGGTCCGGTGCGGCTGGTGGCGCTTCAGTCTACCACTGTAGATGGCATAAGGCAGCAGATCCAGCGAGTGCTAGACGACAAGAAGAAACTGACGCCGAAGGCCGCGCAGCATGCTGCTGAGACCCTGGCCGCGCCATTGGTTCCGCAGGCGTATGGAGAAACCGGGGCGGCAGCTGTGGCTGAAGTAGACTCAGCCGACTCGAAACGCGCCTGCGAGTTGGCAGTCGAGCACACCATTACCCTTCTGAAGACGTTCAGGGCGTTCATATTCGGACAGCAGAGAGCCCTCATCCAGACTCCGGTGGGTATTGGCAGACGTGTAACTGCGCTGCGCAAAGTCTCGGCACTGAGCGAAGGCGGCGACCTCTATGGCCAAAGCATGTGGGCTGAACCGTTTGGTTTCCCATTCAAAGTCAGCCAGAAGCTGGTGGAGCACTGGAGAGAGACTGGCTGGGCGAGGTTGGACTCTGCCTGGCAGTCATCTGCAAAGAAAGGCGGCTGGGAGAGGCAGCTAGCGGAAGCTGTTTGTTGGCTTGGGGATGCGTTGGCGGAGCCCCGGAGACATATCGCGGTGCTGCATTGCGTCACCGCGCTGGAGATGCTACTCGTGGCGAGGAAGGAACGGGAGCGGATCACTACTGCACTAGCGGAGCGTGTGGCCTTCCTGGTGGCACGTGACTCACTGGATTCGCGGCGAGCGTTCTACGAGTCCGCCAAGAGCATCTATGATCTCCGCTCCAGGATCGTGCATGATGGTAAGACCGAGGTGAGCAACGAGGAGTTAAAGGCGTCCCTTTGGGTAGCCTGGGACGTCATAGCGAACCTACTCCGTAGAAGCGACATCGGGAGTGCCGAGGACATCGAACGCTATTGCCTGGAGCAGAAGCTGTCGCCCAGCGTCGACGGATGGAGTTGCCCCCTTCCAGGGTGACCGATCGCGCGAGGGCGGTTTCCCATCGACACCCGGGCCCCCGCGCATCCACGTGGTGGACATGTCCCCACTACACCCCTGCCAAGCTAAACCGCATCACAATAGGCGTCAGGGCAATTGGGCGCGTTGTCTCACCTGTCACCTCGCGCTCGAAGACCCCCTGCCAGTCCCCGCCGCGCTCTCTCACAATGCAGGACCTCCCGCCCCTCCTGCTGAACTAGCCGTCTGAGGGGACGTTTCCTCGCTGAGACTTCAGGCCGAGCAGTCCGGTAACGCGCAAGGCTAAGCCGCTCAGAGGGAAGAACGCCCATGGACAAGCTCATTGAGTGGGTTCTGGAATGGCTTCGTGGACGTCTCGGGTGGTACGACGAATACCGCAAGGTACCTCCGCTTGTAGTCACGTTGATCGCGGTAATAGTCGCGCTCGCCTGGGCGGGGCCAAGCCTGCGTCAGGCTCTTGCTGGCAAGCTTCACCATGTTGTAGCCCTGATACTCGCCTATGCGTATGCTGTAGTTGTCGCTTTCGCGTTCGCTGTACTCGTCTTAGCCCTTCTCTGGCCTGGGCTCAGAGCGGCCCAGCGTAGGACTCAGTTCATCGCGACGACCAAGATTGTGGGGCGTCATGCGGCCCTGTTCAGTTCCTCAATAGCCATTATCGCGGACCTCTCCCCTACGAATCAACCAGCGGCTGCTATGGCCGTGCTAAAGGAGATGGTCGTGGCTGCGGCAGAAGTTTTCACCCAGACGCCGGGCCGTAACCGGGCTGTTCTGTACGTCCCAGACGGCGATCACCTGGTGCCCTACGGGACCGCCCACCACAATTTCAGTCCAGATGAAGTGTCCCAACTCGTCCTGCCGTTGAGCCACGGCAGCGTTGCGGGCCACGTCTTCCTGTCGGGCGAGCATCACTTGGCGCAGCCAGCATGGCCCGACGTGCACTTCTACCCCGTCCCGGACGGACGGCCACCTGCGGCGATCCTGTCTGTACCGGTGCTTGACTACGACGGTGACTCGATTGCCGTACTGAGCGTCGACTGTGACCGAACCGACGTATTCCTGGAGGAGAATGCCTCACACCTCCAGGTTGTGACTTCACGGATATCTGACATATGGCACTACCTGTGACCTCCTACCGCAGAAACGAGCTTGCGCAGCGGGAAGGCACATGGTAAACTGGTAATGGAGGCGCCAGAGATGAGGACGAAGCAATACCGGTTCGCAAAAACGAACTCGTCGGAGGCCAGGCTCAGACGCGCCGCGCACTACCTCGTAAAAGGGGGCATTAGTCCTGCGAAGTTCTACCAGTATGTCGTATCTGGCGTGAGAAAGGAACTCCCGTCTCAGCGTGTATTGAACGTTCAGCATGTCTTTAACGCTAAGACGAAAGCAGGAACCGCGAGAAGTGTCTCCTTGACCAAGACCAGGAAACCACTCGCTACGCAGAAGGTCGTTGGTAGTGCTGCGTCTCACCGGGGCTAGCCCCCCTGTCTAAGCGACCCATCGCTCGCGGGCCCTGCCTCTGCCGTCACACCGGTCCCATCATCTGACCAAGGCTCTAACGCCGTAGTGCATCTGCGAACTCCGCCGGCGGTTCACGGAAGACCGTCATCTCACGGGGATGCCAATGGACTCGTCCTGCTGTGCACCTCCGCCGCCACCGCGTCATTCATGTAGGTGCAAATCAGCGCAATCGCCTCCTCCCACTGGTCGGTCTGACCGCAGCCAGATACCTATCGCCCGACGAGTACTCCTGATGTTTCGTCGGTGCGTCCGCCCTCAGGTCGTCGATTGGCGAGGATGCCCTCCTCCCACAGCGTCTAGCTCCAACCGCATCACAATGGGCGTCAGGGCAATCTGGCGCGTTGTCTCACCTGTTACCAGCATTCGAGCGGAGTCAATTTCGGGGCGGCCGCGATGAGAAGCACTCTGAGCGGGTGCCGGCCGGCAGGAACGGTTATGGCGGCGTCGTAACATGAGCCCGGGATTGACCCGGCCCCGCGGCGGGGCTATAATCGTGCCCGTACGGCCGGCGGATTTGCGAACAGGAGGAAGGTAGATGATCCGGCGCAGGGGAGCGCTCACGGCGGTGTTGGCGGTTCTCGCAGGATTGGTGCTGGCGGGATGTGGAGGGCCCGCTGGGACGCCTCCCCAGTTCGTCGCGGCGTGGAACGCGGGCGGCGCGCGCGTGGGTGAGATCGACCATCCCGAGGGGGTGGGTATCGACGCGAAGGGCGCGCTTCTGGTCGCCGACACGTGGAACGACCGGATTATCCGGGCGGCGCCTGAGGGTGAGGTGATGAGCGCCTTCGGCGAGTACGGGAGAGATCCGGGGAAGCTCCAGTGCCCGCGCTCGGTGACGACGGACAAGGTCGGGAACGTGTATGTGGTGGACACGTGGAACCACCGGGTGCAGAAGTTCTCTCGCGAGGGGCGGTTCGTGCTGGAGCTCGGCGGGCAGGGCGGTCCGTGGGGATACGATGAAGCGGACGGGAAGTTCAGCTACCCGTATGGGGTTGCCGTTGAGTCCAACGGCAACATCTACGTCTCGGACTTCTGCAACAATCGGATTCAGAAGTTCGATCCGCACGGCAAGTTCGTGATGAAGTGGGGGACGGATGGGCGGCAGGACGGCCAGTTCAGCCACCCCGCGGGGCTCGCCATGGACAAGGATGACCGGCTGTACGTGGCCGACTTGGGGAACGGAAGGGTGCAGCGGTTCAATACGGAGGGGAAGTTCGAGGGGAAGTTCCAGAGCGGGAAGGACCCGTTCGATCGGCCGTACGATGTGGCGGTGGACAGCGCGGGCGATGTGTACGTGGCGGAGTTCGGGGCACACCAGATCCGCAAGTTCAGCCCGTCGGGACATCCGATCTGGAGCTTGGGCGAGCGGGGCGGCGGCGAGGGGCAGTTCGAGATGCCGCTGAGCGTTGCCGTGGATGACGCGGGCGCCGTCTATGTTTCGGACTGGGGGAATAACCGGATTCAGAAGTTCGCTCCCGCGTTGTGAGCGGTTACATCCGGGGCAGCGGCAGCCTCGGATGGGAGATGTTGTGAAGAGAAGGCCGTGAGGAGAAGGGATGCTCCCTTCGGAGAAGGCTGAGCTATGGGTGCGGCGTGTTGGATACGCGGCACTCATTTTAATCGCCCTGTATATCGTCGTGTGGATCTTCCGGTTCATTAGCGGGCACTATCAGAAGGCACTGGAGCAGCGCGAGTTTCCCGAAGAGGCGAAGGCGGCGCGGGTGGTGGAGCTGGTCTGATCCATGCCGATCCTGTACGTGCTCGGGACGGTGTGGCTGTGGAGCCTCATCCCGCTGGCCGTGAAGGTCGCCTACCAGAGCTTCGACTTCGGCTTCATCGCGCTGTCGCGCTTCGCCGGGGGGACGCTCGTGTTCGGGGCGGTGGAGCTGGCCTCGGGACGGGGTCTGCGCCTGCCTCCGCGGCAGGTCGACCCGAAGCTGGCGGGGCCCTCCCGGATCGGCCCCGGGGGATGGATCGTCATCGCGGGATTGGCCATCGGGGGCGACCTTCTCCTGTACACGCTGGGCCTGCGCTACACGACGGCCTCGGCGGCGACCCTCATCGTGAGCACGGATGGCGTGCTGCTGGCGATGCTGGGCGTGCTGGTGCTGAGGGAGCGGATGTCGCCCCTGAAGGCGCTGGCGGCGGTGTCGGCGCTGTGCGGGCTGTTTCTCGTGGGGTGGAACGGGCAGGATCTCGGCGGCCTCGTTCGGTCCGAGTACTTCCTCGGCAATGTCATCGTGCTGTCCGCCGGCGTGTGCTGGGCGACGTATGGGCTGGGGCAGCGCGTGCTGGCTCACATGCCGGGGAGCGGCCTCTTCCCGATCTTCCTGGTGGGGACGGTGGTGGCGGTGGTGGCGGCCCTGATGCAGCCGGCGACCACGGGGCCGATTCGATGGGAGGCGGTGGGGGCGCTCCTCTTCCTGGGGTTTGGGGCGACCGGTTTGGCCTACGTGCTGCTGGCGGAGGGGATGCGGCGTCTGGAGGCGGCGACGGTGGGCCTGGTGTCATCGACGCTGCCGCTGTTCACGATGATCGAGGCGCGGCTGCTCATCGGGGAGGAGATCACGGTCTACCTGCTGGCTGGGGCGGCCTTCATCATGGGCGCGGTGGTGCTCATCGTGAGGCATCAGAGCGTGTATGGGCGGCCGTAGGGCTAGGTTGCGGCGAAGGCTTCGCCCACGGGGGCCTCGATTCGCGCGGTGATCTGGTTGAGGGCGGTGGCCGCGCGGCGCCCGGCGAGCCGGGCCTCGGGGGTGAGTATCAGACGGTGGGCCAGCGCGGGCTCCACCATGGCCTTGGCGTGATCAGGCAAGATGAAGCTGAGGCCGTCGGCGGCCGCCTGCGCCTGGGCGGCGCGGAGGAGCGCCAGCGAGCCGCGGGGGCTGGCTCCGAGGGCGATGTCCGGGTGCGCCCGGGTCGCCTGCACGAGCCGTACGATGTAGTCCCGGACCTTCTGGTGGACGAAGATCTGCCTCACCCGCTTCTGCGCGTCCAGGAGCTCCTCGGTCGTCAGGACCTGCTGGATCTGCTCGACCGGATGGCTGAGCTGGAGCCGCAGGAGCATCTCGCTCTCCGATTCGGGGGACGGATAGCCGATGGTCATGCGAAGGAGGAATCGGTCGAGCTGCGCCTCCGGCAGCGGAAACGTGCCCTCGTACTCGATGGGGTTCTGCGTCGCCATGACGCAGAAGGGCGCGGCGAGCTTCCGCGTGACGCCGTCTACGGTGACCTGGCGCTCGGCCATCGCTTCCAGGAGGGCGGACTGGGTGCGAGGGGGCGCGCGGTTGATCTCGTCGGCGAGGACGATGTTGGCTATGACGGGACCGGGGTTGAACTCGAACTGGGAGGTCTTTTGGTTGAAGATCGAGAGGCCGGTGATGTCCGTGGGCAGCAGGTCCGGGGTGCACTGGATGCGCCGGAAGGTGGCGCCGATGGAGAGGGCGACGCAGCGCGCGAGCATCGTCTTCGCCACCCCGGGGACGTCCTCGACGAGGAGATGTCCGTCGGCGAGGAGCCCGGTGACGGCGAGGCGAACGGCCTCGGGCTTCCCGACGATCACGCCTTCGATGTTGGCGGCGAGGCGATTGGCGACGTCAGCGGGAGTGGGCATGGCCTCTATTGCTCCCCGGTAAGCCGGTTGGATTGCATCCAACGAGCATGCTGCCGGAGGAGAGCTTCGACGAGGTGGAGGGCAATCCTGTCTGCTTGTTTCTCTGGGATGGAGAGCGGAGATTCAGACTCTGAGATGGCCGGTAGATCGACAGGCGAGGAGAATATGCGCTTGACAGCCACATCACGGGGTCTATAATCGCCTTTGTGAGCGGCTCACGAAAGAGGTGAACTGCGTGGAGTTTTCGGATGTCGTGCGGGAGCGGAGGAGTATCCGCAAATACCGACCAGATCCCGTTCCCCAGGCGAAGATAGATCAGGTGCTCGAAGCCGCGCGGTTGGCGCCGTCGTGGGCCAACAACCAATGCTGGAGCTTCGTGGTGGTGACGGAGCCGAAGGCGAAGCGGCGGCTGGCGGAGGCGGGCAACGAGTGGATCGAGCACGCGCCCGCGATCGTCGCGGCCTGCGCCGATATGAAGCGGAGCGGGGTGAAGAAGGACCAGGCCTACTATCTGGTGGATGTGGGGATCGCCATGGAGCACCTGGTGCTGGCCGCCACCGACCAAGGCATGGGGACGTGCTGGATCGGGTGGTTCGACGAGGGGAAGGCGAAGAAGGCTTTGGGCGTTCCTAAGGACATTCGTGTGGTTGCGCTGACGCCATTGGGGTATCCTGACGAAAAGCCAGATGCAAGACCCCGCAGGTCGCTGGGCGAGATCGTGTACAGGGACCGCTGGGAGTAGCCTGAGAGTGCTGCCTGCCCGCGCCGGACGCTGGACGATTCCGCTGTCACCTGTTGCGTTGGCACGGTGAGGGATAGGTTAGCGCACGCAGGGCGTTTACCTCGTACAGCGCAGTGGGTAGAAGGTGTACAGGGAGCGGTGCGCCGCTTGATCCCAGCATGAGGTCCATCCTACGAAGCGAGGCGAAACGTCAGTGCGAGCACTGCGGTCACCCGGTGGTGGCCGGCCGTGCTGACTGCCCCGCGTGCCATCATTCGCGCGATTCGTCTATGGAAGAGCAGGGGCCGGCAAACGATATCTACCTGATGCTCGTGACGGCCAACGTCCTCCGCTTGCGCCGCCAGCACGAATTGGCGGAGGCGCAGTGCAGTGAGGTGCTGCGGCGCGACCCCAACAATGCTGCGGCCCATTCGGTGTTGGGCGACATCGCACGGGACCGCAATAACCTCCGAGACGCCATGCAGTGGTACAAGATGGCTCTCGACCTGAACCCCGGCAACACCGTCGACCGCAGGAAGTTGGAGGCCGTCATCGATAGCGTGTACTCGCGGGGGAAGGTTATCGATAGGCTTCGCAAGGGCGTGACGGACACATTCGGGTCGGCGGCGGCGGAGATCCGGGCGGCGCGTCTTCCTTCGGCTTTGTCGGTGACGCTGGCGGCGATGGTGGGCGTCATCATGCTGGTCACGATCCTGGTCCTCGTGCTGGGACGAGGCGGGAGCCCGGCGCCTGGGTTGCCGGCCACGGAGGCATCGGCGGGCGGGTTCGCGACGTCGCCCGCAGACGCGCTGGCGCCCAAGCCCATCGACCGGAATCCCGCCGCGGTTTCGGCCGCCTCCGCGCCGAAGTTCGAAGAAGATATCGCTCCCCTCGAGGCGGCGCTGCTGGAGGAGCTGCGGGCGCAGGCCCGCATCGTCGATCCGCAATGTCAGTTGGTGGATGCGCAGATCGACCCGAGAGACGGCATGGTGTCGGTAGAGTTCTCCATGCCGCGTGTCTGGTCGTTGGAGAACACGCGCAACGGCATCCTGCGGGTGGCGCTGCCGCTCGCCACCGTGGCTGCGGAGTGGGATGCGAGGATCTCTGGGGTGCGATTGCGATGCAACGCCCGCCAGCAGGGGCAGCCCGACCGGCTCGCCTTTGTGGCTGAAGCGGATGCCGGGGAACTGGTGAAGGTGGCGGGGAATCCGCAGTCCCCGGACCCCACCGGAGGCTTCAGCTCCATCTGGTGGGACCCACAGATTCGCCCGGAGATGCAGTTGCCCCCGCCTCCTGGAGCTAGGTGATGTCTGAAGTCAGGGTGAGGGTGTGGCGGGTGGAACCGCATTCTCCGTCGCAGTACCTGTACCTGTTGATTCTCTTGGACGAGGACCAGCATCTGCTCCCGATGACGATCGGCCTCTGCGAGGCGATGGCCATTCAGGGGCTGCTCCGGTCCGACCGCGGCATTCCCCGACCGACCACGGCTCACGATCTGATGGGGGAACTCATCACGGGGTTGGGCGGCCGCGTCATCAAGGTCGTCATCGACGACCTCTGGAACAAGGTCTACTTCGCCAAGCTCCACGTGGCCGTGAACGGCGAAGTCGTGACGATCGATTCCCGGCCCAGCGACGCCGTGGCGATCGCGCTGCGCATGGAGGCGCCGCTGTTCGCCACGGAGACGGTGATCGCCGCGGCGAACGAACCGGAGGAGCCCTCCAACTCCTCTGAGCCGGTCGACGAAAGCCCCGACGTCGGCATGGACGATCTCTAGAAGCAGCGTCGAAACTCAGGGGCCCGATCGCAGCTCGACCGCCCAAACCGGCTCGCCCCGCTCGCGACTTGTGTACCCGCCAGGTGTCGAAACGTGTAGAGGGGATGGGACCAGTTGTTGGGGACGAAACGGAAATGGAGCTGAAACATCTATCCGGGATTGAGCTGACCGAATTCGCCGACGGGGAGATGGACCCCACGAGGCTCGGCGCAGCCACAGAGCACGTGAGCCGGTGCCCCGCGTGCGCCCGCGCTTTAGCGGACGTTCGGGAGGCGGCGATGGCCGTGGGCGGTCTGGCCGACATCGCGGGGCCGGCCGATCTCCGCATGCACGTGGCCAAGGCGCTCGTCGCCGGGCCGGCGGATCGGCTCTCCTGCAAAGAGGCGACGCCGCTGCTGCATGAGCACCTCGAAGAGTGTCTGTCTCCGGCGGCGGCCGTGGCCTTGAAGGACCACCTGGACTCCTGCCCCGCGTGCCGCGCGGAGCTGGCCGTGTTTGCCTCGGCGAGACGACTGGTGCGCGCCTTGCCCCGTGTCGATTCACCGGCCCGGGTTCGGGAAAGCGTCGCGGCCGAGCAGCGGCGTCGCACACGCCGGGTGCCGGTGCTCCTCGGGTGGCGGCCGGCGCTCGCGGCGGCGGCCGCGCTGATTGCTGTGGGCGGGCTCATGCTCGCACGTCACTCGTCGCAGCCGGAGGGGCGGCCGATGGTCGCCCGCGCCCCGGTTGCGCCGGAGATCTCTGTGCCTGACTCCGTCGATGTTGCCTCACTGATCCCGGAGGCGGCGCAGCCCGGCCCGGCCCGTGAGGTGCTCGTCGAAAGTCCGGCGGAGGCCGCGGTCGAGGCGATAGAGACCACAGAGATGGAGGCTGCGCCCCGCCCGCCAGCGGCGATCCACCCCGTCAGTCACGCACCAAAGGGACCGGTTCCGGCTCGCGTCGCGCCGGAGGTAAAGCCGCCTGGGGTCGTGTTGCCGGCTGCGCTTGGCGCGCTGCGAGTGGTTGCACGGAGCGCGGCACCTGAGGCAGACGTGCAGCGAGCGATGGAGCTGGCGGGCGAACGCTTTGCCGTTCTCAACTCGGAGGCGCTCTCGGAAGCGACGCTCGTGCGGATGTCGAGCGCCGACCCTGAGGCAGCGAGCGACGAGCGCGGAATGAGTCTCGGCGTGCCCTCTCCACGTTCGAGCGGTCTGGATGCGATGGGGGACACCGCCGGCGAACCGCCGGCGTCATCTTCAGTGCCTGCGCGAGAGGGCGCAAGCGTCCGCCCAGGCCATTCGTCTAGCCGGGTCTCTGCTGCTGCATAAGGGGGGCGGCGCCGAGGATAGCAGTGAGCCTTGGGCGCGTTTCACCATGTTCCGGCAGTGGCGTGGTGGGCAGATTCGCTCTGGTCATGGCGCTCTGCCTCTTCTGGGTCGCGGGCACGCCGGTGGGCTCGTGGGCCCTGCTCGTCCCCGCTCAGACGGCCGAACCGGCGGCCGTTCCCGCGCTTGGCTCGCCGCTTCCCGTTGGAGTCGATCTCACGCCTGGCTACAGCACCCAGGCTCCGCCTCCGATGGCCCTCTCCACGTTCCCCTGGGGTGAGGGGCTGGCCCGCATCGGCCTCATGTCCGACTACACGAAACCCAACGCGGATGGTCCATGGAAGGCGGCGCCAGGAGTCACGGCCGCTTCCACCGCGCACGGCCTGCTGCTGAACCTGGGCCCGAGGACCACTCTGAAGGCGGGGCTGAGCCAGCAGCAGCAGGAACGGGACCGCGCGCCGGGCGACATAACGCAGGAGCGTAAGCTCGAATTCGCGACCGCGTTTGTGGCCGAGGGCAAGAGCGGGCTGCGTCTCGCCATGACCTCGGTCGAGACGGTAAGGGGGCATGAGAGCAGCGGGACGCGGGCGGCTGAGGCGCACTTGAACCTGGCGCCGACGGCCCGGCTCAATATCAACGCGGACTATGTGACGAAGGACTCGGGCAACGGCGAGCGGGTGACGACGGAGTCCCTTCGCACCGCGGTCCATCTCGCGCCCGAAGCGGAGCTGTCGGCCTCGCTCAAGAGAGTCGATGCGAGTGGAGCGAGCGCCGCCAGCGAATCGGGCCTTGCGCTTTCGGTCGCGCTCGGCTGTGGGAAGCTGAGGGGAGAGGAGACGTGGGCGAGCACGGGCGAGGGCCGGATCGCCTCTCGCAAGTGGGCCTTCGCCGGTGGATTCGGACAGGGGCCGGCGCGAACGAACGTCAAGCTCGATTTGCGAGAGTCCCGCGGCGAGCGGCCGGAGGATCAGTCTAGGCGTGAGACGTTCGTCCGCGTGGACCGCACCCTGGGACCGCATCTCACGCTCGCGGCCGAGTGCCGAGAGGATAGCACGGGGGGAAGCGCTTCTCTGAGCCGCCGCCGGCTCAGCCTCGGGCACCAGTGGAAGGCGGTCCGCCTTAACCTGGAGGAGCGTTCCTGGCAGGAGGGGACGCAGGAGCGGTCGCTGGTCACGTGGAGCGTTGACGCGCCCGCGGGAGAACTGCCGGAATGGGCGAGAGCGATCCCGGTGGGGCACCGGTTCCCGGATTTAGAGGAGTATCTCCTCGGAGAGGGGCCGGTCTGGAGTCGAGTCGAGACACCCTTTGCCGGCTTCCGCCTGTGGGCCTCCCGACACGACGGCGGGGCTGATGATGGGACGTCGAGTCTCGGGTTCGCCCATGGCCAAGTCGTCGCAGGCCGCCTCCACCTGCAGATCGCCATCGAGGAGCGTCCCGAGGCAGAGGAGGGGAGGATGAAGGGGCGGCCGCTGCCGGTGCGGCGGAGCGTCGCCGAGATCGGCGGACGGCTGTTCCGGTCCCTGCACGCCCGCTGCGGCTACGGACTGGAGACCGGCCTTGATTCCCCGAATGACCGTCTGAAGCGGGCGCGATTCGGGATTTGGGGCAAGCTCGCGGAGGACGAACAGGTCGAGGGGGTGGTCTCGCACGAATCGGGCCGGTGGGAAGGGGAGGGGCTGAGCCGAACACGCCTAGCCCTGCTGTACTCCCACCGCGTCGACGAAGAGCGCCGGGTCGAGGCGAAAGTCGGGTACGCTTGGGGGGCGGGCGCGGAGCCCGACCGAGGCCGAGACTGCCGGCTCACACTGGGCTATGTGAATCCCCTGTAGGCCATATCGCCTCGCGCGGCTGTCTCCGGTCCGTTCGCATCCACCCTGAAAATGTGGAATAGCTGGCATGGTGTGGCGGTCACGTGATCGCTGGCTATTTCCGCATACATATAGGTGGAGCCAACGATGCGCCCTCGCAGTGACATTCGGGCGATGCTGAAGCCCAAGCACGTGCCCCGAGAGAAAATCGCGGCCGCGCTGCGCTGTCTCATCCTGATCACCGTCTTCACCATGACTCGGCTCCAGCCGGAGCCGCGGACGGCGGCCTTCGATGCCGTGGTCATGGCGGGGGCCGCTTATGTCCTCCTTACGACGTTTCTGCCGTGGGGTCGCTTGGACGCGCGCCGGGCGACGCTGGGGATGTTGGCGATGGACGTCGTCCTCATCAGTGCGCTCATCTACACGCAATCGGGCGTGCGCAGCGAATACTATCTGCTCTATTACCTGCCGATTCTACACGCCAGCGTCCGCCTCAATCTCCGAGACGCGGCCGGGACGTGCGTGCTCGCCGCCGTGAGCTACCTGCTCGTCGGTATGCTGGAGCGGCCCGAGGCGGCCATCACGACGAGCGTCATCTCGCGCGTTCTGACGTTTTCGACATCGTCCGCGCTGCTCGCGGCCTTCTTCCTCATGCTGTCTCGGGAGCGCCGCGCATTCGACCAGTTGACGCGGCACTATGAGAGCGCGACAAAGGCGAAGAGCGAGTTCCTGTCCCAGGTCTCGCACGAATTCAGGACCCCGCTGACGGCCATCGTCGGATTCAGCCAACTGCTGTACGAGCACGAGAAGGAGCTGGACCCGAGCCGCCAGCACGAGTATCTGACCGTCATCCGGGAGCAGTCACAGCAGCTCTCGCGGATGATCGAGGATATGCTCGACATCACGCGCATTGACGACAACCGACTCGAGCTGCGCCAGGGAGCTCACAAGCTGGCGGAGGTCGTCGAATCGGCCATGATGCTGCTGGACAACACGTCGGATCGGGAGCGGGTGAACGTCACTGTCGAGCCCGGGACGCCGCTGATCTGGGTGGACCGAGGAGAGATGGAGCAGGTGTTGTCGCGGATCATCCACAACGCGCTGGCGAGTTCGGATGACGGCGAAAGCGTGGCGCTTTCGGCGGGGCCTTCGCCGGGCGAGGCAGGCCAGGTTCAGATCACCGTCAGGGCGCGGGGACTGGACATCGAGGAGGATGATCTTCAGCTCGTGTTCGGCCCGTCGGCGGCGGTGCTCACCGAGCAGCCGTCGAGCGGCAGGGCGCTCGGCCTGGCGGTGGCGAGGGCGCTGGTCGAAATGCACGGGGGACGCATCTGGGTGGAGGATACGAGTGAGGGAGCGGCGATTAGCTTTACGGTGCCCAGATATGTCGTGAAGAAAGGGGGGCCGAACGTCATAGTGAGCGCTGAGGGTTCCGCCGAACAAGGAGCGGAGGCATATGTCGAGGGCGAGAGTGATGATAGTGGACGACGATCCGTCCGCACGGAGGCTAGCGCGCGACAGCCTGAGCCTCTCGGGTGAGCAGTGGGACATATGGGAGGCGGACGACGGTCGGTCCGCCATCGATCTGATCCGGGCCGTGAAACCGGATGTCATCCTGCTGGACATCACCATGCCGGAGATCGGCGGCATCCCGGTGTGCTCTGAGATCAAGGCCGATCCTCTCACGTCACGCGCGGAGATCGTCATAGTGAGCGCGCGCACGGAGAGCGATTTCATCGCCGCCAGCATCGATGCCGGTGCCAGCGAGTACGTCACGAAGCCGTTCCAACCGGCGGACCTGGTCCGGCGCGTGCGCCGCGTCCTGCGGAGAGAACCCATAGAGGGTGACGCAGCGCTGCCCGAAGCGGACGAGACCTGCCCAGAGGCCGTTCGTTGACACTCGCCACGTCCTGACCTACAATCGGCACTGCCCCGCCGCGTACCGGGCGGTGCGAAGTCCCTTCGCAGGAGGCAGTGCGTGCCTGAAGTCCATTCCGAACGCTTCATCGACGCGCCGGTCGAGCGCGTCTACTCCCTGGCGAAAGAGATCGAACGATTGCCGGAGTTCCTGCCGAATCTGGAGCGGGTGACGATCCGCAGCCGAGAGGGGGCGCGAACGGTGAGTGAGTGGGTGGGGCTCGTGCCGGAGTTCAAGCGGACGCTCACCTGGGTCGAAGAGGACGAATGGGACGACGCCGGGCGCCGCTGCACGTTTCATTCCGTGTCCGGCGATTGGGACCGCTACGACGGAGTGTGGAGCTTCTTGGCGGAAGGGGACGGCACGCACGTGACCCTCGATATCACGTACGAGTACAACGTTCCCCTGATCGGGCCGCTCATCAAGAAGCTTCTGCATAAACTGGTCGCTCGGAGCGCGGACGAGACGCTCGAGGGGCTGCGCAAGATGGCCGAGGAGATCGGATAGGGTGGCGCGCAGGCAGCAGGTGGCGATCATCGGAGCCGGCCCCGCGGGCATCTTCGCCGCTCTGGCGCTGTCCGACGTTCCCGGCGTTCAGGTGCGTATGTACGACAAGGGCCCGGATATCGAGGCGCGGCAAGCCAACGCGCACGGCCGCGGTGCGACCCGCGACCCGAGATGGCTGCTCTGCGGGTGGGGCGGTGCGGGCGCTTTCTCCGATGGAAAGCTCACCCTGTCGTCGGCCATCGGTGGGCAGCTCGCGACGTATCTCTCGCCGCGCGAGCTGGACAGGCTGCTGGCGGCGGTGGACGGAATGTGGCTTCGGTTCGGAGCGCCGGAGGAGGTGTACGGCGGCGACGACGACGCCATGGCCGATCTCTCCCGGCGGGCCGCGCGGGCCGACCTCGAGTTCATCGGGACCCGCATTCGCCACCTCGGGACCGATCGCTGTCCGGAGGTGCTGCGCGAGATGCGGCGGGCGCTCGGCGCCAACGTCGAGGTCCACGCCGAGGAGGCCATCTCTCGCATTCTGGTCAAGGGCCGTGCTGTCAGCGGGGTGGAGACGAGCGATGGGCACAGGCGCCGCGCCGACTACGTGATTGCAGCTCCCGGGCGAGAAGGCTCGCAGTGGTTCATGGGGGAGGCGACGCGTCTCGGGCTCGGACGCGCCGACAACCCGGTGGATGTCGGCGTGCGCGTGGAGGTCCCGGCGGAAGTCATGGCCGACATCACCGCGACCGCCTACGAATCCAAGCTGATCTTCTACTCGAAGAGCTTCGACGACAGGGTGCGGACGTTCTGCATGTGCCCCTACGGCGAGGTGGTCACCGAGGAGAACGAGGGCGTCACGACGGTCAACGGGCACAGCTACGCGGGGAAGCGGACTCCGAATACGAACTTCGCGCTCCTCGTCAGCACCATGTTCACCGAGCCCTTCCACGACCCCATCGCCTACGGCCGACATCTCGCCCGGCTGGCCAATCTCATCGGCGGCGGGGTCATCTGCCAGCGGCTGGGCGACCTGCGCGCCGGCCGTCGCTCGACGGACGAGCGCGTCGAGCGAGGACTGGTTCAGCCGACCCTCGCCACGGCGACGCCGGGCGACCTCAGCTTCGTGCTCCCTTACCGGTATCTCTCGAGCATCCTCGAAGCGCTGGAGGCGCTCGATCGGTTCGCTCCCGGCGCCGGCTCCCGCCACACCCTCCTCTACGGCGTCGAGGTTAAGTTCTACTCCGCGCGGCCGCGGCTCTCTCCGCTGCTCGAAACCGAGGTGAAGAACCTCTTCGCCGTCGGCGACGGCGCGGGGGTCACGAGGGGGCTGCTTCAGGCTTCCGCCAGCGGGCTGCTGGCCGGGCGCGAGGTCCGCGGGCGAGCCGAGAAGTAGATCGGGGCGCTAGCCGGAGGTCTCTGGGTCGATCTCGGCGGCTGACTCCGGCGACTCGGCGGGCGATTCGGCGTCGAGCCCGTGCTCCATCTCCGCCGTCAGTGCCCTCATGAAGCGCTGCGCCAGCAAGGCGTTCGGGCTCCGCTTGTGAACGACGGCGTAGATCCGCGTGACAGGAGTCTCATCGAGGGTCACCGGTGAGACGACCTCGACCGGGCTGGTCGCCGATTCCGCCGCCTCAGGCGCACCCTCGGACTGAACCGCCGGAGCCTCCGGCACCGTCCGCCTCAGACAGGGATCGTAGATCAAGGCCGCATCCACCTCGCCCCCGCTGAGTGCCTGGAGCACCTCGAGGGCCGTCTGCTTTACCGTGATCTTCTCCTGGAGGCTCTGCCAGATACCGGCCCGCTCCAGCTCGCGCTCGGCTGCGCTGCCCGGAGACGTCATGCCGGGGGTGGAGACGGCGATGCGCCGCACGCGCTCGGCCGTCAGATCCTTGGTGCCGCGGATTCGCGCCGGATTGCCGCGGGGCACAGCGATGACCAGGCTGAGGCCGCCCATGCTCTGCCGGGAGCCCCGGTCGAGATGCCCCTCCCGCTCCAGCTCTCCGATCTCCGCCTCGCCGAGGCACACGAAGATGTCGGGGACCTCTCCGTTCCGAAGGCGCGTCACCAGCTCCAGCGGCTCGCCGGCCGTGACTTCGACCTTCTTGCCCGGGCTCGTCGCGAGGAACTCGTCCCGGGCGGCTTCCACCGCCGGGAGGAGACCGCAGGCGGAGTAGACGACGAGCAGGTTGGGGTCGCGCGCAATCGGCTTCGCGCTCGGCGCGGTCGGCTCTCCGCACCCGGTCAGCAGTCCGAGAGCGGCTGCCGCGAGTGCGAGGATCGGCCACAAAGGCGGCGATTTCTTGCGTCCGCGTGCTGTCATCCGCGTCGGCCCTATCACTATCATCGTCACATGGGAACGTCAAGGAAAGGAGCGCAGTCTCTGCGCCGCCTCCGGAGCCATATCGACGATACGTCGGGGCGGGCAGATTTGAACTGCCGACCTCACGGTCCCGAACCGTGCGCTCTACCAAACTGAGCTACGCCCCGTCACCCGCGTATCATAACATGGGGGGGTGGCGGCGTCAATCAGCGCCACCCGCCGGGTCGCTCCGCATTGCTCCGCCGGGTCGGCCGTGGTACCATGAATGTCAGTCGAGGCGCAGACCATTCTCCACGGGGGCCGGAATCATGCCACAATGCGCGAGCTGCGGCGGCGAGATGGAGGAGGGGCACAACTTCTGCCCCAAGTGTGGGGCCTCCGTTCAGTCGCCGGCCGTTGCCGCCATGATGCAGGATGCACGCCAGGCGCTTGCCAGCAATCCGGACGACATCGCCGCGCGCTACAACCTGGCCATCGCCTACAAGCTGGGCGGAATGGAGGACATGGCGCTCCAAGAGCTGGCGCGCGTGGCGGAGCTTCAGCCGGACTTCGCCGACGTCCACTACGAACTCGGTTTGCTGTACGCGAAACAGGGGAAGCGGGAAGACGCCATTGCCGCCCTGACGCAGGCGCGGGAACTCGATCCCGACGATGACCGCGCCTCTCGACTCCTGGCGAAGCTGACCGGGGCCGCCTGACCCGCTCTACTGCACCTTTCTGGCATTGTCCAGCACGGCGCAGGCGTCGCCCTCGTCCACCGCCCTCGGATTTGTCTTGACCGCACCCGCAACCAGTCCATCTCTGGCCAGCTCCTGCACGCGGTCGTCCGGGATGCCGAGGTCGCCAAGGCCGGCCGGCACCTGGACGTCGCGCAGCAGCGAGGCGACGGCCTCGACTGTCTCGTCGGCGCTTATGCCTTGCTTCCCGGTGAGAACCGCTCCCGCGGCGGCGACTTTCTCCGGCACCGCGGTGGCGTTGTAGCGCAGGACATGGGGCAGGAGCCGCCCGCAGACCTCGCCGTGGGGCTGGCCGAAGCGAGCGCCGATTGGATGCACGAGACCGTGCACCAGGCCCAGCCCGGAATTGGCGAAGGCCATGCCGGCGAGCATGCTGCCCATCGCCATTCCCTCTCTCGCCGCCCGGTCGCTGCCGTCGGCGAAGGCGGACCGAAGGTTTTCCCCGATGAGCGCGACGGCGCGGAGTGCGAGGCCCTCGCTTGGGGGCGTGGCGCCGGTCGAGATATACGATTCCATAGCGTGCGTCAGCGCGTCGAGCCCGGTGGCCGCGGTGAGTGCCGGCGGCATCGTCATCGTCAGCTCGGGGTCGGTAACGGCCACCCGGGAGAACCAGTAAGGGCTCTTGGTGCCGATCTTGAGCTCGCGCTCCTCGTCGAGCACGACCGACACCGGAGTGATTTCGCTGGCCGTGCCGGCCGTCGTTGCGATATTGATGAGCGGCAGCCCCGGACGATCGATGGGCTTCCCTCGAACGTAGTCGATGATCGAGCCGTCGAGCACGGCCATGGCCGCGATTGCTCTCGCCGCGTCCATCGGGCTACCGCCCCCGAGCCCCACGACGAGATCGCATCCCTCTTCCCTTGCAGTCTTTCCGCCGCGGTCGATGGTGGTCCCGCTCGGATCCGATTCTACCTGGTCGAAGAGAACGGTTTCGACTCCGGCGTCGGAGAGCACGGTTCGCAGGCGATCGGCCGCGCCCGTGCGCTTCATCGCCGTGCGACCCGTCACCAGCAGCGCCCGCCGCCCGAGACGAGCGGCTTCCTCGCCCACCTTCTCGACCGCCCCCCATCCGAAGTGAATCACGCCCGGTAGTCTGAATTCATGCATCAAGCAGCTCCTGGGGAAAGGAGTGTGCGGAGGTCGAAGCCTTCCCGCACCGGCGTTTCTATCCTTCAGCGGCCACGGCCTCTGTCCTCTCAGCGCGCGCCGGTTGGTGGAGGCGGATCGAAGGGGGAGCGGACGTGGGCGCGGACGACGTCGTGAGGGTCAGGGGGGCGCAGCTTGTGGCGACGGCCTCGAGCTTACAGCTTGAACCGGAAGATCGCCACCTCAGTCAGCTGAAGAAGGATGCCGACCAAGAGCACCCCGATCAGCAAGACCACAGCATTCTCGGCGGAAAGCCAGGCGACCTGCTCCAACGGCTGGTCCGAGAGGGTCCGCGGCAAGAGCTGCAAGTTCGCAAAGATCGATCCCAGCTCCAGCTCGACCCAACGGTATCCGTTTTGGATCGAGACGACGGTGAAGCCTATGACGCCAGCTGCGGCGGGATAGGTCAGCCAGGAGATGACCCGATATTTGTGCTTCTGATGCTCGAGATAGAGAGGGCACTCCCCGCAGGGCGCCTTTGCTCTCTTCTTCTGCCGTTGCGTCCGCGCCCGCCGCTGGGCCACCTCCAGCTCTTCCGCGACCTGGGCGCGGGAATTTGCCCCAACACCGCTGAGAAGCCGCGTGGCCAGCCCCTGGTCGCAGTAGCATCCGCTGTTCTTCTTCCAGCAGGAGACGCCCTCGATGAAGCGCGGGCAGCTCGCGCGGAGGCTGGACCGGCAGAAATGAAGCTCCCAGCACTGGCGCATGAGGGAAGGGCGTTCCGTGGCCCGCTCCGCCGCGATGGCGGCCGCCTCGGGGGAGTACGAGCTGAACCGCATGGCCGCCTGAGTCGGCGAGGCAAGCACGATGATCCGGCCCAGCGCCACGCGCAGGAAGCCGAACACGATGAGCGCCCCACCGGCGGTCTGGAAGCTGGTGATGAGCGACTGCCCGAGCTGCATCAGCTCCTGCGCGGTGGTAGACTCAGTCCTGCTTCTCACGATCATCGGAAGCAGCGCCCAGCACCCGACGCCGACCAGAATGGTTACCCAGCCGGTGCTCTCCGTGCGATAGTGCCGGACCATGGCCGCCACGACGACGATCCACAGCGACCAGAGGAAGGCGGTCTTCGCCAGGTTGACGTTCCGCGCCACCGCATCGAGAGCCGTCCCGCGGATGATGGGCGCGGCCAAACCACCGGATAGGATGATGAACAGCAAGTAGACCAGGCTGAGAATGACTCCGACACTGGCCACCAGGACAACGTGCTCGAGCGCCTTCCTCATGGGCTCGGGCAGCTGTCTGATGGCCTTCGATTCCTTGGCACCCCGCCTGGGTCCTTGCACGTCCACTACCCCCTTGCGGGAGAGACCGCGTCCGCCGGCACGGTATCAGGCGTCGTCGAACTCAAGTATAGCGTGTCTGGGCGATTCGAACAAGGCGGCGGGACACGCTCAAATGTTCGTCCACAGTCTTCCCCCATTCGGCGGCGAAATTCCTTGTCTGACCCCTTGACACGGCGCCTTGAGGTCGCTATACTGTCTCCCGGCTGAGAGACATCGACTCGCCGCGGGCGAGTCTCAATATTTGTAAGGCTAACCCCACCCCAAACCCCACCCCACCACGAGGCGGCAGACTCCCCCGGTCTGCCGCCTCACCTTTGTCTGGGCGTCGGCCGGGCCCGTCACTCGGATTAGACCCCATTCCCGGCCGATTGGTTGACACGTTTGCGCACAACCTGTTACTTTCACCCGACTGGAAGACCTCTCGTACCGGAGGTGTCACATGTCCAAGTGGCAGTGCACGGCTTGCACCTATGTCTACGACCCGCAGGCGGGTGACCCCGACAACGGCGTGCCCCCCGGCACTCCGTGGGAGAAGGTTCCGGACGATTGGGTCTGCCCGGTCTGCGGGGTGCCGAAGGATATGTTCGAGGAGATCATCGAGCAGTGACCTCGACCCCAACGTCCCCGAGAGGCGAGGCCGCTCTGATAGAGAAGGCGGGTAGGTGCTGATGAAGACAGTCGTCCAGTCCGGCGTCCATCGTGTTGGCGTCGAGGAGTGGCCGGCCCCGGTTCCGGCCCCCGGCGAAGTGCTCGTCCGCATACGAGCGGTTACGATTTGCGCCTCCGACATTCACATGTTCGCCGAAGGCAATGTGGGCGGGGTGAGCTGGGATGGTCCCTTTGTCCCCGGCCACGAAGCGGCCGGTGTGGTCGAGGACTCGAACGGCACCGACCTGAAAGAGGGGACGCCCGTCGTCCTGGACCCGGCCGCGCCGTGCCGAAGCTGTGACATGTGCCGCGAGGGGCTTCTCCACCTCTGCCGTGACTTGAAGTTCCTCGACCTGCCTCCCATCCACGGCGCCATGCGAGAGCTCGTGGCGTGGCCGGCAGATTGCGCCTTTCCGGTGCCGGAATCCCTGGAGATCGTCGAGGCCCCCCTCCTGGAGCCTCTCTCCGTCGGCGTCCACGCGGCGGAGCTGACCTCCGGCCTGGAGGAGGCGACCGTCCTCATCGCGGGATGCGGGGCGATAGGGCTGTGCACGCTTCAGATGGCGAAGCTTCGCCGCGCGGCGACGGTATTCGCCAGCGATCCCATTCCCGAGCGCCTTGCGGCGGCGCGTGAGTTGGGAGCGGACGCAGTCATCGAGGTCGGCCGGCAGGATCCCGTGGAGGAGATCATGGAGGCGACGGCGGGCCGCGGCGTGGATATCGCCTTCGAGGTGGCGGGCCCCTCAGAGGCGCTCCAGCAGTGTCTCGACGCGGTCCGGCCGGCGGGCCAGGTTGTCGTCATCGGCATCCCGCCCGAAGACGAGTATCGGCTTGGCCCCTCCGCCCTCCGGCGGCAGGAGATGACGCTGAGGTTCGTGCGCCGGCAGAACGAGAACTTCCCGGAGGCGATCGCGCTGGTGCGGGAGGGGCGGGTTCGCTTGAGTCCCCTGCTCACGCACCGCTTCCCGATGGAGCGGGCGCAGGAGGCCTTCGAGCTGGCGGAGCGAAAAGGGGAGGGCGCGATTCGAGTGGCGGTGATGCCGTAGCGCGGAGATATGTCAGGGCTCCGCTGGCTGACCGCCGCCGCCAATACGAGGAGTCTTGCATGAAGAGCATCAAGATTGGTTTCATCCCTTCCCATCGATCCGGATTCAGCGAAGAATGGGCGAGGGAAATGCGTACCCGGTGTCTGGCGGAAATGGCCAAGGTCCCGGGCCTCGAGATCGTCGTCCCCGACGAATCCCTCACATACCGCGGCCTGGTACACGACCTCGCCGACGCCCGGAAGACCCTGGAGCTGTTCAAGAAGAACGAGGTCGCCGGCGTCATCGTCGGCGGCATGACCTTCGGGCACGAAACTTCCGCTGTCGGTGTCGTCATCGCGGGCATGCCGAAGGGCACTCCCGTCCTCCACTTCGCCACGAAGGGAAAGATCGCCGAGGACGGCACCCGGCCCTCCGACTCCTGGTGCGGCCAGTTCATGATCGCCTCCGCCCTGAAGCGGCGGGAGATCGCCTTCGACCACATCCCCACTTGCTTCCCCGAGGAGCCGGCCTTCGCCCAGTGGGTCTCCCGCTTCACCCGCGCCTGCGCCGCCACCCAAAGCTTCCGCGGCGCCCGCATCGGGCAACTGGGCGCGCGCCCCGAGGAGTTCGAGTCGGTCTGGTGGGACGAAGCCTCCCTCCAGCGAGACTTCAACCAGACCGTCGTCCCCATCGACCTGGCCGACATATTCCAGCGGCTGGACGCCGTCGCGGCGGATGAGGCCGACGTTGAGAAGGCGATGAAGGAGATCGCGGCGGGGATGGAGATTCCCGCCGAGGGGGCCGACGCCGTCAGCACCCTCGCCCGCATCGAGATCGCCATCAAGCGGCTGGCGGAGGAGAAAGAGCTGGACGCCATGGCCGTCAACTGCTGGACGCAGGTCCAGGAGCGCTACGGCATCTGCGTCTGCTCCGTCCTCGGGCGGCTCACGGACCAGGGCTATCTCTGCGCCTGCGAGGTGGACGTCTACGGCGCCGCCAGCATGCTCGCCGCCGCCGCCGCCGGCCTGGGCGAGACGCCGCCGCACTTCATCGACTGGACCGAGCTCCACCCGAGCGAACCCAACGTCTGGCTCGCCTGGCACTGCGGCAATGCGCCCCCGAGCCTCTGCGCCCAGGGCTGCACGCCCTGCCTGAACCAGCACATGATTATCCCGGTCAAGCCCTCCTGGGGGACGCGGGAGTTCACGCTCAAGACCGGCCCCGTCGCCTGCTGCCGCCTCGTCGAGTACGACGGCTGGTTCACCATGTTCATCGGCACGGGCGAGATGGTGGATATGCCGCCCCGCACGCGGGGCTCCTACGGCTGGGTCAAGGTCAACGACGTCATGGACTGGGAGCGGAAGATGGTGGAGCACGGGATCATCCACCACGGCGTGCTCATCCACGACCCCGCCGTCGCCGACGCGCTGGAGAGCTTCTGCACGTTCAACGGAATCGAGGTCGTTCGAGGGGCCTAGGCCTGTCCTCTTAAGGATAGCCGGGGCGGAAGCGGAGCAGGGCGGGCGAACCCTGCTCCGCACAGTTTGGCCGAAGAACCGCTATCAGAACCGCCGGCCCCGGCCTCTGGTGGTACACGGGCGGTTCTGATTGCGGAGCGCAAGCAGTTTTGACAGACGCTCTAGGGAGGCCGGTTGTTCTCACCGGATTGGGTATGGTAGACTACGGGCGCGCGCCTGTAGCTCAGTTGGATTAGAGCACCAGACTTCGGATCTGGGTGTCGGGGGTTCGAGTCCCTCCAGGCGCGCCAGAGCCCCTCTCGACGGACCCGCCGCCGATCCCGATGGCCGCTTCCCGAACAAGGATGCATTCGATCTGCCGCCGAAGCAGGCCCCGAAGCCATTTCTCTCGGGAGAGACGCCATGACGACCAAGAAGACCTTCACGGCCGAAGAGGCGAAGAAGATCGGCGAGCAGCTCGGAATCGATTGGAGCAAGTTCGACGTCGAGCAGTTCCGCTCTGGCATGGACGTCGAGCTGGAGCACGGGCTGACCGACGCGCATACCAACGTCACCAACGACGACCCCCTCACCACGGGCAAGATCGCCCTCGCCCACCTCAATGAGTTCCCGGACTACTACACCCGGCTCGACAAGATGGAGGAGGAGGGCGAGGCCTATTGGGAGGGCAAGGACTAGGGGAGGCTCAACGTTTCTGCTGGGCGGGGCGCGGGTTTCGCGCTCCGCCCGCCCGCGCCGAGCCTCCCGCCGTTCTCCCTCAGGGCAATCCAGCCGCCGTGCCAGACCCGTAGCGGCTCCGCGGCCGGGGCTCGCGCCGCGGGCGCCCGCCGCGAGTCCCCTGCCGAACCCCACCCGCGCCGGCCGCGCTCCCGCCATCTGGGGCGCCGCCACACTCTGTCCCAAGCCCGGCACTCGGTCCGTCGGCCCCGTTCCCCACTGATGGAGCAGCATGAGAGGCATCCAGAGCCCCCGCAGACGCCCCCTGCGCGCGCTCTCTCGCGCTTGAGGAAAAAGCAAGCCCAGCTTCTCAAAAGCCGCCGTTTTGTGGAACAAAGGGGGTAGCCGGGAGGACGTTCTTGGACAACCCGGGGGATTCATACGGTCGGCGGAGGGCACCCACGCGCGTCTGCTGCCCCTCGAATCCCACAAGGCGGAGGATCCGTAATCATGGAAAGCGGTCGTCTCAACGGCTCGGGAAACGAGGTCGCGCCCTACGGCCATACAGCAGTTATCGCCTTCGTGAATGAGAAGGGTGGCGTTGCGAAGACGACCTCGTGTGTCAATCTCGCGGCGGCTCTGGCCCAGCGCAACGAGCGCGTGCTCTGCGTTGACCTGGACCCGCAGGCGAATGCAACCACTGCCTTCGGCGTATCGGCCGAGCAGGCAATCGAACGTGAAGCCCACTGTCTCCTCACCATGGCCCGCTTCCCGCTGGAGCGCGCCATCGTGCCCACTCAGATGGACAAGGTCGATCTGGTCCCGGCGAGCGCTCGGCTGGCGGACTGCAACAAGACGCTGGTCATGGAGGTGGGGCGCGAGGGTAGGCTGAGGAGCAAGCTGCGGGAGTTCTACCGAAGCGTCCTCACCGATAAGTACGATTTCGTCCTGATCGACTGTCCCCCCTCGCTCGACCTGCTGAGCATCAACGCCCTCACCGCCGCCACGCACATGATCGTGCCGGTGACCACGAAGTTCTACGCCCTCAAAGGGATGGCCCTTCTCGGAGACATGGTCGCCACACTGCACGAGCAGATCGGCGCCTCGGTGAAGATGCTCGGCATTCTCGTAACGATGTTCGATAAGAAGACCGCCCTCGACGTTACCATCTACCGGCTTCTGAAGGAGAAGATCGAGAGCGATTTCGGCAACTACGTATTCTCGACGATCATTAGCAAGAGTGTCGTCGTCAGCGAAGCCGAGGCCGGCGGTCTGCCCGTCACGATCCGAGATCCGGAGTCGCCGGCGGCACAGGCCTATCGCCATTTCGCAGAGGAAATCCTCGACAAGCTGAGCCACGATGTCGGCACCCTCATGCCGACGGCCGGCCTAGCCGCGGCGCAGGGGAGCTAGGGCCCCCACGGAGGCTGCAATATCATGATAGGCGAATCGAACGCAACCAGTACTCTCAACCCACCTGGAGCGAAGGCTTCGGTCCTGATAACGATCAGCACCCCGGAGGCCGACACACCCATCTGCCGCCTGGGCGACTCGGAAGACGTCGTCAGTGACCTGACGGTACGACAGCTCATCAAGCGAGTCATCAGCCCGAACTCACTCTTCTCGGTCGGCGTCCCCATCAGCCAACTCCAGGCGGAAAGCCCGACCGCACTGGCGATCGGTGAGCTTCTCTCGGCGGACTGCTGCCAGGTCATGGCTCCCGGCAAGGGACCTGCCTCCCATCAGAACGTCTCTCTCGACGAGCACGCCCGCTCTGTGGCCCGCGAGCAAGTCGGAACCCAGGGCAACCGATTCCTGAATATCAGTCTGGAGGTCCGCTCGGCGCCGGACTCTGCTGCGCCGTCCGGCGAAGACCGGCGACTGTCCCATACGCCCCCGACGATGGAGGTCGAGCAGAAGCAGCCCGTCCTCACGGGAAGCGTCGTAGAGACCTCGCCGAAGGTGTCTCCGGTGGCTGAGAGGAAAGCGCCCGCCGAGAAGGCGGACTCCGCATCCTTTGGCATCGTACGCCCCGATCGGCCGGCGACTGCGC
>Ga0307377_10000856_pt1 | contig 40428 bp, 33 predicted proteins | sample TR3MG_FD_202535 | JGI IMG/M metagenome (GOLD analysis project Ga0307377, IMG submission 202535) | Soil microbial communities from Risofladan, Vaasa, Finland - TR-3 | ecosystem: Environmental > Terrestrial > Soil > Coastal area > Acid sulfate soil | place: Finland: Risofladan, Vaasa | collected...
CCAGAGCCTCCGGCGCGTCGCCGATCGCGCCGCCATGCTCCACCAGGGGCGCTTCCTCGCCGTCGGCGCACTTCCCGAGCTCGAGCAAAGCCCCGACCCCGCAGTCCGTCAGTTCCTGTCCGGCAGCCCCGAAGGCCCCATGACCGAGGGCGCTCCACCCGCCAAGGAAGGATAGCACCATGCGAACCGGTTCCGAGGTACGAGTCGGCGTCATCACCGTCCTGGCAATCCTCCTCATGGCCGCCTACGTCTTCTATATCCGCGGCTACCGCGCCGCTGCCGACACCTACAGGGTCCGCGTCACCTTCCAGGATGCCCGCGGCCTCCAGCGCGGCGATCCCGTCCGCATGGTCGGCGTCAAAATCGGCGAGGTCGTCAGCGTCGAAATCGACCCCCAGCTCAAAGCCGAGGTCACCCTCACCATCGACAGGCGCTACGAGCTCTACGAGAGCTACCGCTTCCAGATCGCCACCTCCGGCCTCATCCAGGAACGCTTCGTCGAGGTGATTCCGGAGCCGCCAGACCCCTACGTCGAGAAGATGGCGGATGGCTCCTCCGTCGAGGGCGTCCTCCAACCCAGCCTCTCCGACCTCGTCGCCGTCGGCGCCGAAGTCCTCGACAACCTGAACCGCACCTCCCGCTCCCTCAACGTCGTCCTCACCGACCAGGAGATCCTCTCGGGCATGCGAGACGCCCTCCAGAGCTTCTCCAGCGCGGCCCAGGCGGCCTCCCGGCTCGCCGCCACAACCGCCGCCCTCGCCGACGCTTCCCAGCCCGACGTCCTCGCCACCCTCCAGCAGCTCCGCGCCGCCTCCGAGGACCTCCGGGTCGTCACCTCCCAGTTCCGCACCCGCCTCGCCCAAGGCACCGCCCTCGGGGACCTCGAGGAAACCGCCCGCTACGCCCGCGAGACCGCGGCCAACGCCGCCAAGGTCTCCTCCGCCCTCGCAGGCGTCGCCGACGACCCCCACGTCCAGGATCGACTGAGAGCGACCCTCTCCGCCATCCACGACGCCGCCCAATCCGCCAAGCAGGTGGGAGAGGATCTCGAGGTCTTCTCCGCCGAGCTTCGCAAGACCGCCCCCGTCGTCCCCAAAGTCGCGGCCGAAGCGGAAGAGGCCGCCGGCGCCGCCGCCGCCATCCGCGACCGCCTCAAGCCCCCCGACATCAACGCCGCCTTCGACGTCGTCTACAGCGGCAAAGCCGACCGCTGGTTCTCCACCGGCCGCCTCGACTTCCAGACCCGACCCGACCGATTCTTCCGGCTCGGCATGGACGACATCGGCGAGGAGAACGACGTCAACGTCCAACTCGGCGACCGCCAGGACCGCTACACGCTGCGCTACGGCCTCGTCCGCTCGCGGCTCGGGTTCGGCGTCGACCTCACCCTCCCGCGGCGCACGACGCTCTCCCTCGATATCTTCGATCCCAACAACGTCCGCGCCGACCTCCTCGCCGATATCCCCATCGTGCCCGGCCGCGACGACTGGAGCGTCCTCGTCGGAGCGCGCGACCTGGGCGAGGACGAGCTCTTCGTCGGAGGCGTCAGACTCAAGCGATGAAATCCCGTTGAGATTCGCCTTGGAGATCCGCTAATGGGTTTCGCCAAACGAGGTAATGGCGAAACCCAGCCAGAAACGCTCTGCTCGTGCGCACGGGCCGTGTGATCCTTGCTTCGATATGCGAACATCTATAGTGGCCAACCCCACCGTCGCCATCGCCCACGGCAGAGACCCCTTCGCCATGGTCCGCGAGGCGCTCGATCTCATCGACGCCGCGCAGATCGTCGCGCCCACAGACCGCATCGTCCTCAAGCCCAACTACGTCGAGCCCATGATGCCCGAAACCGGCGTCACCACCGATCCCCGCGTCATAGAGGGCGTCATCGCCTGGCTCCAGGACCTGGGAGCCGCCGACATCACCGTCGCCGAGAGCACCTGGCAGCGCTCTCGCACCCAGCGCGCCTTCGAGATGGTGGGGCTGCCCCAGATGACGGAGCGAAGAGGCGTGAAGCTCCTCAACCTCTACGACGACGAGCACGTCGAAGTCACCATCCCCAACGCCCTCTCGCTCCACACGGTGCTTCTCCCCCGCACCGTGCTGGAGGCCGACTGCCTCGTCAGCCTCCCCAAGCTCAAGTGCCACTGCATGGCCTACGTCACCCTCGGCCTCAAGAACCTCATGGGCGCCGTCTTCCCCGAAAAGGACCTCATGCACCGCCACCTGGACGAGCGGCTCCGCGACCTCGCCACCGTCCTCCGCGCCAGGCTCACCGTCATCGACGGCCTCATCGGCGCCGAGCGCCACGAGAACGCCGGCACCCCCGTCGAAACCAACGTCATCATCGCCGGCGCCGACCCCGTCGCCACCGACGCCGTGGGCGCGCAGGTCATGCAGATCGACCCCACCCGGGTAGACCACCTCCGCCTCTGTGCCGAAGCCGGCCTCGGCCAGCACCGACCCGACCACATCACCCTCCTCGGCGAACCCGTCAAACGAGTCTGCAAACCCTACCGCCAACCCTCCGGCTTCCGGTGACATCCCTCCCCATCATCGCCCCCCGGCGCAGTGGACGGAAGTGGCACTGCCTCCCAACCCATAGGTGGCGCGCCTTTCCGCCTATACTGTCTTACGCAGACCGACTCGACCGTGTCCGGTGGCGTACCAGTTCTCCAGTTCGCAGAAGATCTCATACCCGTGCTTGCTGAAGAATCCAAGTGCTTCATAGCCGGCAATCCAGGTCGAGATGTTTCCGCAGTCAAGCGCCGTCACGCTCTCTTCCATCTTCTGCAGCAGGGCGGTCCCTAAGCCCTGACCACGATACGCCTTCTCGGCGAACAGGTCAGTCAGCACAAACCAGTTAGCGTAAACAAGGTCATCCTTAGATGCCAAGCCGCTTGCGCAGCCGATGAAGGCGTCTCCGTCGAGAGCCACAAAGCCGTGTCTTTCCGACGTCAGAATGGGATTGCCGTATTCAAGGGTGTACTCGTCGAACCCCGCGTTCATCCGCGCAGACTCCGCGGCAGTCATCTCGCGCTCCACAATCCGGATCGCACTCGTGCTCCCGCTCTGTCCATCGGAAGCACCCACGTCCCCGCGCGACCCTGGCGAAGCTGGGGGCGCTAACGCTTTCCGCAGACCGACATGGCTGTGCCCGGTGAAATACGAGTTCTCCAGTTCGAAACACACCTGGTAGCCTTGCCTCCTGTAGAACCCAGGCGCCTCGTACCCCGCCGTCCGCGTCCAGATATTCGTAATGCCAAGCCCTGCCACCCGTTCCTCCAGTTTGCAGAGGATCGCCGCCCCCAGCCCTCTTCCTCGATAGGGCTTCTCGATGAAGAGTTCAGACAAGTACGCCCAGCCATTGTAGATCGGACCGTTCCTGTAGGCCACACCTGTTGCACAACCGATGTAGGTTCCTCCGTCCAGCGCTACGAAGCTGAACTGCTCCGATGTCTGAATAGGGTTGCCTTGCTCGATAGTGTATTCGTCGGACCCCGCGCACCGCCGAGCGAACTCTTCGTCTGTCATCTCGCGCTCGAGAATGCGAATCGCGCTCATGTCACATCCTCTCGCACCGAATGCCTTGGTCCGGCATGGTCTTTGCGCTCTCCATCCCCCGGGCGCGCTTTCACGCTCCGACTGCTCTCAGGGACCGGTCCTCCGCCGCCCGTGCATCGAGGTGCGCCTGAAGCAGATCTATGTGATAGTGTCGGGCAACCCTGATGACGGCGTAGAGAATGTCAGCCAGCTCGTCCGCTATGCCCTCCTTCGTCCCTGTGCGTCGCGGGTCATCGATGTAGTACCCTTCGTAGGCCATGACGAGCTTGGACAGTTCCCCAACTTGCTTGGCGAGTTCCATCACCGCCCCCTCGACTCCCCACTCCTTGCCTTCGACCTTCTCGAATCGCTCGATGATATTCTCGGTTAGGCGTACAGCTTCGTGGAAATCCATCCTTCTATCTCCATGGATAGCGGTCGTGCAAGCTCACCCCTCCCCCCGCCGGATCGCCTCCAACGCCTCCTCCGCCTGCGGCGCGATCCGATGCAATCGCTTCAGGTGCTCGCACCGATACTCGCCACACTCCGCGCAGCTTGCCAGCCCCCGGCCCCGCGCGCAGGGCCGGATCGGACATTCACGGGTGTGATGCGTCGTGCGCTCGCTCCCGCTGGCGCATCCATCGCACCAGATGTCACCGGGGCCGAGCGCGACCCCGTAGCGCCGACTCCACTCGATCGCGATAACCGCAATCGCCTCCGCATCCCCGGCCTGCGTCGACGCATATGCCTCGCACTCACTGCACACAAGCCCACATGCCGCCACACCCTTCCGCATCACACCTCCTCCGCCTCGAACTCGTCTCCCAGCCTCGCGAAGACAGCCCTCCACCGCGGCACCAGATCGTCACGATAGATGTAGGGCCTCCACCCAAGCTTGACATAGATGGAGATCGCCGCGACCCTGAAATCCTCCGTCCCCAAACACGGCCGCCGGTAGCCCTCTGCCGCCAGCCGACCAGGCAGGCTGCGGAGCGGACTCACTTCGGGACCCCCTCCTCGCTCCCTGCCCCCTCCATCGTCATGGCACCCCGCCCTGCTCCGGCCATCCCCACCGCTCCCAGATCCAACCATACCACGAGTCGTACCCGGCCTCTTCTGCTTGCCTGCCGCGAGCTTCCGCGCTCCCCAGCCAATTGGGATTGTCCCACGCCTTCTCATTCCTGGCATGCAGCAGATACCTGAGCATGTCGTCGCTCAGCACTCCACTCTCGAGGATCTGCTTGGTGACGGTATGCACGAGCCGCTTGACGGCCGCCGATTTCTCAAGCCAGCTCCCCTCCGACCCGACGATCTCAAACTCGCCAGTCAGCTCTTTCGGCCCGAAAGGCAGTTCCTTGAACATCCGGAGGAAGCCATTCCGCCACGGGTAGTACTGTCTGTTGATCAGGAAAACCACCCGAAACAGCATCCGGATCACCTCTGCCAGGAACATCTGCGCTTCCAGCGGCTTGTTCCGGCAGACTGCCTTGTTGAACTCCTCGAACTCGCCGGCCAGGTCTATCAGCTCGCGTATCAGCCCCTTGACCCACAGCCGCTTCGGGTATCGCTCTGGACTCGTAAGCTCCCTGAGTCGAGCAAGCGCCCGGCGGCCATCTCTCAGAACCGGATGGACCTGCAGTTGGAGAAGCTCTTCCACAGGGACCGCCTCCCACGGAACGTCCCGTTCGCCGGCCAGCACGGACTCAGCCTGCCCATCCAGCAGCTCGCTCAACGGATGCACGCTGATCTCCGAGTGCCTGAGATTCCACCAGACGAAGGGATCCCTGGGGAACACGGAAGACGGATGGGCGATGAACGGCTCCAGATCGTGGAGCAGCGTCAACTGCAACTGCCCCCCGCGTCCCTTCCACAGCTTCTCCGGCAGGAAGAGCGTGACATCCAGGTCGGACAGCTCATCGCTGATGCCCAACCCAAAAGAGCCCTCCACCCGAATGCTCATCTCGTCCAGCAGATCCGGGTGCCTCCGCTCGATCAACGGCATCACTTCGTCTTCGAAGTATGCTGCAAAATCCCGACTCACCGGACTCCCTCCTCCCTTACGCCTCCCCAACCCCTCCCCATCATCGCCACCCACCTCCACTTCAGGTCACCGCCATCGTACAGCCGCCTTCCATACGGCCGCCCATACCGCCTCGCCAACTCGGCGACGGGAGTGCGAAACATCGCCCGCTGCCCCGGCGTGCGGTCCTGCTCGAACGCATCGAGAACACCCCCCACTCCATCCACCTTCAGATTCCCGAGCCGGTACGCCGGCGAGGCCGCCGTGAAGCTCGGATACACGTCGAAGCCAGGCGCTATGGTGAAGCACACCGGATGCCCGCTCGTCGCCTCGCTCGCCGAGCGAACCGCCGGTCCCTTCTCCTCGCGCAGGCGCCGCAGCAGCACCCGCTCCGGCCTGCCGATCGGCCCGCCGATGCGCGCCTCGCTCTGCTCCAGGAAGTCGCGCGGCACCCTCTCCAGGTCATGCTCCGTCGGTCGAAGATGCTCCAGATCGAGAGCCGCGCCATCGGGCGCGGGGGAATGCATCCAGCAGGTGAACGGCCCGTCGAGGGCCTCGCATCGTTCCCGCAAGCGAAGCTCCGCGGTCAGCGCGATGAGTCCCGGCAGATCGGGGATCAGCACCTTGGTGAAGATCAGTTGCCAGCGCGGCCGAATGCCGGCCGCCAGGAGTCTCTCGGTGGCGATGAGCAGATCGCGGAACGCACCGCGCCGGCGCACCGCCCAGTCCGTCGCCTTCTCCATCCCGAAAAACGTGATCTGGGATTCGCGCACGCCCACCTCATAGCTCCAGTGCGCGTACTCCGGATCGCGGGCCAGCCGCCACACGCTGAGCAGCTCCATCTCCCCCCGGTCGTACGGCGTATCGGACAGCTCCAGCTCCAGCGCGCGCAGCCGCCGGTAATCGTCGGAGTAGTCCGGCTCACGGATCCACGTCATCACGCGCAGCCCCCGCCAGGGCGCCCGGTCCTCACCGGGCCGGCGGAACGCGCGGAACCGCCCCACCGCCCAGCGCACCTCCTCCTCGGTCATGCACGTGCGCGGCGTCGCCACCACCTGATGGTCGAGCCAGCAGTGCCGGCACCGGTTCGGGCACCCATGCATATCGAAGGCCAAGCCAATATCCTCATCACTCATCATCGCAGGCATCGCGGTTCCCTTGATACGTGCTCTAGTCTCGTACCTCGTACAAGTTGGTGAGCCCCGCCCTGCGATCCGCCCAGTCCCGTACACACACCACGTTCGTGAGCTGGTCCACGGAGCCGACGAACCGCGGCAGCTCCTTCACCTCCTCGTCCGTGATCTTCTCGAAGATCGCTCCGCCTGGATTGCACTTCCCCGGTACCAGATACGGCCGGTCGTAGAACGGCTCCACCTCCGTCGGCACCGGCTCCGTGATCCCCAACCCGTTGTGCATCCGCGCCAGGTGTTCGTAAGCCCGCGAGAGATGCTTGTCCCGCTCCTGCCACCCCTGCGCGTCGAGCGCCGCCTTCAGCACCGGACCAAGCTCCCCCGCGCACCGCAGCTCCGCAAACGCCGTCCCATACCACTTGCTGTAGGGCGCGTACTCCCTCTCCATCAGAAAGCACAGGTCCATGATCCAGTGGATCAACCGCGCCGCCAGAATCCGCGACCCCAGCTCATCGCCCACATCGCCGCACCGGCCCATGAACGGGCACTCCTGTTCGAGGTGCTCCCAACCCGCCGACAGCAGGTAGTACCAGATGTCATCCGGGTAGAAGTGCAGCTTCTCGCGCATAGGCCCCAGTTCACCCAGCCCATCGTGGAACACCCGCCCCGTACGAATCTGCCGCAGTTTCTGCTGTGGGAGAGTCACCCAGTCCAGCGCCGTGATCCCCCGGTTCGGGTTGAAAGGCCGGTAGCTGACCACGAAAGCATCCACGTCGATGCATTTCACGCGATGCTCGATGGGCCCGCACTTCCACGGCACCGGCTTGCCTATCTCGTCAGAAGTCGAATCGTAGTGCGTGGGCACACCCGCGACCTCGCGCGGCAGTTCATGGCGCATCACTTCCACGATCCGCTCGGAGAACTGAGCATGATCTTCGGCCGATAGGTAGACCTGCACCTCCGGTCCCCAGCCGTGGTCCATTGACATCGGCGTATCGTAGCCGAGGGTATCCGACCCCCGGCCCAGCCGCGCCGCCGAGTAGGCGACCCCAGCGAAGTGCCGCTCCATCACCGGCCTCACGCCCTCGTGGTAGAGCCGTTCGGCTAACACCATCCCTTTGACAAACGGGTAATCCATGCCGTTCTTCCTATGTGCAGTTCAGTCAGGCTCCTGCGACCACCGCCAGCACATCTGCTTCATGCTCACTAAGCCACTTAGCGATTGATCGGTAGCGCTGGCAGGCGGCGGCGATGGTGTCCTGGTTCACCGCCCGCACGATATCCCAGTAGAGGAAATGGGCGGCGATGCAGTGCATCTGCAAGCAAGCGACAGCGGCCTCCGCAGGCCCTATGGCGGTGTCGGCAGACCCGGCGTAGCCACACACGAACTGCCGGCACAAAGGCTGCCATGCGCCGTCGGTGCCGGGCGGGTCGTTATAGCCCGAGGCGGTGGACTGGATGAAGAAGTAGAGCGCATAGCTGATGTCGAAGATGCGCGGTCCCTCCGCCGCCATGTCCAGATCAAGGAGTGCGAGCACTCGCGCCGGCTCCCCCTCTGAGTACAGGAAGTTCCAGATGTGCGGGTCGCCGTGTCGTATGGTGACAGGGAGGCTGCCGCTGGCATCACGCGCGTGGAGTTCGCGCAGGCGCGACCGGGCCCAGCCAAGTGTTGGCCGGGCGCCAGGGAGCAGAGAGGCCAGGGGCTCGCCACACGTGGCAGATGTGCCAAGTTCCCCCAGCAGCGACACCAGCTCCGGCGCACCCAGTTGGTTCTGGACCCTCGGAGGCTCATAGGAGCTTCGGTCGAGGCGCGGTGCCTCACCATGGAACCGGGCAAGCACGGCCCCCGACAGGTGCGCGTCCTGCGCGAGTGGGTGACCTTCGCGTCCCGTGACAAACGGGTAGACCTCTGCATAGCAGTCGCCGACCCTGATCCAGGTACCACCGTCGCGCAGCATGACCGGCGGGAGCACCGGCACGCCGTGCCCAGCCAGATGGGCTGCGAGAGTGTGCTCGAAGCATAGCCGGCGCTCGGTCAGCCACTTCGGCCGCAGTCTTAGCACTTGGCGCCGGCCTTCGGCGTCGGTGTATGGGAAGACCCGGTTGAACGAGCCCCTGAACTCCGCCGCCTTGTCTGCCGCAGGGACGCCCAGTCGCGCGAAAGCCTCGGCGACCTCGGCATCACTCGGAACCCACTCGAACTGGTGTTCAGGCATAGCAGCCCTCAGATGTCACAACGCTGGCCCACGCGCAGCAGTGCACTCCACCGCGTCATCCGTTCGTCCACGCGCGCCAGTTGCCTTTCCGCCCGGGCATCCCTATCGCGCCTTGCTGAGCTGCCAGAACGAGTCGAACCAAGGCGGGGCAGCCTGGGTGAAATGGGGCCAGGAACCCGGCTCAAGAGGTTCGGCGTGGCGCATCCATTCCTTCAGGTGCAGCAGGACGAATCCGTTCCGCACGAGTGCGTTCAGCACGGTGCTCAGGGTGTGCCGGAACTCGTGGGGGCGATCCACGGTGATGACCGAACCATCCGGCTGCTCCACGTCCCAGGTCGGGAAGTAGCGGCTCACATCCTCGCCATCAGTGTAGAGGCCGCGCAGACGGTAGCCTTCTCCGTCCCAGCTATCATCGTCCACAGCCTGTGTGAACGGATTCGCAAAGGTCACCTGGTAGATGCCGTCAGGCTCGAGAACGCGGGCCACCTCCCGGAAGACGGGTCCCACGGTGGGGCTGTAGTTCAGTGAGTAGGGCTGCCAGACCACGTCGAAGCGGTTCGCGCAGAACGCAGACAGGTCGCGCATATCGCCCTGGACACTCTCCACCGTCAGACCATGGTGGAGGGCCGCCTGGCGATCGCGCGCGAGTTGCACGTCCGAGAGATCGAGCACCGTGACCTCAGCGCCGAGCAGCCCAAAGGCAACCGACGCCTGCCCGCCACCATTGGCCAGACAGAGGACCCTCTTCCCGGAGACATCCTTGAAAATGCCAGAGCCATATACGTAGTCGGCGGCGTCTTCGCGGGTGAAGTCCAGGAAGGGCACCGAGTGCATCACGTTGGCATTGGCCAAAGCGTTCCAGCGCTCGCGGTTGTCCTTACTGATAGCGTCCATGGCATTCCCCTGGGCCGACACGTGGGCCCTCATGTTCCTGTCAGGAACACTGGGCGAAACAAACACGCCCGCTTCCCGCCACCCAGTAAGTCGGATGGCGCAAAGCAGGCGCGCAAAGGGCTGAAGTGCGTGTTCCTGCTACACCAGTATCGTTTTGTCCGCGGTCAGCCGGACCGAGCCTACCCGCTCCGCGCCGGGCTGTCAAGCGCACCGAAGGGGCCGTTCTGTAAGGCGGGCGTGCCCACGCCCGCCGGCCGTCCATCCCCCCGCGAACGCTCCCACGATGTCTTGGCCGTTGGGGAGGGGGAAGAATCGTGTATTGGCGTTCCGGGACCTAAGTCCCGGAACGCCAACCTTCAGGGGAGGAGCTTGTCCTGAGGCGAAGCCGAACGGATCCCTCCCCCCTCGAAGTGGCTAGGCCCGCCCAAGCGGGCCGCCATCCCGGTCGCCGAAGGCAACCTAGGGACGCATTCACCCTATCGCAATGCTGATCTGTGCCCCCCTGTCGGCTTCCGCCGGGATGACAATCCCGGCGCCACCCACCTCCCTCATCCCCGGCCCCCGCCAGAGACGCCCACGTTGCAGTCACTGTCAATACGCTGCCTGTCCGGCACGGACCCGCAGGGGGTCCGGGGGACGACGGCAGAGTCCCCCGGCTACATCCCCCGCCCGGCACGCCAGTGCCGGGTGCCGTTCCCCCGGGAGGTCCCTCCGAGAACGCTCCCACGACGTTCTAGCCGTTGGGGAGGGGGAAGAATCGAGGGGGGAGGGTCCCTCCCCCCTCGAAGCGCATTCACCCTATCGCAACGCTGATCTGTGTCCCCCTTTTCGGCTCCCGCCGGGATGATAATCCCGGCGCCACCTACCTCCATCCTCCCCGCCCGCGCCAGAAACGCCCAGGCTGCACTCACTGTCAATACCCCGCCCGTCCGGCACGGACCCGCAGGGGGTCCGGGGGACGACGGGAGAGTCCCCCGGCTACATCCCTACCCCAACACCCTTTCGCCCTTCGGGCTCTCCCACACGGGCATTTCCAGGCCAGTGCACAGCTCGACCAGCAGCAGCTCCACTGCGACTGCGTCGTCAGTGACCTTGCCTCGGATCCCCTTCATCGCGAGGTCGCACCCATGCAGCGCCCGCACCGCCTGCGCCAGCTGCCCCCAGGACAGCTTGTTCGCCTGCTCCAGCGTCCGCTTCGCCTTCCACGAATAGCGCGCGAACTCGCGCAGCGCGTTCTTGCGCTCCTCCTGCGGCAGCAGCGCCGCCGTCTCCTCGTCCACCTCCTTGCCCGGCCGCCACCCCCGCTCCGCCAATATCTTCGCCTGCCAGATCAGCCTCATCGTCTGCGAGAGCTGCCACACGATCCGGCCCGGCTCCTCCCGTCGGTCCGCCAGCAATCCCCGAAGGATCGCCACCGCCCGACCCGCCTCCCGTCGGCCCACCGCGTCCATCAGCCGGAAGATGTGCTCCTCCACCAGCTGCGGCGTCACCTCATCCACGTGCGCCACCGTGATAGTGTCCCCCTCCCCCACGAACATCGCCAGCTTGTCGATTTCCATCTCCAAGTCGCCCAGCCCCGTCCCCACCTTCTGATCCACCAGCTTCCGCGCCGCCGCCGGCGCCAGCTTCTTACCCAGCTCCTTCGCCCGCTTCACCGCCCACGCCGCCGCCTCCCGAACGTTCAGCGCCCGGAACTCCACCACCCGGCCGGCCTTGCCGATCGCCCGCCGCAGCCCCGCCCGGATCGACCGCCGCCGCCCCCGGTCCCCCACCTCCGCTGTCACCAGCACCACTGTCACCCCTGGCGGTAGCGCCCCCACCCCCTTGGCGAGCGCCTCCTGCTCCCGCCTGTCCATCCGCTCCGCCTCCCGCACCACGATCACCCGCGCCCCGCCGAACAAGGCCCCCGTCTGGCTCCGGTTCAGCACCTCCCGCGCCGTGGCCGACAGCCCGTCCAACACCTCCCAGCTCGGCTCCTCCCCCTCGCCCCCCGCCCGCGCCTCCGCCCGGAGCCTCCCCAAGGCCTCCCGCTTCAGGTGCTGCTCCGGGCCCGAGAAGAGACACCACGTGCCGAAACCCGTGCCCTCCTGTGCCTTTGCCCGTTCCGAAGACGTCTTTTTCACGTACCTTTACCCGTGCCGTTCGTGCCCATCGTGCCGCTCGTTCCGGCCGCGTCGTCATTTCCTACAGGCCCTCTCGCCGCCCCCAGCCCAAACGCCCCCAGCCCGTACAGAAGCAGCCAGCATGCCCCCAGCGTCACCAGGACGTCCCCCACGCTCCCCGGGCTATAGAACTCCGGCCGCGGCACCACCATCGGCAGCGCCAGCACATCCCCCAACCACCGCAGCCGCGTCCCCTCCCCCGCCGCCACATGATTCGTATACGCGGGCGAGTCCAACATCTCCACCATCTGTGTATTCCCCGCGCGCACAGCCAGCCCCCGGTCCACCGGCATACTCCCGCCATTGGCCGCGATCACGACGAGGTTCAGAAATACGCCCGCGCCCACCAGGCACATTCCAGGCAGCCGCCGGTTCGCCCAGATACCCATCAGCACCAGAACGAACGTGAGCACATAGAGCGCCGGTGCCCAGCCCACCCCGAGCGATACCCCCGCTGCCCCCAGAACCATGAGGCCGACCTGCGCGGCTGCAGCCAAAACGAACACCCACGGCGCCCGGAGGTCGAGCTCCTTCAGCCGGCCCAGCCGCCCTCCCGCGATCATGCCCACGGTGATCGCCAGCACCGCCGCATCCAGCAGCAACGTCTCACCTCCCGTAGGAGAGACTTCCCCAGCCCGATCGGCGAGACTGTCTCCCGGCCTGCGGCGCTCGCCCGCCCTACCCGTGCGCCGCGGGCATCTGCCCCGCCCCGACGTGGAATGCACCCCAGACCACCAGCACGTACAGCAGAGCGAAGGCCACACCCTCCCACCGCTCCAGCCGCCGCCGCGACAGGCTAATCGTCGCCACCACCGTCAGCGCGGTCATGGTTATGAAAGGCACGCTTACGATCCCAGCCACCCCCGACTGCCCCTGGAGCACCGCCACGATGGGCATGGTACCCAGCAGCAGGCTGTTGTGATTGACCTTCGACCCAATGAAGTTGCAGACCGAGATCTCCGCCAGCCTCCCGTCCCGTATGACCGTGATGTAGGCCGTGATCTTCTCCGGCATCTCCGAGGCAAGCGGCCCCAGGATGATGGCGATCGTCATCGGGCTCACTCCTAGTGCCCTCGCTACCTCGAGCATCGAGTCCACGAAGGGCCCCGAGCAGAAGAAGATCACCACCCCACCCGTCACCAGGAAGCCGATGCTCTTCCTCAGCGCCCCAGGGGAATGATCGGCCGACGACGACGAGCGGGAGAAGGCGACGGCCCCCTTTGCCACGTGGACGACGTAGGCGAAGAAGATCCCGATCAGGATGACGGCATCCTTGAGGTCGAAGCCGTTGCCTTCATAGGCCAGCCCGAAGGCTATCAGCGCGGTCGCCAACAGGTACAAAGCATCGACCTGGGTGTGCTTCGAAAGCTCCACGACCTTCACCGGCTTCTTGCTGAGCCGGGTAGTCGCGAGCAGGATCACAGATCCATAGCCCAGCGTGATCAGCAGCGCGCAAGAGCCCACCGCCGATCCGACGGCCATCTCGTAGTGCCCCTTGATCGAGGCCCAGATGACGAACATGTACTCCGGCAGCGTCGTGATGAGCGCAAGCACGATGCTGCCGGTGAAGTTCGCCCCGTACCGCTCGGCCAAGACCTCCGCGCCGTGGCTGAGCAGCGCAGCGGCCCCGGTCAGTATCAGAAGCAATCCTAAGAATTCAAGCGCTACCATCTGTCGTGCACCTCGGCCCACCGTCCCTGGGGCGCGCGAATCCCTCAGCTTTCACGCGCGGCCTACTTGCTCTTCGCCGGCGCCCCCTGTTCTGCCTCCCCAACCCCCTCGCAGGCAGCAGACCGCCGCCCCGGCCGCAACCGTCAGGATCGCTGCCGCCGCGTACCAGGGATACCGAATGTTCACATCCCACAGCACTCCCCCCAAGAGAGGCCCCAGAAGCGCACCCGCGCCCTGTGCCGTCGACATCATCCCCATCATCCGTCCGCGCCTTCCCTCGGGGGCGAGGTCGGCCACCAGGGCCAGCCACGCGGGCAGCCCGAACAGGAACCCCAGCATCACCACCGCTCCCACCGCCAGCAGCGTCACGACCGACCGGCACGCGGGCACCATCCACAGGCCCGCGGCGGCCGTGGCCATCGCCGCCTGCACCACGCGATTGCGCGGCCAGCGGTCGATCATGTGCCCCACCGGAATCCCGAGTATCCCCGCCGGCACGAACAGCAGCAGGAGCAGGACCCCGACATCGCTGCGCGCCATGCCGGAGACTTCCCTGATGTAGGGGGCCATGTACGGCGCCAGCGTTCCCACCGCGAACATCTCCCCGAAGGAGATCACCAGCACGACGACGAGGAGCCCGACCGGCGGCATCACGCCCCCGCTCACGCCCCCTTCCTCGCCCCGGCGCGCGCGGCTCTCCGGGAGCGTCCTCGCCACCAATGCCGCGATGAGCGCGGCCGCCGCCGCCAGCACGAACGGCGCCTTGCTCACCCACTCCCCCGAAGCGCCCCGGCTCGCCGCCAGCCGCATCGCCAGCCCCGCCAGCGTCGGCCCCAGCGCCAACCCCGCCAGATACGCGGTATTGACCACGCTCATCCCCACCCCACGCTGCTCCCGGGGCACGTGGTCCGGCACCCCCGCGAACAGCGGCGGCCACAGCGCCGCCGCGCCCACGCCGTCCAGCGCCCGCAACGGCACCAGCACGAGCAGGATCAGGACGGGCGTCACCAGGAACACGTCGAGCGGCACGGCACAGATGACGGTCGGGGTGATGACACACAGGGCGAGCCCCGCCGAGGCGAAGAGCCGCCGCCCGTACCGATCCGAGAGATGGCCGAAGGGCAGCTTCAGCAGCATCTCGACGACGAGGAAGGTGGAGGCGAGAATCCCCAGCGTCCGCCCGGACTGCTTCAGATCATCGAGCACGTAGAACGACAGGGCGTAGTTGTTGACCGAGGCGAAGAGGATCTCGGCCACCATCGCCACGACGGCCATGCGGCCGAGGACCGGGTACTGCCGAAAGACGGCGACGTAGATGCGGTGCAGGAAGCGGAACATGGGCGAGATGACCCCAAAGGCCACCTCGCCTTTCTCCACGGCGGCCAAGCGGTCCTTGTGCCTAGAAGCTGTTTCATAACCTCCACTTGAGGTTATGAAACAGCACCACAAGCCGCCAGGCTCCAGCAGGCGCATTTCATGGCCGCCTCTCTAGCGGACAGCCAGGCCAGCGAGGGTCATGAAATGCGCTCTACCCCTTCATCACCCCCATCGGCCTCAGCCTCGCCACCAGCTTCGAGATACCGGCCCCGTGGCATGTCCGCACGACCTCGTCCACATCCTTGTAGGCCTCCGGCATCTCCTCCGCCATAACCTCTCGGCTGGCCGCCCGCGAGTAGACCCCCTTCGCCTCCAGCTCCCGGCGGATGTCCCGCCCCTTGCCCGCGCGGATCGCCGCGTGCCGGCTCATCGCCCGCCCGGCGCCGTGGCAGGTCGAGCCCCACGTCTCCTCCATCGCCCGCTCGGTCCCCACGCAGAGATACGAGGCCGTCCCCATGCTGCCCGGGACGATTGCCGGCTGCCCCGTCTTCCGGTGCAGCGGGCTCAGCTCCGGCCGGCCCGGGCCGAAGGCCCGCGTCGCGCCTTTCCGGTGGACGCACAACGTCTTGCGGACGCCGCCGACCTCGTGCTCCTCGATCTTCGCCACATTGTGGGCGACGTCGTAGACGATATCCATCCCGAGCTTCCGCGCGCTCGCCCCGAACACCCGCTCGAACGCCTCCCGGGTCCAGTGCGTGATGCACTGCCGGTTCGCCCAGGCGTAGTTCGCCGCCGCCGCCATCCCGGCCAGATACTCCCGCCCCTCCGGCGACTCCACCGGCGCGCAGGCGAGCTGCCTGTCCGGCAGCGACAGCCCGTACTTGGCGACCGCCTTCTGCATGACCTTGAGGGAGTCGTCGCACACCTGATACCCGAGGCCCCGGGAGCCGGTGTGGATCATCACCGCGACCTGCCCCAACTCCGCCATCCCGAGCGCCGCCGCCGTCTCCTCGTCGAAGATCTCCTCCACCACCTGCACTTCCAGGAAGTGGTTCCCCGCGCCCAACGTGCCGAGCTGAGGCCGCCCCCGCTCGACGGCCCGCTCCGTCAGCGCGCCGGGGTCGGCGCCCTCGATGCGGCCGCCGTCCTCGATATGGTCGAGGTCTTCCGGCCACCCCATCCCCTGCGAGACGGCCCACTTCGACCCCTGGGTGAGGACGCGCTTCAGCTCCTTGGCGTCGAGGCGAACCTTCCCCTTGCTCCCGACGCCGGAGGGCACGTCCGTGAACACCTGGTTCACGATGTCCTTGATCCGGGGCTCGACCTCTTTGCGAGTCAGGCTCGTGCGCAGCAGCCGCACGCCGCAGTTGATGTCATAGCCCACGCCGCCGGGAGAGACGACCCCTTGCTTGACATCGGTGGCGGCCACTCCCCCGATCGGGAACCCGTAGCCATAGTGGATATCGGGCATCGCCATCGAGTTCCCGACCAGCCCCGGCAGACAGGCGACGTTCGCCACCTGTTCGAGCGCGTTATCGTCCTTGATCCCCCGCATCATCTCGCCCGAGGCATAGACGATCCCGTCGGCGCGCATCTCCGCCTTGTACCTCCGCGGAATGCGCCAGCGGTATTCGTCGATTCGCTCGACGGGCCCGGCCCATGTCTTCGCCACAGGATTCACCTCCGCGTGTTGGACGACCCACCCGCGCTCATACTATGGCGCTCCGCCCCCGAAATCAAGGGCCGGGCGGGCGGCGGCGTTAGGCCAGGCCTCCATGCGCGGCCCCCCGCACCCCGGCGGCGACCGAGGCAGGGCTTCCGCCGCCCTCTCCAGAAACCGTCCCGCGCGTACCTGCTCGAGCGAAGGAGAGAGTCATGCGACAAGCCGTCCTTACCGCGCCCGGCGCGATAGAGTACCGGGACGTTCCCAAACCAAAATCCGGCCCAGGTCAGGCGCTCCTCCGCATCGAGCGCATCGGCATCTGCGGCAGCGATGTCCACGCCTATCATGGGCGGCACCCGTTCATGATCTACCCAAAGGTCCAGGGGCACGAGTTCTCCGGCACCGTCGAGGCGGTGGGAGAGAGAGTCGCTGGTTTCGACATCGGCGCGAAGGTGACGGCCAGCCCGCAGATCACGTGCGGCGCCTGCGCCCCCTGTCGGCGCGGCGACTACCATATCTGCGACAGCCTCGCGGTCTTCGGCTTCCAGACCGACGGTGTCGGGCAGGATCTGTTCGCCGTGGAGGCGGCCAACCTCGTCGCGCTGCCGGACTCCTTCACCTTCGAGCAGGGGGCCTTCGTGGAGCCCGCGGCGGTGGCCGTCCATGCGACGGGGCGGGCCGGGGACATGGCGGGGAGGAACGTGGCCGTCCTGGGGGCCGGGCCCATCGGCAACCTGGTCGCCCAGATGTGCCGCTGCCGGGGCGCGAACGTGCTCGTCACCGACCTCAGCGAGGCGCGCCTCCAGGTGGCGCAGGAATGCGGGATCCCATCGGTTTCGAGGGCGGCGAGCGAATCGCTGGCGGAGGCGGCCGCGCGGGCATTCGGGCCCGACGGCTTCGACACCGCGCTCGATTGCGCGGGGTCGGCGGCGACGATCTCGGCCGCGGTCGATGGCGTGAACAAGGGCGGCACAATCGTCGTCGTCGCCGTCTTCCAGGAGAAGCCGGCCGTCGATCTCGCCGTCGTCGGCGACCGGGAGCTGAATCTCGTGGGCACGCTCATGTACCGCCGGGAGGACTACGAGGAGGCCGTCCGCAGAATCGGCGGGGGGGAGATCGTCACCGAGCCGCTGGAGTCGAAGCACTTCCCCTTCGAGCAGTGGCCGGCCGCCTACGAGTACATCGAGCGGGAGGGCGCCAACGTCATGAAGGTCTTCATCGACCTGTAGCGGGCGCTGCCCCCGCCCCTACAGCCCCTCCTGCAGCTCCTCGATCCGCGCCGCGTACTGCTCCACCATCTTCCTCGCCGTTTCGCTGTCCGCGCTCTCCGCCTGCACGTGGAAGAGCGGCGCAGAGACATCGGGCAGGACCAGCACCCACCCCCCATCCAGATGTATCTTGAGCCCATCGAGGTGCTCCACGGGGAAATCCGTCGTCTCCTCGTGAAGCCGCCGCATCACGGTCCCCTTGTGCTCCCACGGACACTGCACCTGGCTCCGCGCGCGATGGTACCTCGGCACCCGCGCCCGCACTTCGCCCAGCCGCTGCCCGCTCTCCGCCAGCAGCTCCAGCAGCTTCCCCACCGCCAGCATGGCATCGAATGCGGGAAGGAACCGCGGAAATATGAAGCCCCCTTCGCTGTCCGCCGCCAGCGCGAGGTCCGGCGTGCCGCCGGCCGTCTCCATGAGCGACCGCGAATCGGCCTTCGTGCGAATCGCCGTCGCCCCATAGCGCGAGCACACCTCCTCCACCCCCGAGGTGGCGTTGAAGGGAACCGCTATCCGAGCGCCGGTCCCCGCCGCCTGCAGGACGAGGTCGGCGAAGACCAGCAGGAGGTCGTCCCCGATCAACGGCTCCCCGGTCTCGTCCACCGCCGCGAACCGCTCACCGTGGCTGCCCATCAGCAGGCCCAGGTCCGCCTTCAGGGCATGCACGACCTCGCCCATCTCCACCACCCGCTCGCTCCGCGACAGCCACGTCTCCTCCGAGCGCGAGGGATCGACGAAGGCGTTCAACGCCGTCGACTCACACCCCAGCCGCCCCAGCACCAGCGGCATCAGGAGGCACAGCGGCCCGTAGGCGTAATCGATCACCAGCTTCGGCCGCCAGCGCGCGATCGCCGCGCCGTCGAGGAAGTTCAGGAAGTCCTCGGTGTAGTACTCCATCGTGCGGCCGAGGAACTCCAGGCTCCCGACCGCGTCCAGCGGAGCCCGGCGGAAGTCCTCCCGGAAGAAGATCTGCTCGATCTTCCGCTCCGCGCTCCGGTCCAGGTTCTTCCCCGTCCCGTCGAAGAACTCGATGAGGATCTGCCCCGGCTCCGACGGCGAGGCGGCCACGTGGATGCCGCCGGCCGCGCCCGAGATGTTCGCCATGTGCCTCGCCACCGCACCCGGCATGATTCTCAAGTCCTGCGCGTTGGCCCCCACCGACATCAGCCCCGCGATCACCGCCCGCTTCGTCATTCGCGAGGCATGGTGCGAATCCCGGCTCGTGATGACCTGCGCCCCGGCCTCCAGATAGGCCCCGAAGGCGGCCGCGAGCTTGGCCGCGAACTCCGGCGTGACCTCGATGTTGGCCAGGCCCGTCACCCCACTCGTCCCGAACAGCGTCCCGGACCACTTCGTCCCCCAGATCAAGCTCATCGTCACCTTCGACCCGCGCTCGGTGACCTTGTCCGGCCATATCCGGATGCGCGGCATCACCGTCGTGCCCTCTTCCAGCAAGCACCGATCCCCCACCACCGCCCCTTCGTTGATCGTCACGTTTCTTTTCGCCACCACGTTCCGGCACACGGTCGCCGCCTTCACGCGAGCCCCACTGCCCAGATACGTCCCGCTCCATATCACGGAATGCTCCACCTGCGCCCCCGCCTCCACGACGCAGTTGTCCCCCACGACCGACAGCGGCCCCACCCGCGCCCCCGCGCCGATGCTGCACCCATGCCCGATCAGCACCGGCGCCTGCAACTCCGCCGAGGGGTGAATGCGCGTGTTCTCGCCGACCCAGATGCCCTCGCCCATCTGCTCCCCGGCGAACTCGAGCTTCACCTTCCCCAGCAGGCAGTCGTGGTTCGCCGCCCGATACTGCTCCAGGCTCCCGATGTCGGTCCAATACCCCTCCGCCACGTACCCGCACAGGAGCTTCCCCTCCGCCAGGAGCGCCGGATACAGGTCCTTGCTAAAGTCGTACGGCCGCCCCTCCGGCACCTCGGCCAAGGCCTCCGGCTCCAGGATGTAGATGCCGGTGTTGACCGTGTCGGAGAAGACCTCGCCCGGCGTCGGCTTTTCGAGAAACCGCTGAATCGTGCCCTCCCCGTCCACGATCACCACGCCGTATTCCAGCGGGTCGGGCACCCTCGTCAGCACCAGCGTCGCCGCCGCGCCCCGCTGCCGATGGAACTCGATCGCCGGCCGGAGGTCGAAGTCCGTCAAGGCGTCACCGCTGATGATCAGAAATGTCCCATCGAGGCGGTCCGCCAGCCGGCGAACGCTGCCCGCCGTCCCCATGGGCGCGTCTTCCACCGCGTACTCCAGCGGCAGCCCGAAGTCCGCCCCGTCCCCGAAGTAGCTCTCCACCTCATCCGCCAGGTAGTGCAGCGTGGTGAATGCCCGCGGCACTCCCAGCTCGCCCAGCAGACGCACGATATGGTGCATGATGGGCCGGTTCGCCACCGGCGCCATCGGCTTGGGCAGGTCGCAGGTCAGCGGCCTCAGTCGCGCCCCTTCCCCTCCTGCCATGATCACGGTCTGGACCATCGTTTCCTCTCCCCCCTCAGCTCCGAATAGCCGGCTCCCGCCTCAATCAGATCGGCGCCCCCACCCCTTCCTCGTTCTCCGCCCGCCGGAATGCGTGCACGAGGAACACCATCGTCGCCCCACCCTCTGCCACCGCCCGCACCGCCGACACCGCCGCCATCCGGTTCGCTTGCGCCACTCCGCCATCCGGGCCAGGGAGGCAAAGGCCCGCTCCGCCCCACTCCGAAGCGCCTCATCCTCGATCTTCCCGGCCGCCTCCCTGATCCGCTTCTCTTGGCGGCCGGAGAGCTTGACCTCTTGAGGCCGCAGCCCGTGCCCTCGCGGCTGCCGACCTCGGCGCCGGAGCCCCGACCGGAAGTGTATCTCCCGTATCACGCCCTGGCCAACCTGGGCCGCCAGCAGCCCCAGCAGCTCTCGCTGCCTCATCTGCAGTTCCTGCGCCCAGGCCGACGTATCTGTCGAGACGATCAGAACGCCGTCCCGGACCGCCTCCGCCTGCGAGTGCGCCCCAACCACCCGTCCCGCGATTTGGGGCCACGCCATCACCGCCAGATGCTCGCGGAACCGCGTTCTCAGATCGAGATTCGCGAGCACCCCCTCCAGCAATTCCCTTAGACTGGCCTCGCCCCGTCCGGACACCGTCTCAGACCACGCTCCCCTCGTGTATTCCCAACACGGCCCCTGCCTCCCGCACCTCCACCGGTATGTCCTCGTAGTCGCAACACGTCACGATCACCTGCTCCGAGGCGCAGCCCGCGAACACGCCCCGCCGGTGGCGCTCGTCGAGCTCCGACAGCACATCGTCCAACAGCAACAGAGGCGCTTGCCCCGTCAACTTGCGCACGACGGCCGCCAGGCCCAGCCTGATGGCCAGCGCGCAGCTTCGCTGCTCTCCCTGGGAACCGAACACCCGGATCGGCTGGCCGTCGAGCGTCAGGGCGACATCGTCTCGGTGCGGTCCGCATGCTGTTGTACCGTATCGGATGTCGCCGCTCCGCTGCTCCGTCAGCACCTTTGTCAGGTTTCCAGCGATTTCTTCCACCCGCGCGGCCGTCTCCTTTCCATCGCTCCCATCGCTTTGTCCGGTGGGCATGGCAACCGATGGACGATACTCCACACAGAGACGTCTTTTCCCCGCGGTCAGCGTCTCGTGCGACCGTTCCGCCTCCGGGGCCAGGGAGGCGATGAACTCGCTTCGCTCAAGCATAACCCTCGCCCCGTGGCGGGCCGCCCCCCGGTCCCAGGGGTCCAAAGCTGCCGCCGATGCCCTCCCTTCCCGGATGGACTTCAGCAGCCTGTTTCTCTGTTCCAGCGCTCGTCGGTATCGGCTGAGATGCTCGTAGTACGGCCGGCGCACCGCCGATAGCTCCCGGTCCAGCAGCCTCCGTCGGCCCGACGGCTCTCCCCGAACCGTCTCGATGTCTTCGACCCAGAACAGCACCACCGGGGCGAGGCCGATCAGGTCCGCCCGTCGGCGTACCACCCCCGCGATCTTGATCCGCCTCTGGCCCGTTCTCGCCAGCCCCATCTCGATTCTGGCGTTCCGTTCCGCGCCAACGAAGTCCCCTCGCACGAATCCATACTCGCAGCCGCCCCGCACCAGCTCCCCCGTGATTCCCGCCCGCGGCGAGTCCCCCGTCGCCGCCACCGCTACCGCCTCCAGCAGGTTCGTCTTCCCGGCTCCGTTCGGCCCGTGCAGCACCACCACACCGGCCGGCAGGGAGAGTCCCATCTGCCGGTAATTCCTGAAGTCACGCATCTCAAGACGGGACAAATACATCCCCTTTTCAACCCCAGAGACAAAGATGGGGCGCCCCGCCTCCCGCGGAGCCGCCCCGCCTGCACCGACTAGAAGCTGTTTCATACCCTCCATCCGAGGTTATGAAACAGCAGCACAAGCCGCCAAGCTCCAGCAGGCGCATTTCATGCCAACGTCTCTAGCGGACAGCCAGGCGAGTGCTGGCCATGAAATGCGCTCTAGCATCTGTACGACCGCTGCCTTACGGCCTACTCCGCAATCCTAGAAGCAGTTTCAAAGCTCAGTCGCCGGATGGCAGATGCGCTGTTCGCTCCCCTGCTCCCGCCTCGGGGGAGCCATTTCCCGGTGGCTGAAACTGCTTTCGGCGCCGGGTTCCGCTGCGGTCGCTGCTCGCGCGCCCCCCCTGGGGAGTTTCGAAATGCCTGCTAGAGCTGCATCGGCATGACCACATACAAGTAGTCCGGGTCGTCCGATCCCTTGATCAACCCGGAGCTGAGCGGCCCCGTCAGCTCCCATACCACCGAATCCGACCCTATCACCCCCAGAACGTCCGCCAGATACTCCGCGTTGAATGCGATCTCGATCTCTTCCCCCTCCACGCGGGCCGCCAGCTCCTCCCGCGCGCGCCCCACATCGCCGCTCTCGGCAGTGATCGTGAGCATTCCCTCGTGTGTCTTGAAGACGAGCTTGCTTGCCTCTGCGCGCGCTACGATCGCCGCTCGCTTGATCGCCCCCTGGAGATCCTCCCGATTGACAATGACTTTCCGGTCCACCTCGGCCGGAATCACCCGCTCGTAGTTGGGGAACTGCCCCTCGATCAACCGCGACACGAGTATATAGGGGCCGACCTCAAAACGAATCTGCTGCTCCCCCGCGGACACCTTTACCGGAGTCTCCTCGGCCGCAGGATCGAGCATTCGGTTCAACTCCTGGAGCGCCCTCGCCGGGATAATGACTTCCCACCTATCTTCGTCGCTCCCACTCTTCTCGCTCTTGAGCGGCGCCGTTTTCACGGCGAGCCGATAGCTGTCCGTTGCCACCATCTTCACGCCGTTCTCATCCCTCATGAGCAGTACACCGGTGAGTATCGCCCGGGTTTCGTCCGTCGAAGCGGCAAATGTTGTCGACCGAATCAGGCCCCTCATCGCCTCTTGCGTGAGTTCAAAGGCCACGTCCCCGGACACTTCCGGTAAGGCCGGGTACTCATCCGCGGGCAAACCGTTGATAGTGTACTCAGACCGACCACAAATGAGTCCCAGCAGATTCCGGTCCTCACTCCGCAGCTCCACCGTTGCATCCGGCAGACTCGCCACTACGTCCCCCAACGTCCGCGCCGGCACCGTCAGAGACCCCTCCTCCTCTGCTTCTATCGGGACCGCACTCTGGGCGCCTATCTCCATGTCATACGCCACGACTCTCAGCCTGTCTCCCGCCGCCTCCAGCAAAACGTTGCTCAAAATCGGCAGCGTCGTCCGACCCGAAACAACCCTACTGACGTGCTGTAGCGCCTCGTGGAGCATTCTTCGATTACATGTGAGCTTCACCGTCAGTTCCCCCTGTTACAGGAAGGATCACGCCCTCGCCCTCCGTTTCTCTACACCAGCTCAAAAACCTCCCTCGTCGGCCGGGGATAACGTTGTCGTCTATCCGAGCGGAGGATTATCTATATATCTAATAATAATAACTTTAAGCCCTGTGGACCCGGGGAAAGCGCCTTCTTTCCAGCGTGGGGCCTGCATATTCTATCCACAGAGCAGAGAAATCAAGAAGGGGATTGCTGTGGGTACGAGCGGGCGCTGCCCGCTGGCGGAGCGGACTCCCCCGCGAGGAGGCGAAGCCCACAGGATATGCACAAGGGTATCTACACATCCATGCGGAGGCGCGCCTCAAGCTCGTTGACCAGCGCCCGCATGGAGCTCTCGACCATCTCTCTCTTAATCTTGCCGCAGGCGTGGATCACAGTGGAATGATCCTTGCCCGCGAAGGCGCGAGCGATGCTGGGATAGGACGCCTTGAGGAGGTCTCGACAGAGGTACATGGCAATCTGGCGTGCGTGGACGACGTCTCGCTGTCGCGTGCGCGCCGTCAGCTCCGGCACGGTAAAGTTGAAGTGGTCGGCCACGAGTTGCTGGATGCGCCCGATACTCAGTGGCTGTAGCGCATCGAGAGAGTGGTCTCTCAGTTGCTCCGCCGCGAGCGACAGCGTGATGGTTGTGTCCGTGAGCGAGGCCGCTGCCAGAAGCGTGATCAAGGCGCCCTCCAACACCCGAATGTTGGACTTGACCCGGCGGGCCATGTAGTGCAGCACCTCTTCGGGGACCTCGACCTTCTCCGCCTCCGCCCGCCGCGCCAGGATCGCGATGCGAGTCTCAAGGTCCGGAGGCTTGATGTCCGCCGTCAGCCCCCACTCGAACCGAGACCGGAGTCGGTCGTCCATGACCTGCAGTTCCTTGGGCGCGCGATCGCTCGCTATCACCACCTGCCGGCCCGTCTCGTAGAGGGTGTTGAAAACCTGGAAGAACTCAGCCTCCGTGCGCTCCTTCGCCGCGATGAACTGGATGTCGTCCACCAGCCACACATCGACGTCATGGTACTTCTTCCGAAACGCGCGGAAGCGATCTTCTCGGATGGAGGACACGACGTGGAACGTGAACGTGTCGCCGGACACGTACTCGACGCGAAGATGCGGGTGCTCCCGGGAAACCTCGTGCCCGATCGCCTGCATGAGATGCGTCTTGCCGAGCCCCACTCCACCGAAAAGGAAAAGCGGGTTGTAGGATTTCGCAGGCTTCCGCGCCACCGCCAGCGCCGCCGCCTGCGCAAACTGGTTGCTTTTGCCGACGACGAAGTTCTCGAACGTATAGCGGGGGTTCAGCGACGTGCTCTCCAGGCCCTCCGCCTCCGCTCGCACCGCCCGCCTCTCGGGCCGCCGCCGAGGAGCCTCCCCCTCCAGCTCCAGGCCGATCTGCCCAAGCTCGAAGGTTACCTCCAGCGGCCTTCCGACGACGTCTCCGGCGGCCGCCTCTATCGCTTTCTTCCCCCGCCGGTCGAGCCAGTCCCGAGCGAACTCTGTCGCGACGATAAGCTCCAGACGCGTATCCGTGACGGCCTTCGGCTGAACCTGCTTGATCGAGCTCTGAAATGACGGGCGGGCGACTCGCTTGTCCTTATCTAGGGCTGCCAAAACCTGCTGCCATATGTCCTGCGCTGACGACAGCGATCCGCTCATGCGGCTCCCCCTGCGAAGATGACTTTGACCGTAACGCCTTGACCGCCCTCGGGCCCTCGCCCCTGGCACGCGAGGCCGTCAAGTCGAACTGGGGGTTCGCCTTTAGCGGAGTCTCGGCTTCCACAGCGTTCCGGCTGGGGATCGGGGTGTGGATAGCGGCGCTAGCATCAATCCGGAGATGACAAATAATTCGATGATTGCTGCGTTTTTTTTGTCTCTTCGCCTGGGGCCCTCGCCCTTCATACTACCCCAAAGGCATATTCAGGGGCCCGAAAAGGCAGGCTTTATGCTGGCGCGTTAATCCACAACATTATCAACAACTGTGGATAACTCAGTCACGCTCCCGACCCTACCGGCACCGCTATCAGCGGGCCTCAGTTCAGCGACCCGGAGTATAGCATAGTTGCCTCGCACTGACAAGAAGAAATTTCGTCGCCCAATGAAAAGTTTACTCGGAATAAGAGCAAGCCCTTAAACATATCCCCTCACGAGGCAATCTGACTCACCGCGCAATCCTCAACACAAGCTCGGAAACGCGCCCGCCACCTTTCCCACCAGTTCCCCGTGGTGCTTCACGCTTCTGTCTATCAGGCCTTTGACTTCGGCCGCCATGGTGCCGTAATACACCGGCGACCCGATGACGATCGCGTCGAAGCCCAGCAAGGTGTCGGGAGTCACCTCGCTCACCGGGCGAAGAGCGATGCTCACGCCCCCCACCACCCCGACGCCCGCCACCGCCCCGGCGGCCGCCACCAGCCCGGCGGCCGCCACCAACTCTTCCGCCATCTTCTTGGTGTTGCCGCTACGGCTGTAGTAGATCACGAGAAGCTGTTTCATAGCCGCTATCTCAGGTTATGAAACAGCAGCACAAGCCGCCAGGCTCCCGCAGGCGCATTTCATGCCAGCGTCTCTAGCGGACAGCCAGGCGAGTGAGGGCTATGAAATGCGCTCTAATGGATGTCGCCCAAAGAAGTAACGGGCGACATCCATCAGAAAGCCAGGGAATGCCTGAAGAAAGACGTTCGCGCAATGAAGTAACATTGCGCGAACGTCGGTAGAACCCATTTCATAACCTGCCTGCCACAAGATACGCCTCTTTCTGGGCCGCTGTCTGCCGGTTATGAAAGGGCTCCTAATATTACTCCGTTACTCGAAAAACCGAGGGCGGGGTAGCGGCTTCCCGTGGCTTCGGATCGGTGTGTAGCGCCATTGGTTGTGTGGCGTATTCCACATGATGACAGCCAGCGTGTGCCAATATGAACAAGGGTAGTAGCGCTTGATGGACAGGAATCAGGATGTCAGAGCCGATTTATGTTCAGCAAATCGCCACGATCCGGCGCTTTGTGACGACACGATCGCCTAACGGAGCAATACTAACATGCGCGGCATCGCCTGCCTCCCTCAGCTCAAGAGCCCCCCGCGCTCCTGAAAAACCGGGCTCGCATCCAGATACATCCGGATCAGGCTCATTAACCCCACATACGCCCGGAAGAACTGCGACAGCTTCTCGAACACGTCAGCCTGCGTCAGCCCCACCTCCCGCCCGATCTCCGCCGCCCGCCGATAGGCCCGCTTCCCCGCCTCCTCGTAGTACTCGCCGGGGTCGCTGAAGGGCACCACGAGGTCCCCGAGCTGCACCATCACCGAGTCCTTCCGCCGCCAGTCGCGTCGCACCCGTTCCAGGCTCTCCGGGAAGATGCCCGTGATGAAAAGCGTGTAGTCCCCGATGTGCCGCTGGACCGACAGCGTCCGCAGTTCCGCCGAGACGCCTTCCGCCTCCCCCGAGATCAGCATCTCGGCTACATCCGCCAGGGGCCGCCCCCGCGCGTCCCGCAGGCGGTAGAGCTGATCCACGTGCAGGAACCGGACCAGCAAATCTTCCGAAAGGTACCCCTTCAATCGCGCGTCGCGCGCTGTGTCCTCCGGGAAGCGGCCGTGCCGGAAGGCCCAATCGGTCGCCTCACGGAGGAGAAGACGGAGGGGATGCTGCTCGGTAATGTATTGGCTCATGCTGGCCCTTCCCGCCGGTATGAGCGAGCGCCCCACGCCCAAAACAGAGCAGCGCGAGCAATCCCCGCCCTGCTTCAAACCTAGCACCCCCACCGCCCGCCCGGTGCGGGCCGCCTGCGGTCGCCTCTCTAGGCGGCCGCCATCATCTTGCGAATGCTCTTACCGATCTTCCGCTTCGCCCGCTGTAGCGCGTTGTCGATCGACTTCACGCGGCGGTGCAGCTCTCCCGCTATTTCCTGGTAGGACTTCCCCTCGAGATGGCCTCGCAGCACGGCTGATTCCAGATCGCTCAAGTCCCGCTTGATCCTGTGCCGCAGGTCGTCGGAGAACTGCTGCGTGATCACGAGTCGCTCCGGGTCGGCCTTGTCGGACTCGGCCAGCGTATCCAGCAGGGTTCGGTCTGAATCCGAGTCGAACAAGCTGGCGTGGAGCGAAACGTACGAGTTGAGGGGGATGTGCTTCTGTCGGGTCGCCGCCTTGATAGCGGTGAAGATCTGTCGGCTGATGCATAGCTCCGCAAAAGCTCGAAACGGCAGCAGCTTGTCATTACGGAAGTCCCGGATCGCCTTGTAGAGACCGATCATCCCCTCCTGCACGATGTCCTCGTGATCGGCCCCGATCAAGAAGTACGAGCGAGCTTTCCCTTCGACTATAGTCCTGTACTTTGTCAGTAAATGCTCGGTGGCTCCCGGACTGCCGCCTTTGGCGTACTTGACCACCTCTTCGTCGAGCATGCCGTGGAAACTCGAGGGAGCGTCCTGCATGCCTGTGTTAGGCATTACTGCCGCCTCCACCATGGATAGTCTTGCCAATCAATAACAGAGCACGTCGGGGGAAAACGTTACATCTTGGGCTGCCCTCGGAGACACCTCCTTCCCGCAGGTCCGCGCTGTTGGCGCTATCAACATAAATCCGGGCCGGCTCCACGGCCCGGACGACCCCATTATAGGACAACAGCCCAACCCAGTCAACACCGCCGCCCCGCCTGTTCTCCACAAAACCCGCACGTTTCCTGCCCATTATTGAACAGTTTCCGCGACACCCCTCCATTTCCGGGGAACGCCCATGCCCTCGGCCCTCACCGCTTCACCCGCCACGTCGTCCCCTCGGGCCGGTCCTCCAGCACGATCCCGAGCTCGGCCAGCCGCCTCCGCACCTCGTCCCCGATCGCATACTGCCCCGCCGCCCGAGCCTTCTGCCTCACCTCCACGAGAAGCTGCACGAGCTCGAACTCCAACCCCCTCGCCAGCCGGGCCTCGGCCAGGCTCAGCCCCAGCACCTCTGTCAGCGCCACCAGCGTCTCCCGCGCCTCTCTCAAGTGAGCCTTTCCTTGCTGCGAGGGCGCAAAGCTGGCGCTGGCCCCGGCCCCCGCTCGGTTCACCGCCCCCACCAGCCCGTGTAGCGCCGCCAGCGCCCGCGGCGTGCTGAAATCGTCGTCCATCGCCTCGTGGAACTCCGTCTCCGCCATCCGCCGCGCCTCTTCCAGGTCTTCCAGCTCCGCTCCCCCGGGCTTCGCCTCCCGCTCCAGCAGCCGATCCAGCGTCTGCCTGCCAATGCGCAGCCGCTCCAGCGCGCTCCCCGCCATCTCCAGCGCCTCGTCGCCGAACGGAATGTCGCTCCGGTAGTGGGCGGCGATGCAGAAGTACCGCAGCGCCGGACCCCCGACTCGCATCAGCGTCTCCCGCAGACCGATCACGTTGCCCAGCGACTTGCTCATCTTCTCTTCTTCGTCGGCCTCGTCCCGGGTGACGTTCAGCATGCCGTTGTGCATCCAGTAGCGCGCAAAGCGGCCGTCCCGCCCCGCCTCCGACTGGGCGATTTCGTTCTCGTGGTGCGGGAAAACGAGGTCCGTGCCACCCCCGTGAATGTCGAATCCCTCCCCCAGGTACTTCTCGCTCATCGCCGAGCACTCGATATGCCATCCCGGCCGGCCCGGCCCCCAAGGGCTGTCCCAGCTTGGCTCGCCCGGCTTCGCCGCCTTCCACAGAAAGAAGTCCCTCGGGTCCTTCTTGCGCTGATCCTCCTCCACTCGCGCCCCGACGATCTGAGAGTCGAGATCCCGCCGAGAGAGCCGCCCGTAGTCCGGAAAACCCGGCACGTGGAAGGCGACGTCTCCGTCCACGGCGTAGGCGTGCCCGCTGTCGACGAGCCGCTGGACCAGCGCCACGATCTCCCCCACATGCTCGCTCGCCTTCGGCATCAGGGTTGGCGGAAGCACCGCCAACGCTCGCAGCTCATCCAGATACGTCTCCGTGTATTCGTCCGCCACCTCCCGCCATTCCCGCCCCTCGGCCTGCGAGGCGGCGAAGATCTTGTCCTCGATATCGGTCACGTTCATCACATACGTGACCTCATGCCCGCGATATGTCAGCCACCGCCGCACCACGTCGAACGCCACCGCGGAGCGGCCGTGCCCCACGTGCGCCGGCGCATAGGGCGTCACCCCGCATACATACATCGACACCTTCCCCGGCTCTCGCGGGACGAACTCTTCCTTCTGACGGGTCAGCGTGTTGTATATCTGAATCGCCATCGCCTTTCTGCCTTGCGGGCCGGGCGCGCCTCCGCCCTGGCGTCATCTCGAGCTCAGCCAAGGGTCTTGACGCGGCGGCGCCACCGGCGCCTGGACCAGCCGCTCCCCGTTGGCTCCTACTCCGGGTTTCCCGCCCCCGTCCTCGCCCCCAGCCGCTCCTCCAGCCCCGCCAACCTCCGCTCCAGCCGCGCGATCTCCTTGCCGAAAAGCTCCTGGCACTGCTCGCAGGGGTCGTCTTGCGTCGCCCCCGAGATCGAGGCCGCCGCCACCCTCGCCCCATGCTCCCGCACCACCCGCGCCGGCACGCCGACCACGGTGCTGCCCGGCGGCACGTCCTTCAGCACCACCGACCCCGCTCCCACCAGCGCATTGTCCCCAACGGTGATCGACCCCAGAATGCTCGCGCCCACCCCCACAACGACGTTGTTCCCCAAAGTCGGATGCCGCTTGCCGGATTCCTTACCCGTGCCCCCCAGCGTCACCCCCTGATACAGCGTGCAGTTGTCCCCAATCTCCGATGTCTCCCCGATCACCATCCCCATGCCGTGATCGATGAGCAGACCCCGCCCTATCCTGGCGGCGGGATGGATCTCGATCCCCGTGATGAGCCGGTTCACCTCCGACCCGAACCGCGCCATCAGCCGGAGTCGATGCCCCCACAGCCAGTGGGCCACGCGATGCATGAGCACCGCGTGAAGGCCGGGGTAGAGCAGGAAGACCTCGAGACGACTCTTCGCGGCCGGGTCCCGCTCTATCGCCGCCTGAATATCAGCTCGAATCCGGTCGAACATCGTCTCTCCGCCTTCCCCTCGCCTCTCGGCCAGTATATCGGCGCCCTCGCGCGACTGTCAAGCCGACCCAAATCCTCCTTGATCCACCCAGCCACGGGCGCGCCTCACGACACGAGCTTTGCTGGCTCTTGTCCGTGATAAGCCTGCTCTCTATCCAAGCCCTGATTGCCCGGAGGAAGGACAGACGGCCGTTTCTGACGAATTCCTCCCCATTCCACAAGGCTCTGACATGGCTCCCAAATACAAGGCCCCTCGCGGCACCCAAGACGTTCTCCCCGAAGTCTCGTGGCGTTGGCAGCGCGTCGAGGCGGCATTTCGCGACACCTGCCGCCGCTACGGCTACGCCGAGATCCGCACCCCGCTCTTCGAGGACACCGACCTCTTCGTACATGGCACCGGCGAAGGCACCGAGATCGTCACCAAGCAGATGTACACCTTCGAGGACCGCGGCGGCCGGAGTCTGACCCTCCGGCCGGAGGGCACTCCCTCGGTCGTCCGCGCCGTGCTCGAGCACAGCCTCACGGTCCAGAACCAGGTCCAGAAGCTCTACTACATCGCCCCCATCTTCCGCTATGAACGCCCTCAGGCCGGGCGCTACCGCCAGCACACCCAGCTCGGCGTGGAGGCCATCGGCGCCCCCGGCCCCGACATCGACGCCGAAGTCATCGCCCTCTACCATGACTTCCTCGGGCAGATCGGCCTCCAGGGCGCGGTCACCCACATCAGCAGCATCGGCTGCCCAAAGTGCCGCCCCGCGCTCTCCGGTGCCCTGCGCCAGTTCTTCGGGCCAAAGCTGGCTGAGTTGTGCGACTTCTGCCAGGCCCGCTACGAAACCAATCCCCTCCGCATCCTCGACTGCAAGGTCCCCCAAGACGTGGAGGCGCGCCAGGGCGCGCCCAGCGCCCTGGACCACCTCTGCGGCGAATGCCGGGAGCACTTCGCCGGCGTTCGAGCCCACCTCGACGCGCTCGAAGTCCCCTGCGAAGTGGACCCCACCATCGTCCGCGGCCTCGACTACTACACCCGCACGACCGTCGAGGTCATCCACCCCGGGCTCGGCGCCAAGGACGTCATCATGGGCGGCGGGCGGTACGACGGCCTCGCCGAAATGCTCGGCGGACCGCCCACCCCCGGCATCGGGTTCGGATCGGGGCTCGAACGGCTCGTATTGGTGCTCGGGGAGGACGACACACTTCCAGGGCCGGACCTCTACATAGCCGCGGCTTCCCCGGAAGCCCGCGACCCGGCCTTTGCCCTCGCCATCGAGGTGCGCCGCGCGGGGCTCTCCGCCGAGATCGACTATACGCAGCGCAGCCTCAAGGCGCAGATGAAAGAGGCCAACCGCCTCGGCGCCCGGGTCGTGGCGCTGATAGGGGAGGATGAGCTGACAGCCGGAAGAGTCACCTTGCGGGACATGCATACAGGCGATCAGACGAGCGTCGCCAGGGCGGAAGCGATTCCAGCCATCGGGAAGTACCTCGGTGAGTCACGAGAGGACCACCCATGAAACGCACCCACGCCTGCGGCGCCCTCCGCCGCGATCACATCACCCAGACCGTCACCCTGGCCGGCTGGGTCGCCTCCACCCGCGACCACGGCGGGCTCACCTTCCTCGACCTGCGGGATCGCGAGGGAATCGCCCAGATCGTCTTCGACCCATCCCAGTCCGCCGAGGTCCATGCCGAGGCGAAGAAGCTGCGCGCCGAGTACGTCATCGCCGTCACCGGCGAGGTCACCCCGCGACCGGCCACCTCCGTCAATCCGGGCATCCCCACCGGCGAGGTCGAGGTTCGCGCCGCCGCACTGGAAATCCTGAACCCGGCCAAGACCCCCCCCTTCGAGATCGACGACGACCGCGTGGACGAGAACCTGCGGCTCAAGTACCGCTACCTCGACCTCCGCTCCCGGCGGATGCTCGACAACATGCGCCGGCGCCACGCCATGGCGAAGGCGACGCGCGAGTTCCTGGACCAGCGCCAGTTCATCGAGGTGGAGACTCCCCTTCTCATGCGCTCCACCCCCGAGGGCGCCCGCGACTACGTCGTCCCTTCGCGCGCCCACCCGGGCTCCTTCTACGCCCTGCCCCAGTCGCCCCAGCTCATCAAGCAACTCCTCATGGCCTCCGGCTTCGAGCGCTACTACCAGCTCGCCCGCTGCCTCCGCGATGAAGACCTCCGGGCGGACCGCCAGCCGGAGTTCACACAGATCGACATCGAGATGTCCTTCGTGGATCAGGACGATGTCCTCGACCTCAGCGAGAAGCTCGCCTGCCACGTCTTCCGCGCCGGCGGGGTCGACGTCCCCACGCCCTGGCCGACCCTCACCTACCAGGAGGCTATGGATCGCTACGGCTCCGACAAGCCCGACCTTCGCTGCGATCTCGAGCTCGTCGCGCTCGACTCCGTCTTTGCCCAGACCGAATTCCGAGCTTTTGCGAGCGTCCTCGCAGACGGCGGCGTCATCCGCGGCCTCCGCCTCCCAAAGGGCGCCGACGCCCTCTCGCGGCGCCAGATAGACGAGCTCGAAGCAACCGCGAGGATGTATGGCGCCAAGGGCCTCGCCTGGTTCCAGGTGGGCCCGGATCAGCTCAAGGGCCCCATCGCCAAGTTCTTGTCAGATCAAGAGCGGGCCGCCCTCCGGCAGGAGACTGAGGCCCGGCCCGGAGATCTGCTCCTGCTTGTGGCGGACAGGTTCCCGCTCGCCTGCGAGGTCCTGGGGCGGCTCCGCCTCGATCTCGCCCGCCGTTTCGAGCTCATCGACGTATCGAAGTGGTGCGGCCTGCGCGTCACCGACTTCCCTCTCGTGTCTTACAATGAAGAGGAGCAGCGCGCCGAGCCGATGCACCATCCGTTCACCTCGCCCAAGCCTGAAGACGTCGCCCTTCTGGACACGGACCCCCTGAGGGTTCGCTCCCAGGCCTACGACCTCGTCCTCAACGGCGTCGAAATCGCCTCGGGAAGCATCCGCATCCACCGCCGGGACCTCCAGGAGAAAGTGCTCTCCCTCATCCAGATGACACCCGAGGAAGCGGACCGACGCTTCGGCTTCCTCCTGGAGGCCTTCCAGTACGGCACGCCGCCCCACGGCGGCATCGCCTTCGGGTTCGACCGCATGGTCGCCATGGCTTCGGGCGAGGAGAGCATCCGGGATGTCATCGCCTTCCCCAAGACGGCCACTGCCGTCGATCCCCTCACCGGCGCCCCGGCCGACGTCGCGCCGGACCTGCTGGAGGAGCTGCACATCGCCATCGAGCTGCCGCCCACCGAAACCGCTGGAGACGACGACCGTGCCTAGCAAAGCATCCAAGCCCGCCGCCGATCATACCCCCCCCGGCCGATCTCGGCCGCGTCGCCGCGCACCGCGGGCGGGCGATGCCGAAGCACTGGCGGCGAAGCTCGGCATCACGCTCCGTCGTCCCTCCCTCCTCCGCCAGGCACTCACCCATAAGTCCGCCGAGCAAGAGCTGCACTTGCCATCGAACGAGCGACTCGAGTTCCTCGGCGATTCCGTGCTCGATCTCGTGCTGGCCGAGTACCTCTACCGCGGTCACCCGGAATTGGCGGAAGGCGATCTGACGAAGCTTAAGGCCGTCGCCGTTTCCGAACCCGTGCTCGCCGCCGTCGCCAGCGAGATCGGCCTAGGCCGCTATCTGCTGCTCGCCAAAGGGGAAGAGCAGACCGGTGGACGGGATCGCAACTCCATACTCGCCGACGCCATGGAAGCCCTGTTCGCCGCCGTCTATCTGGATCGCGGCCTCAGGCTCACCCGCGGCCTCATTCTGCGCCTGCTCGGCGGCCAGCTCGAAGCCATCGAGCGCCGCGAGCACGAGCCCGACTACAAGACCCTCCTCCAGGAGAAGATCCAGGAGATCCACCGCACGCCGCCGACCTATCGCGTCGTCTCTCAGACGGGGCCCGACCACGATCGCACCTTCGTCGCCGAAGTTCGTATCGGCCGGAAGGTGCTCGGCTCCGGCCAAGGCAAGAGCAAGAAACAAGCCGAGCAGGCGGCAGCTCGCCAGGCGCTCATGCCGGAGGACTGACAGGCCTACCCCACGCCAGTGGAGCCCCCGGGGCATGTGCGCCCCGAATCGCCTATGCGAACAGCCGGAGGTGGTAAGATGAACAGACGTGCCGCACGCTTCATCCTCGCGCTTGTTCTCGCGCTGGCAGCTTCTCACGGCGCGGCGCCTGCCGCGCCCCTCACCGGCGACGCCGTCCCGCCGGCAATCGCCGCGACCGCCCTGAGCTACGGCGAGGCACTGGTGGCCGGCGACTCGGCGGCAGCTTGGAGCTTCCTCTCCGCCAAGACCCGCTCCGAGATCGACCCCGCCCAGTGGCGGAGCGCTTCTCTCCAGCCGCCAACCCCGCGCCCGCCTTCCTCCAACGTCCTGCTGCGGGCCTTCGCCACGGCCGAGCCCCCGGCCTCCGTCGGCGACGTCTTCGTCCGCGGCGGCGAAGCCATCGTCGAAGTCAACGACTCGATCCGGATTACCCAGGAGCTCGTGTTGGTCAAGGAGGGAGACAGGTGGCTCGTCGATCTGACCGCTTCGGACGAGCTCAACGCTCGCGCCGCCGCCGAGGTCTTCCTCGAGGCGGTTGGCTCTGAGTCGGGGATGCCCTCCGGCCCCGGGCAGGTGCGGACTCCCCGGTCCAGCCTCCCGATGCTGCGCGCCGTTCTCGCCCCAAAGGCCAAGGATTACCGCGTGCTCGAGGCCGAGGTCGAGGGTGATCGCGCCCGCGTTACCCTCGCCTGCGACCTCCCGGTGAACCTGGTCTTGCGCGCCGTCCGCGTCGGGCCGGGTTGGACCATCGATCTGACCCGCCCGGTCGTCAACATCGACCCGACCGTCCCCAACGCCCTCGACGAGGCCATTGACGAGGCGGACAGGAGTGCCTGTCAGGACCAGCTCCGCGGGCTCGCCCACGCCTTCCAGATGTACGCGGCCGCCTCCGAGGACATCCTCCCGCAGGCGAGCACGTGGGTCGACCAGATACGCCCCTTCCTCCCCGAAGGAATATCCCTCCACTGCAGCGCGGACACGGCAGAGGGGATAAGCTACGCTATGAACAGCAACCTCGGGGGGAAGAAGCGCGGCCAGATTGCGAACCCGAGCAACACCCCGCTGCTCTATGAATCGACGCTCCACACCACCAACCCAGCCGGCGCCGGTGAGGGCTGGCCGGCCCCGGCCTTCCACGCTGGCGGAAACATGGTGCTCTACGCGGATGGGTCTGTCCGGCCCACTCCGGAGAAGCCCTCCTTCGCGGTCGAAGAGGCCGAAGCCGGCGCGCAGACACAGGCGCGCCCGAGACCACCCAGGCTTTCGCCTCGACCGAGGCCGTCGAGAAGAGCGCCTTAAGCGGTCTATCAGAACCGCGTGCGTTCCGCAATCAGAACCGCCCATGTACCACCAGAGGCCGGGGCCGGCGGTTCTGATAGCGGCTCTAAGAATCTCTAACAAGACCCCTTCGGGCGATGGCTGCGCAGCAGAGAGACCCGCCGCAAACGGCGGAATGCTGGGTCTTGTTAGAGTCTCTAAGGGCGGCTTCAGAAGTCGCGGTTTCAACACCGAGAGCGACCGGCGTCCGTCTCTGGCGAGACGTGGCCGACGGCGAACGGCAAAGCAGGAGGGGACCCGGAGTTCCGGGTCCCCTCTTCACACATCGCCCGACGCGGCCGGGCGTCTATCTGGTCTCGGTTAGAACTCCTGCCGGATCCCGAAGGCGAAGAATCGCGGCGGCGTCCGCGAGAACGGGACGTAGGACACCTCGTCCCCTGACGTCTCTCCGAGGACCGCGCTCGTCTGCGGATGGTAGATCACGTAGCTCGTCACATCATCCCGGTTGAAGACGTTGAAGATCTGGAAGTACGCATCTCGCCTGGGGCCGATCCGGTAGGCCAGGTTCAAACTCACCGTCAGGTTCTTCCCGGTTTCGAGCGAGTTCGGCGTGATGAACCCATCCGAATCATCGACGCCGTTCGCGAAGTTCTGGGGAATCGTAAACTCCTCCGGGCCGACCGGATCGTCGGGATCGAAATCGGGATTCGGGACGTGCGCCGGATCGCTGCCTCCCGCATCCAGGCCGCTCTGCCCGTATGGAAATCCGCTCCCATATGTGACCCACGGGTTGACGGTCAGCTTCCCCGTCTTGTACTGGAAAGCCAGCGTCGCCGTGTGCGTCTGATTCCAGTCAACCGGGAACTCCTGCGCCAGCCCCTCCGGGTCGGTTCGGTCCAGGAATCCATAGCCGTAGGGGTAGATATTGTCTCGCGGGCTGGTGGCCTCCGCCTTCATATACGTGTACGAAGTCCAGCCGCGCAGGTGATCGCTCATCTTCCGGTCCAGCTTCACCTCCAGGCCTCGGGTCGTACCCGTGCCGTTCCCGGCGAACCAGGTCGGCGCAAACGGATCGAAATCCTCCAGCGCATCCGACAGAATCGGATTCTCCTCACCGTCCACGACCCACTCCCCAGCCTCGTCGTGCAGCACGCCTTGCCAGCGCTGGGTCATCTGCCTGCTGTCTCGCTGGAACCACATCGCATTCAGGAGTGTGCTGTCGTCAACCTTCCATTCGACCCCGATGTCGCGGCCCCGGTCGAGCTGCGGCCTCGCCGGGAAGTCGGGGGCCAGCAGATCGGACCATCCAATATCGAGGCCCGCGACCTCATAGGCCATCAGGTTCGCCCGCGGGAACTCCACATACCGCCCGTAGGACCCGCGAAACAGCGTGCTGTTGGACAGACGATACGTCAATCCCGCCCGACCGCTCGTCTCCTCCAGGCTCAGCTCCCCGGCCGCCGGCCGGTCGTACTTCATGCTGTCGAACCGTCCGCCGAGCGTCAGCGCCAGTCGGTTGTTGAGATCCCATGTGTCCTGCACGTACGCCTGCGTGTTCACCGTGTCGTTGTTGGAGACGAACGCCGCCGGGAAGAGCATCACGGCGTACTGGGAGTTGTTCTCGCTGTCGATCTGCCAGACGCCCGCCCGCATGCGGTGGTCGCCCACCTGGGCCTCGTAGTCGAACTGCCCCGTGAACATCCGCTCGTCCCGGTGCTGCCAGAAGACGTTCTCCAGATCGCCCAGCTCCAACTGCAGGAAGTGGTTCAGCCGCGAGAGTCGAAGAGTCCAATACGACTGCGGGCTCACCGTATGGTTCAACGTGAGGGCCGCGATATCGTGGCCTTGCCGGCCGTAGTCGTCGCCCCCCGCAGGCACCCACTCCTGGGTCTCCGGGTCGAAGGTGAACAGCCGATCCCACGGCATCAGATAGCGGGCGTATCCGTGGCTCGCCAGCAGCGTGATGCTGTCTCGAGCTCCCGCGTCGTAGATGACTTTCGTGATGTGGTCCGAGACCGTCGGCGCCGAAGAGGTGAAGAGGTTCTCCGGGAACTCGCTGTGCCAGTTGTACTGCCCGTAATACCAGTTCAGCCTATCCTCGACGTTGCCGGTCTCCAGCAGCAATCCGCCGAAATCATAGGGGCTGCCGGCACTCACGTCCACCAGGCCCCCGCGCACCTGGTCCCCGCGCTTGACCACCTGGTTGATGATCCCGCCGGTGAACCCGCCGTACTCCGCCGGGTAACCACCCGTGAAAAGCTCCAGTCGGTCGAGCCCGGTCGATACGATATTCGTCGCAAACACATTCGCATTGGGCTCGGTGATCGGAATGCCGTCCAGGAAGTACCCCACCTGGTTCGCCCGCGCGCCCCGGATATGGGGATAGAAGGTGTTGTCCGGCACCACGCCGGGCTGCGCGAACACCAGGCCCGGGAACTGATACCGGTCGTTCGGCTGCGAAAGCGTCACCTGCTCGTCCGCCGCCGTGACGACATAGACCGAGGCCGTGACATCCGGCCGCAGGCTGACCCGGGGCGCCGTGATGGTCACCTCCGCGCCGACTGCCTCCACCACTGTCGGCGCCAGAGCAACTGTCAGGGGCGTCACCTGGCCCTGAACCACAACCACATCGAGAACTTCAGCTTCCGTGTACCCAATCAGGCTCAATACGACCGTGTGCGTCCCCGGCGGCACGTTCGTGATCACGAACCGCCCCCGCTCGTCCGTCACGGTGCTCAGCCCCGTGTCGGCCACGGTGACATTGGCCCCGGAAAGCGTCGCTCCGGTCTCCGCCGCCACGACGCTCCCCGAAACGACTCCAGTGACGGCGCTCCACGCCGTCGCGCCCGCCGCCCCGATCATCAGTGCCATGATGATCGGGACCATCCGTCCCTTCATAATCGCTCTCATCTCGCTCCCTCCCTCTTGGTTCTCAGCTGTTGCAGTGTCCGATCAACGACTATTGAAGCGTTCACTGGCAGGGACGCGTGAAGTTGCCCCCCTCACCTCCGCCTTCAGACCATCCCACACCTTACTTGAGCTTGAATGTCACCGCTGCGCGCGTGTACACGCTCCGCGGCTTCCCGTCCTGAACGGCCGGCTTGTATCGCCAGCCGCGAACGAACTCCACGGCCGCCGCGTCCAGCCGCCGGTCGTTGCTCGACTGAACAACCGTCACCTCCGCTACGGCGCCGAGCTCGGAAACGAGGACCTTCAGCTTCACCGTCCCCTCGGCTCCCTCGGCCACCGCTGCGGGTGGATATTCCAGGCTCCCCTTGTGAACTACCACGGGTTCCTTGCGATCCGCGACGCGGGAAACGAATCCAGGCTCCCTGCCGCCGTCCCCGCTGCCGCCACCCGTACCCGAGCCGGACCCCGGGCCGATCCCTGTGCCCTGCCCTGTCCCGGTGCCGCCTCCGCTCCCTCCGCCGCTTCCACCCCCGCTGCCGGGGCCCGCGCCGGTTCCCGACCCGGACCCGGTCCCGGGAACATCACCCATAGGCGTCCCGCCGCTCGTCGCGCCGCCCACATCACCGTTCGGGCTCGGCGCCCCCAGATCCACCAACCCGCCCCCGCCACCACCGCCCCCTCCGGGCCGCCTCGCAACCTCGATCGGCAGGGGTGAGGGCCGGGGCTCAACCACGGTCGGCTCGGGCTTCGGCCGGGTGGCGACAACAGCCGGTTTCGGCTGCGGCGCAGGAGGCTTCTCGACGGGCTGCACTTGAGGAGGCGTCCGCGGCTCCGGCTCCTGCCACGCCGGCTCGGCCATCTCCACCACCGCTGCAACCGGATCCACGACCTCCTCCGCGGGCCACTCGACCAGATCGACCGGAACCAGCATAGCGGGCGCCGCCGCGTCGAAGACCCTGATCTCCCCCAGTTCGTCCTTGGCCATCTCCATCGGCAATACCGCGGCGCAGGCCAGTGCCGCCGCGTGCAGCGTCAGTGCCGCCGCGAAGCCCCAGTTCAGCAGCTTGTCGCTCCTGCGGTCCCTCATGGCCCCGTATTCGGGTTGCTCCCTCGCGGGCGTGTGGCGATCGCCATTCGCCCGGCGCCGGCGTTCTTCGCCGCGTCCATCGCCGCCACCACATCCCCGTGGCGAATGCTCTCATCCGCATTGATCACCACGATCAGATCAGGCCTCTCCGCCAGCCGACCGCGGATCGCCTCCGCCAACGATCCCCGCGCCACCGCTTCCTTGTTCAGGTACACCCGCCCGTCACTCTCCAGCGTCACCACCAGCGAGCGATCGCCCCACGTCTGCGCATCGGCCGTTTCCGCCCGCGGCAGGCTCACCGGCATGCCCGCCTGCTGGCTCATCGCCAGAGACGCGATCATGAAGAACACCAGCAGGAAGGCCATGGTGTCGATCATCGGGATCAGCTCGATTCGAGCCT
>Ga0307377_10000859_pt1 | contig 40378 bp, 35 predicted proteins | sample TR3MG_FD_202535 | JGI IMG/M metagenome (GOLD analysis project Ga0307377, IMG submission 202535) | Soil microbial communities from Risofladan, Vaasa, Finland - TR-3 | ecosystem: Environmental > Terrestrial > Soil > Coastal area > Acid sulfate soil | place: Finland: Risofladan, Vaasa | collected...
CGAGACTATCAACGTAATCACTGCCCTGTCTGTCCATGCGCAATTAAATTTTTATCGGTTTTGTAACTCACATACTTTACGCACATAACGAATGGCACAATCCTCACAGATGAGATGGGAAACATTCCCGGATTCCTTTCGATACTCCAGTCCGTTATGTTCACCACAAAGTACACAAATCGGTTTATGCTTCGTCCCATTGTTCTTTTCTACTAGTTCGCTTATCTCACCTTCAGACAGTTTTTCGATTTTAGCTATTAAGGTTTCACTATGGCGCCACTCGAATGGAAACGTTACAGGATAGGCTAAACTATCCGATAAATGGATAGGGTTATGTGAGCTGATGGCACTTTCGCTTACTCCCTCTGCCCCTGCGTTCCTAACTAACCTGTTTACAGGTGCTACTGTTAGTTCAGCCATTTTTATCACCTCTTGCAATTATCTTCTTAAGAAGGAAGGGTTATATAAAGCTTTCGGTTGTCCGACCAATAAATAAAAATTTATCATAGCAGATTCGAGAATGAGCTTTTTCTGTCTCCTTTCTTCAAAAAATGACGTTTTATTACGAAAAAGTTACAACGTCCCCTATGTGTACAATAGAGCTTCCAACGTTTGACAAAAAAAGACAAAGCGGTAAATCGAAGCGACTATGAAATAAGCGTTACTTGCTGCCTTTTACTTACTCACCATAACAATTAATGCCAGCAAACTTCTTCCGGTACGACGCTAATAACGGCGTCAGTTTCCGTTCTGGTGCCTTAGCCGTCTTCAGCCGCTCTTTAATCTCAGCATCGCTTAGTTTCACATTGAGTGTTCGGTTAGGAATGTCAATCTCAACAATATCGCCATTCTGTATGGCACCGAGAGCTCCGCCATTATACGCTTCCATCTCGATATGACCAATGCACGGTCCTGAAGTGCCACCCGAGAATCGGCCATCGGTGATCAACGCTACCTTTTGATACCCTGCACCCATTATGGCATCAGTTGGCGTAAGCATTTCTGGCATGCCCGGTGCGCCCGCAGGACCCTGGAATGGCAAGACCACCACATCGCCTTCAACAATCTTTTTCGCTTCTATTGCATCTAACAAATCCTTTTCGGTATAAAACACCTTAGCAGGACCTGAATGAACCATCATCTCTTCTTCAACCGCAGTTTGCTTTATTACTGAGCTGTGTGCAATATTCCCTTTTAATACCGCTATGCCGCCTTCAGAGAAGTATGCGCTATCCAGCGCCCGAATAACCTCGTCATCCAGGACAGTTCCTTCTGCTGCTATCTCCTTTATTGATTTCCCGTTTACCGTTGGAGAATCTTTGAGCATATCTTTCAATCGGTTAAGAACAGCGGGGATGCCGCCTGCCCGGTCAATATCAGCCATCTCGTGTGTACCTGCAGGGATAATCTTACATAAATTCGGCGTTTCTCGCGAAATAACATCAAACATATCAACATCGATATCAACGCCCGCTTCTTTGGCTATCGCAGGAATGTGTAATACAGTATTTGTCGAACCGCCCATCGCCATATCTACTCGAATAGCGTTTTCAAAAGCATTTCTGGTCATTATGTCATGTGGCTTAACGCCCTCTTTTACCAACGTCACGATTCGTTTACCGGTTTCATACGCTTGCTCTTTCTTCTCTGGATCGATGGCTAAGGTAGTTGCACAGCGTGTGACTGACATGCCTAATACCTCGGTAACGGTTGCCATAGTATTTGCAGTGTAAAGACCGACACAGGAACCCGCACCACATGCCATATGCGGTAACAACGCTTCAGCTTCTTCTGCGGTCATCTTACCGCCTTTAACTTTACCAACAAGACCAAAACCTTCAATAGGATGGTGTTTCTTCCCCTCTACGACGTTTGCTTTCATTGGACCGCCGGTGAGCATAATCGCAGGTAAATTAAGACGCCCGGCAGCCATTAACATGCCTGGAGTGATTTTATCACAGTTGGTTACGCCAACCCAGCCGTCCAACGAATGCGATAAGGTCATTATTTCTATATTATCCGCAATATGCTCGCGGCTTGGCAGGCTTAGCCGCATCTCCACGAACATTGCAATACCATCACAAACGCCGGGCACGCCCCATTCAAACGGCACGCCGTCGGCATCGCGAATCCCTCGCTTCACTTCTTGCGTTAAGTCATTCAGATGAATATGGCCTGGAATAATATCGTTATAGCTGTTCGCAACGCCGATAAACGGCTTATCCATATCCAAATCCTCTGCTTTTAGGCCTGCGGACATTAATAACGCCCGATGCGGTAAGGTCTCGATATTTTCCTTTAATACGTCTGATCGCATTGTCAACACCAAAGCTTAAGAAGTAACTAATACTATAAATATTTCGTCCGGCGTAGTAAAGCGGACCCGGCGGGATTAGAACCCGTAATCCCCGGCTTAGAAAGCGTGTTTTGATTGTTATTGCCAGTATCTTTCACTCCGAAAAAGATTCTAATCGAAGCACCTTTGGTTGTTTTATTTAAATCCTTCTAATCTCTTCTTTAATGCCTTTGCCGCATCAATAAGTGCCGGAGTTGTCGTTTTGACTATCCTTATTGTATGCATCCCCACGCTTTTCTCTTTTTCGTATTTCTCCTTCTTTGCATACATTACATTAGACCAGTAAATAACACCTTCATCCGCATATCTCTTAGCAAATTCCTCTAAATCTGTTGGTATAGGGATATGTCTAAAAATAACACCTTCTGCCCATAATACTATTACAGGAAAATCTGGTGAGACGCCCTCGATTACCACTCCATAAAATTCTTCCTCCGATGAATACCTAACTTCTTCTAAGACCACAATCTTTTTTATTTCCTTGAATTCTATCTCGCTCATATCTAACACTCCACCTACTGAACATTTTGTTTTAAAGAATTAAAAATCCCTGTCAAATATAAATCTTTTTGCCAAAACAAATTTCAGAGGTGAAGGAAAGATCTTTGGGATTGAGAAGGAAGACCGAAGTCCCCACAGGTATACCATCGGCAAGACAAGGATGGAAGAGCCCCCTATGATTTCGAATGGCTTTGAGCGAGGGATAACCAAGACTCTACCCAAAATAACAATCTTTTTTGAGAAAAAAGGATACCACCTTTCCAGAGTTGTTCGGGCAACTTCATTATCTTCTATCCTTATAGTAACTTAATCCCTTACAGTATAGGAAATAGAATTTGTCGAATTCTGACAATATTCCTCCTAGTTAATTATATATGGTTTATGCGGTAGATGTATTAGTATACAGAAATCATGTAGGACTTACTAATAGGAGAGAGGAAAAGGGGGGACAAAATGGCATGTCTCACTTTCAAGACATTGAGATGCTTGTCCGATACTTGCCCTTAGCAATCTTTCTGGCCGTTCTGTTCTTAGCTGTGACTCCCATGCCAGGTCATGCCCAGAGCCTAGAAGAGGAGGTACTGTACGAGGAGAATTTTAATGACAATCTAGCTCAGGAATGGCAGCTGGAACCGGGCTGGACTGTAACAGAGGAGGGCGTACTTAGAGGCGAAGGGCATTCCTGGGCTCGCTATAAAGAAGTTGACTGGCAGGACTTTCGAGTCCAAATTCAACTAAGAATCGTGGAGGAAGGATCACGCATTCATCTCAACTACAGGGTTAGCAATGAGGGACGATACTACATCGGCTTTCACGCTGACGGGCTGTACCTGTCAAAGGAAGCCCCCGGGGGAACTTTCTATGAAAACCTCTCCAGTTCCAGTTGGCAATACAGCAAATATGAGTGGCACAGTGTTGAAATCGTCGTAGAGGGCTCACGTATTCAGGTCTTTGTGGATGGCACTCAGGCACTGAATTATAACGACCCTGAACCACTCCTCAGCGGTACCATCGCCTTTGAGACCCTCGAGGGCACAGTTGTCCAGGTGGACGACATTGTCGTGACCGGTCAACGACCCGTGACGCCTGAATACCCTGATTTAATCGTGGCTATGGTGAACAGTGAGATTGTCGAAGAAACCCTGATAATCGTTGCCGCTGTAGAGAACGCAGGCGAAGCTCCTGTCGAAGAAGGATTTATAATAGTAACCGCCGAAGCCCCGGGCTGGTCTGGTGATGCGGGAGTCCCCGAACTTGGTGTCGGCGAGATTGCTGAAGTCACGATCAATCTGAATATACGTGATGAACTCCGGGAACAGTGGCATAGCTTTGATGTGATCGTCGACTCGGAATACGAGCTCGTTGAGTCAAATGAGGAAAACAATCGGCAAACCATCAGGATCTGGGTGCCGGGTATCGAGGTGCCACCATCAACAACCACACCAACGCCAACACCAGAACCGGCAGAGGAGCCTGAAGAGCCTGGCTTCGAGATGCCCCCACCAGCGGAACTCGAGCATCCGAATCATGAGCTCATTATTCTGATTGTGATTGTTCTCAGCGCTGTAGGTGGCACTGCCCTTACTATCCGTCGTATCATCGAGATTCGGAGCCGCAAGGAATGGCAGGAGAAGGCAGAAGAGGAAGAACCACGGGAGACGTGCGAGCCGTGTACCCACCACTGCCGTAAGATCAAGCTTGAACCCAAACCAGCTCTGCGCAAAATTGTATACTTCAATCTCCGTGCCTACGACCCGTCGTCCGGCGAAGAAAGCAACGAGTGGCAAGTGAAGGGCACGGTCGTAGATGGTCTCAACAAAGCGGTCACGGCTCATCGCCGAAGAGCGCAGCCTGAGAAACTGCAGGATCACGTTGCGCATCTGGCTCACGCGTTTTTACAACAAATTATGGAAAGGCTGCAAGACGAGCCCACCCCTCGGGACCTTGCAATTGTCGGACATCTGGAAGGGGGCAAGTTCACTTGTCAGTTCACCCTTTACCACTGCAACCGTAGAGGCACTGAGAATATCTGGGAGGAAAAGGCTAAATGGACCGCAAAGATCAAAGATGAGCACGATGAGCCTGTGGGCACCTTGCGCGGTTTGAATCCAACAGAACCGGAGATACCTGAACAGCTGACAGCAGAGCTGATCCGGCTGCTGATACAGTTCATAGAGAAGATTTGAGAGACCAAAACCACAACAGCCATCCAGGGCAACTATTTAAGCCAACCTCATATTATCTCGGATCCGCAACACGGATTGGGGCGTAGCTTTTAAAAAACGGCAGCTGTGGTTGCTAGGTTACGAAGTTACTGGTAAAAGGTATAAAAAGAAGCTATTTCGAATGGTTTCATCTGCTGTAGCATACGGACCCGGCGGGATTCGAACCCGCGATCCCCGGCTTAGAAGGCCGGTGCTTTATCCTAGCTAAGCCACGGGCCCACCCATAGCTTCTCTTTCTCGTGCTCGCTCTTCGCTATATATAACCTATATGCAACTACAACTAAAAGAGAAGTTTTATCAGAAGAAAAAGGCGAATCTAAAAATATAGAGGTAAAGATGCCGATGCCAGAGATAACTCCCATGATGCAGCAGTATTACCAGATAAAAGAGAAATACCGCGATGCCATTGTGCTCTTTCGTGTTGGCGACTTTTATGAAACTTTCGGTGAGGATGCAAAAGTAGCATCTAAAGAGCTGAACATTGCGTTGACCGCTACGGGTAGGGGCAAAGGAGCAGCGAGAAAAATTCCAATGGCTGGCGTGCCGTTCCATGCGGTCACACCGTACATAAAACAGTTGATAAAGAAGGGCTATAAGGTGGCTATCTGCGAACAAATAGAGAATGAAGAAAGCAAGGAAATAGAAAGGCGGGAGGTAGTGCGGCTTATTACGCCCGGTACGATAATCGAAGATTCCTATCTCGAAGAGCGGGTCAGCAATTATCTGATGTGCGTAAATCTCATGGATGGTAAGGTGGGCATAGCAATCGTTGACGTTTCAACCGGCGAGTTCTCACTGACCGAATTGGAAGATGACACAACGCATGCTTCGCTGTTAAACGAAATTGAACGGGTAAAGCCAGCGGAAATAATACTGCCAGAATCGCTTGAACTCGAGCTTGCGCAGGATACCTGCACCATTTCCCGCTATGACGATTACTATTTTGATTATAAAACTGCTTATACCACGCTGATAAACCATTTTGGCGTTATCTCGCTTGATGGTTTTGGATGCGGTGAGCTTAAAGCAGGAATAACTACAGCGGGTGCTGCAATCTCTTATCTTCGGGATACACAGAAGAAAGTGCTATCGCACATCAAACCGCTTAAGACATTCTTCGTTTCCGATTACATGGTCTTAGACAGCGTTACCGTGCGAAACCTCGAACTATTCAATAATATACGGGATGGAACGCTGAGAGGGACGCTTATTAGTGTGCTGGACAAAACACTTACAGGCATGGGTTCACGACTTCTAAAAAAGAATTTGCAGTTTCCATTGCTCGACGTTCACGAGATAAAGAGAAGGGAAGAGGCGGTAAAAGAGTTTCATGCGGATATACTCTTGCGGGAATCGTTAAAAGTGGTCTTCCGAGAGACCTATGACATAGAGCGGATAATAAGTCGAGTATCGTACGGGAATGCGAACGCTCGTGACTTAGTATCGTTAAAGCGGTCTTTACTACAGATAGAGGAGTTACGAGCGATTTTAAAGAAATGCCGTGCAGAAAAGATAAAAAACGCGCGCAGTGCGTTGAAGTCAAACACCTTCTCAGAGGTTGTGGATCTGATAGAGCGAAGCATATTAGAAGAGCCACCGATAACGGTAAAGGACGGAGGGTTGATAAAGAAAGGATTTAACGCTGAACTGGACGAGTTGAGAACGATAAAGCATGAAGGTAGGAAATGGTTAGCAGAATTCGAGGAGCATGAAAAAGCTCGTACTGGAATAAAATCGCTCAAAGTGGGTTATAACAAGGTATTTGGGTATTACGTCGAAGTGCGGAAGATGTGGATAGAGCAGGTGCCGGATTCGTACATAAGGAAACAGACGCTTACAGGAGCGGAACGGTATATAACGGAGGATTTGAAGGCTTACGAGGCGAAGGCATTAAGTGCTGAAGAACGGATAAAGGAACTGGAGTATGAGTTATTCGAGCGAATAAGGAAGGAAGTTGCAAAACGTGCGAAGGAGATTCAAGATGCCGCAAATTCGATTGCTGAATTGGATATGCTTTTGGCGTTCGCAGACGTTGCGGCAGAAAGGGGATATTGCTGCCCGGAAGTGAATGAAGGTGACGAAATTGTTATAACGGCCGGGAGACACCCGGTCGTGGAGAAGGAGGTAAAGGCAGGATTTGTGCCGAATGACATCCGAATTGGCACGAATAACCGATTGATGATTATCACTGGACCCAATATGAGTGGAAAGTCCACGTTCATGCGTCAGGTTGCGTTAATCGTGTTGATGGCGCAGCTCGGCTCTTTCGTGCCTGCAAAGGAGGCGAAGATCGGTGTTATAGACCGGATTTTTACGCGGGTCGGCGCTTACGACGACCTATCCATGGGTCAGAGTTCATTCATGGTAGAGATGAGTGAAACGGCGAATATCTTGAATAATGCGACTGAACGAAGCCTGATAATTCTTGATGAAATCGGAAGAGGCACCAGCACGCTGGATGGCGTGAGTATAGCATGGTCTGTAGGCGAATATATTAATGAGCGAATAAGAGCGAAAACGCTGTTCGCAACGCACTTTTACGAACTCACGGAGCTCGCAGATATGCTTGATAGTGTAAAATGCTACAATGTTTCAATAAAAGAAGTTGCAGATGAGATATTTTTTATACGGAAGGTTGTGGAGGGCAGAGGTTCAAAGAGCTATGGGATACAGGTGGCGAAACTCGCTGGCTTGCCTGAAGAGGTGATAGAATCTGCAAAAACCGTTTTGAAGCGGATGGAAAGCGAGATAGAAATAGAACGCGGTGACAAAGAGAGCGGCGAAAAGAAAGTAGTGGTCGTGAAAACGGAAGTACGGGAGCACCCACTGATAGAGGAGTTGAAGACATTAAATGTGGAGCAGATTTCACCGATAGATGCGTTGAATTTGTTGTACGAGATGAAGAAGAAGCTATGAGGATCCCAGTGATAGATTATCATTATAATTCCCATATTTTTGGAAATACTGCATTTACTCTCTTTTTATATTCTAAATATTCTTCACCAGATTTTTTTCTAGATATTGTTCTTCCTCAATTATTAAGATCTTAAATATAATATACATGAAGATAGGAATTGAAATTCCTAAAATATATCCAAAAATTATAATTATTCCCGGAACGATAAATATAATCCATGATGCATAAATTGGATGTCTAATAAACGAATAGATCCATTTTGTACACAGTTTCCCCTCATTAAAGTATTTATCAATTGTAAATGCAGGAATCAATAAGATAGGGCTCCCTATAATAATAAGGGATATACCCAATATTATATTTACATATTTAGACATTATTACAAATGTAAGCGAAGGAAGATAAACATAATGCACGATAAGAATTACTACAGAATAAATAACAGATATAACTGCAAATTTAGGTCCGATTCCCCATTTTGTCATTTCGTTTTTCGTGATTGAATCACCTCTTGTGTTTCAAATTGAATTGGGATAATTTTTTATTTTGGAAAGTATGTATGGTTTAGAATTTTATATGGCGTTTTGCGGATAAAAGAAGTTGCCGAAGGCAATTTGAGTGTGTGTAACGAACTGCATACACTGTATTAAGTGAGTGTGTTAGCACCGAGCCAGAGTGCAACGTCCCGTAGCGAAGCGGAGGGCTGGCAAAGAGTTAATTTCCTGGAGCGATTAATTCTGATAATTTTATTGCTCTAATATTTTGATTAGAATCCCTTTTGTTTAACAATTCTTTTTTATAGAAAGCCGAGTTTTTTTCAATCTTGGATTTTAATTCACTAAAAACTTTATTAATAAAGGGGCCTGTTGGATGTGGGATTCCAACCACAAAATGATTTGGAAAACTTAATGCACAAAAATCAAAAGCAAGGTTGCCTAAAGTAAAAATAACAGGGGCTTTAAACAGTTCAATTTCATTTTTTAAGTATTTATTAATACAAACTCTTAGTGTTTGAATAGGAAGAACACCATTTTTACTAGAACGTTCACACTTTACTAAATCTGTCCAAAGAATGTTGCCATCAAAACCAAGTGATGTAATTAAATCACGAGTTTTTTGGAAATATGGTATATTATGTAAATTTGTTTCAAAAAAATAATTTTGAAGTGATTTATAGGAAAATCCATTCTTCAAATAATAGTCTTGTTCCTGCTTATTACATTTACCTGGATTCAATCCTACTACAATTACTGCATTTTTTCCATTTCTTTCTTGTTTTATTAAAGAACGAGGAATTATTCCACGAGTAGGATCATTTGTAATTCCTTCACAATTCAAACTACATTTTACAAGGTCATTACCTAATTTTTCTAGATTCATATAGTAATATAATTATTGATTCTATTTAAAAGTTGCTAAGTGCCAGAAAATTAATTTCACTTAACGGTGAATAACCGAACCCAACTTCGGTTACCCGCAACTCTAAGCCCATGAACCGTATATTTTTATTGCTGGCTAAGATAGATCCGCACATTATATAAAAAGCTATTTAACACTTCGAGACTTTTCCTTAATATTCATGCACGCACCCAGAAGGAAATACGAATCGAAGTACAAGCCCTGGATAGAGCATCGGGGACAGGCAATCTTGGGTGAAGGACGGGCAAAACTGCTCCGGGAGATTCAAGAATTGGCATCCATTCGGAGGGCTGCAGAAAAGCTTTCTATTCCTTATCGGTCTGCATGGGAACATATACGGAAGATAGAGGAAGCAATAGGCACTCCAGTGGTGAAGACGTATCGGGGCGGTGCAAAGGGTGGCGGTGGTGCCGAACTGACGGAAGAAGGAGCACGCGTTTTGCATGAATATGAACGATATGAACGCTATTTAGCGGGTTTATCAGCAGATGAGGAATTTTGGGAGGCGTTGTATATGAAGATAAGCGCACGGAATAAACTTAAGGGTGTGGTGAAAAGGATAGAGAAAGGAGAAGTTGCTGCTTCTGTACGAATCGAGATCGAAACGCCGGTAGTTATAACTGCGTTGATAACAAGAAATGCCGTGGATGATCTTGAATTGGAAATTGGCAATGAGGTAGAAGCGGTGATAAAAGCGACAGAGGTAATGGTGTCCAAAGAGTGAAGTAATAACGTACTTACTCCTTCACCTCGAACCCCTCGACGCTTAGCTTTCCACCTTCCTTCTCCATCAACTTCTCCACTTTATATTCCGCCTCGTCTAACTTCTTATTGCAAATTTTGCACAACTCCATACCCTCCTGGAACATCTTCAGTGAATCTTCCAACGAAAGGTTGCCTTCTCCCAACGTTTCTACTATCTCCTCTAACCGCTTCATCGCGTCTTCAAACGTTATTTCTTCCCCTTCTTCCATTTTACCTTACCTCACTCATCCCACCCTCAACGAACTTTATTTGAAAAAGAGAGTTTGATCAAAATAGGTTATACTTCAAGCAAGGTATAGTTTAGCAAAAGTTTTTGGATTCACGAACAAAGTTGGAGGGGGGGTAAAAGCAAACGTATTTAGGTTAAACCACCATTTACAATGCGAGAACTGCCGATTTATCTTCTTGCGAAACGTGTTTAGTTAAAAACGAATTCTCGAAATGAAGGGCTATTTCACGCTCCGCAGCCTCTTTCGAATCTGATGTATGGATTACATTGCGCCGCACATCTAAGGCATAATCGCCTCGTATGGTTCCGGACTCTGCCTCTTTTGGATCAGTTGCGCCCGCTATTTTCCGCGCTGCTTTGATTGCATCTTCTCCTTCGATCACCAAAGATAACGCTGGTCCTGATGTTGCATAGGAAATCAACCCCTCAAAGAAATCCTTTTCCCGATGTTCCTCATAGTGCTTCTCCATCAGCGCTCTAGTTGGCTGTGCAAGCTTTAGCGCTACTATTTTCAATCCCTTCTTCTCAAATCTTCCGATGACCTCGCCTACAAGCCCTCGCTCCACGCTTCCCGGCTTTATCATCAAGAACGTTCTTTCGATTGCCATTTCTTCTTCTCCCCTCTTGTATCCGCCGCCTCAGGTATATCTATATACCCTTAATGTTTTTTTACATTTCTACCAAGGTTTATAAATAGTATATAAGGTATACGGTATTCTTTTTTCCGCATTCTCTTTCAATTGGGGGTAAAAGATCGTTTTGTTTCCTTGTTAAAGCGTTCTGTTTAAAGGAAGGGCTGTTTAGAGATAACTTCTACACAACTCCACGTTTCTTCCCAGTTCTGTATAATCCATCTTCTTCTTCGCTGTATTCTTCCAAAAAGTCTCTATCAACAGATATTTAGAAGGGGTTGATTTCAGAAGGTCAAATATCCTATCGAAGTCCAACTCACCGCTACCGAGTGATAAATGGTCTCGCTTATCCGTGAGGGAGCAATCGTGCACATGCGTCACCAGTATCTTCGCACCACATTTCTCTATCCATCTCGTAAGGTGATCCAGATAACTACGGTCTTTCTTTTTTATCCCTGAATGGCACATTTCGGCCTTTATCGCATGCCCCACATCGAAGGTAAACTGTAAATTTGGATAGAAACGAGATATAGCTTCAAGTATCAGGTCAGACCATTCAAAAGGAACTAAATCATTCTCCACACAGACGGTTATACCGAATTCCGAAGCCAGTTCCGTTATCTCTTCGCATCTTTTGAGACCTTTTAGTTTCATCTGCTGCCTCACGTCCTCAAACTTATACGTAGGGACTCTCGGGTGCAAATGGAAATTGTAGTAGAGTGTCAGCGGTAGAAACTCAGCGGAAAATTCCATGCAGTATCTCAAAATCTGCATGCTCGCATCTGCTATCTCATCTCGTGGATGCGCTACGGCTGTATCAAGCGGAGAATGAAAACCGACTTTTAAATTAAACTCCTCTAACAACCTATTTAGCTCTTCTCTCTCTGCTTCAGCCATGCAATCAGGTAATGGATAATCCAGAGAAAACTCGAAATAGTCCAGTTCGAGTTTGTAAAGCTCTTCTATCGTCTTCTTGAAGGGTCTGTTCCCATACCATATCGGCGCACCGAGTAGAATGCCCATCTGTTATTCCCTCACGATCCCTTTTACCGCCAGATAGTGAATGAATAGTCAATACCGATTGAGAATGCATAGCATCATTCGTAGTTGCGTGTTTTCTAATCTCTAATCCCTATTTACCTATTGCCTGATTGTCTCGCTCTTTCCTTTTAACGATCAGCGTTAATCCCTCGCGGTCTATTACTTCCACTTTTTCGCCCTTGGTTATCTGTTCTCCCGTCAAGATTCGAGCATTCCAGATTTCACCTCGCAGTTTTATCGTGCCCATATCCTCGTTAATTTCAGTCTCAGCCTTCGTTACTTTCCCGATAAGCACTTCACCACCTACTTCTGCTCTTCGTTTTCTCGTCTTCAATACCGCACCTACAGCAAAGAAGAAAAAAGCTGCGGATGCCACTGCAATGCCAATTACAGTCAGCAAGAAACCTTCAAACCATCCTGACTGGGGGCTGAAGAGAAAAGGCTCTTTGGGTAATATCAAAGCGCCTATTATCAAGCATACAGCACCTCCGGTAGTGAGTATCCCGAAGGTAGGCGTAAGCGCCTCTGCAATGAATAGGATAACCGCGATAAGTATCAAAAGCACGCCAAACACGTTTACCTCGAAAAGCCCCATTCCATACAGCGCTAAAATCAGGCATATCGCACCGATCATTTCCGGCACGTATGTCCCCGGAGACATGAACCCAAAAATAATGCCATATATGCCAACCATTAAAAGAATAACCGCTATTTGAGGATCGCTCAGCGTTTCTAATAAAGAAGACCGCACCGTTTTTTGCTTTATGAATAAAGGAACATTTTTTGTTGCTAACGTCCTTTTTTCATTCCCTATTTTAACGGTCATGCCGTCAACTGTGTCTAAAAGCTCGTTTTCATTCTCTGCAATGAGTTCAATTATTCCCCGTTCTAATGCGGTATTTTCATTGAGCACATCGTTATCGGTAACGAAGCGTTTGGCTTGCGTTGCGTTTCTTCCTCTCGAAGCAGCGATACTCTCTACATGCCCGGCGAAGAAGTTTATGGTCTTATTATCCGCTGCCTTTCTCCCTTCCACACCTATCTCGACCGGCATTGCCGCACCGGTTGTCGTTCCAGGTGCCATCGCAGCGATATTCCCTGAGATAAGGATAAAAGAGCCAGCAGATGCCGCTATCGCGCCTTTCGGTGCCACATACGTAATCACCGGCACGTCTAAATTCAGTATCGCCTCTGTTATTTTCAGCGTGGAAGCAACGAGTCCACCGGGCGTATCGAGCTCGATCAATACCGCTTCAGCACCCATTTCCTCAGCTTCTTGTAAGCCTCCTACCACATATATGGCTGTGCCTTCTGTAATCGTGCCTTCGATTCTCAGCACGTAAATTACTTTCTCGTCGTCCTGAACTGCTCCTCCACCCGATGGTACAAGCAAAGCACCTGCAATGGACAGGAGAAGAAGGGTAAGTAGAAGTCCCCGAAAAAGCTTAGTGTTCATCTGTATCGTATCTATGAAAGCCCTCCTTAAAATATATATATCACTACTCTTATGAAAGTTTTTAGCACTTTTTCTTCTTTCTAAAATTTTTGGTTGGGAGGGTTGATAAGTCAAACCTTTTAGAAAAAGGTTCAATCCAAAATTATTGAGGTGGGAATGTTGATAAGGAGTGCCGGGCTCCTTATTGGTCTGGCCCCTTATTTTCACATAAAATCACTCAAAGCTTTCTGCTTCTCCGGTGCGACGGGAAAGAGCGCTTGTATATCATTATCTAACAGCTCCAGCCGTTGTCTCGTGTAATCTGATACGTGGTACTCGTTTGCTATACGTAATGAGACAGCAAGATACTTTTTTATACTCGCTGCATGCACGGTAGGAAGTATTTTACTGCCGCACTTCTTGCATATGCCACCCAACGGTATCCTTCGGTATTTTGCATTACATTTGCTGCACCGCATCTTCTGTGAGCCGAACGCGCGGAAGTTTCCTTTTATATCACGCAGGAAATGGTTTTTTATAACGGTTTCTGCGACTTCACACTCATCCACAGCTCGTATCATCCTTGCTAATCGTAGTTGTGCCTCCATTTTCTCTACCATTGTACCCAGTTGCTTATACAACGAATTTGAAGGACCTGCAGCGATATCGGTGGTCTCATGCGTATAACCAAATCCATACGCATCCTTCGGTTTTACTATTTTACTTGACGCCGTCTCTATCTCCACCTCTTTTGGATGCTTACCCGAGCAAGTCGCTTCGTAGAACTCCAGTGGATATTCGCGCGCTGTTGAAACGTTATGTGCTTCCTTGTCCACCTCATTTGGATTGATGAACGGAATGAGAACAAGAGGAGCGTCCATCTTGCCGCCCCTTTTCTCTGGTAGGAAGAATAAAGAGAAATTGAGCAGTGCATCCAGCAGAAGGAGGACTGAGTCCTCGTCGCCGTCACAATTACGGCGTTTCGCAGCATGGAAAAACGGATGCGCATAACAAGCCGAAGCCGTAGTGAATCCGATTATCCGGCCCAATATTCCGGCAGAGGTGTGCGGTGCCAATCCGAGCACAAGTTGCCCTATGAGGTCCTCTTTGCATGATGCATCGTAATAAGGCGCCAAGCCGTAGAATTGGGTGAGAAGTGAATCCACAAATTGCGATACCCTCAGTAAATATGATGCAGCATCAACAGATATAATAACATCTTGCTGCTTGAGTTCTACTATTTGTGTGTCGGTCTGTAACTCCTCGCCATTCATGTCCTGCGAATATCCTAACTCCCGCGCTTTTTCTATATTCAAGCCTATTTCTCCGGGTTTGAAATGCGTAAGTGGCAAATTCGTAAAGTCGTAGCGTATCGTACCGTCCTTAAAGACGAACACATCATGCTTCGCCCGTAATATCCCTTTTCCTAGGTGTTCAGCAACTTTCTGCTTTGAAATAAGTCCTTTTACGCATTTCACATCCAGTTTATTAGAGTTAGTGTAATCCTCACCCATGCCTTTCATCGTTTTCTGGTAATAACGCTCTAAATCAATGCTCTTTTTCGTATCCCGGTTCTTATCCCTGGTTTTGTTTATACTGTGGTCAACTCGTCCTAAAGCTTGAATTTCCACCTCTATTACTTTACTCTTTAATGCTTCCTTCAGTGACCTGCTCTTCCCGCCATATTCGCCAAGTGGAAATAGCGAATGAGGAGCGGGTTTCATTCTTCTTTCTTTCGATTTCTCTGGTCTTCCCATCCTCATACCGATTCGTGTCGGTGCTTTATTCCTCGTCTTTATCCGCACTGATTCGTCTCTTTTTAAATCCTCGTTTATTCCTAAACATCGTAACAAAGCACTTGGCTCGTCTATTGCTAAAAAGCCTTTTTTAACTGACGTTTGATGCAAGACAAGCAAATCCTCCAGAATACGCTTTACTCTACCATCATTGTCATCAGGAATAAAGAGAGTTCTTTCGTTCATACTCCCTTCTTTGCAGATGCAATCCGCCAAATAGTCCTTGTCCTCTTCAGTTACGTCCTCCCACAGATAGGTATACGCAGGATGGAGTGGCATCGCATAGCGAGACGCGATTTCTATTGCTTCTGCTTGACTTGGTGTTTTCAAACGCCATCTCTCCGCCTCATCCTTTGCGATCGCTTCAAGCTCCTTTAACCACCATTCATGCGCGTATGCTCCGGGCATTAACCGATGCCCGGTTTCCAAAAAATCGCCATAATCAATGAGTATCTCCCCTAAATCTACTATCTCTGCCACTTCTTTTTCAAACGTATCTAAAGTTTGAGCGTCTAATCTGACGAGTGCGCCATCTTTCAATTTCACCGTCGGCCCCTCAATAGAGTCAACAGGGACAACACAGCCCGCTTTACCCGGCAGTTCTGGCTTTATCTGCGTCCCTGCCGCGGTAAATCCAAGCAAAGACATTGTAACAGGGTTTAACCCGACCGCCTCAAGCCCTGTATTGCGTGCGCGTCCGTATCGAAGGCTGAACGAACCCTTTGCCGATGGACGTCCAAATACAGGTCTTCCCGCGATTAAATCCGCTAAGAAACTCTTCTTTCGTTTCTCGCCCTTCGATTTTACCAGCTTCGTCACCCAGTCCCAACCCTCGAGCCCGAGTCTATCAACATGTCGCTTGATCTTTGGTGCCTTCATTGCTACCCCTTCAGTGAGTACAAGCACCATTCCACCCCGTACTTTATCTGTTGCGACCCGTCCGAGATCCTTATAGCCCCCCACTTCTATATCTTCGGTAGGATCACCGTCAATACAAATGGGGCAACTTCTCACGATTTCCTTTATCTCTTCATCGCTCGGAGTGTATTGCAAGCCACTTATCCGCTCATAGACCGAAACTTCCAGAACGTACCGTCCTACTTCCTCTTCTCTCGGACGATACGCCGCAAATCCCACTCTCCGCCTTATATAATCTGCGACTAATACAGAGAGCGCCTGTGCAGTCCCGCCTGCACTTCTTATCGGGCCGGAATAAAATATTTTTATGTACTCGCTTCCGTCATCGTTTCTATCTGACTCAACACGCGCTATTCCTTCAATAGGCGCTGCAACCACACCTTCTGTGAGTATCGCCACACCTGTTCGCACTGCGTTCTCTATGATCTCAAGCCTTTTATACGTACCAAATTTACCGTCCGCGAAGTCAGAGCCTATTCGTAACGCCATCTCCTCTCTACCCAGCCCCTCGCGCTCTAATTCGCGTATCCTCGTGCTCAAGCCTTTTATGCCGATGAGTGCCTCCACGCGTTCTGCAAGGTCTTTCGTAATCTTGATTTCAGGAGCTGGTGCTGGATCCAATCTCTTTTTCCTTGCCTCTTTCGCTATTTTCAGCTCCTTCGCTAATTTGTCTTTTAACGTTTTGTGGTAGAGCGAAGTAGAAGACATCGTAAGTATGTAATAGCATGAGAAGTTATAAGTTTTTCCACGCCTGCTCTTAGTGCGGTTTCATGCAGAAACGCAACCATAAAAAACCGTTATCATCTGTAAGGTACTGCTCTGGTAACGTCCATCACAAGGTGTACCTCTTCCCCAGTTCCACCATCTCCACGTTCCTAAAGAACTCCTGGAACATCTCCTGGTGCTCCGTATGCACAGGATACAGCCGATCTGGATTTATCTCTGTGATAATTGCCTTTATTTCAGCGCCAGAAGCATGACCGGAAGCATGAGCAAAATATTCTTTAATTCCAAAATGTGCTAACCAGTTCCTCTTGCGTTCTTCATCTAATACCATCTCGTCACTGAATGGTTCACAGGACGATTTTATCCAGCTAGCCGCTTCTGGCTGGATATCCGTGAGTTGATTTATCTCCCAGAGGCTCATGGAGACCACGTAGTGCTCTGGTTTTTGCTGCAACTCGTTGCAGGTTATTGAATTCGCTCTATTGATAAATGCTTTCTCCCAATTCGCATAATCCTGCTCGACTAACTTACGATCAATTCCGTCCTTGCTAATCAATCCCCAGCTCTTCTTCGGGACCAAAATCTTCACGTCACCAAGAGCGAAAGGAGCTAAAGCTCCCAACGCTTCAATGAGGTATGCAAGTTTTAAGGTAACGACAAATTCTCGCTTATTCGCTTGAGCCGCTTCAAAGATAGTATTTACTCTATCCAGATCTCTGATTGGATGTTCAACAAAGATTAAGCCTTTTGCTTTGGCAACCAACTGCGTGATTACGTCCTTTACGCCTGCTTCACTGTCTTGTTGCGTGCTATCAATTCGAGTTCCTTCGGATACGAGCCATTTTGGCTTAGCGGCTTTCGCTTTCTCCACGAATTTCTTACTCAACGCTTGATTGGAGCCATGAAAGCGAATATCTCCCGTGTAAACTAAGTTTCCTTCGTCAGAACGAATAATGTAGCCGCATGCACCAGGTAAAGAATGATCCACGGGGACCATCTCGATCTCTAACGAGCCAATTGTAACTCTATTCTCGGGCTCCAGCACGTGATAAATTCGCTCGTGTACAAACTCAGTATTTCTTCTTGTTACTCTGCTCAAGTTTCCTTTTTTGTTGGTGTAAAAGGTAAATGCGTCGCAGGCGGTAATTAAGTCTGATAATGGATTGCTGCCCGTTTCATCTACTGCATGGAGAATGGTTTTTGTCGCTTTCGTGCAGTAAATCGGGATATCAGTCCTCAAGAAATGGATATATTGCGCGTGGTCAGCATGAGCATGGCTAAGAAGAACAGCATCTACGCTTCGCTCCTCTTCCGAAGGACGGTCCATGTGCGTGAGGTAATCTACTCTGTAAATGCCTTTGATATCAGGCAGAAGTCCTAATTCGAAGAAGTCAGCTAACGCGGTGCATTTCCGCGGTTGTAAGAACTCTGCGAAGTACTGGTTTGCAATCTTGAAGCTCATGCCGAAATCGAGAAATATTCGCGTGCCATCAGCTTCTAACAAGATCTTGTTACCACCGATTTCGTTCACACCGCCGTAAAAAGTGAGGGAGGGCATTTTTGTCATTTGTGTTATACAATATAAGTTTCCAGGTGTAATGTAAATTTACCAGACAAGTTAAGTCTTTTTGTACGTGTGAAGCGGAACCGAAACAAGTAAATCACGAGGGGATCTCTAAAGAGGTGTGGAATATCGAATTGGTGGTTATCAGGTGCTGGCGAAGTATTTGAAAGACCGCAAAGGGCGTGAGTTAACAAAGAAAGAAAAAGAGCATTATATGAAAGTTGCAGCGGCTATAAAACAGACGATTGAGGTGCAAAAAGAGGTAGATGAAGTGTTAGGCAGGATATAATCGTCTGAAAAAAACGACAAAACTGAATACCGTAGCGAATACAAACTAAACTAAAAACCATGCCGATATTTACGAAGCCTGCCTGTTGGGAGGATAAAAAAGTCATGGCTTTGGTTAGTTTGACCTTTATCTATCTTTCTCCCAGGCTTCTTCTTCTTTCCAATGGTGTGGTTGTTAGCATCACCCCCTCTAAACTAATTTTAGCATAGGAAGGAGCGGTTATATAAAACTTTCGGTTGCGCTGCGGAAAGTTTTTATATGGTAAAACTTTGGAATTAGGGTGTAAAAACCAACCAGCGAAAAAAATCAAATCAAAAAATAAAGAAAAAAGAGGTGAAAAAATAAATCACCTCACCTCACTTCACGTACAGTGTTCCTTTTGCTTTCCTCTCGCCCATTGCGAAATCGCCGAGGTATTTCTTGTACTCCACGCCGTCAATGGTTGTCGTCTCCAGGAACTTGAACGAAGGCATCATCTCCAGCACTTTGCCCTTCATTACGATCTCGCCGCCGGTCATGTCTGGTCCGAATAGTTCTGTCTCGCCTTCGATCGTTATCTTACCGCCGCTCATGCTCAGGCCTGCGAGTCTGTTCGCGTTACCCTTTATCAGTATCTCGCCACCTGCCATGTACTGGCAAATGCACTCACCCACATCACCGCCCACAGTCACTTTGCCGCCGGTCATACCCTTCATCTCTCCGCGATACATCGCACAGAGGTTGTCGCCCGCATCACCCTCGATGATCAGTTCGCCACCGCGCATCTCTCTGCCTGCCCAGCAATTTGCATTTCCTTTCACTACTATCCGGCCGCCTTCCATCAGCGCGCCGCAATGCATGTCCACGTCACCACGTGCCTCGATCTCGCCTGCTTTCATGCCCGCTCCTATGCGCTTCACGCGTGTCAAATCGCCTTCCATCACGATCTTCACTTCGTCGGCACTCGCCGCGTCTCCCTCTACGCTTACATCGAACAGATCGCCGGTATTCTCTTCTCGATTGCCCCACCAGACCTTCACAGCTTTTATCTCAGCTTCGCTCTTACCAAAGAGCTGATCCGGGGTTAATGAATCTGCCTCAACAGGTACTGCAGCGATTCCACTCATCACCGCGTCCTTCAACTTTAACGTTATGGTTTGCATTTTTTCTTTTCTCCTTTCTCCTCTCACCCGCGCATTGGCGCCTTTATCTCAAACGGATGTGGCAAGTATGCGTCCTGAACCGGATAGTTATTGAAAGTCACTGAGTAGTACTTGTCGAATTTGTCCTTCAGCGTAACGAGCATCTCATCCATCAAACTCTGCTCACATTCCGGCGTGACGAAGATCGTCCTTCCTGGCGGTGCTGCTACGACTTCGCCGTCCTTTACGACGACCTCGCCTGCTTTTATCGTGTACTTCGTATTCAAGAACGCCTTCTGTATCTTTCCTGCATCGCGCTCTTCCGGCGACATATCGTAGATCGCAATATCTGCGTCAGCACCGACACCGAGATGTCCTTTGCCATGCTCTGCCAATCCTAACGTCTTCGCAGTCATGCCTCTTGTGATGATCGCGATCTCATTTAAATCGTACTCACGGTCTATTGAGGGCAATTCTGTTCGATCGAAGATGACTTTATGCATATCCTCTGCAGACTCATCTCGCCTCTTCTTGCTCATTAACATCGAGATGATAATTGGATACCCGATGAACGGCCCTGCATTCGGATGGTCTGTGGTGAGTGCAACCTTCCACGGGTCCTTGATCAGCAATGCTAATTCCTGTCCGATCGCCCATTGGACGGTATTCACCGGGGATTTACCCGAGTACATGAACGGAGTTATTCCTGACCCTGTTTCGAGCTCTACATCGAGATTCGTCCATTTGCGACCCGTTATCTGATACAGGCTGTATTCCATCGGCCCATCTGCGGTCATCGTCGTGGTATCGCCCAGTATAATCGAGCCGATGTCAATGCTCACATGGTCATTGTCATTCACATAATTCGCAATATGCGTTGCCTGCGACTCGAAATCTCCCCAACTCGTGCCGCCGTACGCATGGAACTGCGTGTGTGTCGCGTGCATCGCCGGACGGTCTCTATACGGCTTTATTCCTTTCACAAGATCATACGTGTCGGTTGTTACCTCGAAGTTGCCTGGATGACCAAGCATGTTCCCGTGCACGTGAACGCTGTGTGGCATCTCATACTTCTCTGTCGCTTCTGCCAAGCCCTTTACGATCTCCGCTGGGGTAACGTCAAAGTACGGCACTGTATCATGTAAGTCACAGTTCTTTCCCCACGCCCACGCTTCAGTTCCGCCCGGATTCACTATTTTTACGCCGTATCCTTTGGTTGCTTTTATTATCCATGCAACGTATGCAGCAAGCAAATCAGTATCGCCGCTCTTTATGTACTCCAGCGTCATCCAGTTGTTATCAATGAGCGGCATTGCTGCGTTGTCCAGGATCGGGATATCTACCAACTCCTCGTGCGTGTGCCGTGCTGCAAGCGGTGGCATTGCCGCTTCCATCACAAAGGTGTAGCCCATCTTCGCGTACCGGTAGCCAGTAGCAAAGGTATTGGGGATCGAATATCCAGATTGCACTCGGCAAACGCTTGTCTTCGCCTCTACACCTTTTCTCCCGTCTTCAGGTCGCATAATCCGTCCTGCGTTTACTTTACCGCCCGCAATGTGTGCGTGAATGTCCACACCACCGGGCATTACCACTCGCCCTTCCGCATCTATCACTTTCGGATTCGTTACCGATTCCACTATCTTTCCGTCTCGAATGCAAATATCCTTCTTCTCACCTTTTACACCGTTTATAGGATCGTAAACCACACCGTTCCTTATCAATAATTCACCATCAGCCATTTTACTCGGCCTCCTTTTCTCTCAATGCTCTCACTTCCGCATGTATCCGCTCCACGATCTCCTCATCTGGTACGTAGTAGTCAGTTTCCAGTATCTTTCGCAGTCTTAGTGGTATATTATCCATACGGTAAACGCCCCCCTCTGATTCTATCCCGCTTATTGCCGCTGGAATGACAACATCTGCAAATTCAGTCGTCGGGTTCGCAAACGGGTCTATCTGGATAACTGGAATCTTAGCTAAGTGTCGTAGCGCTGCACCCGGGAAATGTGCACCGGGATCAGAAGCAATTATCAACGCAGCATCACATTCTTCCCTGTATAAAAGGTCGGTAGAAGATGTCTCTCCTGGATTGTACCACGCATATCCTCTGGACAGGTCAACAGAGTATGGAAAACCTGTTTGCCAGCAGCAGATCTGATTGAATCCCGTGACGTTGTAATGTCCTCGCATCGGCATAATAGACCATTTACCATGCAGATGTGCGGCACGCGTGAACTGTATTGCATTTACTATATTGTTATGTCTTGCACCGGATTGTGTCACACCCATACCAAAGAATGTGATCCCGAATTTGGCTTCTTTTACCATATTCGCAACCTCTAACAGTTGCGCCTTTGGCACACCGGCTACTTTATCTGGCACTACATCCTCGTGACCCCGCAAGATGGCTCGTAGCGCGGAGAAGACCTGGTAATCTTTCCCCTGCTCCACCTGTACGAATACGTCCGCCATCTTTGATGTCATCGTCTTCCTTACATCAACCACAACCAGTTTCTTGCCTTTCTTACCTTCCGCCGTCCAGTACCCCTTCGAGACATACGAATATCGCTTCATGTGGTTAGCATGCGCCTGCGCTGGATTCGCGCCCCAGTATATAATGAGGTCTGCCCGGTTTTTTATCTCTCCAAGCGTGCAAGAAGGTATCCCGACATCCTGTATCGCCAGCACTGAAGGTCCGTGACATACCGTAGCAGTATTGTCCACAACGCCACCTATATCCTCTGCAAGCTCTATTCCTGCACTATCAGCTTCGCAGACCGTCGAACTCCAGCCATATAAAAGAGGCCTCCTCGACTTATACAGTATCTCCGCCGCTTTCTTTATCGCTTCATCGTAAGAGCACTCCTTGAGTTCGCCGTTCTCTCTTATCATCGGGCTCTTTATCCTCTCGTGTCCCAGCAACTTGCTCTTACCCACTGAGCATGCGCCTCGTTTCACCTTCACCACTTCGTTATTCTCAACTTCTAACACGATATCGTCGCATACACATCCACACAATGAGCATACAACATCTGTTATCTCCACCATTTTTTACACCTTTTATTCCATATACGTCCGCATCAGTTCCTTTACTGGCAAAACTACTTCCCCAGTCTTCTCTACCTCTGCAGCTATACCTTTGTATCGAGGCATACCAGCACCTTCCGTATATCCGCTCACCAAAACGTTTGCCCAGGGACCCATAGGAATGAAAATAACCCCCTCTGGATTCCCGTCGTCTTGCTTCGCTTTCACCACCACTGCTCCGTACGCAGTCGTTACTCTCACATTGTCGTCAGGAGTAACCCCGAGTTTCTCCATGTCACTTCCGTTCAAATTGCAGACTGCCACTTCATCGAAGTATTTCTCTGTGAGTTTACTGTCCAAATTTTGACCCTGCACCGCCGTTCTCCCACTTATCAGATTAACGTTCATTCCCACCATTTTTACTCCTTCTTATTATTTACTCAATACGTACTTTACACACGATACTTAACTTAAGCTTTTTGCTTTTTTACGTTTAAACTTTGCTAAATGTAAGTAACGATGAAAAAGATCTACGGCATTCTCGGCGATCCTGTAGCACATAGTCTCTCTCCGGTTATGCACAATGCCGCCTTTGAGAAACTCGGAATGGATGCCGTTTATCTCGCATTCAGAGTTTCAAAGGACGAACTTGAGGATGCGATAAGGGGCGCGAAAAGTCTCGGCATCGCTGGTCTTAACGTTACGATACCGTTGAAAGAGAAAGCGCTCCTTTTCGTAGATGCTGAAGAAGTGGCGAAGAAGATAGGCGCAATAAATACTATTGATTTTGGCAGTGGCACGCCGGTTGGCTATAACACCGATGGAATTGGCTCAATGCAGGTGCTGAAAGAGACCGTAGGCGAACTAAAAGGCAAAAAAGTGCTCATTATTGGTGCTGGCGGTGCTGCAAAGGCGATTGCTTTTTACCTTGACCTCGAAGGTGCAAAGGTAACGCTCGCAAACAGGACGAAAGAACGAGCTGCTCAGTTGGCTGCTAAGCTCAGTAATGCAGATGCTATTGGGTTGGACGCCGAGCTTAAAACGCGGATCAGCGCTTCGGATATTTTGATAAATGCCACTTCTGTGGGAATGCATCCGCATGAGGATGCTACGTTAGTAAATGTAGATATGATGCATCAGGATCTTGTGGTATTCGATATCGTGTACAATCCACCGGAGACGAGGTTACTGAAAGAAGCGAAGCGTGCAGGCGTGAAGAAGATAGTGAGTGGTGTGAAGATGCTCGTCTATCAGGGTGCCGCATCGTTCAAGATATGGACAAAAGAGGAGCCGCCGATAGAGGTAATGGAAAAGGCAGTTACGGATGCGTTGGCTCGTGAGTGATTGATTGATTATTCTTTATCCGAAGAGAGACAAAAGGAAGCTATCAACGCATCCAATTGAATTCTCTCATGTGCCCCCTCGGTAATTCGGTAGTCCGCTTCACCAATTCGGTCCATCAATTCCACCTTCTTACGAGCGGGTATATCCAGATTTATCACAAGCCGATGCATCTGCGCTAATATTTCGTCGCCTGATATGCCTTTATCCATCAACACCCCCAAGGTATCGAGCGCATCGAAGAATTTACCGTTCAATGCCTTGTTTATCACCTCTTTTATCTCATCGGGTCTTGCCGTTGCGGTTATCTCGTAGATCATCTCAGGTTTTATTTCGCTACTGAGTACCGCAGCACTTTGCAATGCGTTTACTGCTCGCCGCATATCGCCCATCGAAACGTAGTTTATAGCTCGAATAACCTCTTCTGAGACTTTCAAGCCCTCCTTATCTGCGATATATTTTATACGAGCTGCGATTGCATCGTAAGAAAGCGATTTGAACCGGTACACCGAGCATCTGGACTGTATTGGGTCTATTATCTTGGAAGAGTAGTTACAACTGAGAATAAATCTGCACGTGCCGGAATATCGTTCCATAGTTCTTCTCAACGCGGACTGCGCTGCATCGGTCAACGCGTCTGCCTCGTCGAGGAAGATGATTTTGAATGAGGCATTGCCAATAGGCATGGTTCGTGCGAAGTTCTTTATGTTGTTACGGACCACATCGATGCCGCGCTCATCACTTGCGTTAAGCTCAGTAAAGTTCTCTGACCATGTATCACCGTAGAATTCCCGCGCCATAGCGACAGCAGCTGCCGTTTTACCAACACCCGCAGGTCCGGAAAAGATGAGATGCGGTAAGTTCCTTTTCCTTACGTAAGATTGGAGGTTCTTTATTATAGCTTCTTGTCCTGATACCGCGTTTAGCGTCCTCGGCCGGTATTTCTCAGTCCATATCTCATCTCTCTGCATCATTCACTCTACATACCTCATAAGATTTACATTTTCATGTTTCAATATATACTAAAGGTACTATGGATTTAAATCCGATTTCTGGGTTGTTGTTGGTGAAGGCGTTTATCATCCTCTTTGTGGTAATGGACCCGCCAGCCAATATTCCGGTATTCATAGCGCTAACGAAAGGTATGAGGAAAGAGGAGCGAAGAACGGAACTTAATCATGCGGTTATCGTTGCTACAATTCTCCTTCTCCTCTTTGCATTTCTCGGAAAAATCATTCTGAACGTGTTAGGCATAAGTATAGATAGCTTTATGATCGCAGGCGGTATTCTCCTTCTGCTCATCTCCTTTGATCTGTTACGAGGTGAGCATAAATACGGAGTGACGGAAGAATCAGGAGCAGGAGTGGGAGCAGTTCCGATAGGGACGCCAATGCTCGCCGGGCCCGGTGCTATAACTGCGGTAATGGTGATAATACAATCGTCTGGCGTTTTTGTGGTCCTTTTTTCCATCTTCTCCGCGATCATCGCGACATGGCTCGTATTAGGGCAATCAGACCGGTTATACGATATAATGGGTAAGGTGGGAACGGAAGTGTTAAGTCGTGTTATAGGAATCATCGTTGCCGCAATTGCAATACAGTTCATCGGAACCGGGATAATCGGGATGTTTTAGCTCAATGCACTGTGAATACAGGAAAATCACATTCGTTCTTTAGAAAAAACCTCGGCTAAAACCTCTCAGCTTCGCAAAAACTGTTACTATACCTTTAAGCTTCTTTCTATGAAGTTTTGTGTTTAAAGGAAAAATAACAATGTAGATACAGCTTACTTCGGCCATCCAAAATTCCACTACACCGAAACTCCGTATATACAGGGGACTTTAAATGTAAATCGAAAACCCACCTAATAGAAAAGTTTATATGATAGCAACGTAACTCGATAACTATGGCGAAAGAAAAATCATTTAGTGAATTTACTATGAAAGACTGGAAAAACTTTGGGATTTATCTCGTTTTAATAGGCTTACTCATCATGTTTGTGGCCAACGAGTGGCTTATCGGACTTGGATTCTTCCTTGTAGGCATAATATTCCTTGCTATCTTCCAAGGACCAAAGATCTTAAAGATTTTAAAGAAAGAGAATTGGTAGAGCCGGGGTGGGCTTCTCGTTAATCCGCTTATCGAGTTCCATTGTGTGCTCATCGCGCTCCCCCGTAACTTCATACATGCCAGAGGTTATCTAAAAGTATTAAAACAAGGAGAGTAGTTGATGTCTAAAAGAAAATTACGGCCGAAACATTTAACAAAAGAGGGATTTCAACGAATTAAAAAGAGAAAATGGCAGCCAGTTATTGCACTATTTCCGAAAACGCTTTCGCTTCTAACGAACAGTTTTATTTATATCTGGCAGAAAATTAATAGTAAAAAGATCGCCTCGGTGGCTTAGCTTGGATGAGCGATTGACTTGTAATCAATAGGGCGAGGGTTCAAATCCCTCCCGGGGCTTCTTACTTAAAGTTCAAAGCTCTTATGTGCTAAACTGTGATTCATGAACACGAATATGTGTCTGCGTTTTTTAGAGTGAAGGAGCTCGTGGCTGAGCACCCTGAGGTGATAGAAAAGTTCAGGGGAGTATGGAAGAAGGAGTAAGGTTTAAGTACAGAGCGTGTTAATCTGTGCTTACGGGAGATGATAAGGTTAGGGGGCGCTTAGAATGCTTGGATGGATTGTGGCTTTAATTCTGCTCTTTTGTTTAGTTGTTTGTATTTGCCTATATTATCGAGCTCGCGAATATGACAGTCTCGAGATCAGCAATTTAAGAAACGAGAATCAGGAATTACGAAAGAATTTGAGGGAACTAAAGGGGATAACTGAGTATAAGTCAAGCAAGCGGTTAGAAGATCTTGAACGTTACATTGATCAACATACCCAGAGGAAAAAAACGGATACTGCTTTCGCTGCTACTTTTGAAGCTGTTGGGATAGATAGCATTGAAGATTCTTTACATCAAATTGATTGCTCGAGCTGAGTAGGAGATACTTATCGTCTCTCCATAGATTAAAGAAGGTGCTTGGAACAGGATTAAGGCAAGAATTTTTAATTTTTGCCTGAATGGTGGTGAATTCAAAGTTTTCATGGCTCTTCTCCAACTTTGGGATGAATAGGAAGATATAACTACGGTGAGAGCTATCTCTTTTGGCAAAAATGACTCGCCTAAAGCTGTCTCCCATATTCAGAAACATGTTTGATTTCCGCGGTTATAAGCTTTGCGATGTGATCGATGATTCGCTCCCTGCCTGGCAGCTTGGAGGACATAAAAACACTGTATCACTCGTTCAACGAACTCGATCTTGATTGATCTCGGTGGAACGATCCTCATTCTCTCGGATATGGATGTTGAGGGACCTGAGATATATGACCCTATAAGAAACGCGAACCGGTTGAGAAGATGTTCGATACGTATAAAACGGTGCTCAATGCTGATAAAATATACTTACAGGATGACGAAAGTGTCTTTGGACATGTATTTATATCGTTCCTATCTCTCTATATCCACTGTAAACTGGAGCAGCTCTTGAAGAAGGCGGAACTCAACCGTAAGTAAGCTCACTCCGATTGATCTGTTGTTCAAATACGGCAAGGTATATCATGTCGATCTGGGGGAGCATAGCAGGGTCTCCGAGGTTCAAAGAAGGTCTGGGACTTGGAAGAGAAGAGAGACTTGAGTTGAACATATTCCCTAAGTGATGCGGAGTTAAGGTTATTAATTGTGCGTTAAGAACCGTTGCCATTTCGTGAGCAATTTTTCCGTATTACCGTGATGCCGAGACGAGTAAAGTATTAACGTATTCCGCTTTTATCACTAGGTATGTTTCTTATCTATGCTTCGTTTGACTGGAGGAGCTTTTCCCAGCGGGTGATATGCTCGTCTTCGTCAGCTCGGTTCTTCTCAATCATCTTACGAGTATCTTCGTCCCACTCGATGGTCTTAAGGAACTCATCGTAGTGATGAATGGCTTTTGTCTCCACCCATATACCGGTTTCGAGAATCGCCTTCGTACCCCGTAGTCGTGCAAAGAACCCAAATGCAGCACTGACAAACCAATTTATCCATCGCAGTTTGCTCGGTTTCCACCCATATTCAAAAAGTTTAATCTGAAAATCCTGGAGGTGCGTCATCTCATTAGCCATCGCCGCGATTAACAGACGATTGAGTTCACTCTCCTCGCTCGTAATCTGAAACTTGTAGACGTTGACTGCCATCGTTTCCGCAGTATGTAACGTGATCAATCCCTGTTTGATGCCTTTTAACCGTTCTGGCGACATTCCCTGGCCTCTCATCTGGATGTCTTCAACCCGCATCTGTGGCCGTATTATTGAGATATCATAATCCGCTTTACCGGGTGCCCCTTCATTATGCTTGTTCATATGGGAACGATTAGACGTTGCAACATAAAAGACTTTCGGTCAAATTGCATCTTCTGTTTGAAACTGCATTAATCAAATCTTTAGATCTATCATCTTTTAGCGTGTAATATAAATATGCCCCCCACTTATAGTACTTGGGAATGATAGCGTATGGTGGAAGTAAAAGCGGTAAAAATCTTTGATACAACGCTTCGTGATGGCGAGCAGACCCCTGGGGTATCATTGACTCCAGAACAGAAGTTGCAGATCGCAAAACAGCTTGATATACTCGGAGTTGACATTATAGAAGCGGGCACTGCTATTATTTCAGAAGGTGAGCAAAGAGCGATAAAAGCAATAGCGAAAGAAGGTTTAAAAGCTGAGATTTGCTCCTTTGCACGACTGTTGAAGGGAGACATTGACGCTGCATTAAAATGTGATGTGGATGTGGTTAATCTGGTTGCTCCTGTTTCTGACGCGCACATAAAAAAGAAGCTGAAGATGGATCGGGAGACGCTGAAAGCGAAGACGATTGAGATGGTGGAATATGTGAAAGCGCATGGATTAAAGGTAGAGATCAGTTCAGAGGATGCATCCCGGGCTGATATGGCATTTTTGAAATCCTTCTTCTCCGATTTATCTACGGTTGTTGACCGTTTATGTTTCTGCGACACCGTTGGTGTGCTGTATCCAGAGCGTACGAAGGAGATATTTCCGCCTCTTTGCACGTTTAACATTCCGGTTTCCGTGCATTGCCACAATGATTTCGGGTTAGCCACTGCGAATTCAATAGCTGCGGTATCGGTAGGAGCGGAGTGTGTGCACGTTACCGTGAATGGCTTGGGGGAAAGGGCGGGTAACGCTTCTTTAGAGGAGGTGGTAACCGCTTTGGAACTGCTTTACGGCGTGAAAACGAAGATCACAAAAGAGAAGTTGTATGAAACTTCTCGAGTTGTCAGGAATTTGACAAAGATGCCGCTTGCTCCGAACAAGCCGCTTATGGGCGATAACGCCTTCACGCACGAATCTGGAATGCATGTCCACGGGACGTTGGCGGATAAGAGCTTATATGAGCCAATGGATCCCGCGATAATAGGAAGAACAAGACGATTTGCATTCGGGAAGCATACTGGCAAGGCGTCAGTGAAACGGGTGTTGGAGGAGATGGACATCGCAGCCGATGAGGAGCAGATGACGAAGATATTGGTGAAAGTGAAGGAACTTGGTGATAAGGGTAAATTAGTTACGGACTCGGATTTCCAGGCGATAGTCGAGGATGTATTGAGCATAGAACGAGAGGAGAAGATAAAACTTATTGACTTATCTGTGGTATCAGGGAAGAACGTTCAGCCAACGGCGTCAATAAGATTGAAGATAGATGGCGAGGATATAGTGGAAGCAGACGTTGGTATCGGTCCGGTGGATGCAGCGATAAATGCATTGAGGAAAGCACTGACGGGAAGGGCAATGAACGATTTACGCCTTGAGGAGTACCATGTTGATGCCATCACCGGTGGAACGGATGCGCTGGTAAACGTTGTAGTAAAGATAAGTCGGGGAGATAAGATGATGACCGCGAGTGGCGTGAGTGAAGACATCGTCATCGCATCGTTGTATGCATTAATCAACGGAGCGAATAGATTGTATCGCTGATCAAAAGTTTGTGAGATAAAATAAAGAAAAAGGGCGTAAATTAAAGCCCTTATTTTTTCCTTCTTATCTGTATGCTCATTGCTACAACAATCGAAAGCAATCCCACCAGTGCTATTAGTCCGAGTGGCGTTAGCGCTGGAACTTGAGCTGGACACATTGGACATTGCTTCAATGGCGCGTTATCTTTGCTACTTCCTCCGGGTATGCTGTAGTCGCCGGGTCCTCCAGGCGGAGGATCCCAGAAGTTACGATCCCAATGATTACTGCCTCCTCCAAAGTGTCATCCCATGCTTGATACGGCTCGTTATTATAGAAACAATTCTCGTGTATCTCGTTCGCATCCGAACCTTCGGTTATATGCACTCCTGTTTTCTTCCCTCCCTTGTTGTTCACGATCATGTTCCTTTCGATCGTGTTATTCGAGGATTGGTTGACCCAAATTCCATGACCGTTATCCCTTATTTCACTGTCCACTATGGAATTCAACGTACAGTTATCCATATAAACCCCGTAATCAATAATGGGACCTCCGCCTCTGAATATTTTAGCTCTGGATATTATGTTGTTATCGCTCCCGGAAACCATATATACGCCATAAGAAGTAAGTGCTCCACCTGCGGTTAAGTCTGAAATTGTGCAATCGTAGAATTCGTTGTCGTCTGAATTAGACAGCCCGATGCCGTAGGCGGCGGTTGCATTAACGTAAGAAACGGTGGTGCTTGAACTGAACGTGTTGTTGTTTGAATACAACAGCCCGATGCCGTAGGCGGCGGTTGCATTAATGTTGGAAACCGCAGTGCTTGAGCTGAACGTGTTGTTGTTTGAACTCCACAGCACGATGCCGTACGCATCATCTTCCCCTTTCAAGTCATGAATATTAGTATTGCTAAAATTGTTGTAATTGGAAGCATTGAGATAAATGCCGTAATCCTCTTTAACTAAAGTATCCAGCTCATAAATGGTGTTATTGATAAACTCGTTGTTGTCAGAGAAATTAAGGTAGACTCCGTAGCTCTCGTTTTGCACTGTTGAATAGTTACGGACGGTGCTATTGACGAACGTGTTGCCACTGGAAGCCTGCAGATAGATACCATAGGCGTTGTTGCTGGCGTTCAAACCATAGACAGTGCTGAAATTGAAGTCATTGTCGTTTGAAGGGTCAAGATATATGCCATAGACGTCCGTGCCGTCTAAGTTGGAGATTGAAGTGCTTGAGTTAAACGTGTTGTTGTTTGATGAATACCACAGCGAGATGCCGTAGGCGTTCCCGTTGGTTGCATTAACGTAAGAAACGGTGGTGGTTGAACTGAACGAGTTGTTGTCTGAATCCAGCCAGATGCCGAAGGCGTCGTTGGTTGAGGCATTAATGTAAGAAACGGTGGTGGTTGAGCTAAATGTGTTGTTGCATGAATAATGCAGCCAGATGCCGTAGGCCCACTTGGTTGCATTAATGTAAGAAACGGTGGTGCTTGAACTAAACTTGTTGTCGTTTGAAGTCAACAGATAGATGCCGCGGGCGTAGAGAGTTGCAGTAATTTGAGAAACGGTGGTGCTTGAGCTGAACGTGTTGTTGTTTGACTCATAAAGGTTTATCCCATACGCAAAATCGCCGCCTTCTATATCCCTTATGTTCGTATCTGTGAAGCTGTTATTATTCGAATGCATAAGCTCGATGCCATATTCTTTGTTTGTGCCCCCTGTGCCCGAAATATTCACTATGGCGTTGTTTATAAACCTGCTATCGTTTGTGTTGGACATATATATTCCAGCGACGGAGTTGGGGCTCCCATACGCATCTCTAATCTCAAACCCCTGCAATGTAACGTTCGTCTGGTCGGTGATGTTGAAGACGTGGTCGTTTGGATTGTTCAATGCACTCACAACAGGTTTCGTATTGTCATAAGCTCTGATAATAATGTTAGACACGTTTATATCAACGGTTTCAGTGTATGGATTTCCTCCTTCTGGACAAACGATTATTTCATCGCCTGGACCAGCTGCAAATACAGCTGCTTGGATTGTTGCGTAGTAGGCGTCACCGGCAATATGCAAGCAGGGGCGGTTTGGTTCACTACGTGCGTTGTTGCCGATGCAATGCCGGAAGTCAGCGCAAGAGCAAGAATCACTAAAATCGCTGTCATTTCTATTGAAGAAATCGCTTTCTTAATTTCACTTTTCATTTTTATCCCCTTTGCTAAGATAGCAAGCAGGTGACATATAAAGCTTTCGGAAAGTTTTCCTGCTCTCGCTTTTCGAAAGCCTAACAAAGATTGAGAAGGTAAAAAAGATTTTTAACTGTGACTGATATTTTTAGAAAATATGCTGGAGATAAAAAAACTGGAAGTTCCTTTGGCTGGGGAGATTGATGAAAAGGAAGCGAGGATAGCTTTAGCTGCGGAGCTTTACAGAGAGGGGAAAATAACTTTGAAGCATGCTGCGGATACTGCTGGTCTGACTCTCTGGGATTTCCTCTATGAGCTTGGGAAAAGAAAAATCAGCTATACAAACATTTCTCTGGATGATTTGAAAGAGGAACTCGATGAAATATGATCGTTTCTGATTCTGGTCCTTTGATTGTACTGTTCAGAGCAAGACTGCTTTTTATTCTTAAAGAAGTTTATCAGGAAGTTTTAGTTCCAGGAGCAGTTGAAAGAGAGTTAAAAAAGAAACCTGAAGGAGACATTATTTTCAGTGAGAATCCGTGGATAAAGGTTGTGGAGGTTAAGAACAGAGAAATGGTCAGGGCACTGATGCTTATGGTTGATGGGGGAGAAGCAGAAGCAATTGCTCTGGCATTGGAATCAGATGCTCGAATACTGATTGATGAAAGGAAAGGTAGGAATGGTGCAAAGAACCTCGGACTTGAAATCCGTGGTACACTCGGTTTGTTTGTCGATGCCAAAAAGAAAGGAATCCTAAAAAGCGTTAAAGGGTGTATAAATGAGCTAATAGAAGCCGGTTATTATTTAGATAATGATCTGATAGAAGCAACATTAAGAAAAGCCGAAGAGGTTTAGGTATCTGCTATTGCATGGTGTCATGTCTTAGGGTAAGGTAATTAAAGTTTCTTTTCATTGAGGGACGTTTGGTCAAAGAAAATCTTTCAGTCACTTTCATTTTCCTTTTATCCCCTTTGCTAAGTTAGCGAGCAGGAGATATATAACGTTTTCGATTTGTAATTTCTTTCTTAGCACTGGTTCTTTCAAGCCTTTTCTTTTCTGCGAAGCTTTTTGGGTCAAATTCTTCTTAAAAGTTTAAAACAATGTAGATATAGAATCGCCTACTTGATTATTAAAATTACAACCGCTATTCTAACTTAATGTATTAAACTCAGATAACTTTGGTAGACGTATGATGCCTCTAACTCGGACACTATCCCTCGACCTGCACGTGCATACGAATTACTCGCATGATGGACGTACTTCAATTGAGGAGATGATAGAAAGAGCAATAGCGGAAAAGCTTGATGGTATCGCAATATGCGACCACAACACAATGGACGGTTCTTCTGCGGCGCGAAAATACGTAGCCGATAACGAGTTGGATTTGATAGTTATCCCTGGTATAGAAGTATCAACATCTGAAGGTCATTTGATTGTGCTTGGAGTCGAAGAAGGGATAGAGAAAGGGTTATCGCCAGAGGAAACGATAAGAATAGCAAAGCAAAGAGAGAAAGTGAAGGAGAAGAATGGCACCGTTGTAATTATTGCGCCGCACCCTTTCCACCCTTTCCGCCATAGTATTGGTAACTTCTGCACACACCCAGGCATAGATGCAATAGAAATTTACAATTCCAGATATTTTACTGGCGTTGCGAATGCACTTGCGAGGAGAACGGCAGCCACCAACAACATTATAGCCGTTGCAGGAAGCGATGCGCATTCCGCCAACTGCGTTGGCCTTGCGACTGTAGAGGTTGAAGTGGAGGTTGACGTAGCGCAAAAGCCAGAACACGAAGCGATCTTGAAGAAGATAAAGAAGGGAAAGGTAAGGATAAAGAGTTGTAAAAGGACGCCTTTTTGGATTTATCTCTCTCAATTGTGCAATAAGAAACATTAAAAAGACGGGTTTATTTACGCATCTCGTCTTGTGGCATTTCCGTCTCAGCCAGTGATGCGCAATTTTTCTAACTCCTCAGGCGTATTTATGTTTCGAAAGGTTATCAACTCCGTGTCAATGCCTCTTATTGTATTCATGGGAATGTAATTGACATTTTTGAGCCGCGATAAAACATTAAATATCTTCGCATCACCTTTTTTTATCGAATCCCTTATCGCTGCAAGCATCGGCTCTCTTTTATAAACCGCATGCAACTGCTCTACCATTCCGCTTTCCCATCGCGGCACGACTGCATCGTAGTTACCACGCTCAGCCACCTCAAACAGGAATTCTACCACGTATCTGTTCACAAACGGCATGTCGCAGCCGATGACGAGGGAATACGAAGAGGAAGCCCTTTCTAAACCTGATAGGACGCCTGCAAGCGGACCAAAATCCTTCAACGTGTCAAAAACTAAAACGGTATTATTTGGTATGGCATCTCTGATTTGTTCCCCCTGCTGCTCGTCTCGTGCGGCCACTATTATTTCGTCTGCCACGCTCGATAGGCTATCAATAGCATGCTGTATGAGCGGTTTGTTGTTTAACGTGATGAAGCATTTATCTGAAGCTTGGAATCTTTGACCTTTTCCACCTGCTAAGATGATCACTGTTTTTTGCATCTCCGTCAGTTCAGAAACTAAAAGGTTTTATATTTAAATAGGAAAGGAAAGTTAGATAATTATGGTTATGAATTTCCAGCGAAAGTAAAAATAAAAGGGGGAAAAAAGGGGTGAGAGTATGGAAACAAGAAATATAATATTTTCGGTGGTGATGGTCTTCTCTGCCTTCGTGCTGGTGTATAAGGTAGTATATGAGTATGGTAGTGCTAAGGAGGACCCGGTGATCGTAATGTCTGCAGTGATACTGATAGGAATGATGGCTATTCTGTTTTTAAGTATAGATGAGCGATTACGGAAAATAGAGCGGGATATAAGTGAGAAGGAGCGGTCTTTACGAGTGAGTATGCAATCAGTGGAGGAAGAAGTGAGAGACAAAGTGGATACTACAACGAGGAAATTAGAGGAAATACGAGAGGATATAATGAAGAGGGGATATCGGTAAGAAGAACCCTTCTGTCAAATACCACTCACTACCACGTAAATCCAGATTAACGCCTTTTCTTAATATTAGAGAAAAGCGGTTACGGAAGAGAAGAAAGCGATGTGGAAAGAAGTAATGGAGAAGTTTGAAGGTTCTCCATCGCAAAAGAAGGTTATAGAACTCCTACTGGAACGAGGGTTTCAAGTGACTCCTGAAGGTAAAGTAGCTTCAGGTAGGATTGAGATAGCTCATACGCAGATAGCAAACGAGATAGGTGTAGATCGGCGGGTAGTTGATATGACCGTGAAAAGAATCTTAGCGGAGCCTGAGTTGAAAAAGATATTTGAAAACATTCGGTCTATTGCGTTTCTTGCTGAGGTAGCTCCTTTATTGGGGCTCAGTGTGGTTATAATCCATCCTAAGGATGCGAAAGCAAAAGGGATACTTGGAGAGGTTGCTACGGTTATGGCGAGGCGCGGATTGAGCATAAGACAAGCGGTTAGTGATGACCCCTATTTGGTGGACGCTCCTAAACTCACGATTATCACTGATAAAAACATACCGGGAGAGTTAATAGAAGAAATAGGCAAGCTAAAGAGTGTAAAAGGCGTGCAGATTCAACCACCGACATGAAGATATGAAAGGCGTTTGAAGACGTTATTGCGAAAGATGTGCCTCGGATATGCTTGTGTGACACGTATTATGACGAGAAGAAGGGTGTTGGAGCAGTTGGAGGTCGTTGAGCTATGCTTTATCCGAAACCCCAGCCTCTTCAAAAGTCGCCATCTCGTTCAGTATTTTGCACGCCGCTTCTACAATGCTTATTCCTAACGCCGCACCAGTTCCTTCGCCAAGCCGCATATCCAGGTCAAGCAACGGCTTTAAACCGATGTAATCGAAAACCACTGAATGTCCTCTTTCTACCGACCGATGCGCGGCAATCATGTAATCTTTCACCGCGGGTGCTATCTCATAAGCAATTAACGCTGCGGCACCGGATACGAAACCGTCAATAACAACCGGAATTCTACGCGATGCCGCTGCCAACATAACTCCAGCCATACCTCCGATCTCAAAACCACCTACTTTAGCGAGAACATCTATCGGGTCTTTTTTGTTTGGGATATTAACTCTTATTGCTCCCTCTATCACCTTTATTTTTCCTTCAAGCGTCTCATCGTCAATGCCTGTTCCTCTACCTGTTACTTCTTTCACAGCTGCTCCTGTTATTACCGCTGCAATAGCACTGCTTGGCGTTGTATTTCCAATGCCCATATCTCCAACGCCAACAATATCCATGCCCTTTTCCGCTTCGAGCTCAAGGACTTCTATGCCCGCTTCGATAGATCGCACCGCATCCTCATAAGTCATTGCAGGTCCGTTTATCATATTCGCGGTACCATAACCGATTTTCTTATCAACCAGCGTTTCGCTTTCTATATCCACAGCAACGCCCATATCAACGACAACAACCCGTGCACCCACGTGTCTTGCCAATACATTTATTGCGGCACCACCGCTGAGGAAATTATAAATCATCTGACCAGTAATTTCCTTGGGATACGCACTCACTCCTGCATCCGTAACGCCGTGGTCCCCGGCCATCGTGATAATCACTTTGTCCTCTATCTTCGGCGTGGGATTGCCCCTCATTCCTGCAATTTGTACGGATATGTCTTCTAAGGTTCCCAAGCTGCTTGTGGGTTTTGTGAGTTTATCTTGCCTCTCTTTAGCGATTCTCATCGCTGTTTCATCCAGTGCTGCGATTTTTTCTATGGTTTTTTTCATTTCCATGATTGTCATCACCCTGTTTGCAGTGTATTTGGTATTCACCGTCTTAAATAAACCCTTTCTTTTTTAAAAAACGCTTACGGAAAGGAATATTTTTATTTTTTAAAAGAAGCGTTTACAAAATACTTTTTAGGAATTTTCCTTTTGGTTATCGGCGTCTCGTAATTGATTATCTAAGCTTTGTTGGCTGCCCATTCCGTTCAAAAACGATCTCAATAGGTGTGGTTAAGAGTACACCTCTTTTAAGAAGGAGCACTGAGAGGGGTTATTGTTAAAAATTACACAGCCGATATCAGTCAACTTTTTATCTACTGCTAGCTCCGTTTGTATATATACTTGTGTTTCATCAATCTTGCTTTAATTGAGACATATTTTATTCCGTTCACTATATAACGCACCCTTTACGCTTATAGACAAGTAAACGTTTGGATATATTCTCATATATAAGTATAGAGCACCATTGAAAGGGTATAAGGCTTATGACACATGAAAACGGCAAGCATATTTTCATAGTGCTTAGCATTATTTTTCTCTTCTTTTTAGCTATTACAGCGGTTGCAAGTGCCACGACAGTAGAAGATGCAAAATTAGTGGTAATACAAAATGCAATAAAAGAAAAAGGCGCTCATTGGACTGCAGGCAAAACATCTGTTTCTGAACTTTCAATAGAGGAAAAAGAGATGCTTTGTGGTTTAGATATTGGTCCAATATCCGCGGATGTTCCAGTAATAAGCCCTCCCGTAAGAATGAGAGCCATCCCATACGGAACCTTTGACTGGCGGAATAAAGACGGACAGAACTGGATGACCTCTGTTAAAAATCAAGGTTATTGTGGAAGTTGTTGGGCATTTGCCGATTTGGGAGTTATAGAAGCGGTAATCAACATCGAACGATATAATCCAGATATAGACCTGGACCTATCCGAGCAGCATCTTGTCTCTGATTGTTGTCCTTATTGTGGAAATTGTGGTGGTGGATATCTTGATTCCGCTCTGAGTTATATCATGAATAACGGCGTGCCAGATGAAGCGTGCTTCCCTTATCAAGCATCAAATAGTTCATGTACGCCATGTACAGATTGGCAGGATAGAGCATGGACAATTGGAACTGCCTATTGGATTGTGCCCAACACGAAGGAGGCGTATAAATGGGGGCTTGAAACTTTTGGTCCGATGATCGTGGTATTGCACGCAACTGACGACTTTTTCTATTATACCGGTGGGATCTACGAACCTGTATTGTCTGAAGGCTGGGGGGCAGTACCAAACCATGCTGTTGTGCTGGTTGGGTATAACGATACCGGGGAGTATTGGATAATCAAGAACAGCTGGGGTGAGGATTCAGGTTGGGGAGAGGAAGGTTATGTTAAAGTTAGGTACGGCGTCTTAGAACAATATGATTATGCACTCGTGGTGGATAATACATCTGGTCCGTCACCATCAGCACCTAATATTTCTTCTTCCACACATCCCGATGAGGACACCTGGTATTGCAACAGAAGCCCAGCATTTACATGGACAACTCCTCCAGACGCATCTGGAATCGACTGTTATAGTTATACATTAGACCATTCGTCTACGACAACTCCTGATGAAACTTGCGATACCACTGGAAACTCCAAATCCTATACAAATTTGGCGTATGACCTCTGGTACTTCCATGTTAGAGCAAAGAATAATGATAATAATTGGGGTCCGGCAGGTCATTACAAGGTGATGATAGAGACTTGTGATGACAATGATGGATGGTACTGCAATGATGACATAAAGGAATACAGAGATTATTATTGCTCGGGAGACAGTTGCTCATATATCGTTACAACCTCTGAGAACTGCTCCGCCAACGACGGCTGGGTCGAAACTGGTAATATTAGCTGGGTTGAAGACTCTGAGAATCCCTGCGGTGTAAAAGAGCAGAAGGAGCAGGAATATCATGATTACGCCTGTTCTGACGGTTTCTGCACGTATAGCATAACCGATACACGATGGATCGACACAGGGAATGTGAGTAACAAGCCTGACGGCACTATCTGCAACTATACCCTCTGGGAAGATGATCCCGAAAACCCCTGCAGACTACAACACGAAATTTTGCGCTGCTTCAACGGCTCCTGCACCTCCACCGGCGAGTTCGAGTACCAGAACAAGCCAGAGGGCACCATCTGTGGTTACGGCGAATGGGAAGACGATCCTGCGAATCCGTGTCAGGAGCGTAGAGAGATACACAAATGCATAGCTGGAACATGCACACCAAGCGGCGAATTCGAGTATCGACCTGCAAATGAAAGTGCGATCTGCGGTTACGGTAACTGGGAAGACGATCCTGCGAATCCGTGTCAGGAGCGTAGGGAGATTCATAAGTGTTCTGGCGGCTCATGCACACCAAGCGGCGAATACGAGTATCGACCTGCCAATGAAAGTATGATCTGCGGATGCACAGTGAACAATACCTTGAAGAGATGTTATGGTGGCACTTGTTCTGACACCAGAATTTGTAACTCTTCTATTTGTAAAGCTGATGTTTATTGTGACGGTAAACAGCAGGGAGAAGAGAGTGGCACTGATTCAAACTGTGATTATACTTGTAAATGTCAAGGTCCTGAAGCGATCTTCGATACTGGAAAACCGCTTAATCCATACCCAAGCATCTCCGGAACACACAATGGAACAATAAAGCTAAATGAATCTGTTAGTGTGTCTAAACTTTACACTCTCCCCTGCTCTGGAACTGGTGGGCATACTGAATACGCAAGGATATGGAACTTGACCTTGAACGCGACTGCAACCTGGAACGGCTACGACGGTGATTGGCACAACATCTCTTTTAACAAAACGTTCACTCTTTTTGAAGGCGAAACATACAACTACACCATTCGCACTGGCTCTTATCCGCAGATTCACCACACACCCGCACTGTTAACATCAAACGGCTGGATAAACTGCACTGAGTTCAGAGATGCAAATGGGAGGGTTTATTATGACTGGATACCGACATTTAGACTGTTTCTTTAGCAAAGGTTTCTTTTTAAAACCATAACTCTTCCGATTTTAGGGAATAACTACACGAAACGCGATATTCTCCATGCGATATTTACCAATTGCGCGCTTATACGATAGCATAGTA
>Ga0307377_10000860_pt1 | contig 40370 bp, 46 predicted proteins | sample TR3MG_FD_202535 | JGI IMG/M metagenome (GOLD analysis project Ga0307377, IMG submission 202535) | Soil microbial communities from Risofladan, Vaasa, Finland - TR-3 | ecosystem: Environmental > Terrestrial > Soil > Coastal area > Acid sulfate soil | place: Finland: Risofladan, Vaasa | collected...
TCTGCATGGATCTCCTGTTTCACTTGATGGATGATGATGATTACCGGGAGACTTTGAAGAATCTCTGTGTCTACAGCGAGGACCTCATCTTCATCTACACTTGGAAATACAATCCGCTCGGCCCCAGAGGCACGGATGACATCTACCAAAAGTATCGGTTGCTCGACAATGATCTCAACGTTTTCACGGAGATGGGCTTCAAACTCATTGAGGAGAACTCGAGCCCGGATCGGATAGGCTGCCTGTATGTTTTTAAGCTTGATGCACACCACTTTCTATACGGTTTGAAATGTCCGATAACAAACCTAAAGAGCCATTGACTCTGGAAGGCATTTATGAACGCATCCTCAAGGCCCTGAATAAGACCGATGCAATCGGGACAGTTATCGCGGATCTTTTATCTATATACCCCGTTTCGATTAGCGAAAAGGAATTCACCGAGCCAAAACCAGACGTGGAGAAACAACAACGTTTTCTTCAGGAAATCTCCGATACTGTCGACGCGCTTAATCTCGAATTGACTAAACATGGCGAGAAGCTGAATAAAATCAGATCCTGGCTGGTGCCCACCCATGAAGAACGGGAAAGCCGTGCTGGGTCTTAATCCCAATTTTTTCTGATTTTTTGAATATCAAAGGTCTTAAAACAGTGTAGACTACTTTCTATACCGATGCCAGATCATAGTGAGCATTGTAAACGCACTAGAGAACTCTACGGCGTCGACGGCGCCGAGATCCACAGATGGATGGATGAACCCAGCCAGCTCTACGGATCCAGCCATCGATGGACTCGGCATGATCTATCCCTGATACCCAAGAAATTCATCGACAAGTATGGGGAGGAACTCGCCAAACAGATCATGCTCGATCACATTCTACTGGACAGGAAGGGTGAATCCGAGATCAAACTGTCTGTCACCGGAGCCACAGTGACGGCCACCCTGGAATCTCAGCCCCGGGGGATGAACCTGGCTCTCGCATCATTTGCCATCTGGCTCTTGAGCCTGTGTGCAATTTTCAGACTTCAACTCGACCTGGTGCCTGCGTGGGTAATCTGCTCTCTGGTCTGGTGGCCTGTGGGATTACCGCTGATCTGCAAGATAGATGAGGAAAACCATATCCGTAAAGCGGAAGAGAAGATTCTGGAGGATCATAAATGAAAATCGCCTTCTTCACGAGAAATGCAAACTTCGCCGGTGAGCTACTCGAGGAGCTCAGGGCACATCACACCGTCCGTCAGTGGCGGCATGTGAATGATGCCGAGTCCCTGAACTGGGTCAACATCATGGGGTATCTTGACTGGTGTGACCTCGCCTTCTTTGAATTTGTTCAGAGGCCTCTTCCCGCGGTGACCCGTCTTCAGTTGAAACCTGCCTGCCCCATAGTTGCCCGGGGGCATTCCCTCGATATAATTGGGAACCATGATCAGATTGATTGGAGGCGGGTTTCGGGCCTCATCATTCCTCCGACTCAGATGAAGCGAATTAGTTTGATGAGGAAGACTTGGGCGGCGGCTCATCCGGGGCAATATCAGCCTCCGCTGCCGGAGAAAATCCTTCAACGGTATGTGGGCGTAAACTTGGAGAAGGTGCCTCCCGAGGTCGACCGCGTTCCCGGGTATAATATCATCCTCCATGCCACGGTGATTTACGATGTGAAGAGGGTTTATCTGGCTCTGCAATGTTTCTACGATCTGCTGCAGCGGAATCCTATGAAGCCATGGCATTTAACTATCATCGGGCAGTGGAGGGGTGGATATCAGTGGCCTTCCCGGTCCACCTATGTTCTATGCGTGGATGAGCTCATCGACGACCTCGGAATCCCGTCGGATAGGTTGACAATTATCAAGGATAACCTGCCATGGTCGGACTGGATAGATCTGCTTCATCAGCAGGATATCTATTGGTGTATGAGTTATCGTGAGAGCTTCGGCGTCAGCATCGCCGAGGCCGCTGCATCCGGGGTTTATCCCCTCGTCAATCATTACTACGGCGCCGAACTGGTTTGGCCTGAGAGGAATCTTTGCCGGTCACCTTCCGAACTTGTTCGCAAGACCATTCAATGGGGGCAACGTTCCTCCTTTCCCCTGCCAGGACGAAAGATCCAGCTTCGTGAGGGCATCCGGAAGCACGTCGAGAAATACGATTCACGCATAATTAACAGGGAGATCCGGGAGTTCTGTGAGAAGATTCTGGAGGAGCGATAATGGTGGTACAGGTAGAACCGGCAATCCGTGAATTGGAGGGACTTATCTATATCTGCCGAGATAACATAGAAACAGGAGGATTTCTGAATCCCCGCGAAATTGAGAAGAGGTTGTCTAAATGCCTAGCCCTCCTAAGAGAATAACCGATATCGAATTCTTGGGGTGGCAGTTCTACAATACCACCGACTCCGGATACTGGATCTACCAGGCACCGGACTCCCTCGAGGCGGCCATGGTCGACCCGACGACGAGGGAGATCCTGTTCCTGATGGATCGGAATACCGGGGAGAAGCTCTACCAGCATCCCGACGTGAAGAAGTTTGCCAAGATGGCGAGTGCCTTACGTTTGGTCAAGCTCCAGCAGCAGTTTCAGGAACTCCTCAAGATGCGGAGGCTTTGATTGAGCGAGGTGTGGCTTCAACGCCTCGGATGGAAAGTGGCGGAGAAGTGGGCGGCTCATCAGATGGTCTGGCTCGAGCCCGTTTTCATCCACGACTTTGGTGATCGTTATCATCACATGAGTTTAATGTGGTCCGTTGAAAGAGATGAGGAGGGCGAGTATATTCTGGGACCGGGGCTTCCATCCAATGCCCGTTTCGTCATCCACGAACTGCTCGATGATTACGTCTTTTATCCGATCAGGGACTGGTTATCTAATTGGGTTGGGGATAATGAAGTCTACAGTTTCATCAGGTCGGTGCTGGGATTTTTCTGGGGGTTCAACTGTGGCTTTCCCTCCAGGGATGTGGCCCTCTACTTGGCCTGGGATCTCCGGGGCTGCAGGCGGCCTTGTTTAACGATGGAGAGATTTAGGTTATTGGAGAAAAAATTTGGATGATAGACATCTCCTTAATGATTCAGCATAGCAATGGCCGTCAAGGTGGCACCAAGAGCATTGAGTTTCCGGATTCATGCCCGAATTGTGGAAGCGCTCATTTTAAGATGCATGGCGCTCGAAGCCCCGAATCATTTTTACTTGAAATTCGCTGTGTAAGATGCGGGGGGATCGTTGAGAAGATCCGGGGTTCCGAAGAAGGTTTTAGTTCCGTATAGAAGTGTGGTGCCATGGACGGTTTGAGACTACTTGAAAAGACCGCGGTGCCCAGGATCCTCGTTCTCTTGTTGAATGGCAAACTCTCCCGCAGAGATTTCAAGATTAACATGCAAGGCGGATACAAAACGACAAGGAAGGCACTGTCAGCTCTCCTCGAGGCGGGCCTGATTTCTGAGATGCAGGAGTCTAGGCATCCTTATAGACTTTGGACTGAATTGACTCCAAAGGGGTATTCGGTAGCCAGATTGCTGGATACCCTTGATGTGGAAATCCGAAGAGTAATCGTCGAGTGATCAAATTTGACTGTTGAAGTTTATGAGATGACGAAGGCTATCCGCGAAGCAGCTAGAGCCGTCGCTCTTGAGCGTGTGAAACTATGCGAGACCTGGGATCGAAAAAATTACTTTGACACCTATTCGGATCTCGAGAGGAACTGGCAGGGCTGCATAGCCGAAGTATATCTGAGGCAAATCTATCCGATGTTTGATCTGGGCCAGCCCCTCGTCGTTGAAGGCGGGCAGGTCGATGAATGCGATTATATTTACAAGGACAAGAGGGTTGAACTGAAATGCAACCGATTTGAGAAGATGTGGAACTACTTCCTCAAAAATGTTGGAGAGCATAGTTTCAAGGGATACACAGCCGAGGTCCTCATCTGCACCGGCATCAATGGCCCTCCTGCAACTGCGCGCACATTCTGGATTTTCGGCTGGATCTCCATGGAGGATATCGAAAAATGCGATATATGGAAGCCGGGTCCCAATACGAATATGAGGAGTCCCGCCTACGCGATCCCCCGGGATCAGTTGAAACCCCTGACCGAGTTCTTCCATGGCGGGGATTTCACTCTCTCCCAATTCTTGAAATAATAATAAATTCTATTTCTAATAAAATCTATTTCTAATAAATTCTATCACTTAGTAAATGATAAATTCTGTATTAAACTAAATTATGCTACATGTATCGAAATGACATTGTGCGAATAGGTCGAAAGCCCGTGATGGTTTATGTAACAGCTGTTTTGACCTGCGTAGCTGGATATCATAAGGTAATCATTCAGGCACGCGGGCAATCAATCAGCAAGGCCGTGGATGTAGCAGAGATCACGAGGAAGAAGTTCCTGAAGGATCTCCGGGTGGACGGTATAACTATCGACACGGAGACTATGAAAGGTGATGACGGGAGGCCGGTAGGAGTCAGCACTATAGAGATCGAACTCAGCAAACCTTAAACAAAGATCCACTCAGTATATTCCAGCTCAGGGGTAACTTCGGCTATACGCACCGCGAGATATACCCATTGAGCGGGGGGATGAGGGCATTCGTTCTTCATCCCCCTCTGCGCGATAGTCTTTGAAGTCGACTACGCTGTAGAGGTGTTTATTGACCCATCGCGCGAGTCTCAGTAGCTCGGGGTCATCCATCCGATGATTGTAGACCATGATAAAGGGATCTAGGCCATGTTTGAGGATCTTGTCGACTCTATATAGATCCTGTTCGAATGTCGTGTTGAAGCCGACGAGCATATAGATCTGCACTTTCCACATGCGGAAGCCGGAGTCTTCAAGGATTTTTATCCCTCGTTCTACGTAGGGTTCCTCCTCCATGAGATCCCACGCGAAGCTGACGCCCGGTTTCTTGAACGAGGAGGGGAATAGCCGGGTTCGCTTGAGGACGAGGGCCTTCTCATGGGTGAGGTATTGAAGGTCGAGGCCCTGATTGAAATTTACTTTCATCTTCCTTTGATTTATCCAGTCAAGGGTTTCTTCCCAGCGGCTCGAGTAAAGATAGTTGTTGTCCATGAGGACCACGTTCTTGTGTCCGGGCCAATGAAATTCCTCTATGTCTGCATGCTCCTGAAAGTCTCCTTCCAGAATCGGTACAACACAGAATGGGCACTTCTTCGGGCATCCCCATGTGGTCTTCCCCATATCGTAATCTACTCCGTAGAGAGGATACCATGGACGGGTGTGTTCAATCTCTTCAGGAAGGTGGGAGGGTTTCTCGAAGCCAGGACCCCCATACTCAACAGGGATTCCCTTGAACCAGGAGAGCATGCTGGCGATTGCTGGGACATTCTGGGGAAAGATGCAGCTCACGTAAATCTTATCGATATCCTGAAGATTAGCGTGATATCCCTCTCTCAGCAACTCCACCTCATCACCTTGATTGATGTGCCATCCGGCCAGCTTCATGAGGGCGAGGTTGGGCATCTTTCCGTCGACGTGTACGAGAAGGACTTTAACTGGGCAGTCCTCCCAGGTCCATTATATCTTTGACGCTTGGGTCCTCGGTTGTGATGCATTTTAGCATCTCTTCGACAGAACAGACGCGGTCGAGGCCGTAGCACAGGATTTGGTTTGGATCGTCGCCATCCTCGATGAGTTTGAGTCCGCTCCTGACACACTCCAGAAATCTCTTCGCCTTACCTGCTTCTGATGCCGTGAGTGCTTCGAGTATCCCGTTAAAGTCTGGCCTCGGTCCCAGATCGACTTCAACGTCTTCACGAATGCCCGGAACCGGATAGCTGAGATCGGTGCGTCCTCTTCCTCTCGCGGGGCTCTCCTCGCCCGATTTCATTTCTTCCGGCGGATGTTCTCTTTGTGGTCTTTTCACCTCCCGTTTTTTAGGTTCGGGCGCCGGCCCTGCTTCATAGCTCCTCTCGCCTTGATCGAAGGCATTGACCATCTCCCTCGAATATCGATAGGCATCATCCCGGTTCTCTTTAAGCGCCTTTTCCAACCCCTCATCTAAGAGGATGTGAAGCTGCTTGAAGACCGCTGTCAACTGCTCCTTTTCAGGATCGCTGAGTTTGACAGGTTCATTAAGTGCGTCTTTTAACTTTCCCCATTTATCACTCATCTTTCTTCCTCCATCTTTCTAATCCCTTTATCAGGATCTCGTCACCGTTGGGAAGCCATTCAAGGATCTCCTCTATGATGCAGAATGTCAATTCGGGATGTTCGAGAACCAGTTTTTTGATTGCGGCCCTCTCTTCCGGAGTGAGGTTTTGGATCGCTGCCCTCTCCTGCATGGTGGGGATTGCTTTGTCTCCTTCCTCTGTTAATTCCTTCACAGGAATGCCTCCAGTTTAGGCTGAGGGACTCTGAATGCCATGCACCAGTTGAGCATCATCATATGTTTGGTGCTGATGAAGGGTGTGCCCGTGGCGGAGAGTTCCCAGAGATCATAATTCTCCAGTTCTAATCCGATGTCACCTATCACAGGATTGTGAATGTGAACTTGGGTTGCATACATGTAGATCTCCGCATGGATCATTCGCATCCTGTGACTTTTTCTGTAATCTCCTATTATCATGATTATGCAGCCTCCGGGGAGGGTCACTCTTTTTGCCTCCTTCATCATCCTGGTAAGTGTAATGACATATTCTTCGATACTTTCTATGTTTCCGAGATCCCGTTCATTCTCGCTGTATTTCTTTGCTTTATAATATGGAGGATGCATGATCACCCCGTTTACCTCATTGTCTTCCAATGGCCAGCGATTTCGCACATCCCACCCCTTCGGATTTGGCGTCCCATCTTCGTTAAGAAGATCATTGCTCATGCAGTATATGCCTATCTTTTCCGCTTCCTTTTCCACGGTTTTGCTTCCGGCCATGGGGTCCAGAATACGATGCCCGGGCTTGAAGTATTTATCGAGCAAGTGAACCGCCACGAGTTTATCGAGGGCTCCCTTGTACCTTTTCGGCTGATATGGAACTCTTATGATGCTCATCGTGCACCCACCGCGCAGTTCTTCAGATGTGCAACCCATAGGGCGCAGTCGCCCTTCAGGCATTTGGAATTCTCCTTAATGTCCTCCATGCCGACCCCGTTGAATGCTATGATGTTCGCTGCCAGGATGATCGGGCAGATCTTTTCCTTTGCCTCGAGTTCGGCCTTTAACTTTTTCCTGTCACTCATTATCTATCACCTACGTCATGAACTGGTCCAGCACTCTTTGTTTTAGTTCTTCAGGTGCTTGTGTGTTCAATTCACTGATGTATCTCCTGCAGTGCCTCGTGAGGGTTTCAAGATTCGTGCTTCCACCTGAGGTTTTCGACGCGGTATCTATGATCTCCGACGGATAATATTTCGTCAGCTGCTCGAAGGCTCTTGTAGTGCTGCTTCTCCGATCCAGTTCCGGCACTTGGGGGGGAATCTCTAATGAGCTTTTTTTCTCCAGTTCGCCCCGGTTCCATTTGCGTGCGAGTTCCTTCGCCTCCTCCTCCGTGTATCCTCCCTGAGTGTGGAAGAGGAAGCCGGCGTATTCTTCATCATGCCGCGAATGATCGAGTTCCGCCAGCACCGCATCTCTTCGCGCCTCGGCGCGCCTCCGGATCTCCGTGGCTGAGGGGAGGGCTCCCGTTGCATTGCTTTCCTCAAGGATTGTGTTTCTCACCATTTCGGGGGCGCCCCTCAGGGCCCTCGCCTGGGCCTCCCCGGTTCCTGGGGGGAGCCTCTTGTCTTGGAATAGTTTTTCCTGTCTCGATATCCAGGACTGGCTTTTTCCTATCTGCCTTGAGACTTCGTGCTGGGTCCACCCAAATTTCATGCGCATCATCTGTATGAAATTTCCGAGGCTCTCCGGGCTGGGGGTGGCTCTGAGTAGGTTCACCCTCAACGCCAGAGGCCAAGCCTCCTTATCCGTCATCTCCCTGATGTCGCATGGAAGCGGGGTATCTCCCCAGCCGAGGATCCCGGTGGCCTCGTATCTTCGGTTTCCATCTATTATCTCGAAGATGCCCTCCGTCTCCGTGGTCCGGACTATGAGATCCTGTTCAACCCCGTTTGCTCTGATGCTGTTTATCAGTTCCTGAAAACTCTGCTCATCTTTGTCGAGTCGCATTGAAACGGAGAACGGTCTTAGTTTAGATCTGGGAACCGGACATTTAGTGATGAATTTCATTGAGGGCTTTCCTCCGTTTGAAGTAGGCGGATTCTCTCCCGGAGATCTTCATTCTCCTTCTCTGCGTTCTCCGCCCTCAGTCGGAACATCTCAGCCCGCTCATGGAGTGAACGAAATTGGTCGGGGAGTGAGAGTAACCAGGGCTTCCACTTTTGGGTATCCCCCTTGATAGCCTGTACCCTGTCAAATTCACGCGGAGTCACTTCGACGTGAATATGTCTTGGTTTGATTTTTGACATGACCAACAATCTTGTTGGTGTTTGTCTTTTATAAGATGTGCGGTATATACTTAAATAAGCACTGTGACTAGAGAAACTAGAGTTGGAGGCAGTTCTGGCTTGGCATTGTCCGATCCTGTCTCCAGCTCATCTTATTCTACAAAAAGACGGATAGCAACCTATTCAGGATGAAACTCTTATCGAGGTTGATGAGGGGTTGGTTCCCGGCATAGCAATCCGGGCACACTATGGTTCCATATCCGAAGCTCAGTAAATGAACGGCTCGCCCACATTTGGAGCAGACGAAGGCCCCGTTCAGCCATCGTCTCAGTCTCACAAACATTAACCCGGCCTACTTTCCGGGCGAAGTTTTTGGCGTAGCATTCTCCAGAACCACAGGAAATTCCAGCCCCCTAACTTTAAAAGTGCGGAGCTGAACGGGCACGAGGGCTCCGGAGGAGCCGGGCCTCCCTCATAATAGACGTGGAGGATGTTCATGTCCTGCACCATGGAGCCTGCGGCGAGGAGTTGACCTTTACTTGACAGGTCCGCGGCGATGTCGTAGCCATGCTGTCTCATGTTCTCGACGACATCCTTCAGGAATGATCCTGTTTTGATGGCTTCTACGAGACCCCAGCCGAAGACCTCACCGAATTCCTTGGCTGCGTCGGTGGTGAAGCTGACGACGTCGTTGTATCCTAGATACTCGAGTATCCCTTTTGCGATAGCATGGGCTCCCAGCCCCTTTCCGCTGGAGCAATTCATGCAGTAGACATGCATTCCAGCGAGTTTATCCAGATTATCGAGGTCGATGATGGGCTTTTCATCATCTCCCCACATCGCGTAGTCGCTGCCGTGATCATAATGGGTGAACCAACTTGGCTTGGGAGTTCCCTCGAGCGCCGCTTCGACGATCGCTTTCACAGCATCAGCGTCAAAGAGTTCGATGACGTCGACGTCATCCTTGATCTGTTCAACTGCCTCGTCGCACCAGACAATACTGTACTCGGTGACGGGATCGAATCTGGCGGCCGCTGCGACGAGAAGGTCTATTCCGTCTTCCCCCTGGTCAATTTATGGATGTTCAGGCTGAGCAGGATTTTTACCAAGTCCTTGCGGAGCTGCGCGTTTGTGGGCCACTTATCCAGAATGTCTTTTTTCGTCCAGTTTTTATTCCCCAGCCTGATGTACCAGATGCTTCCATCCGGGTTTGTTTCAGGCTGCTGCTTCACAACTTCGAGAACTTGACTCTCAAATTCAGACATATTACATGAAAAAAGTGTGTCATGGGTTATAACGTTTTAAGTAAATAATAGCATTTAGAGTAATGATGTTCGCGCTTACGCCTGAAATTGTCTGCCTAATTGGCTTTGTCCTTGGCCCCATCGGACGGACTCTCTACGACTATGGCTGGGCACTTATGGAAAACCCGGATATTCTCTTCGATAAACGATACTGGATCACGATGGTTGGAGCCATGGTGATTGCTCTTTTTGCAGGCTTGGTTGAAGCTCCCGTCTTTCTGCTTGCTCTTCCTCCTGAGATAGCCGGATGGGGTCGACCCCTGCTCTTCCTCTTTGGATTCGCTCAAGGTTTCATGATCTCGCATGTCCTTAACAGACCGTTGGACCACGCGAGGCACAGGGAGACTGCGAGAAAGACGCCAGGAGAATAAACAATGTCGACAACCCCAATCGACTTGGGGGCTGTAAGTTTCATCCTCTCCGTCCTTTCCATCCTATCCATTATTTATGGATTATTTCGTGATAGATCGCAAGATGTCCGTGTTCTCGAGAAGCGCCTAGTCACTCTTGAAGGGAACCAGTTTACTTCTGAAGATCGAGAGCGTCTGACTACTCTTGAAGGGAATCAATTCACTTCTGAAGATCGAAAGGGTTTGCGCGCACTAGAGGTTAAAGTAGGAGTATTCTGGAACATTATTGAGAAGGAGGCACCGAGGATATTGAAGCAGAATTTAACCCCGCTTCTTGATGCCCTCCTCACTAAGGCTGAGAACGGGATCGCTAAATTGCCCCGTGATGAATTACTGGAACTGAAACGTCTCCTCGACGAACGATATGCAGATATCACCAATGGAGGGGATGTGGAAGATCCCGGTAGAGCTCTTGTTCTTGCCTTGTACAGGGGAGTCATCGAAGTTGAAGCGGGATTGGAACCGACACCGATTCAGCTCAGAGAGATGATGGATCGCTGATTATCAGCAATCCGATTCGAGTCATTTCATCTTTCAGTTTAGAATTTACCCGAAAAATCAAAAAAGGAAGGTAAGTTTAATTGTATTGGGAGCACACACAATTTGCTATATCTGCTCATTCGTTCAATGTTTTTAATTATTGCCATCCTCTTTACCGCAAGGTCTTGGGGAAAAATTAAACACAAACTCTTTCTATGTCTCCTCTCTGAAAGCGTCTTTGCCTTCGCCACTCTCATAGCAACGTATCTTGGTCTAATCATGCCCTACAGCAATCCTTGGTTTTTCGGCGTCTTGATGTCCAGTTTTTTTCACATGTTTGGCATTTACTGTGCTTGGCGGGATATCGATCGCTTTGGGTAGTTTTTATATACACGTTTTTACATACTCTTTATCCAGCGGGGCTGGAATTTGGGCAGAATTAGAGAGGCTTGGCGGGATGATCGATCTTGGGGGACCTCGATTTCCCTCAGGTGCAGCTTCGGCTTTGAGATGGATGACCGCTGCAATGTGATATACTGCAAGTTCAGATGCGAGGCATCTAAGGAACCAAGTGGAGAAGTGGGGATCGGCAAACTTCTCTGCCCCCGGGAGATGGAATATGAGGGGAGGCAAACCAATGAAGCAGTTACTAGTGCGGGCTCAAGCCTGGTATCGCCCTAAGTGTACGTCTTGTGACAACCTTCATACGCTGAAGGGCTCCGCCTCTGGGGCGAAGGCCACCGTTGCCTGGTGCCCTCTTATAGAGGAAGAGAAGCCCTGTAATTATGAGGAAGAAAAATGAGTCACGAAACCCAGATGGCTGGCGTCTTTGAACAGCTCAGCAAGCAGAGTAGACACATCCGGGGTCTGGCCTTGGAGAGGATTAGTGAGCGCGCGCGGATAATGATCTTCACCGCTGGTGAAGAGGGCGTCGTCGATAAGGAAAAGCTGAAGAGAATCTCCAAGAAGGCGGATCAGATGCTGCTGGAGAATGCCGAATATAACGTCGTTGACTTCCGGTTGGACATCGATCAGCTGGTGGATGGGGTGGATAAATCCATTCTCCAGCGTTTATTGGATATGATCTAACCCCGGAATTGATGTGTCGGAACGCTAAATAACAAAAAACTGTGTCGATAGCCTAAACTCTTTTTTAATCTTTCATGGTAATCTTCTTTGATACAGTTTGGCAAGCCTCCTTGACTATGCTAAATCCCAGATGAATGAGGGTGTCTGGGAAAAGGCCCTCGATAATATCTTTACGTTCATTGAACATTACATTCCAAAACATCTTTTCAATTTAGAGTTGGCGGCCCCTCAGCAGAAGGCGCTCCTTCAGGGGGTTCAGGATGGTAAAAGATACTTCATTATATGTGCCCCTCGTAAGAGTGGGAAGACAATTCTTGTTGCGATCATCGCCTGCTGGCTTGTTTTGAGGAATCAGAAGTTCCGTTTCTTCATTGTCTCCGGTTCTCAGAATCAGGCGGAGTGGCTTTACAAGTATTGCTCCGAAATTCTTTGGCCGTCGGCGCCGGAGAGGCGGGAGTTCAGGGAGTTCTTCTCTCAATTCTTGAAGGGGGAGCCGAAGAAATCAGTGATCGATCTACTTGAAGGGGGCTGGATCCGATATTCGGCTGCGAGCAAGAAGCAGGTGAATGCCCCTACGGCTGATGGATTGGGGATGGATGAGTATGTGCTTATCCCCAAGGACATCGTCCAACAGGCATGGCCCATGGTGCGGGGGAGCAAGACCCCGATGCGCTTCCTCTTGAGCACGGCAACTCCTGGGCAGGAGAACACCGATTCTTTCCTGGACATCTTGGATGAAGCTGAGAGAATAGGGTTCGAGAAATTCGAATGGTCTGACACGGATTGCCCCTTCCTGCAGACGGAGAATGCCCTGCAGGATGCCCTGATCGCAGAGTCCTTCCTGACTGAGGATATGATCATTACCCAGTATAAGGGAGGCGTCCCAAGGCGGGCGGGGAAGGTTTTTCCAAGAACCCTTGTTCGAAGGATGTTTGTTAAACCGGACCCCGACAATCCCGGTTATCTGCTTGGCGGCATACCCTATGATCCGAAGAACCTGGTCTTTCAAGGAGAGTCGAAGGGGAGTTTCGACTGGGGCTTTGATCATGACACGGTTATGCTTGAAGGCTATCGGAACCTCGACCATAAGATCATCGTCATGAAAATGGTCTGTGGAAACGGGACGAGCGCAGAGGATTGGGGTGAACGGGCGCTGACTGATGCCGTCGATCATAACATCGAGGAATGGCTCTGCGACTCGGCGGGGGCCTTCCAGAACAGAGCTCTTCAGGACCGTGGCCTCAAGGTGACTCGAAGAGTTTTCGGTCATCTTTATAGGGGGAAGGAATGGATGATCGGGCTCACCTATGATTGGATGCAGAAGACCACCATCGTCGTTCCGGACACCCCAGAATTCCAGCCTCTGAAGAAGCAGTTAGAAGCCTATCGGAGAGGACAGGATGGGAAGCCGAAGAAGGGAAACGATGACAAGGTTGATTCCTTCCTTTGCCTCATCTCCGGATGGGATCCTCGGTTTTACAATGAGAGTGAGGGCTATAGACAGAACGTCCCCGCTCCTGAAGCGAGCAGGGATGTCGATGAAGGCTGGAAATCATTTTCGTCAGGGGATAAGCCCTGGATGCCCGATGAGTGGAGGGGAAGAGAAGAGGAGTTGACACGTCAACCATGGAAGAAATAAAGAATAATAGTTTGATCGAGAGGGGGCGACGGCGAATAGCGAGTGCCCTGCTTCCCAATGCATTATCGCGATTAGAGGAATTAGAGGCGCAGAATCAGGATCTTTCCATGAAATTGGGGCGGATGACCCGGCAGCGCAATCAACTCGCCAGCGATTCGGGTTTGATGAAGGGAACCCAATGGGCGAATCTGCTAACCGGAGATTATAATCCTGACGAGATCGGCCTGAACGAGTATTCTAAGATGATGAATTATGATTCTCAGGTCCGCGCCGGCTCCGATCTCATAGGGATGGGGGTCCTCATGAAGCCGTGGAGGATCCGGCATCCCGATGAGGAGGTGGTTGAGGTCCTCACCGCTTCGTTGCAGAAGATGAAGAAACCCAGCCTCCGATCATCTATGAAACAGATGCTCACGGCCATCTGTTATGGCTATTCCGTGACAGAGATCGTCTTTCAGGATTACAAGAGATACTGGGTTCCCCGTTTTCAGAATGGTTTGAAAACCTTCGATCCGAACTATCTCAAATTCTTCAGTGATGAATATGGGAATCTAAAGAAAATTGAGCAGCAGCTAAGTGGAAATCGCGTCGATCTTCCCCTGAATAGAACCTTAGTCTGGAGCCATGACACGAAGTTTGGGAACTGGTATGGCGAATCCATTCTGAGGGCGTGCTATAAGAACTGGTTCATCAAGGACGCAATGCTGAAATTTGCGAATATCGCCTATGAGAGATTCGGGGCTCCCATCATGCTCGGGTATGCCGCCAATCTAACTGATCAGAGCAGTGTTCAGGATGCTATATCACATCTCTATGCTTACAGTCAGGCCACCATTCTGCGGAAAGATAAGGATGACCCCACGGGCATCGACATTCTGGAATCCAAGAGGGCTGAGATGCCATTTGATCGCTACATCAATTATCAGGATAACATGATCCTGAGGAGGATGCTCATAGGGCAGAACCTCTTCGAGGGCGGTGGAGGGGTCTACGGAGCCAAGGTTCCCTTTGACATCATCCTGATGAGGTTTGAGGATTTCCGCCTTGAGTTGATAGAGCAGATGGATGAGCTCCTCCAGATCATTTCCTCGTACAACTGGGATCTTGAGGTGGACCCTCGCTTCGATTTCGCCCCTCTCACGACATCTGACATGGCCTCCCTGAGGGAGAGTATCTTCAATGCCTTGGATAGAGAGATCCTTACGGAGAAGGATAACGATTGGGTGAGACAGGAATTGGGCTTCCCACAGAGGCGAAAGGAAAAGCAGTTCGCCCGGGCTCTCGCCGGCCGGTATCTACAGGATCCCCACGCAGCCTGGCTGGCTTCTGGGAAACAGACAATCATCGTGAGTACGACGCCTTATACCAAATATGGTAAGGAGGAGGTCTACATTGTTGGTGACGGCGGCGTCTATGGGACGATGCTTCAGGGTGAAGCTCAGGGCCCCTTCTCCAAGACGATTCAGGAAAAGTACCTGGCACTTCACAGGATCTCAGCTGCTGAATGGGAGGAACGATGGGGTGATGCCAAGGAATTCTGGATTCAGAGGCCGACGGTATACAGGAAATTCGCCACACCTCTGAAATTTGAGGTCGACGCAAAAGCAGGAGATTACATCCGAAGAGTGATCCCAGAGGGAGTTTTCGCCGAGGAGGAGGATTCCTGATGCCCTTCGGGAAATACAAGGATCACGCGGATTGCGTCAAGAAGAATCCTCAGATGACCGATTCCGATGCCTTCTGCGCCTGGTTGAAGCGTAAGATAGAGGCTTCGGACCCTCTGGTTCTCTTCTACCTGGGCAACAATGACATGCTCAAAATCATCCATGCCGCCCCAGATCGACAGATGAACCTCCTCAGCAAGCAACATGCTCAGGAGGTGCTTGCCAAGCCCGGCGTCCTCAAGAAGGATCCTGATCCCGTGATCATCGATGACCACCGCTGGATACATATGTGGGCTAACGCAATAAGAGATAACAAAGACGTCTTCCTGACCAAGGCCCAGATGACGAGGCTACATGATCTCTATGTCACGGAGTTTATGCGCAGAAGCCTCAATCATCAGAGCCCGCTGAAATTTGGCGCTCTCGAATTGATGGGCGGTCAGCTCGCCGAGGTCCTCGCCGCTAGAGAGAGTTTCCTAGTTGATCCCGCCTTCATCAATTATGTTGGCAGCAGCGTCTCGGGCAAGGTGGATCCCCGAGATCTCGACGTGCTTTTCCGAACTGAGAAGCGGGGAGAATATGGTTCAGCTTATCTCGAGAGCTTGCCTGAGAACCTTAGACGGGGTCAAAGTCTCGTCTGGGAGCCTAAGGGTCCATCCGGTCCCTACATTAAAGGATATGAACTCTGGGCGATTCCAACAAAGGATCTGGCAATCGCGGAACCTGAATACACAATTCAACCCATGAGCCCCTTCCCGCCTCCTGAGCCGCAGCGGATGCTAAATCGGGGGAATCTGAACCAACTTCGGGACGGGGGATACTACGTGTTTTATGCCAATGGCATAAGACTGACGGTTCACAGGAAGCATAACGAAGTCATCGCCTACGACAAGGATCTCGAGGAATTTGAACTCCCCGATGAGATCTACACCGATTTCCTCTCCGTGGAGGATCCTCAGGTTTTCATTGTAGACGGCTTCCTTTCCAGCAAATCCACCTTCTTGATGATGGATATGCCATGGTGGCGAGACTCCGAGCACACGAGGCAGCCCGCTAAAATCCGCAAACACTTCCTGAAAAAACTCGCGGACAGCGACCACATCGGTCACCTGGAAGGAAATTACTTCGCATCCAAGGAGGATGCCATCAACTTCCTTCAAGAAGAAGCGGGACCATACCTTCTGGTTCCTGATGATTCAAAGTACCCGATTGATGGGAAGGCGGAATGGAGTCTCTTTGAAGCGGAGGGAATAGAACTGGCGGCAGAAGGCTCAGATGCCAAAATCAGAGAGTTGATGAACTCCGGTGAGTGGGAGGGCATGGGTGCCGACGCGAGATTCCGCTTGATGACCCGGCGGAAGGATATAGAGCCTCTGTATCCCTTCGCCCAGCTCAAGACCACAAAGAAGGGATACAGTGCGAAAGAGGTCTTCGGGTTGAAGTCGGTGAAAGACCTCGCTGAGGAACTCTTCGAGGTGCCCAATAAGCAGGCTACGGAGGTGAAGGTCGACGGTTTCCGGATTCAGGTTCACAAGGATGGGAAGCGGGTGCGTCTATTCACCGAGTCCGGACACGAAATCACAAAGCAGCTTCCCACAATCGTGAAGGATGTCCAAGGATTGCCCGCTAAATCCCTTGCTCTGGATGCGGAGGCCACCCCCTATGCCGAGGATCTCACCAATCTCGGGCGAGCTGGAGCAGCTCCCGCCTTCGCTCAGGGAGCTAGGGGGCCTGTCGACGACAGCCGGTGGGCGATCCATGTCTTCGATATACTGTACCTGGACGGGGAGTCCCTTCAGAATCTGCCCTATGAGGAGCGAAGGGAGAAGCTCAGAGGAATTGAACTCCCGACCCGGGATGTGCCGAAGAGTGCCGCCGATTTCAAACTTCATCTCTGGGAGAACAATGTGGAATGGGCGACATCGGCCAGCAGCATGATCAGCCTCGCCGAGAAGGTGACCGCAGTCTCCGGCAGTGAAGGCGCGATGTTCAAGCAAGCCGATTCCAAATACAGGATGTCTGGGGACACTCCCCTATGGTGTCTAACCGGCGGATCTAGGCTCTTTACGAAGAAGGGCCTCATCCCCGTTAAAGACATCAAAGTAGGAGACGAGATACTTACGGGAATCGGAACTTGGGGTATTGTGGAAGCCATCTCAACACGAATGGCTGTCAAAGGTGAAGATACCATTTATGACGCCATGACAAATTACGGTATCAAAGAGAGAATGACTGGCCTTCACAGAGTTAAAGTTTTGAGAGACAACCATCCAGAATGGGTTCCTCTCGAAGATGTGGCGATCGGAGAAGAACTGCTCTTTCCCCGACCCCAGATAGAGGAACTACTGCCTCCTGAAATCAATGATGAAAAACTATATCTTCGGACAATCGACAGCTACCAGAAGACCATTCCCCTCACAAAAGCCTTCTGGAGAGTTATCGGTTTCTGGGTTGGTGATGGCGGAGGTGCTAGCGATACTACTAAAGGCGAAATCCGTTTCGGCATTTCTAAGGATAAGGACTTCTCGCGATATGAAGATATCCTAGTTGTTCATCTCGGAATAAATGTTAATCATTATCTTGATGAAAAGAGAGGAATCCTCCATCACTATATCTATGATCGTCCCTTTGCGAAATGGCTTCATGATCACTTCCGCGGCAAATGGAATGAGAAAATTATCCCGATATGGATGATGCATCTTCCTCCGGATTGGTTTGACGGTTTCATGGAAGGTTACTTTGACGCAGATGGGACCAAAAATGAGATCTATCGAAAGAGGATTTCAACGAGTTCCAATCAACTCATCAATAATTTTTTACTCGTCTGCATGATGCGCGGGACACCCTATGCTTCTGAATACTGGAAGCCTAGAAGAGGCAAAGGAACCTTTAGATTCACGGAGATCAAGCGCCCCCTCAAAATGTGGGGAGAATATTATTGTTTCCCTTTGCTGAAAAAGGAGAGAGTCCGTCGAAGATATGATGATTGGCTCCTATATGATATACAGGTGTCCGAAGGGGAAAGCTTCACTGGCCCCTATCTGACCATGCATAACAGTAAGATGAAGGTCAGCTACGAAATTGACGCATTGGTAGTCGGGATGCAAAGAGATGGGGCCTCTTACAACTACATCGGCGCCATCGGGCCTGTTCAGGTGGAGGCAGATGCCACGGCCCCCATCGACTCGGCTAAAGGCGTAAAGTTCGTGAGGTGGAAGGGGAAGGTGTACTCCGTCCTCGGTAAGACCTTCAATACCGTTGAGAAGGCGGAGATAGGGAGCATCATCAGGGTCACGGTCAAAGATGCTCGGAAAATCGACGACCAAGTATATCACTGGTTCCACCCCAAGGTCCTCGAAGTGCGGGAGGACAAGACAAAGCCGGATCCCATTAACACGGCGCAGACCATCAATGAGACTGCATCGAAAAAGCAGAAACTCGCTTACCTGGTCTCCGGGCGTTTCGAGGATCAGAGCCCACTCGCCTGCTGTCTTTCGCCTTGGATAGCCATCGAAGGGGAGGCGGAGTGGACCTATCTATCTCATGATGATGCCGCATATGACACATTGAAGGGGATGGGTATAGAAGCTCTTGTGGGAACGAGAGCTGAGCGCGGTCTCCTCGAGGGATGGAGAGCGCATGGCCTAGAGTTCCAGTTGACGAAGGCTTCGACAATAGCCGATACTCGAGGTGTGAAACTTTACCAAGAGGCGGCATTGCAGGGCGATGTATCAATCGATGCCCTACGCCTCAAAGCCTTCTACGACTCTAACCGTTCGGCCCCAGAACTCCATATGCTCCTCTCATGTCGCTGTGCCACCGTTCGGCTGAGGGTGCCAAAGAAGCTGGCGGATGCTTACTTGACCTATCCCGACGAGAATGGGAAATGGAAATACGTCATCCAATTCCACGCTCGAGGGCTTTCGGTGCACGCCGACTTCAGGGCGCAGATTAACAAGAACACCCTGATCGGATGGACTTGGGATGTGGGGAAGAGTTTGCTGAAGCCGATGTTGATGCACATCAGCGATGCGACATTGGAGAAGATGGGTCTCAGCAGATCCCAGGTAAAGGAGATGGCGATGAAGGAGGTCTCCGAGAAGGTGAGGTCCTCCAAAGAGGGGCGTGCCCTGATGAAGGATCTCAGCACAAGGACGCAGAATCTCAGCCAGGAGCAACTCCGCACCCTCATGGATGAGCTCTGGGACGAGACTATGCAGCAGAATCTGGATGACCCCAATTCCAAGATGCTGACTCAGAGGAAGGCCGCGGAGCCTCTTGAATGGTTGACCTATGAAGGGGAGGTTCCCGCAGGAGCTGTCGGCGCCACCAAGGAACTGGAGGGGCAGTTCATCATCATGGATGAGGGCACCGTCGAGTTCGGGGCTCAGAAGAGTTACTTCCATGAATACTGGTTGAACGGGAAACGCATCAAGAACCGTCGGTTTATCGTCCGCCGGTTGGCGACGAGATCGGAGTGGAATGTGAAGGAGGCCTTCGCTTGGATGACCTTCTTTACGAAGGCTGATACGATGCCATACACAATCTCCACCCGGGCCGTGTCGCAGAAATGGATTTCTCCGAAGGGGATCTCAGCGATCCCGGGAAAAGTGAGAACCATGATCCCTTCCAATCTCCAGTACTGGAGGGCGAAGAACAACCGTGAAGTAAGGGATGAATTGGTTACGCAGATCAAGAAGGGGGACGTCACCCTCAAATTATCTGGCCTACGCTTTTCAGTGAAACGGGTTTGGCATAAAGGCCCTGAAGTTCGTCGGGGTCGACCCGTCGTGAGGTATTGGCTGCTTCTTCACAGCGGAGGTAAGGTGCTCGATGCCTGGGATTTCGGACAGGACGTCGACCCACTCGAATCTGTGGGGGCTACCGCCCGTAGGCGGGATGGGAGTGGATTCCAAGATCTTCTCAAGGAATCCGGCGAGATCCCGGCGACACATCCGGCGAGTTACACGAAGAGTCTCCCTAATCAATTCGATACAAGTGAAGAAGGATCCGCGACAATAGTCTCAGACACGGATGATCTACTCGAGTTGAAACTCAACGGCAGGCAGTTGACGGGGCGCCACGTCTTCGTCAGGCAGGATCCCGGCTCGGAAATGTGGACCTTCACCAAGGCTGAGCTGCCGGAGACCAAGAAAGCGTTGATGCTCTCCGGATTGACTGATGGCCGGGTTATGCATCTAAGTCCCCCGGACATGGAGACCAAAAAGGTAGGCAATCTTCTCTTCATCAGCGGACCGGCGATCAAGCCCGGGGAGGTCATCCCCATGGATGGCAAGCCCTCGTTTTTCACGAAGGAGGGTATCAGCAGGATGTGGCCCTCTATGCAGCGTCAGCCCATAGTAGTTCTCCATGGGGCGCTGAAGGGTGACGTCATCGGATTCGTCGATAAGATCCATTACGACGAGGCTACCGGCTGGGGTTGGCTTGACCGAGGAGTAATCTGGCATCCGCTGGGCATCCAGATGATTCTGGATGGGACTCTTCCCGCCTTCAGTATAGAAGTGCTCCCGGAATGCATCTGGGATCCTGAGCATCAACATGAGCATGTCATAGGCGGGCGCTGTGTTGGCCTCGCAGTGGTCACGGTCGGAGCCTGCAGGACCTGCACCATTCAGGATGCGTCGCCCGGGGGTCTCGCAGCTCTAGGTGAAGTCTACAAATTCGGGTTGAACGCGGAACGCTTCATCCATAGGGCGTACTGGAAACTTCAGAGCAGTACCCAGGAGGTCGCAGATTCCATGGGTGTGCCTCGAAGCACTCTCGAGAGCTGGATGAAAAAGACGGGTGTGCCCCGGCGCGATTATCTCGAAGCGCGCCGTCTTCGCGCCTTGAATGAAAATGAGGTCCTGAGACTTGGCGGTCGGGCCTCCATCACAGCCTTGGGGACGGGAGCATTCGCAGACACGGGGAACGACGGTTTGAGTAGGCGCAATTTCACCGCCACCCTCTTCAGCATTGGAGTCGATCATCTACTGATCAATGCTCCGAAAGGCATCAACGCCATGCTGGGAGTTGCCGAGGCGAAGCCGAAATATGTCCTGCTCGAGCATGTGGATGAACATGTCCTAGCCGGCCTTCATGAACTCAGGCCTTTCAAACCCAATGTCTTCGCCACTCGAGAGGCATGGACTTATCTGAAGACGCATTACCGCCGACTGAGCGGGGAGAAGGGGGCCTTTGAGGAGATCTATAATTTCCCGAGGTATGTGATCAAGGATCAGGCCTTCAGCCTCAGCGACAGCTTCATTGTTAAACCCGTCGAGGTCAAACCCGGTAAAGCCCTCGGGTTCAAGTTGATTCTCGGCGACCGAGTTGTATGGCACTGTAGCGACATCCTCAAGATGCCGGATAAGATGCTGTCTGATGTAGATATCTACATCGGAGACGGCACATCTCAGACGGGCCATGCCCGCCTCGAGGAACAGATCCAGTGGGCTCAAGACGCGGGGGTCAAGACGATCTACTTTACACAGATTGGGCGCATCGACTCTCACGATGAATTGAATGCATCTCTCCATAAGATTGCCCCGAATGCCCAAGCGCTCTATGACGGTGCCAAGATAAACATGGGTGGAGACAACCCAGGAGCCATTCATTCGAAGGCGACTGTTGAACGCCTGCTTAACGGGGATAAGGTTGCCCTTGTGAGGAAAAAACCTTATGAACACCTCGCGAAGACCACCATCCTCTTCGGAGATGAGGAGAGTGTCTATGGCCTCTACATCGAAGGCTATCCGGAGGGCCCCTACTCCGCCGCGAAAGTGAAAACTGAACTGCTCGAGGAGCATGGACTCGATGAAGCTGAATGGAAAAAAGAACTTGGTGATGCTGACACGGTTTGGGTGTATCACCCCCGCGTCCTCAAAGTCTTCCCCATTCCGAGAGGGTATGCCGCAAAGGATGTGGTAGGACCATATGGATACAACATCTCTCTGGATCCATAGGCGGCTGATCAAGGCCACCGCAGACCACGAAGCATCCGATCAGGTCGTCGATGACGCGATTCTCGAGGTGATGAATCATCTGAGAGGCGAACTGCTTGAGGTCGGTATAGACTCTAAGAAGTGGAAGAAGGTGCCAAAGATGATAGTGAGGGCCACCATCTACGGAACCATAGCCACTCTCTGGGCGTCACACCCAGAAATTTTCTCCTCGACCGGGATAATTCAGGAGCAATTCGCCATGGAGTACTGGGAGGAACGTTTCATCAATTCCCTGCAGCGATTCCTACAGACAAAACGCGTTGATATCATCAAAGTTGAACAACTCATATCCCGAATCCAGGTCCCTCTCACGAATTGAGAGCAACCTCCTATACCATATAACTACATTCGTATAGTTAATAACACCAAATGAGAGTAACATCCCCCAAACTGTGTACTCGAGTACGCAGAAGTTACTCTCATCATTTGAAAGGCACCTACATCGCCAGGCCAACCACTCTCTGGATCATCTGACTAAAGGTCTTGGACGCGCTAATCCCAAGCGCGCTTACCGTTACGGTGTAGGTGCCGCCAACAGCGTCGTCCGGGATCTCCCAGGGCGTCGCGAAGCTCCCATCAGCTGCCGTCACGACTTGGATAGGCGGGGAAACGGCGCCGAGGGGATCTTCAATCGCTACTGCCACCGTTTTATCGGGGATTCCAGCTGAAGTCTGATCACTCAGAACTCCCCCGATCTGAACGGTTTCAGTTCTATCGTAGCTGGCCTTGTCGGTGGTCACCGAAATACTAGGGATTATGACAATCTTCCAAATATAGATCCAGAGAATGACTATGGCAATGAGCAGAATTACCCATATTGGAATCATAGTCTAGTAAGGTTCGTCGTCTACATTGATTATTATATCGAAGCTAAAGGTGTCGACACCGATTATATCTGGATGCACCTGCAGGTGCATGTTCACGCGCTGGGCATATCCGGCTTTTAGGATCCTGCCGGATGGGTGATCCCAGCTGAATGTGAAGTATTGCTCAGCTCCAAGCGGACTCCACGAGGTTTCATCCCAGGCTGCGAAGAGGTAGACGCCGATGGGATTCGGATTCTTGACGTAAAGTGCTACATCCCCGGTCACCCCCGCCTTCAGGGTTCCCCAATCTATGTTTTCGACGGGCTGAAGCTGAGTGACATCCCAGTAAAACTGGAGGTCAAACGTTCCCAAGAGGACTAATCCACTTGAGGAAATTGGGATCGCGCGCGGTTCGTATTCAAAAGTGTTGTAATCCCAGAGTGCAATGCCGGCTCCGAATATGAGGGATATCCCGAAGATAAGCGAAATGAGATTCCATGTCCACTTTTCCATTCCAAATCGCATGTTTTTAGTTATTTGGATGAGGAGAAGGAAGCTGATGTAGCCGGTCAGGATCACAGCTAACGTGATGACGATGAATCTCATCAAGACTGGAGGGTATAATATCCGGAGCAAGGTGTTCTCCCACCTACTTATACTCCAATCTGATTAAATCATTGTCGCTTGTCCGCACCCCTGTCGGTATGTGTTATTAATGCCGTAACACTTTCCATGGTGGGAGAAACATCATTGTCCGCTAAAGGAAATGATAAGGCGAATGACGTAGTATTATTCGAAGAACTAGAATCAGGTACAGGAATACAGCCTACTAAAAAGGAACAGCTGCTGGCTCTTCTAAGTGAGAAGCTCACCCCTGAGGATCTCGGATCCGTCAGGGAACTTCTTGGCCTTCCAACGGAGCTCTCCAATGCGGAGCTCTTCGAGAAGATCAAGGCGGAGCTTTTCGAGAAGAAGCCCAAGGATGAAGAGGAGGACCCGGCCAAGAAGAATCAGGCACCCGACTACAAGGAGTTCGTGAAGAGCTGCATGGAGGAGGGTAAGGACCTGAAGACTTGTGCCGCGGAATACAAGGAGAAGCACGGAGACGCAACTGATGCCGAGATAGCCGACGTCGAGAAATTGGCGAAGGCTGAGGACTGGGGCAAGAAGAAGAAGGATGAGGAAGAGGACGAATACCCTCCGGCTGTCAAGAAAAAGCTGGAGGAGTTGGATGCCGAGATCAAATCCTTGAAGGAACTTCGGAGGACTGAGGGAATCGACTCCAAGGTTGACGCCATGGTGAGCGAGAACCACATGACCCCCGTCCAGGCCACAGGCATCAAGAAACTCATGCGTGGGCTTCCCGATGCAGACCAGAACGCGATCCTCGACGTATTCAGGACTCAGAAGATCTCTGCTCGTGAAGACATCGGTGGACAGGCACTTCCAGGCACTGAACCAATCACCGCTGAACGTAAAGCCAGGCTCATGCGGGAATCTGGACTTGACCGGCTGCTTGAGGAGAAGGGAGGAAGACTCCCCGGAGTTGAGTGACCATGCCCGTAATTTGTCAAGGAATTGAGATGTACAACATCCGCACCACCCTGAAAGCTGTAGCCGTAGAAGCCATCGTCATGGGCGAAAGCGTCTACATCCACACGGATGGTTTGGCATACGTCGTCGACGATGGGAAATCCGATGTCTGCCATGGCTGGGCTCTGAAAGATACTGCACTCGGCGAAATGGTGACGATCGTGACTCAGTGTCGGATGATAGTCGACACGACTCAGACCATCGGGGCTAGGCTCTACACTGGAGCCGTGTCCGGAGGGTCTCCGCCGTCGACGACTCTGTCCGCTACCGGGGTGGTCGTCGGCTACGCCGTCACCGCTACTCGGATCTACTGTAACGTGCCGACGCCGGCGGCAGATGGCTGAGGTGCTTGAGAATGGGATATTCTAAGTCTCAGGGCAGTCTCGTGGTGAACAAGCCAGCCGCAGGGCTGGCTGAATCTGAAGGCCTCTTCACATACGATGACGTCGACACCAGGATGCTCTACAAGGAGTTCCAGGAAGGTGTCCAGATCTACAATGAAGTCGAATGGGGTCTGATGGATCAGTTCATCAAGACGACTGTCAAGGAAAGCGTCCGCGTCTGGCAACGCAACATGGAGTTCGTTACGGCATCTGAAGGGTATATCGAGTCATGGCAGAAGACTAGGGCCATGGAGGTCGCTATCCCGCTTGGGGAATTCGAACTGGGTTTCGCATTCACCAAGAGGGGAATTCAGGATTCCACGGCTGATGAGTTGAAAGAGACTCAAGCCGAGGCCCTGGCAGCCGACCAGCGCCTCCTAGCCAAGAGATTCTTCTACCGATGCTTGACACCAGGGGGCTCGACCTCCAGCAGGGGCTGGTGGGACGGCAACATGGCGACAAGTTCAATCCGTGGACCACCCAACTGGAAGGGCAACACGTTCACGACGGCTCACAACCACTTCGATGCCACCGGCAGCCTCGACATAGCTCTATCTGACTTCAGTGCCATCAAGAAGGAGATCAGGGAACATGGATACGCAGGAAAAGTGTTCATGTTCATGAACTCGGACCAGGTTGAAGAGTGTGAAAACCTCGCAGGCTGGACCGCAGCAATGACTCCGAACAGCATCATCGAGACCGTCGCCAAGATGGGTTTCGAGGCAGTGAAGCAGTTCCAGGGACTCACTCTGATCCAGGATGACTGGATCCCGTCAGGCTACCTGATGGCCATCGAGGGCCGGGTTAAGCCAGTGACGATGAGGGAACCTCTGAACCCTAAGGCCAAGGGTCTCAAGCTCTGGCAGGGTCCATACACAAGCTATCCGCTCGCCGAATCGTACTACTCACACCGCTTCGACATGGACGTCGTCCATAGAGGAGCAGGCGCCATTCGCTATCTAGGTACAAGCTGGGCCACGCCCAGCTTCACCTTCTAAGTTCAAGAAGGGCGGCCAACCCGCCTACTTTTTTAAACGGTTGGGGGAGATGGCCCGAATTGCGCCCTGAAGGCAATATGGATCTCTCTGGACGCTTCCGCGGAGAAAGTAAATGCGGGAGAGTAAAGAAAAAAGGTTAGGAGAAAGAAAAGAATGGTAAAACCAAATCTTAAGATGACGGAATTCAAGCGTCATCCAGTATACGTCGGAAATGCTCTGCATGTGGCTCATCCCTTCTACGGTCCCAAGCCAATGTATCAGCGCGCCGAGGTTCCCCCCGGCGGAGACTGTAACACGGTTGGAGACTGGGCTGAGGACGCTAATACGGTCTGGGATGTTACTGCCAGCGGCGTAGGCCGGGTTGGTGGTAACAGCATTATCATGACCCAGACGGGGGCCGCTGCGGATAGCAGCATCTACCTGCTCCTCAGTCAGCCGCTGAATCTGAACTGGGCGAAATTCGTCGGTTTCTGGTTCAAGGGCAAAAATGGTGTCACCTATACAGCCAATGATATCTATCTCTATCTCTTCACAAAGAAAGGTAATTACGTCTTTGCGAACTGCTCGAGATACGGGGACCCCATAGGAGCTCATGTTGAGGCGGGCACAGCCGTCTGGCATTACGCCGAGGTTCGTCTTGAGGACCTCATCATAGCATCAGGCTACGAGGATGTCGACCTCAGCGAGGTCTGGGGACTCGGCTTCTGCTCACACGCTCTAGCCACCACTGAGACCATGGAGGTCGACCAGATCGAGTTCTACTCAGTCGGCACGGGTAAAGGACCCGCCAGGGGGCGGATCATATCTGTGCCTCTAGTTGATGATATCCACGCAATTCAGGGCTACGGCCTCGCGTGGAGTGAGATGGCTGGGAGAGTGGATCTCAATGCTCAGGCTGACAAGGCATGGTGCGGCATCTGCACTGCGAATCCGAGCAGGACGAAGGTAACTAAGGCCATCACCGGCGGAGGCGCCGGTGTAGGAGACGAGACCGTTCACGTCCTCGACGCATCCCTGTATGAGACCGGCAAGGCCACGATCACGGATACAGCCGCTTCAGAAGCCGTCACGATAACCGCCGTAGACAGGGTCAACAAGATCCTCACAGTCTCGACGGGCATCACGAACAGCTACACGCTGGCGCGGCGCCCCTTCATCTGCATGGAAGGCAACGAAGTGGGTAGCATCCTCGTCGATGTCATGGTCGACGGGATCCTGAACGTGACAGCGGCCGAAATCGTCACCGCCGGATACGGCGCCAAATGTGAAGGCGTCGGTTCTGCGCTTACGGTGAAGGAGCTCGACGCCAACGAAGAAGGTGCTATGATAGGCAAGTGCATGATATCATGCGCTGACGAGGAAGACTTCCCGATATTACTGTCTGCAAACGCACGCACTGCATAGTTTCACCTCTAAGGAGGCCATAAATGTACATCGTGGAGAACTTGGGAATCAACGGCACACGCCTCAGCGCTGACGCTGCTGCGGCAGCTACTACAATTACAGTTGACACTCCGGCGAATCTCAGCGCCGGCGCCGCCACCATCTGGGATATGGATAGCCCCGTGGGGGAGGCAGTGACCATCAGCGGCATTGTAGGCAGCACGGTCACTCTTTCAGCGGGCCTTGGCACAGCTTACACCATCGCGGCTCAGGCACACATCACAATGAACGCTGGAATACCCGTCACCGGAGTCGTCAAGGAATTCGACCTGAAAATCAAAAGTAGATGGACTAAAATCTGCTACATCAAGATAGTTCAACTCAATCCAGGAGCAATGGATGTGACCTTTGACATCTTCGAGAAATCGGGGATCGATGAGAGCATCCGGACCAACTTGGTCTACAACGTTCTTAGGAGGAACATCGAGATGACTGCCGTTCAGGGCGCTCAGTATGGCGAATCCCTGACGGACCACCCTATTCCATACAAGGATCGCGACGCAGTCGACGAAGAGCGAACCTACAACCTCCACTGCAGGCTGAGCAATTACCCCGGAGGAACCGCCTCCGACTTCGAAGTCTCGATTAAACTCGCCGACATCGGGGAGGGCGTAGGCTAATGGCTGATGGATCAGCGAACCTCTTAGGGAAGCTGGAGGTCAAAAACGCCAGTTCAGCGAATCTGCTGGGCAAGTTCAAGGCCCAACATGAGGGCACAGTCCAGAACCTGCTCGGAAAGACCGTCATCAGACATGCCAGTTCAGCGAATCTGCTTGGGAAGACCGTCATCAGGAACGCCAGTTCAGCAGATCTTCTTGGCAAATTCCATGTGGGACAGAACTCTGCGGATTTGCTCGGGAAAATCGTTATCAGGCACAGCTCCAGCGCAGACCTCCTCGCGAAAACGATTATCAGAAACGCCAGTTCAGCGGATCTTCTCGGGAAGGCCGCCATCAGACACAGTTCCAGCGCGGACCTGCTGGGCAAGTTCCATGTGGGTCAGGGCAGCCAGAACCTTCTCGGCAAAACCGTCATCAGACACAGTTCCAGCGCAGACCTGCTAGGCAAAATCGAGATACGGCACTCACATTTGAGCGCCTTAAAAGTCAAATTCATCGTCAGAAACATCAACTCAGCAGATCTACTCGGAAGACTCAAGGTCCGGCATGAAGGCACACCCTCGGAACTGCTCGGCAAAGTCATCATCAGACACAGCTCCAGCGCGGACCTGATCGGTAAGTTCAGGATTACAACTGAAGACTATGTTGTGCAGGGCGTCTCGGTTGAGGCATACATCGCGTTAACCATAGTGGTTTAATTTCCCCTTTTTTTACAGGATTGTCTTTAATAAAAGATGGAGTCTTAGTGGTAATGATTTCAAGTGGCACAGAAATTTGCCGAAGGGATGAGAGGCGGAGTTCCGCCTTGGAAGGAGGGTGAGACAATCGATCTTCGAGTTGCTCACTGGTGTCTGTTTGCTCCTCATGCCTCCGGGATGTATGAGACCGTTCGCGAACTTGTAACAGCCGAAAATCAGATCGAAGGAGTGCTCGCGGGTATGTGTGAGACTCCGGGACCCGGCGCAGGCAAGTCGGCCATGGAGAGAGCTGCTGAAGGCGGGAGGGTGGATCCGATGCATCCTGATTTTCGAACTCAAGATTGGGGCTGGGGCTTGAAGTATCCGGATATCCACGTCGTCCATACCACCCTCTTCGATAGAATTGGAGAACTGGAGCCCAAGGTCTTCTTTTCGCATGGCACCCCGGAAGCCTGTCTTGAAAATGATCTTATGCCCAATTTAAAATCGGATAGTTATGGTCCTGGTATACGGTATATTGAGAGATGCGATGCGACGATCGTCACAAGCAAGAGGCAGGAACTTCTCTGGAGCCCCTATGATCACTCCGGCGATAAGATACATCGGGTTGATAAGGGCATTGATCTCGAATGGTGGCGGAAGACCTTCGTAAAACAGGAACTTCCAGGAGAACCCTCGGTTTTATACGGGGAAATATGGCGGGGTATCAAACATCCATTTCACATCCTGTTTGCCGTCAACGAGATCTATAAGAGAAATCCCAAGGTGAAACTCAATGCGTGGGGCTGCAACATCAAAAAACCGTTTTGGCAGAAACTTTTCGAAGAATCCAATTTCGATAACTTCCTTGGTCCTCGAGGGATAAAGGACATCGTGGATTATCCAGAGCATTATTATTCCCGGGGGGATGTCCTTGCTAATCCTGTAATCTATGGGGATGTTACCCGGGTGGGGCAGGAAGCCCTGGCATGCGGCTGCCCAAACGTAGCCTGGGATACGGATCCGTTTGGTGATACACACGCCTACGCCACGGCGAAGGCCTTCGATATCTCCGATTTCGCTGCGAAGATTGAAGAAATTTATGAGGACCTGCTCGACGATGGGGAAGCCGTGCATAAAAAGGCTAGAGAGATCGCGGAAACTCACTTTGACATAAATGTCGAAGCAAAACAGGTCGTCGAAATACTGAGGAAGACCGTGGGCGAGACCTGAGGGTGACCTTCTAACCCCCATTAATTTATATTCTTTTTCACGTCACTCTAACTCTGGGAGAAACATCAATGGCGAGGTCAGCACCGCAGGTCAGTTTTAGTGTGACGAGTATTGACTTTGGAACGATAGATGTGGGGGCCAGCTCGGCCTTCTCTAGATACGACATCTTCCTCCATGGGAACTCGACTATCTATACTGAAGCTCTCAACATGAGCATCTCCTTCAAGGGCTCGACGCAGGGCTCTGAAGCGAAGGATGAGAGCTGGGTCATCGCCTCCACCGCATCGGAGCGCACTCCAATCACCAGTCTTTCTGGTGGTGAGAAGGAGTGCTCTGCCGGTAGCGTTGTAGCCGGGCGCACAAGGGGCGGAATCTCTGTTCCAGCTGGAGCAAAGGTTTCCGTTCCCGCAGCGGCCACAACGGCGGGGAGGGTTGCCTTCTACCTGCATCACCGTTATCAGTACACTGGTTAGTCTCGGTAGGCTAACCAGTGTACTCTCCATCTTAGACCGGGGGTCGTGGACCTCAGGATCCCCGGTTTTTTCTGTTTTGGGATGCACCGAACTTTTTTAACTATTGAAAACACTCTAACTTGAGATAGAAATGCCTGGTAAAGCATTATTCTTTATTCCAACTGCTAAAACACCGATACCGGCTGTGTGGGATTGGATCGATCGAACGGATTATGTGGATAAACTAATTATTCGAAATATGCAGAAGGACACCGCCGATGAGATTGCCATGCAGTTTTTCTTCCTGCAGGATGAATATGATTACTTCATTATCACTACGGATGATGTGATGGGCCACCCGGCCCAGGTTCAAGCTCTTTTGGATGCTGAGGAAGATAACGGATTCCCCATTCTATCTGGATGGTGCAATCATCTGGACAACTGGGCCAGCCTCAGTTTAGATCCCATAAACCCGCTGATTCTCGGGAAGGCGTTTAATGAACCCTTTCCAGGATTATCATTAGAAGATTATAATTTCGCGCTGAGAAGCGACATCGCTGAGGGGGCTTTCGGTTTTCCCTTCTTTAATGCCTGGTTTACGGGAATCCCGCTGACACTCATACAGAAAAAGACGTTGAAAATGGTGCCTTTCCGAGAATGGCGACGGGAGAAAGACAGATTCTGCATAACGGAGCAAGCCAAGGCGGAGGGCCGGGGTGTGATGCAGGATGTTCAATGGGCAATAGACTGTGCTGAGAAAGGCATTTCTATCACCACCGATGTCCGCCTATTCCTTCTTCATCTCTTTGATACATCGCGTTCTACCCTGCGGGTAGGCCGGTTTACCCCCCAAATTTCATTCATACCCTCAAAGGATATGGAGCGTTATCCACAGGAACTGGGTGAAATCGAGACTGTCTTGAAGGAGCTCTCGGATTCCGCGTGGACTGAACGTAAATTAACAAGAAAAACCTACATTTAGACCCAACGCTTTTTTTAATATGTTGATTGAATAAGTTTACTATGGCTAGATGGATGATTCACATGTCCGATGGGGGGACGCTCACAGATGCGGATTGCTTCCCTCATGAGGACGAGGTAATGGGCAAGCTCGGATATTCCCCGGATAATATCACCAGCGTTGAGAGAGTGGTGGGCGGGAGGACCCTCACCATCTTAAAGTCAAAGTATGTAGATTCTTTCTTTGTTGCCAGTGAGGCCTCGAGGGATTGGACGATCGGCGGAGCGGCTCTGCCCACCGAGATGGAGAAACAGTGGATTGGATGCTATCTTAAAGACTCTGATCCACCCATTCAATGCAATCTGATAATGAACGCCAAAAGTTTCGATGTGATTTTGGACTGCTATGAAGTGAAGGAGAAGACGAAGAAGGGTATCAATGCCCGAAAATTAAATCCTGAGATTAAGGATTCCCTTCGAGAAGCCTATACTAAACAGTTCATCGATAAAACCTACAGCATTTTAAAATCGTCGGTGACAGACCGTGGATTCAGCACGCCGACTGGCCTGGGTTGCTCCTTCAAAAATCCGCCGGTGAGGGCTGAACTCGTTGTCCGAAATAGAAGTGTGCTTCTCGGCTTCACTGGTCTTAGCGAAGTGTTGAAGTTAACCGGGTAACTCCATCCGCGTCCTGTAAAAGTGTAACGGGACGTAAAACAGTTTTTTATAACCAACCCGAATACTTCTAAATAGATCTCGGGGCTGACTGAATGGGCTGGTTGAATCATGGCTGACGGTTCCGCGAATCTACTCGCCAAGTTCAAGCTTCAACATGAAGGCACAGCCCAAAATCTTCTCACGAAGACCGTCATCAGACATCTTGCCTCAGCCGACCTGCTGGGAAAATTTGAGACCAGGAGCCTCGGTTCTCAGGATCTCAAAGGCCATTTAAAAGTTCGACAGACGGGTTCTCCTCAGAACCTGTGGGTATTCTTTACCTGCCTTCAACCAGCCGAGGATCTCCTCGCCCATTTCGTGGTCCGCCATCGTTCGAATTTACTTCAGGGACGTTTGAAGGCTATTCTCAATCTTGTTAGGACATGGGCTGAACTCCCTGCCAAGATGATTGTAAAAAACTCGGGTTCAGCTCTTCTCCTCGGAACCTTTATCGTGGCGCAGGGCAGCCGTGATCTGAAAGCCAAGTTCCATGTGGGGCAGAACTCGGCGGACCTGCTGGCCAAGTTCCATGTGGGGCAGAACTCGGCGGACCTCCTAGGTAAGTTCCATGTGGGGCAGAACTCGGCGGACCTCCTCGGCAAATTTGAGGTCAAGCACTCCGAAAACCTGTTCGCGAAGGCCATCATCAGGCAAATCTCCAGCGCAGATTTCCTCGGTAAATTCGAGGTTGGTCAGGGCAGCGCGGATCTCCTGTGCTTCTTCAGGCTTCCTCAGGAGGATCTCTTCTGTAAACTTGCTATCAGGCATGAGGGCAGTGAAACACTGTATAGCCAGCTCGAGGTGAGGCATCCCGCTTCGGAACAGCTGTTCTCGAAGATGGTGGTCCAGCGCCATGTCGGCTCGGAGGATCTTCTCTGTAAATTCCATGTGGGGCAAAATTCTGCGAATCTGAAGTGCGTAATTCGGCGAATAGTTCCATCGGTGAGGAATAACAGCTGGACGATGCAGGATGATGACATCAATCAATGGATCAATTTCGTCGTTGGGATGGGCAGGGGATTCATAGAGGCCCCGACGCTTACAGCCGATACTGTCACCAAGAAATTGGGCCTCAACAGCTGTAAGATATATTCGGCAGCTGCTTCGCATCGTTTTGAAGCTATTCGCTTTGGCTATGTTGCGGTGCCCGAATGGGCAGAGAACGAAAGGCTTCAGATGGATGCCGGGAATCTCCTAGGCAAAGTTGAAATCAGACATCTCTCGAGTCAGAATCTTTTTGCGACATTCAAAGTTCCAATCAATTCAAGCCAAGACCTGAAAGCGGTTTTCGAGGTTGGGTGAAATGGTTCGAGGTTGGGTGAAATGGGTTTGATTGGCTGGAATGTCCGTAAATCGCATAATATAACGGGATCTCCGGCCGGTGAACAGACAGATTATCAGATGAAAGTGACTGTATATTATGGCGAAGGCATAGATGATGATGACGACGTCTACTGTTCCTCTAAATGTAAGACCGACTTCGGGGACATCCGCTTCACCGAATCAGATGGTGAAACCGAACTCGATTACTGGATGCAAGAGAAAATCGACAGCGACTACGCCGTTTTCTGGGTTGAAATTAACACGATCCCCATCGACCCGGGCACTGCAACGATTTATATTTACTATGGTAACACCTCCGCCACCACGACGAGCAGTGGAGATAATACATGGATCCTCTTCGACGAGTGCGATAACGCCGCTGAATGGTCGGTGGATTATACAGTAGGATCTCCGATATGGGCTATCACCACTTTCGACGGTTGTTCGGTTCTGTCTATACTTATCAATGCCCATAATGAGAGACTGCGGATGCGCTGGGACACCAAGGAAAACACGGGGAGGGAGAACAGGAGAAACCTGACGCGAATAAATCATTCTTCATGGAATGCCGATGCCTACTTTCAATATAATCCTGCCATGGATGCTGATGATCCCCCATTGGGCAAGGACAGCGTCTATTATTCAAGCTATTCCGCCAATAAATACTACCGTATATACGCCAGCGTATTTGGCGTATCTGATTATGTCCAGACCTCTCTTGCTCTTCCATCCGGATGGTATGTGTATGAGACAACGGTAAACGCCGACGGGAAGATAGTTGGTCAAAGGGATGCCACCTCGCTCGGAGACGTCACTGTGGACGGTGATTATGCCAGCGGGAAAGTGATGTATTATCTCGCCCAGTTTAACCCCGGAACCAGCCAGATTTACGTCGACTGGTTCGCCAATGGTAAGTATATTGATCCAGAACCCACGCATGGAAGCTGGGGTGACGAGGAATCATCGGCAGATCTCTTCGCGAAATTCACAGTGCCTCAAGGCGCGGAGGATCTCTTCGCGAAGTTTATAGTGGCTCAAGGCGTGGAGGATCTCCTCGCGAAGACCATCATCAGAAACACCAGTTCAGCGGACTTGCTCACGAAGACCATCATCAGACACGCCAGTTCAGCAGATCTCCTCGCGAAAGCCATCATCAGACACAACAGTTCAGCGGATCTGTTCATCAAATTCGAAGCTAGAAGTTTCATACATTGGGCGCGATTGAAATGCCATTTCTGGGTTCGAAGAGTTTATGATCTCTCGCATTCAGATGGCATCTCTTTCTACTGGTTCGGATCGGATGTCGTCGACGGGAACCAGATGATAGACTTTGAAATGTGGAGCCCCACAGGTGGGTGGGTAGCCAAATTTCCTGATGGCGAAGCAAGCTGGCGTTGGGTGTTTCTGGCCTTCAGGGGCGGGCCCTTAGTCAGCGGCGTTCTTCGGGAGGTTGATATCGCGGGTTCCAGGCCTGATAAAAGTCAGATAGAGAAGATTCTCTGGACCTATTACTCAAAGGGCGTCAGAAGAATTGACGCCATCAGGGCGTGGAGGATGTGTGATCTCAAGGCGTCATTAACTGTTCGACACGCTTCGGGGGCATCATCACGGAACCTGTTCGCTAAATTTGAGGTCAGGAACGTTTCAAGTCAGGATCTCCCGGTGCACTTCAGAGTGGCCACTGGACAAGGCTTTAATGATTTGATTGCTTCCTTTTTCGTGATGGTAACTTACACGAGCTGGAGTCTTGTGTGGACTAGGGATTATGACATAGTCACCTTGGATGGCGTCTATGTGGATAACCTCGGCGGATGCTATATGACTGATGATGCCAGCAATACTTATTTCAGATCCTATGCTGGAGTGGAGGCGACCCGTTCTGACTATGATTACTTTATACAGAGAAGAGCAGGTAATCCACTCGTTATCAGTGAAGGAGCGATAAGGTATCTTCTCGGCGAAAATGAAGATGTTCTCGGGCAGTTCGATATCTGGCGTGATGGTGCCATAGTGTCGAGTATCAATCTAGCAACAGATCTGGGCGCAGATTATGATTCATGGTCGGCAATCTATATGTCAGACAGCGGGAAATACATCGCCTTCGCAATAGAAGGTCTTTCCGGGAAGAATTATGTGATGTTATACGAAGGATCTTGAGTCCAGTTTACTCGAGTTTAAAGAGATACTCCAGAGGCTTGGGGATTTTACCGTCCATGGTGAGAATTAACTTCCCTTTGATCTGCAGGAAGATATCTCCCGTCATACCATTCGCTCCGATGCGCGTCCGGTTTATCTCTCCGATGCGGAATTTCACGGCGCCCATCTGAAGTTTCACGGGGATGGTGCCAATCATTTCTGGGGTCCATCCCTCGAAGGCTCTCCGCGAAACCTCGGTGTCTTCCACAGTGGTGTCTTCAAACAGCACCAATTCCACATTCTCAATTTCAATCAAGGCATCCTACGACCTGATTAAACATTTCTTGAAGGGTTAAGAGGTTTACCATATGCCGTGTCTGTAGCAGACACGATGTTTTTAAAGAAGCCCCGGTTCAGTTATCTCCATGGTCACGAAGAGACTTCTAACTAACAGGCAACGCCTCGAGATAACGAAGTATCTCAGTGAAATGCCGGACGCCGCCCCCGATTACATCCGGTTGCTGAGGTCCTACTGTAAAAAAGTGGATTTTGAACAGATGGAGAGCGATCTCATCCTCATGAAGAAGCTGTCGAACCTATCTGTGAAGATGGGCCGTAAACGGTTGCGGGATTCAAGAGACCAGAAGGTAATAATGACGGTGAGAGGGAAAGGCGCAGCGGATGCGAAAGCCGTTTTAACAGTGAAAAAAGATGGTGGTTAGGCCGGAGCCGGCGTCTTCAACTTTGCTATCTCATTGTTTAACTGGTTTACCTTGATTCTCAGATTGGCGACAATCCTATCCGCGTTCTCCACCTTCTCCAGGTACTCCATGAGATATTCGGTTTCCTCAAAGCTCCGGCGTGGACAATCATTATAGCAGCAGTTCCGCCCAATCCAGAAGCAGAATATGCCTCCTGGACCACCGGCGGCAGGACAGCCTTTTTTGATGAGATTGAGCCAGGCCTTGAATTTCATCAGCCAAATTCTCGGCTTTAGAAGCTCCTCCACAGAATCTGCTGCAGGAGGTCCGGGAGGTCCGCCTATACTAGCTTCCAAGTTTGATCTCCCTCTGCTTCTGCTCCGTCTTCGTCACCGATACTTTGGGCCGCTTCGATGGAATCATTTTAACATACTTCGTCCTGACGTCGACATCGTCGGAGGTCGTGATGCCCTGCTTCTCACTCATCTTTTAATCCTCAACTCCGATGTGCCGAGACTCAGGTTTCTCAACCGGGTTTCCTGTTGATTCATCACATTGAATTCATTTAACTCTCTCTGTTTCTGGGCTGTGATGCCCAGGGTGAGCGTGATCTGGAAATCCAGATCTGCGCCGAGGGTGTACTCGAGATCATCTATGACCAGGTTGGCGTTTTCAAACGGGGCCTTTCCTAGATAGGCTTTAACTCTGCCTCCTATCGTAAACTCGGGGTTTCCGTCGACGCTGAGATCTACATATTGCTTTGTGACCGTTTCCTGCTCGATGATGCTTTCAGCATGCACCTGGGCCTCGTTGAGTTTCTCCATCTCCTTTGCGACCGCCATCCGGTAGCGGTAAGGCGGGGTGATTGCAGCGGCCTCGGTGAGGTATTGGAGGTTTCTCTCGAAGTGCAGCTGGCTGAATCCGATCGTCCAGCCGCCCTTTAATCTGAGGGTGGCTGTATTTCCAAAGGCTTGATTCAGTCCTTTGGTGAGTTGGATATTATCGAAGCCGGGAATAGATGCGAGCTGGGTTCCTTCGATGCAGACTTCTTCCTCTACGGCTCCTCTCACCAGCTGGCAGACGCTTTCCTGCCAGAATCTTCGAGCCCCTCCACCCCACGTATTAAATCCTGCAAACAATTCCGGATTCGGAACTCGAAGATATTCCCAACCTGCAACTACGGCGGCGAGAGTGTTCTGTCCCGGGCCATAACCGGGATCCGGCTCGGCGGCGATGACGTCGATGGAGACGTAGGATATGTCCGTGGGATCCTCCAACCCTGAGATTGGCTGCCACCCGTGGTTTACGAGTACATTCCCATCAATGTCGAGCTCCGGGAGGAGGAGATCAATTTTCGACCATCCGTCGCTGTCAACAGTATCGTATTTCGTGTCACCGTTTAGCAGCTGTGGACTCAGCGCAGCCCCTTTCCCGAAGGCATAGATATATCCGACGTTTAGATCATTTCGAATCTGGATTTGATAACTGTTCCCTGTGCCGGTTCGGGTGGCATGTCGGAACTTGAATTTCAGACGTCGGTATTCCCGGCAATCGAGATGAAGGGAAGCAAAGGTTCCTATTCCTCCGCTGTAGAAGAAACTCAAGTTCAGGTTAAAATGTGAATTACTATCATTCTGGATGCAGATCGCTGGATGGTTCTCATCATCCATTATCAGTGAAGTGTCAACATAGGTTCCAACTTTAGGATTGCAGGGCGCCGGATACGAGGCGGCGCTATAGCCTCTCACAGGATTCGAAAGATCAGGCCACATGCTGGGGGACATGCACCAAGCATCGATATCAGGGGGCATATCCGTCGTCTCCGCGTCGGTGACGATGACGTGGGTGATCTTCTCCGTCGTGTCACCCATGCAGAGTTTTGAGATCTCCCTCAGGTTTGTGGAGTATTCGATCGAATACGCGGGAGAGGAAATCGACGGAATAGGCCCCAAGGCCCTGGGATAGAAAAGCACACGTTTCCGGTAATCTATCCTCCACTCGTAAACCAGCTCCGCGCACATATCCTCCATCATCTGGCTGGCGACCTCTTTCTTGAAATCTTTCAACCACTCGTTTCCCATAAGCTGGGTGATGGAGCCATTATTGGCGACGGTGTAGCCGGCGGCGTTTTGAATCGGAGTTGCTATGAAATCGAGTTGATTCGTCAACACGGAAACGGTGTCAATAGTGATGATTTCCCCCTCGGGATCGGAATCGTCATGGATGCGGGCCTCTCCGGCCAAGAACGCATCAGCATCCTCAACGACCGCGGCGGTGTCAGAGAAGCCCACATTCAGGGCTAGAGGACTCGAGGCGGGGAATAATGTTGGATGCTTCGTATACTGCCAACCCGCGGGCTGAAAGGCGTTGATATCAGAGATGAGGTCATCAATTATCACTGAGATATCCGTCGGAGTGGTGTAATTGCGTGGCCGCTCCGTTGTCCCGAAGAACTGGTTATTCCATACTTCCATGTAGTCCCGCCCGGTGATGGTGGCGGTGACCTCCCGGTTTGAATAACTGTAACTTCGTTCATTGATGTATCCACCCATCACCCATTTACGCCCGACCTCGTTCGCGGAGTCCCAGCTTCCCTCAGGCTCGTTTCCTCCGGCATCCGGTCCACGCTGGAAGCCGACCCAGAACTCGTCACCGTCTCGGATCCAGATCGTATCTTCCTCGAGCAACTCCATCTTCCCGCGGGGCGCCTGGGGATGAATATCGGCATTGGCATTGTCGTTGATGGATGCCTGCATAACGCCGGCCCTATCCGTGAGCCCCGGGCGGACCATCAGTGAATCGAGGACAAAGATCAGCGGACCCCTGTTCGTGGTTCTGACTCCATTCGGGTCGATGCAGAGCAGAGCTCCATAAACACCCTCCTCAATCCTTCCGGGAACGCGCCACTTGGAGATCCAGAATTGGGCGGCGAGATCCGCAGATCCTCTATTACGAACTATGAGGCGGTTCTTCAGGTTCCTGAAGCCATCAACTACAGGCATTTACATCAGCCTCAGGGCCTGCTCCGAACCTTTTTCCTCATCAGTTCCAGCCTCCGGATCTCATTTGCAGCTGCAGCTCCCCCAGATTTGAGGGCGCTCACAAGGTCTTTTACCCCGGTGATGTTGGCTCCTGCCAGGCTGATGGACACGGAAACCGGGCCGCCCCCTACGTTGCCGCCCACCATCATAGTCGCTACCTGCTCCCGCTGCATGATGACTTCTCCTGCTTCAACCGAGACGACGCCGCTTCGGCGGACCTCTCCTCCAAGCTGTTCCTGAGGAACTCCATATGTATACTCACTTGGCGGAAGCCCTGGAGGAGCGGAAGATAGAAGCGCTTGGATGCCGGCTTTCCAAGCTACATCTATTTGCTCTTGATAATCTTTCACCTGATCAGTTGCGTGCGCTGTCTTCGCACCCTGGTCTGCTATGGTCCAGCCCAGACCTTTAGAAGCTACATCAAGATCAGCTGCGCTGGATTCCAGAGCCTTCATCTGGACGCCGAGTGCCCCGGTGGGATCTCCGGTTAGCTCAATTTCCCTTTTCAGCATGGCGATGGCATACCGATTCTTCGCGGATTCCGCGTTCAAATCAGACTGAGTAACTTGAAGATTTCGCATCTCGGAATTTAATCCCTTCAAATCTTCCTCAAGCCCTCTGATTTCAGTTCGAAGTCTGGAGACTCCGGATGTTGTCTCAAATTGGGCTGAGCCAAGTATCACTGAGCCAGCGACCGCTGCCGCTATTGCGGCGGTCGCTATCCCCAAAGTAACAGCTCCTCCCTTTAGCGCTGCACTGATTCCAGTAATTATGCCAGTGAGCGATTTTCCCTGAAGCCCTAGAAGTTTCCAAGAACGCTCGAGAATTCCTATTGATGCTAATACCACACTGACCGCTGCTGAACCCTGGTATAATGCACTGATTGTAGCATCTATGACGGGATTTATTCCTCCGTACTCCCGTTTCAGGATCATGAGGCCGATGGAAAGCATCCGCAGATCCATTGCGAGTCGACGGACCAAATAGGCCTGAGAATTATAGAACCCTGAGGTGGTTTTAACCGCAGCCCCAACATCTTTCTCAGCCTGCGTGACGGTCTGTAAGCCCTTCCCCACAATCTCGAGGTTGCCTTCTTGATTGATTCTGACGATTACATCCGCGGAAACAACAAAATTCTGACTCATTCGCTTCCCCTCTTTTCCTCCTCTTCCCTAAACTTTTCCTCAGCCCACATCAACAATTCCAGAATCTTCGCATCCTGGTCCCATACCGGCTTAGTGGGATCGGGTAAACTGGCGAGGTTCTGACAGGCCCAGAGCAGAGTCAGGAAGGGGTGGCTTTTTCCGGTT
>Ga0307377_10000861_pt1 | contig 40354 bp, 30 predicted proteins | sample TR3MG_FD_202535 | JGI IMG/M metagenome (GOLD analysis project Ga0307377, IMG submission 202535) | Soil microbial communities from Risofladan, Vaasa, Finland - TR-3 | ecosystem: Environmental > Terrestrial > Soil > Coastal area > Acid sulfate soil | place: Finland: Risofladan, Vaasa | collected...
CGACCGCCTCCATCTTTCCGCATCCATTGCGGTTGCGGCTCTCCACCACGCCCGCCGCCGCTTTTGTATCCTCGCTCGGCTTCAGCAGCATCACATACTGCTTGGCATACTGCCGTCGCGTCTCGATCCGGCGCAGCAGCTCCGCAGTCTTGTTGCTCCGCATCGGCCCCACGATCATTTCCAGTTTGCCGGTCACGCCCATCTCCACCCATCCATTGTTGCCTGAGACCCCATTGCCGCAATCCATAGGAAAACATGGCCCAGAATGTGGATAAATTTGTCCTCGCCGCCCACAACCCGTAGAATCAACGGGAAGGGCCAACGGCGAGGCTGTCGGTGGAGGCTCCAGGCAAAAATGAGCGAAAAGGAAACAGGTATTTCCCATCAGGCGCAGGCGGTTTCGCCAGCCTGGGCTAGAATCGAACGGGCGCGTCATCCTCAGCGCCCCTACCCCATGGACATTATCGAGCGGATCTTTACGGATTTCAGCGAGATTCACGGGGATCGCGCCTTTGGCGACGATGAGGCCATCGCCTGCGGCATGGCGAGGCTCGGCACCGAAGAGGTGCTGGTTATCGGCAACCGCAAGGGCGGCACCACCAAGGAGCGCGTCAAGCGCAACTTTGGCATGCCTCACCCCGAGGGGTACCGCAAGGCCGTCCGCTGCATGAGGATCGCCGAAAAATTTGGTCGTCCCGTTATCAGCCTCATCGACCTGCCCGGCGCCTATCCTGGCCTGGGCGCAGAAGAGCGCGGACAGGCTGAGGCCATCGCCCGCAACATTTTCGAGATGTCCCGTCTGCGCGTCCCCACCATCTCCGTCATCAGCGGCGAAGGCGGTTCCGGCGGAGCGTTGGCTCTGGCCGTCTCCGACCGCGTCCTGATTCTTGAGAACGCGCTTTATTTCGTCATCACGCCCGAGTCCTGCGCCGCCATCATGTGGCGCGATGCGTCGCATAAGCAGCAGGCTGCCGAGGCCATGCGCATCTCGGCGCCTGAAGTGGCCGCGCTCGGTTGCGTCGATGAAATCGTCGTCGAGCCCAAGGGCGGCATCCATACCGATCACGAGGCAGGTACCGGACTGCTCGGCAGCGTGCTCAAGAAGCATCTGGCCGAGTTAAAGGCCACTCCCGTCGATGCGCTTGTAGCTGCGCGCCAGAAAAAGTTTCGCAACATCGCACAGTTCTATACCGAAAACTAATTGCAATACGCACTGAGCCGGTAGCGAGAAGTCATACACATGATCGAATTTGAAACCAAATTGCCAGGCGCATCTCCCGCGCCCTGGAGCCTTGCATGAGCGCTACGGAAACCAGCCGCGTGCGCGCCTGGTGGCAATTCCTCATCGCGGTTCTCTACTTTTTCTTCGCCCGCTCCCTGGCCCATCACTCCGCCGCGGGCCTGGCTGGCGGCGCGTGGTCTCCGCTCGTCGAGCAAGCCATGCTCGCCTTCCTCCTGCTCATGGGCTATGCCGCCATGGGATACTGGCTCAACGGCCAGATGGATCCCATCAGCCAGCAGGGACTGCCCCTGCGGCAGGGCTGGCACATTGAAATCGGAATGGGCCTTGCAACCGGCTGGGGCCTTGCGGTTGTCTGCGTTCTGCTGCTCACGATGGGCGGCGGCATCGCAATCGCCGTTTATGCCGGCGCCTCGGCATGGGGTTGGCTCGTTGCCGATGTATTTTTCTTCGCGTTCGTTGCGCTGGTGGAGGAAATTGCCTTTCGCGGCTACGGATTTCAGCGCTTCGTCCGCGCGGTGGGCCCCCTTGGCGCTTCGCTCGGATTCGCCGCCTATTACGCGATGTTTCAATCGGTCCTGCCGGGTTCCAACCGCGCCAGCCTCTTCGTTTCCATCGCGCTGGGCTTGGTTCTCTCCGCGGCCTACCTGCGCACGCGCGGCCTTTGGCTCAGTTGGGGGCTGAACTTCGCCTGGAAGGCAAGTCGCGCTCTGCTCTTCGGCCTCGCCCTCAGCGGCGTCAACAGCAATTCACCCGTCATCCAGGGCAACCCCATGGGCCCCTTCTGGCTCACCGGCGGCGGCTTTGGCCTGGATGGAAGCTGGGTTACGTTCTTCATCCTCCTCGCCGCGCTGCCCCTGGTCTTCCGCCTCACCCGCGAACTCAACTTCCGCTACAACACGCCCGTCATCGTGCCCGGAGGCATCCCCGTGGACCTCGACGCAGCCGCCCGGGCCCAGCATGAAGCCGCCATGGGCGCCGCAGAGCCCGCGCCTCCTGCGCTGATCCAGATCGGTCCCGCCACACCCTCCGCGCCTCCAACTCCCCCGTCGAAGGAACCCACCCAGGACCCTCCTTCCGGCCCACAGTAGTCCTCTCCAAAACCTTCGCCCTGTCCGTTGCCCCGGCTTGCTTTTCTCCCCCAACGGAGCTATCGTTTGCTCAGTGCTGTTGGCGTGCATGGGAGGCTCCCATGAGCGGGATATTCTTTCCCCTTCGAATCAGTCCGGCCGTTCGCTCGGACGCAAGCGCCAGCCCTCGAAAGCACCTCCGCAGGGCCGTCCTGGCCTGTGCGCTCACTGTCATTCTTACCGCAGTTCTCTGCCCAGCCCAGGTCATCACCATCGACACCAGCGGCAAGGGCCCTGTCGTCGCCAATGCCCCTGTCGATCGCCGATTCGCCCAGATCACCCCCACCAGCATCCCGCTTCCCACTGCGCCGCTCGACGCCAAGACCCGCCTCGAACTGATCCGCGTGCTGCAGGCCGAGCAGGGCTTTGCCATGCGCCCCTTTCCGCGCGGCCGCAAGGGGCTCACCCTCGTCGCCAACGGCAAACTGGAGCCGGCCGGGGAAGCCTATCTCAACATGGTCACTGAGAGTGGAACATCCGCCAAACCCGGCGACCGGCTTGTGCTGACCGACGTCAAAATCGACCACAACAAGATCGTTTTCCAGATCAACGGCGGGCCCGATCCCAAGCATCGCTTCCTGCGCCACATCCAGATCGGCATGGGAGACCCCAACTACACAAATCCCCTCGCGCAGGATGACGGCCAGCAACCGACGGGCGCCCGGCTCACGCTTGCCTTCAAAGGCTCTATTCCCGCGCTGACCGGAGCCCAGGTCAAGGCGCTGCTTGCGCCCCTCATCTCCTTCGACGTGAAAACTCCCGTCCAGGCCTTCACCGACACGCTGCCGGCCAAGCTTAAAGAGGCGATACTCAGTCATCAGGTGATGGTTGGCATGAGCACCGACATGGTGCTGTTCGCCAAAGGCCGCCCGCGGATCAAATACCACGACATGGATGGCCAAATGCCCATCGATGAGTGGATTTACGGCACCCCACCCGAGGAAGTTGACTTCGTTCGCATCAACGGCAACCGGGTTATTCGTGTCGAAGTTGCCAAAGTGGGTGTGCCACCTGTGGTTTTTACAAAGGACGAGGTGTCGGGGATGCTGCTCACCGACGGAACCCCGGTAGAAACTGCTGAAAACCACGTTCACATCATCAAAGAGGGCGACGTCCATCGCGATCCCGACAAGGAAGCGCCCGCGGCTCCGCCCAGCCTGCGCAACCCAGGCGAGAAGCTCCCCAGCGACGACTCGAATGCGAATACTTCCGGCGGCCAGAAGAATGTCGGCGTCATGCGTCCTGTGCAGGCCCCGGTTAAGAGACCGGAATACCAGCCCGGCGCAAATCCTGACAGCGTTCCCGACCAGGCCCCGCCTGCGGCTCAACCTGCCTCGCCCACGTCGGCCTCACCCGCACCAGCCGCCGCCGGCCAGGGCGCGCCTGCAACCGCTTCCCAGCCTCAGCCGGCCGCACCGGCCTCGCCGCCGGCCAGCGCCAATCAGCACAACCAGTAGCGCCGTCATGTAAACTGAAACCAGCGAGTCCCGCTCCATCCTGGCAATTCCATTGCGAGGATCGGCAGCACAAGACCGCGCCGTTGAAGCCGTCCGCAGCTGCGGATGTGTGCAGAGACACCCCCTTGAAGGAGAAACACCCAACAGATGGCAAAGATCGCAAAAACTGGTGACCGCAAGAAGGTAATGGACACGACGAAGTCAACCGACTGTCCCAAGTGCAGCAAGCCGACCCGCATCGTCAAGCGTGTCAAGGACCGCGAGCGCGGCGTCCCCGGCGGAGTCTACATCTCCTGCTCGGTATGCGAGTTCCACGAAAAGCTCTAAGCGCAATTCGAAGTTTGATCTAAAACAAAAAAGCCCGGCCTCAAGCCGGGCTTTTTCGCGTTTGATCTGCTCAGCCCAGTGCCGCCGCCATCTCCGCCAGAATCGCTTCGGCCGCCTTTCGCGGGTCCGCGGCCTGCGTAATCGGCCTTCCCACCACCAGGTAGCTTGCCCCGGCCCGCAGCGCCTCCGCCGGAGTCGCAATCCGCTTCTGGTCCCCGGTTTCGCCTCCCGATGGACGAATACCCGGAATCACCAGCACTCCCTCCGGCCCCGTAATCGCCCGCAGCTTTGCAACCTCCTGAGGCGAGCAGACAAATCCTCGCACCCCGGCCTTGAACCCCATGCGCGCGAGCACCTCGACCTGTTCGCCCGGCTTGCGCTCCAGGCCAATCGCCTGCACCTGCGCCTCGTCCATGCTCGTCAGCACCGTCACCGCCAGCAGTTGCGGCGGATCGGCCAACCCCGCCAGAGCTTCCTGAGCCGCAGCCAGCATGGCCGGCCCTCCGCTCGCGTGGACCGTCATCATGCGCGCGCCCAGCGCCGCCGCCGAGCGCACCGCTCCCGCAACGGTGTTGGGAATATCGTTGAATTTCAGATCCAGAAAAATTGAGTGCCCGCGTGCGATCAACGGCTCTAGCACCGCAGGCCCGGCGGCCACAAACAACTCCAGCCCCACCTTGTACCAGCGCCAGCTTGCTTCCAACCGGTCTACCAGCTCAAACGCAGCCTCTGCATCCGGCACATCCAGCGCCACAATCAGCCGCCGCCGTGCCTCCTCCATTGCATCGAACTTTTCCGCTGCCGCAGGCATCGTAGAAGCAAACATGGGATTTAGACGGTCCGGGATAGGCATTGCTTGATATTAATGTATTTTCAAACTCCGGCGAGCACTCCGAAATAAGCCCCTTCGTTCCAATGGGTTAATCTGATTCTGGTTGGCTTTGCGATTTCTTCGGCAAAGGTCTTGAGTCAAACAGGCAAGCGCCACGCCAAAAAAGGAGATGTCAGCGTAATGAAGGGATCGAGTTCAACGCGTATCGTCGCCTTGGTGCTTGGCTTGCTGGTCTCAGCCGGCCTCGCCCGTGCGGCCAGCGCCCGTGTCGATACCAATCCAATGAACTACGATCCGCAGGTCCGCGAGGCCTTTCACTACTTCTACAACCTCGATTTCCCTCAGGCCGTCAGCCGCTTCGAGCGTTTCCGCGCCGAACATCCCGGCGACCCACAGGCCACCGACTACCTGCTTGAGGCGGAACTCTTTCAGGAACTCTATCGACAGGACCTGCTCGACACCACTTTCTACGCCAATGACGGCTTCCTGACCGGCCACCACGCCATCAGGGAAGACCCCGAGGCCCGCGACCGCATTCTCGGCCTTGCCGACGAGGCCGTGCGCGAGGCTGACTGGCGTATTAATAAAAATCCCAACGACATTGACGCGCTCTTTGCCCGCGGCTGGGCGCTGAGCCTCAAATGCACCTATCTGGCCATGGTCGAGCGCGACTTCAGAGGCGGCTTTCACCTCGCCAACAAGGCCAACGATGACGAAGAGCGCGTCCTCCAGCTAGACCCCAACTATGTTGATGCCAAGCTGATCACGGGCATTTATCAGTACGTGGTGGGCGCGCTGCCCTGGCCCTTCCGGCTGCTGATCGGTTTTGTCGGCATTAGCGGCAACAAATCCACCGGCCTCGCCATGCTCACCGACGCCGGCAAACGAGGCGTCATCACCAGCATGGAGGCACGCACCGCGCTGGCCCTTTTCCTGCGCCGCGAATCCAAATACCAGGAAGCCGTCAAGGTCGTCCAGAGCCTCAAGAATCAATATCCCCATAACTTCCTCTTCTGCCTTGAAGAGGCAAACCTGCGCCGCGATGCGGGCGAGGGCATGGTCGCCGTCACTGCCTATCGCGACCTGCTCTCCGACGCTGCCCGGCCTGGTTATTTCGCCTCGCCGCAACTGGAACTGGCCTGGTTCGGAATGGGGGACGCCCTGCGCGGCCAGCGCCACTACGAAGAGGCTGCCCAGGCCTACGAACGAGCGGGCGCAGCCCACAGTGTTGGACCCGAACTCAAGATCCGCGCCCTGCTGGCCGGCGGCGAGTGCCGTGACATCCTCGGACAGCGCGCGCTGGCCGTAGACGACTACTACGCCGCCATCAAAACTGACCCCAAGACCTCACGCGCCGACACCGCCAGAGACCACCTCCGCACCCCTTACAAGGGAAAGTGAGCTCCGGAAAACTGAGCCCTGGAAAACTGAGTCTTGCCCGCATCTCGCCGGCCCCGCGCTGCCGCAAGGGAACCGCTGCCACCCAGCTTGCGTATCATAGAAAGTGGTTGGGAAAGTGGTTGGCGTTTCTTAGAGGAGAATCGGACAATGGCCTTCTATTGTCATCAATGTGGAACCGGGTTGCCCCCCAGCGCGCGCTTCTGCTCCAATTGCGGCACACCCATCTCCGTCAATCCAGCCGCCGGCCCCATGCCCGGACGACCGCTCATCAGGCCCCGCGTCGGCCGCCAGGTTGCCGGAGTCTGCATCGCGCTTGCTCAGGCCTACGGCTGGGATGTAGCGATCATCCGCATCGTCACCGTGCTCGGCTTCATCTTCTCCGGCGGTTTTGTCGGCATCGCCTATCTTGCTGGCTGGATCGGAATTCCCGAGGAGCCGCTCGGCCTACCCGGAGCCTATCCTCCAGGCATATGACGACGATCAAACTCGTCGCAAGAACACTTCCCCGATCCTCATACGTTGTCCCCTGCGCTTAAGTTCGCCGCCGCGCCGCTTCGTCGTACACGGCTTCATACTCCAGCGCTGGATTCTTCCAACTGTAGTCTCGGGTCATTCCATTCCGCATCAGGCGCTGCCACGACTGCTTGTCGCGAAATGATTCGAGCGCTCGGTCGATCGCCGCCAGCAATTGTTGCGCATCGTATTCTGAAAACTTGAATCCGGTTCCCGTACCCAACTCCGCATTCCACTCGTCAATCGTGTCGTCAAGACCGCCAGTAGCGCGCACCACCGGCACGGCCCCATATTTCAGCGAGTAAATCTGATTCAGTCCGCACGGTTCATACCGCGACGGCATCAGAAAAATATCCGCTCCCGCCTCAATCTTGTGCGCCAGCGCATCGTCGTAGCGAATCTGCACAGCCACATTCCCCCTCTGCTGGAAGGCCCAGCCGCGGAAGAACTTTTCAAAGGCCGCTTCGCCGGTGCCCAGCGCCACCACTGCCACGTCGCGCTCCGACAACGGCCCGGCAATCTGTTGCACAAGGTCAAAGCCCTTCTGCGTCGCAAACCGCGACACGATCCCGATCACCGGCGTCGAGTCTTTAATCTGCTCCAGGCCAAATGCATTCAACAGATCCGCGCGGCACACGGTCTTGCCCGTCAAATCCTCTGCTGTGTAGTGCGCCGCCAGCGTCTCATCTGTCTCCGGTCCCCATTTCTCATACTCCACGCCGTTCAAAATCCCACGCAGGTCCGCGGCGCGATTTCGCAGCACCCCGTCCAGTTGCTCGCCAAACTCCGCCGTCTGAATCTCCTCGGCATACTTGCGGCTCACAGTCGTCAAAAGATCGGAGTAGACGAGCCCACCCTTCAGAAAATTGAATTGGTTAAACTGTTCTACCTTTTCCATCGTGAAAATACTCCACGGCAACAGCAGCCGCCGTGTAGTCTCTGGCGGAAATTTTCCTTGGTAGCCTGCATTGTGAATCGTCAACACGGTCGCGGCCCCGCGCAGCATCGGGTCATTGGCATATACGGTCCGCAGGTACACAGGCACCATCGCCGCCTGCCAGTCGTGCACATGAAACACATCGGGCACGCCCAGCTGTTTCGCCGCCTCGAGCACCGTCCGGCAAAACAATCCAAACCGCTCCGCGTTGTCCGCATAGTCTCCGCCGCCCGGCCCATAAAGCTCTTCGCGGTCGAACATGGCTGGGCAATCCACAAAGTAGTACTGCACGCCCGCGCGCATACCTCCGTCCACAATCCCCGCAAACCGGTTATAAGACTCGAACGGAATCGTTATCGATCGCACTGCATAGTTCAATTCGCTCTCGGTATCATCCTCGTTCTTATCCTCGACATAGGGCCGCACCTGCCGGTACAGCGGCATGTAAACCGTCACCGTGTGCCCGAGCTTCGCAATCTCCGGCGCCAGCGCGCCCACCACATCCGCCAGCCCCCCGGTCTTCGCAAACGGCACACACTCCGAAGCGGCAAAAACTATCCGCATCCATCAATCTCCTTCATCGGCACTCTACCACCCGTACATCGATCAAGCTGCCAAGATTCAACTGCGCTGCAGAGAACCTTTCATCTAGCAATGGCATCCGAAGGCCAAGTCTACTATGCGCGCGCTCCTCTCGAGCACCCCCGTTAGCATATGATGAATGCGTCGCGCAAGGCTGTCGTGCTGCCGTATTACGGGCCTCGTCCTCTATTGTGCGCCGGTTTGAAAGGAGCCATCGCCCTACTGTCACTGGGAACATACCTCCTATGAGAAAACCCTTCAAGTTGCTTTCCGCATTCATTGGCATCGCCTTCTTCGCATCTTCCCTCGTCGCGCTTGCTTCTCAAGTCCCTGCGCCCACTCCACATTCGTTTCGGGTTCAGGATGGCAGATTTCTGCTCGATGGCAAGCCCTTCCGCATCATCTCCGGCGAAATGCACTATGCGCGCATCCCCCGCCAGTATTGGCGCGCCCGCCTGCGCATGGCCAAGGCAATGGGACTCAACGCGATCACGACCTACGTCTTCTGGAATGTCCACGAGCCACGCCCCGGCGTCTACGACTTTTCCGGCCAGTACGACGTTGCCGAGTTCATTCGTGAGGCGCAGAGCGAAGGACTCTATGTCCTGCTGCGCCCCGGTCCCTACGCCTGCGCCGAATGGGAGTGGGGCGGCTACCCGGCCTGGCTCCTCAAAGATCACTCGATCATTGTCCGCAGCGCCGATCCAAAATTTATGCAACCCGCGCGCCGCTGGCTCCTGCGCCTGGGCAAGGAACTCGCGCCCCTCCAGATCGGCAACGGCGGCCCCATCATCGCTGTCCAGGTCGAGAATGAGTATGGTTCCTTCGGCAACGACCACGCCTACATGGAGCAGATTCACCACGACCTTGTCGACGCCGGCTTCACGAAAGCCGTCCTCTACACCGCCGACGGCGCAGCCGAATTACAGAACGGCTCACTGCCTGAGCTGCCCGCCGTCATCAACTTTGGTCCCGGCGAAGCGAAGAAGGATTTTGCGACCCTCCACAAGCTCCGTCCCAACGGCCCTTTCATGACCGGTGAATACTGGGCTGGATGGTTCGATCACTGGGGAGATAAACACCACACCACCGACGCCCAGAAGCAAGCCGACGAACTCGCATGGATTCTCCAGCAGGGTTACTCCGCCAGCATTTATATGTTTCACGGCGGCACCAGCTTCGGCTGGATGAACGGCGCCAACAGCAACGGCAAAGACTACCAGCCCGACGTGACCAGCTACGACTATGACGCGCCCCTCGACGAAAGCGGCCGCACAACCCCCAAGTATTTTCTCTTCCGCGACGTCATCGCCAAAGCCACCGGCATTACACCGCCGCCTGTGCCGTCCGTCGATCCGCCGATCGAAATCCCCGCCGTCACACTCACGCAATCCGCGTCGCTCTGGCGCAACCTCCCAGACAGGGTGCATGCCGATCATCTCCTCACCATGGAGGATCTCGGCCAATCCTACGGCTACATCCTCTATCGCACTGTGATTGCCGATCCCATTCAGGGTGACCTTGTTCTCGACAAGCTTCACGACTACGCGCGGATTTACGCTAACGGAAATCTAATAGGAACCTTGGACCGCCGCCTCGATCAGAGCCAGATCGATGTTGACATCAAAAGCCCCAACACCCGCCTCGACATCCTCGTCGAGAATACCGGCCGCGTCAATTTCACCACCGTACTGCGCGGGGAGCGCAAGGGCATTACGAATCAGGTAACTCTAGCCGGCAAGCCGATCACCAACTGGCAAATCTACTCCCTGCCCATGGACACCCCGGAGAAGATGCATTTCACACCCGGCGACTGCTCCGGCCCTTGCTTCTATCGCGGCACGCTTCAAGTCAAACGCATCGGAGATACATTTCTGGACACGAGCAGCTTCACCAAAGGGTTTGTCTGGGTCAACGGTCATCCACTTGGCCGCATCTGGAACATCGGTCCGCAGCAAACTCTCTATCTTCCCGCTCCATGGCTTAAACAAGGGGCAAACGATGTGATTGTTTTCGACCTTGAAGGCGCGCCCGGCAGAACCATCGAAGGAAAATCCGCGCCTATCCTCGACGCCAGCGCAGCAAAATAGCTCGCAGAAAACACGATGCCCCCTGTCTCGATTTTGAGACAGGGGGCATCGTGCCTATCTACCCCGCAGCGGCTCGATGTCCTACCTCACCGGCTCGCAATCCAGCGTTACCACCTCAAACGGCTTCAGCTCAAACGGGTGCGCCTCGCCCGCTCGCAGCTTGATCGTGGCTGTTCCACTGTCGGCCGCCCAGGGACTGTGCGCCCGGTAACTCCGCGCCGCTCCGCGCGGCAACTCAAACGCACTCGCAATATCCAACGAGAAATTCTGCGCCTTGTCCGAGGGATTGCGCAGCACCACAATCCCCTTGGCCGGCGTCCACGAAGCCCACCCATACACTTCAAGCTTCCCCGGATCGCCGCCAATCCAATGCGTATCCTTCAGCACCGCCATATTCGCGCGCGACCACTTCGCCGCCTCCGCCAGATCGTCCCAATTCTGCTTGGTCAGCAGCCCCGGCGTAATGTACATCTCCTGCAACTGCGTCCCAGTGCCAAAGTAGTCGTGCACCTCATCCCTGAAATCATTCCCTGGGTCCGTGTCCAGATTTTTTGCCTTCTGCGCGTAGATAATCCCGTGCAGCATCAGGGAATTCAGCGGATACAGCGGTCCGCCCAGCACAACGTTGCGATACGTCTGCTCATCGCGGTAGGTAATCCACTTCTGCCGCCAGCTTCCCACGCCAGCGAAACTATGATCGTCGCCACCGCGCCAGATCGAATCGGAATAGCGCGGCCAGAATGGCGAAGGCCATGTGCCCGTCGTCAGGTTGATAAAGATATCCGGCTCCTGCGCGCGCAGCTTTTCGATCAGGTGAATCATCGCTGAGAAATCGCTGTCGAACAGGCTCCCTGGAAACACCGTACTCGCGTTCCCCGTCCCGTCGAACTTGAACTGGTTCACACCATACTTCGTAATCATTTCGAGGCACGTCGACTCGAACAGCTTGTAGTACTTCGGCGCAGACAGCGCGAACCCGCCCTTCACCGTCTCGTAGCCGGCCTTCTCGCCGGCCGCAATCCGCTGCTGCTTTGCCGTTGAATAGCCGCCCCACGGCGAGAGCCACACGCCTATGCCGAACCCATACTGCTTCGCCGCCTCGTCAATCTTCGTAAATCCATTCGGCAGTCCTGAGTTGAAGTGCCACAGTGTCTCCGTATCGTCCCACCCGTCATCGAACAAAAAGGAGTCCATCGTCACGCCGCGCTTCTTCACCAGCTCATTGCCGAAAGCATGCACCCGATCCAACGCCGCGGCCTCGTCGAAGCGATTCCCGTAGCCAATGTCGTACCACGAGTTGTAATGCAGAAAAGTCCGGTAAGGATGCGCCCGCTCCTGCTCGATGTATGCAAGAAACTCTCGCCGCATCTGTCCCGGAGCCCCTACGCCGATCACCGACGAATACGCAATCGAATTCCCGGCCTCAAGCGGCAGCGTGCGCGTCAGTATCGAAGTCGCCCGTCCATCCGTGACCGCGCTTGCTGACAGAGGAGACTCAAACCCGAAAAAGAAATTCCCATCCACCATCGGCGACCCGGCAACTTTGCCTACCACCTCCGCGCCCGGCGCATCAAAGTCGAACAATCGTACTTCGGCAATGTCCAACGGCTGTGCTCCGGCTTTCAGCGTCACCTCCTGGCGCAGATAATTCGCGCCCTCGCGCAACACCGCGCACCAGCGCACCGTCAGGGCGTTGTCCGTCGTGCTCAAGTCCGCGCACAGTCTTCGCCCCGCAACCCGCTCCGCCGCGCGCGACGCTGCCGGAATCGGGGGAACAGTTTCCTCCACCGGCGCCGCGCTCAACTTCATCGCAGAGGCCACAATCACACGACCGTCGCGCAGCGTCAGGCTGAATGCCTCGCCCGGCGCGAGTGTCGCACCGCTCGCCAGATCCTTCACCCAGACAACCCGTAGTCTGCCACCATCCACAGAAAACCGAGCCTCCAGCCGCTGGCCATTCAGCTCGTAAATGCCCGTAGAAGCATCGCTTGACGAAGCAAATCCCGACGCGGCCGCAAATCCAGCCGCACCGGCCACAAACAAAAATGCCAGGGCCGCAGCCCTCACCATCGCACGCCGTTTCACCTTCATCTGCATATCCGCTTTGCTCCCCTTTGCCGTCGTGTGTGTCTCGCCTTCCTCGCCGCGCCTGACTCCTCGCGCCTCAGGAAAGCCGATGTTTCCAACCCGCCAAGTCTAAACCACGGCAGAGCGCAAGGAACAGAACCTACCCAGGCTGCCCTATAATCCAGACGCACGCCGGAGATGAAAATGACCGCACATCTACAGTCCTTCGGAACTCGCCTCGTTCGTCTTTGTGTTTCTGCCGCCTTCGTCCTTCCGCTCTTTCTCGCCGCCTCAATCCACGCGCAGCCGTCTTCCCCCGCTGCTGCACCAGCCTTTATCAACACGCTCATGCCCCTGCCCGCCACGGTGGAAAGCAAGCCCGGCGCCCTGCGCATTGAGCCTTCATTCTCTTACGCGCTCCACGGCAACTCCGGCTCGCGCCTCAGCAATGCCGCAGTGCGCCTCATCAGCCGCATTGAGATGCGCACAGGAGTCACTCTCGCGAAAAGTCCCGCGGGGCAGGGAAGCGATGCAACGCTTACCGTTGACGTGGCCACTGCATCCAGTAACACCGTGCCCCAGCCCGGCGAAGACGAGAGCTACACCCTCGACGTTGACCAGGCTCACGTCGCCCTTCACGCCAAAACCGACATCGGCGCTCTTCGCGGCATGGAGACGCTGCTTCAGCTCATCCAGCCCTCCGGCGCAAGCTACTTCTTTCCCGCCGTCCACATTCAGGACGCGCCCCGCTTCCCCTGGCGCGGCCTCATGCTCGACTGCGGCCGCCACTTCCTTCCCGTCGCCAACATTCTCCGTACCCTCGATGGAATGGCGGTCGTCAAGCTCAATGTCCTTCACTGGCATCTCACCGAGGACCAGGGCTTCCGCATCGAAAGCCGCGTCTTTCCCAAGCTCGCGGAGCTCGGCTCGAATGGCCAGTACTATACCCAGGAGCAAGTCCGCGAAGTCATCGCCTACGCCTCCGCGCGCGGCATCCGCGTCGTGCCCGAGTTTGACATGCCCGGACACTCCACCAGTTGGATGGTCGGCTATCCTGAGCTCGGCAGCGCGCCCGGTCCCTACTCGGTCGCCGACAAATTCGGCGTCCTCGACCCGGCCCTCGACCCCACCCGTGCATTCACTTACAAGTTTCTCAACGCCTTCATCGGCGAAATGGCGCAGCTTTTTCCCGATCCCTACATGCACATCGGCGGAGACGAGAGCAACGGCAAGCAATGGAGCGCCAATCCACGGATTCAGGCCTTCATGAAGGCGCACGGCTTCAAGACCACAGAAGAGCTGCAGTCCTACTTCAGTACGCGCGTGCAGAAGATTCTCGCCGCCCACCACAAGGAGATGGTTGGCTGGGATGAGATCCTCAGCCCCACGCTCCCTCGCGATGCGGTGATTCAAAACTGGCATGGCATCGAGTTCCTCATCAACAGCGCCCGTCTCGGCCATCGCGCTATTCTCTCCCATCCCTACTATCTCGATCACATGTACTCGGCTGCCGACATGTTCCTTGCCGATCCGTTGCCGGCCGACTCCGGCCTCACGCCGGACCAGGAGAAACTGATCCTCGGCGGAGAAGCCTGCATGTGGGCAGAGCACATCGTTCCAGCAACCATCGACTCGCGTATCTGGCCTCGCGCAGCCGCAGTCGCAGAGCGCCTTTGGTCCCCCGCCACGGACCGCGATGCAGACGACATGTACCGCCGCCTCTCAGTCGAGTCTCTACGCCTTGAAGCAGCGGGCCTCACGCACATCTCCGGCCCAGCCAGAGGCCTTCGCTACCTCGCAGCCTCCGCGCAGATTCAGCCGCTCGAGCTTTTCGCCAGTACGCTCCAGCCTGTGGAGTTCGGAGTCCGCAGTCACGAGCAGCACCCATCGACCACGACGGTGTTCGATCTCCTCGTCGACGCGGTCCGCCCCGACCCTCCGCTCCGCCATCAGATGCCCATCCTCGTCGACGCAGCTCTCCACGGCGACGCCGCGAGTATGGCCCGGCTCGACGCCCTCTTTCACGCCTGGGTTGCCGCCGCCGCGGCTCTCGACAAGCTCGAAGCCAACTCTCCGCTCTTGCAGCAAGCCTCAGCCCACATCGCTGCCTGGCCCAGGCTCGGGCAGACAGGCATAGAAGCGTTATCGTATCTGCGTTCCGGAGCCGCTCCGCCGGCCGGATGGCAGGATGCGCAGAAAGCCATCCTTCACGACGCCGTCAAGCCAAGCGAACTTGTCGACTTCGTGGTGCTCGCGCCCATCCAGTCGCTGGTGGACGCCGCAAGCACACCAAAGCCGCACTAATTTGCTGATTTGTGGATTGCGTTACATCGGAAACCAGGGCAGAATCGCAGAGCCTGGCCTCTCAAGCTTCCTGGATAGCTTCCTGGATTGGCTCAACCAACGCTGGAACAGGCACGCGGGCTCTCGCCCGTTCGCGCCACGTCACAACCGCGTAGCACCCAAGCATTACCATCAGCGGATCGAGCGGGCGCAGATGGTAAGGTTCCGGATGATTGAAGTAGTAAATCACGGGAAATAGAAGCATCACGCCACCGTATCGAATGGCGTCGAACCTGCTTCGCTGCCACGTCAGCACCAGCCCTGCCAGTCCCAGTAGAGTCAGCCCGCTGGCAAACGGAATGTTCTCCGGGTCTGTGGGCTCCTCAGCCAGATATGCCGGCTTGAAGCTCCAGTAGCCCGTCCACAAATACACCGCGCGCCGCGCGCACATCCACGCATACCACTCAGGGCGCGCATGGATATAGGCCTTTGCTTCCTGCGCCTTTTCGGTCATGTAGGCCACTTCGCCCTTGTTGTAGGCGGCCAGCTCCTTCATGTCGTGCAGAGGATGCTTGTCGTCGCTCGTCCAGCGCAGGCTGTCGCCGTTGTTGCCCATCCACAACTCCAGCCCCATGCTGTCGCGCATGGGAATGAACTTGTGGAACACCACCGCATCGCGAATCAGCCAGGGCGAAATCGTGGCCGCCAGCGTCAGCGAGGCAACTATCCCCGGCACCAGCCAGCGCTTTCCCGTGCGTGCCAGCCTCCAGGCCGCCAGTCCCAGCAAAAACGGAATCACCACCAGAATCGATGGCTCCGTCAGCCCCGCAAATCCCGCCAGCGCGCCAAAGCCGGCCCACAATGCAAGCCGCGGAGACTCTTCCAGCTCCTGCGCAAGGTAGAGCAGCCAGCACAGGCACAGCAGCAGAATGTGCGTCGACCACGCCCAAGCCGCCGAAAAATAGATTCCGTAAGGGAAAAAGGCCCAACCCCACGCCGCCCACCGTCCCACGCGCTCCCCAAAATTCCTGCGCGCCAGCAGAAAGATCGGAATGCAGGCAAGCGCGTTAATAAGGCAGTCGAACGCGTGAATCGCAATAATCGATCGCGCTGTGTGCACCCCAAACACCTTGAAGAATCCTGCCACAATCAGCGGATACACCGGCGGCAAGATCGCCGAGGGCTGGTTTGACATAAACGGGCTGCCAAATCCATGGCCCGCCACCAGCGCCGCCGCCACATTCCCCTGTTCCCAGGCATGAATGTGGTTGGCATCCATCAAATCTTCAAAATTGTTGAGCGGAATGACCGCCAGGCGCAATAGCAGCGCCACTAGCACGATCAAAAACAGCAGCCGGCCGGAGCTGGCCCTGTCCGCCTTGGGGATAGGTGGAGAAGTATGGGGCACAAGGTCTCGATTTCTTGTGTTTAGACGGAGAGGTTCATCGTTGCGATGACACCCGCCAGCAGAAAACTATAAAAAGTCGTAATTATGGCTCACTTGCCCCGGATTATCCATCCGCCGGTCCCCATTCCCGCACTATTTTCGGTGCGTCGGTCACCAAGAAGCAATCAGGGAGCGCATCAGGCGGACCGCGCCGGGTATCCGCGAAGGGAGCGAACTGCCGAAGCCGAGGATGAAACCCTGACGCAGAGCTGCGGTTGTGTAGGACGGAGAAAGTGGCCAAAGCCAAAGTCCCGACCGAGCGGCGCGAAGCGAAATCTCAGTGTCCGTGATGGAGGGCGGCAGGCTGGCCGGCAGCGTAAGGGCGAGGTGCATTCCTGCTTCCACACCGTGGACTTCATAGCCTAGCTCTGCGGGGAATTCGCGGGCCAGGCAATCGATAAGAATCGATCGTCTCTCCTTGTAGATTTGCCGCATTTTGCGAATATGACGAGTGAAATGCCCTTCCAAAATGAAATCGGCCATGACCTCCTGATGCAGGTACGGAGGGAAGATGTCCATCGCATGGCGGACTGCGACGAAGCGCTCTACCAGGTCACGAGGAATCACCAGGTATCCAAGGCGCAGGGAAGGGAATAGCACCTTGCTGAAGGTTCCGATGTAGATCACGCGTGCGTTGCGGTCCAGGCCGTGCATGGAGGCGACGGGCGGCGATTCATAGCGGAACTCGCTGTCGTAATCGTCTTCGACAACCCAGCTGCCGGCACTGTGCGCCCAGTTGAGCAGTTGAATGCGGCGCGAAGCAGACATCGTGGAGCCGAGAGGATATTGGTGAGATGGAGTCACGATTGCCGCCCGTGCTTTGGGGGCCCGCCTGATGCCTGCGGAAACGTCCATCCCTTGTCCATCCACAGGGACGGGGATGAGGTGGCCCCCCGCGGCTTTCAATACGATGCGTTGCAGAGCGTAGCCAGGCTCCTCAACCCAAACCGAGTCTCCGGGGTCCAGCAGAACCCGCGCGGTAATATCGAGTGCCTGCTGCGAGCCGGAAACGATCAGGATCTGATCTGGAGTGCATTGGACGCCGCGGGCGCCGTGCAAATAGTCGCAGAGCGTCCCGCGGAAACGCTCCGCGCCCTGCGGGTCAATGCGATGAATCGCGCGAACGTGGGGATTGCGGCTGTGGCGGGCGACGAGGTTGGCCCATATAGAAAATGGAAACTGGTCAAGCGCAGGTTGGTGGACCCCGAATGATCCCCAGCCCCGAAGCATAGGCGACTGCGGGCTTGCTGGATACAGGGATGAGCGGCGAGAAACGGGGCGAGGTCCGGAAGGCTCAGCGACTGAGCGTCCGGAAGAAGGAGGGACCGACATCTGCTGCTCAGGGAGTGACGCGGAGACGAATGTGCCCGCGCCGACGCGAGATTCGAGGTACCCCTCCGCAATCAATTGGGCATAGGCATTGAGAACAGGAAAGCGGGAGACTTGGAATACGCTGGCGAATTCGCGGCTGGAGGGGACCCGCCCTCCGGGACTCAAGTCGCCGCGCAGAATGGCGGCGCGATAGCCATCGTAGATCTGCCTGTGCAGTGGATTCGGATTGGCGCGGTCAATCGCAAACGTGGGCCGGGTTTCATGCGAGGCACTTTTCACCGGACAATTCTAGTGGTCAGGGTGAATTTGCCACAAGTGGTTATTGCTGCAAACCAATTTTGCAGGCAACAGTAATAAGGCATCTCAGTCCTGTTCTGCGTCGGTCGGCCTTGTGGCAGTTGCTGTTGGCCTCTAAACAATCCAGGCCGCCGAGCCTGAAGCGCCTGCCAGGTTGCGAGGCGAATCGAGAAGACAATGATGAAGTGGATCGTCGACCAGGGCCGGCTCTTGTTTGCTATTGCAATTGCGGCCTTCGGCGTTGAAAACCTGACTTGTGCCCACTCAAGCGGTGCGAATCTGCCCGTAATTCCGTGGGTCCCGGGCCATGCCTGGCTCGCGTATCTTACCGGTGTCCTGCTCCTTGCGGCGGCGATTTGCATTGCCGCACGATTCAAAGAGAGACTGACAGCCATCCTTCTTGGCTTTTTCTTTCTGCTTTGTGCCCTGTTGCTGCAGCTTCCAAAGTTGGTGGGTGCGCCCATGGATGTAGGAATCCGCACCACGGCTTTTGAGACGTTGACCATGTGCAGTGCAGCCTGGATGCTGGCCGCAAGTTTGCCGGCACAGCGCACATTGCTGCAGCCTTGGCAGAGCTTGTTGCGTGGCCTGCTCAAGTCAGGACGTTACCTGTTTGCGTTTTCCTCAATCGTATTCGGGATCGATCACTACATCGTCTTCGCGCTCATTGTGAGCTTGATTCCACACTGGATTCCGGGGGGAGGCTGGTTGTGGACTCATATCACCGCACTCGCGTTTATTCTGGCGGGACTAAGCATCATCACAGGATGGATGGACCGGTTGGCGGCAACAATGCTGGGCCTCATGTTCTTACTTTGGTTCCTGGTTTTGCATGCGCCCAGGGTGATGAGTTTTCCCCGTTCGCATAACCCAAACGAATGGTCGAGTGCGTTTATCGCACTTGGTGTGTGTGGCGCGTCCTGGATTCTGGCTGCATCGCTGAGTGCAAAGAATCCTCAGGCAAAGTAGCAGCAGCCAAACTAGACAGCATCAGGCGGCGGAATTCCTTGCCCTTAACCGACGGGCACCAGGCTTGGATCGGCTGGCGCAAGATCTGGTGCATTCTGGAGGCGCATCGTATCCGGTGGAGCGGAAAGGTGCAGCGTTTTCTGCGCGCCATTGATGCGCACTAGCCTGTTTTTCTGGTCGAAGGTCAGGACGAGGCCCTGCATGGGGCTGGAACCGAAGTTTGCCAATGGGAAGGCGGGGTTAATTTCAACGAAGGGACGCTTGAATGTGTAGGGCCCCAGATTCACATTGACAGCGAGCTTTGCACCAATGAGCACGAAGCGCGTAGAGAGCGTGTGAGCGTTGCTGAGGCTGTCGAACCTGGATAAGAACTTGAGTTGTGATGCAATGCGCAGGGGCACACTAAGGCCAGAGCCGCCGGAGTCAAGCTGTGCGTCAATACGCATGTTTCCGATCGACAGCGTTACGATGGGAACCCCTTCCGGCATCCGAAATGGAAGCACCGACCGATCACCATCGGGTTTTAGATCACCCGGCGTCAGCGCGATGCGGCGATTGGGATAGTCAAGCGTGACCAGATAGTTGCGAAATAGCGCGAACCCAAGCAGGCCCTGACAGGCTCCATTGCCAATGCCAAGGTTGAGCACGGCTGCCTTCACACCATTGAACTCAACCCCCGCCACCTGAAGAGAATCAACCACAACCGAAGGAACTTTTTGACCGCCAAGACCGCTGGGATCATGCAGCGTGATGTGTCCTGATTGCGGAAGGGCCAACTGTGCGGCCAGTTCCTTGGAGATAAAGGCTTCGCCGGCAGTGCCGGTGTCGATCAGGAAACGGAACGGACCCTTGCCGTTAACCATTACCATGACGAAGGGTTTGTCTTGGATGATCTCCAACCGAGACGAATGTGCGCTGCCCTCGGCATGAGCATTGGGCACGAAAGGGAACGAGGCGAGAAGGCCCGCTAGAATCAGAACGACGTTTCTGCGTAGCTCGCGCGGCATGGCAACCCATCCGGCGCTCGACCGTTGAGAAGAACGCATCTTCAATTTATGCCGCGAAATGTGGCATAGACAATAGCCACTTGCACTATCAAGAGCCCGACCACTTTGGGATTGAGATCAAACGGAGGTGGATGGCTCTGGCCGGATGCCCGCATCCCCGCTTCATGCTTTTGCCGACAATTACACGGGAGCGGCTCGATCCGCACTGGGTTCAGCTGTTTTTTGCGGGGTGCGCTTTCGCGCCCTTAAAACGAAACGTCCACCGGCTCCGTTACCCGCATCACTGACTGGTCTCCAGTTTTCTGTTTCCACGCCGCCCGGATCGCGTCAATCTTCGCGCGATTCGCCGCGCTGTCCGGATAATCGATCAGCAGCATCTTCGACCGCAGCCGCTCCGGCGCGCGCTCGTTCTTGCCCTGCCACTGTCCATACACGTCCACAACGCTCAACCCGGCGGGGAAGCGCGGACTCACTTCGCGATCGAGAAAGTTCCGCCAGTCCTGCTCGCTGACGCCCTGGTCAGAATGATCCGCCGGTCCCAACCCGAAGTAGAGCTTCGTCTCCACCCAGCCCCTTGTGCTGTCTGGATGTGCCGGATCACCACGGAGCGTAGCCGCCGCAACAGGCGCAGTTACCGGACGATGCAGCGCGCACCCGGCCGGCAAAATTGTAAGCAGGCAAGCAAACAGAATTGTGCAAAAGCGCATCCACTCTCCACGCGGCAGGCAGTGGGTTAAGGCTCGATGTCCACGCCCCGCCAGAACGCCACACACCCTTTGATCTTGCGCGCCACCGGGTGCGGATCGGGATAGTACCAGGCCGCGTCGGGATTCTCCTGCCCGTCAATCTGCAGGCTCATGTAGCGCGCCTGGCCCTTTGAGGGATCGGATGAAATTGTGCTGCTTGGGCGAAAATACTCCCGCTTGAGACTCGTTTCGGGGAAATACACGTTCCCGTCCAAGGTCTCCGTCGTGTCGCTCTCTGCGATCACTTTACCGTTCCAGATTGCTCGCGCCATGGTCTGTCCCGCATCGGCCCACTGGGCGGCAACAGCACCCACACGTAGGCGTTTCGATAACACACTACCAGAGTGTGCTCGCCGTGGGGAGTCTCTTCGCTGGTTCAGTTGTCGCTGTGAAACCTATTTGGCCGCTTCGATCGCGTCAATGTGGACAGACTTCGTGGCGTCGTCCGCCGTCGCGGTTACTGTCACGTGGTCGCCGTAAAAGTCCTTCACCGCCGCGGGGTTGTCGATCGTCCAAACCGCCTTGTCCTTCTCGCTCACAAATACCGGCTTCATGCCGTTTGCAATGCACTTTTTCACGCACGCCGCGCCGGTACCCATGTGCTTGGCGCCGCACATCGAGTCTGAGATGTATCCGTCAAATTTGGCTGAATCGGCCGCCTGGGCCGCAAGCGCGGTCAAGGCAAATGCAGCTACCACAACAAAAAATGCACGCTTCACGAGATACCTCCGGGGAATTTCTGGATTTACTACCAGCCCTCATAATGCTCCATCCGCTCGGCAATCCACAAGGGCCGAGAGAATGAAGTTTTCTTCACATCGAAAAATTCGCTTGCAGTCTTCTACTGCGCCGAAAGACGCGCGCGACGCGCTTCCATCATCTTCAGAACCGCTTCGTACCGCTGCGAGGCCGCCGAGAATCTGTCCACAAGTTCCGAAGTTTTCTTCAGGAAAGTCGGATTCCGCTCCCGGATTGCATCCAGAATCGGCGCAAACTTGGCCAGCAAAAAGAATCCCTCGCCGTTGCAATCCACAAACAGCTCCGCCGACACAGCCCCGTGCAGCACCATCGCCGCCGCCATCTCCCAGTAGGTCAGGACCTGTCGCAGATACGCATTGTGCGGATCGGCCGGATTCTCCATCACGGCGAAAAGTTCCTCTACCGTCTTAGGCCAGAACTCGCCGAACACCCAGGCACGCGCCTGACGCATCACCGACTCAGTCCGCAATTGATAGAGTTTTAGAACAATTTCCGCATCCGCCGGCGTTGCAAGCATCCGTTCCATCTGGTTTTCTCCGATGCCTCATACTAACGGATTCAACCAGAAGCTGCCGAGCGCCATGTTTTCATGCGGGCGCTCAGATCTCGATCGAGACCTGGGACTCTCAGGAACAGTTACACCGAATTGGCAAAAGGAGGCATCGGCGCGAAGAGAAGCAAACGGCGAGGAGCTTCCCTTACGCCGGCGTCAGTTCCTTCTTCCCGTCTTCCTTCTCTGTCACCGGTCCATGTGTTTCAGCCGTCGGCGGAGGCGGCGCATCCCCAATCCGCTTGGAGTAGCTGCACACCACCTTCGCGTCCTCTTCAGCAGGAGCCGCGGCCGCCTTCTTGCCCCGCTTCTTCGGCGCAACTTCTTCCTCAGCCGTTTTCTTCTTGTTCGGGCACTCCAGGAACACTCCCGACTTCAGCGTCTTCTCCAACAGGTATGGGCTTCCGCACTCAGGGCACTTCTGCGCCACCGGCTTCAGGTTCGAGGTGAAATCGCACTTCGGATAATTCGTGCAGCCCCAGAACACATTTCCGCGCCGCGCCTTGCGCTCGGCAATGTCCCCTTCACCGCACTTCGGGCACTTCATGCCTTCAATCAGGTTCTGCTTGATGTACTTGCACTTCGGATACCCCGAGCAGGAAACAAACTCCCCGTAGGCTCCCTGCCGCAGCACCAGCGCCTTGCCGCAAGCCGGGCAGGCCTCGCCTGTCGGCTCCGGTGGTTTCTGCTGCTGCTTCTGGCTCAGCTTGCGGAACGTCTTGCAGGGCGGATCGGCGTTGTAGTCCGGGCAGCTCATGAACGGCCCAAACAGCCCGCGCCGCATCACCATCACCTTGCCGCAGTTTTCGCAGTACTCCTCGGTGTCGCCCGCCTCCTGCGCCTCCGGCGTATTCAGGTCCGGCTTGGCGGCGATGTTTTCCTTGGTAAACGTGCAGCTTGACGGGTCTTTCTTGTTGTAGGCAGAACAGGCAAAGAATGTCCCGAACTTGCCCCACTTCAGCAGCAGCGGCGACCCGCACACCTCGCACTTTTCGCCGGTCACCACCTCCATCCGCTTGATGTTTTCCATGTTCTCGCCGGCGTCCTTGAGCTCTTCCTCAAAGTAGTCGTAGAACCCGTTCAGCAGGTCGGTCCACTTCTCCTTGCCCTCTTCAATATCGTCCAGCTCTTCTTCCAGCTTGGCCGTATATTTGGAGTCGAAGATGTAAGGAAAATTCTTCACCAGCAGATCGCACACCACCACCCCAATCTCGGTTGGATAGAACCTGCCCCGCGACCCGCCGTGTTTAACCACATACTCGCGGTCCTGGATGGTGCTGATGATCGACGCATAGGTCGAAGGCCGTCCAATGCCACGTTCTTCAAGCTCCTTCACCAGCGAGGCCTCGTTGTAGCGCGGTGGCGGCTGCGTAAAGTGCTGCTCGTTGTCCAGTTTCTCAAGCTCCAGCGCCTTCACGCCGTCCAGAACCGGCAGTTTGCTCGCCGACTCGTCGTCGTCGTCCTTCTTTTCCTCGGCAACCTCGTACACCTTCAGGAAGCCGTCAAACCGCATCACCGACCCGCTCGCGCGAAAATCGTACGTCTTGCTATTCTTCGCGGACTTCGCGGTAATGCTCGCCGTCGTTACGTCAAACACCGCCGGAACCATCTGCGAGGCCACAAACCGCTGCCAGATCAGCCGGTAAAGCTTCAACTGCTCGTCGCTCAGGTAGCGCGCAATCGACTCCGGCGTCCGCGACGCATCGGTGGGTCGAATCGCTTCGTGCGCGTCCTGTGCGGCCTTTTTGCCCTTGTAATCGTTTGGCGTCGGCGGCAGGTACTTCTGTCCCAGCGTCGTGGCAACCCACTCCCGCGCTGCAACCTTCGCTTCCGGAGCTACGCGCGGCGAGTCGGTCCTCATATAGGTAATCAGGCCCACCGTGCCCTCGGCGCCCACATCCACGCCTTCATACAGCCGCTGCGCCACGCCCATGGTCCGGCGCACGTTGAAGCCCAGCTTGCTAGATGCATCGCGCTGCAGTTGGCTCGTGATAAATGGCGCCAGCGGCCTGCGCTGCTTTTCCGTCGCTTGCACTGAGGCGAGAGTCCACTTGGCATCCTGCAGCGCAGCGACCGTCTCATCCATCGCTGCCTTGCCGGCCAGCGCATTCGAAATCCAAAGCGCCTTTCCGTCCTTGTCGGTTCCGTTCGAAACGCGCGCCGACTCGCCGTCAATGCCCACAAACCGCGCCTTGAAGCTCTTGTCTGCCTGCCTGTCCGGATGAACAAAAGCGTCCAGCGTCCAGTACTCCAACGGCTTGAACGCGCCGATCTCCCGCTCCCGCTCCACAATCAGCCGCACGGCCACCGTCTGCACGCGGCCCGCCGAAAGTCCCCGCCGCACCTTGTCCCACAACAGTGGAGAAATCTGGTAGCCCACCAGACGGTCCAGAACGCGCCGCGTCTGCTGCGCATCCACCAGGTTCTGGTCCACGTCCCGCGCATGCTTGAACGCTTCCTGAACGGCCTTCTTCGTAATCTCGTTGAAGGTCACGCGCTTGATCTTCTTCCGCTCCGCTGCGGTGGTTCCCAACTGCAGCGCCAGATGGTACGCAATCGCCTCGCCCTCGCGGTCAGGGTCAGGCGCCAGGTAAATCTCGTCTGCCTTGGCGGCCAGCTTCTTCAGCTGTTCCACCACCTTCTCCTTGCCCGGAGACACCACCAGCTTCGGCTCAAACGTCCGCTTCTCGAGCTCCACGCCAATATCGTTCTTGGGCAGGTCCATGATGTGACCAACCGAGGCCCGCACTTCAAAACCCTTGCCAAGATACTTCTCGATCGTCTTCGCCTTGGCCGGCGATTCCACGATCACGAGTGATTTAGTCATTGCCATCCTTACTACCGTAACCAATCTATACTGTCAGCCCTGTTGGACTCGGTTTCCACAATTTCGATTCATTCCCGAGCTTGGTCCGAATTCCATTTTGCGAAGGGGGCGTCTGATCCCACGCCGGAAAACACGCTACAAAGGATGGACCCTACCACGGAACACCGCCGCATTTCCACTCGGCGGAACCTTTTTCTTCACCCAACGTTCCAATTCCGAGCACGCAAAGCGCCGTTTTTCGCGGTCCGGGAATTCCCCGCAAACCTATTGTTTGCTGTTGTCGGGATTCATTTCAGGAGCCGGGAGACTCTATGCTCAGATGGGCGGTAAAGAAAAAACACCCGAATACGCCTTATAGATGTTGCGGACCCGGCCTCGGCGAAACCCCTAAGACGGCTCCGCCCAGACAAATGTGGCCAGTTCCCGGTTCTTGCGCGTCCGGTCGGCTGGAAACACCTGCCCATGCATCACCACAAAAACTCCCGGGCCCAGCAGCCGCGCAGCCATCAGGCTCTCCGTCAGATTCTGCAGCCCATCGCTGCCTTCGAATCCCAGCGGAGTCATCGCTCCAGTCAGGATCACCGGCACTTCCAGATTCGGAAAAGCCTTCTGCAGATACACCCCGGTCTCCACCATCGTATCCGTGCCGTGGGTAATCACTATCGGATGCCCCTCGGGCAGCAGCCGGGCCATCTCCGCCGCGAGATGCGCGCGATCTTCCGCCGTCATCTCCAGGCTGTCCTTATTCAGTAGGGGAATCACCCGGATCTCGCAATCCGGCAGGCGCAGCCGACTCAGATACTGACCGATCTTGCTCTCGCTGTTCAGCACCGCGCCAGATTGTTCCGAGTACATCTTCTCGATCGTTCCCCCGGTCGTAATCAGGTCAATGGTCCGCATCTTTTCCTTCCGAGACAATCCTTTGCCAGACACACCAACTCACATACTACCGCCGCGCGCCGCTTCCTATTCGCTAAGCCCTTTGTCGATGGAATATTCGCGGAAGGGGAGGGGCAAACAGGGCGGAACCGCACACGATCGGCGGAATCGCACATCCGCGCCCGTCCTGCAAACCCAACATTTCCCGCACCCAGCTCCGTCACATCGTCTTGACGTAATTCTTCCCTGGCAACCCTCGCACCCGCCCGGCCATCTCCAACTCAAATAGAGCCGTAAACACCTCAGACGAAGTCAGTTGCATTTCCAGAAGGTCCAGAATCTCGTCAATCTGCAGGCTCGCATCCGTCCGCAGCACCTCCAGAACCATGGCCTCCTGGGGCCGCAGAACCGGGTCCGGTAATAAGGATGCTGTCGTTTCTGACCTGGATTCAGCCGGAGCCAGCGACTCCAGTTCCAGCCGTACCTGCGAGGGCAAATCCTCCCACACATCCTCCCAGGTCGCCACCAGCTTGGCCCCCTGTTTAATCAGCGTGTTCGGTGTCCACGATCCCTTGTTCGTCACGTTCCCCGGCACCGCATACAGGTCCCGGTTCTGGTCCGCCGCGCACCGTGCCGTTACGCGCGTTCCAGAGTTCTCGCTCGCCTCCACCACCAGCACGGCTACGCTCAGCCCACTCAGAATCCGATTCCGCCGCGGAAAGTTCTGTGGCGCAGGAAACGTTCCCATCGGCAACTCGCTCACAATCGCCCCGCCCCCGGCCAGAATCTCTTCGGCCAGCTTCTTGTTCTCCTTGGGATACACCACGTCGATCCCCGTGCCCCAAACCGCCAGCGTCGGCATCCGCGCCGTCAGGGCCCCGCGGTGCGCGCACGAGTCGATCCCACGCGCCATCCCGCTCACAATCAGCAGCCGCCTTGCTGCCAAATCTCGCGAAAGCATCTCAGCAATCCCCGACCCATACGGGGTTGGATGCCGCGTTCCCACAACCGCAATTGATGGCCGGCTCAACAGCCCCGCATCGCCGCGCACCCACAGCACCGGTGGCGGGTCGTAGATCTCTTTCAGCCGCTCGGGGTACTCCGGGCAGCCAAAGCTCACAATCGTCGCTCCCTGCGCCGTCACCTGCGCCCACTCCGCCTCGGCCGCCGCCCGCGCCTTGCCGTCAAACACAAACTGCGCCGCCGCGGCAGGGAACCGCAGACCCTCCAGAGCCGTCAGCGACAAGCGAAAAATGTCACTCGGCGCCTCCAGACCCCGCATCGCATCGAGAATCCGTTTCGGACCCAGTCCCGGCGACAGCGCCAGTGCCAGCCAGGCCAGCCGATCCTCTCCGGGGGCCGGAGTACTCACCGCCAAAGTCGCCATAACTGCTGTGTTTTCATCCAGAATTGTCATATATTCAGCAAATGTGTTTCAAATTTGCACACTCCCACTGCCTCACAAGAAACCAAATGCGCAAACTAAGGTAATTGGGCTCAAGTTACCCTCGTACGAACTCCATGTCAAGTTCACCTTAGTGTTACCCGCGATACCCCGCCAGAATCCTTCACATGGAATTGGTACTCTAATAAATGTGAACCCCCTGCAAGATTCACGTATGCGCATTGCCGCCATCGGCTTCCTGAATCCCGCTCCCCTCATGTGGGACTTTGAACATCCGCCCCTCGAAGCCGTGCTCGCCCGCCGCTACAAGATAGACCGCATGACCCCCTCCGAGTGCGCCGCGCGCCTGGCCTCGGGAGCCGCCGACATCGGTCTCATCCCCATTGCCGCACTTGCCACCATCCCCGGGCTGCGTATTCTTCCCGGCTGTACCATCGCATCCAGGGATTACGTCCGCTCCCTGCTCCTTGTTCGCCGCGCCAGCCAGCCCATCACTGCCCTCCGCGCCGTAGCCGCCGACACAGCCAGCCGCACCACCCTCGCCTACGCCCGCATCCTCTTCCACAAATGGGGTAATCCCGCCGTTCCTTTTCTACCCATGGCCGCCGATCTCGACTCCATGCTCGACCAGGCCGATGCCGCAATCGTCATCGGCGATCCGGCCTTGCTCGCCCTCGAAGAGCGTTCCAACCGCTTCGAGCGCACCGGCGAAGAACTCGTTTACCACGATCTGGCCCACGAATGGCGCGCTCTCACCGGGCTCCCTTTTGTCTCCGCCGTCTGGGCTGCTGCGCAGGGCAGCGTTTTGGATGACAGTGTCGCGGAGGACTTGAACCAATCCCGCATCCACGGCATTCAGAACATTGAAGCTCTTGCTGCCGAATGGTCCAGCAAACTCCCCATTCCAGAAGCCACCATCCGCGCCTACCTTACCACCAACATCCACTACGACCTCGATGAAGAATGCATCGAAGGCATGCGCGGCTTCTTCCGCGTGGCTGCTGAAGCCGGCGTTCTGCCTCATTACACCTTCACCATCTGACAATCACCCGAAGCGCGGGGACCAGCCCAGCGCGGAAACGTCAAGGTTAAAACGATATGACCAGCACCTATCTCTCCAGCGGAACCCATCTGTCCTTCGCCGACTCAGGCACAGGCCTCCCGGTCGTCTTTCTTCACCCCACGCCCCTCGATCACGACTATTGGCGTCCGGTTGTCGATAACCTGCCCGGCGTCCGCGCCATTGTTCCCGACTTTCGCGGACACGGCGCATCTGAGCTGGGCGCATCGCTGCCCGTTGGCCTTTTCGCCCGCGTCCCCGACGCACCTGCGCTCACCATGGCGCAACTGGCCGCAGACATCCTCGCGCTCCTCGAGCATCTTGAATTGAAGCAAGCTGTCTTTGCCGGCTGTTCCATCGGCGGCTACGTCCTGCCCGAACTCTGGCGTCAGGCCCCGCAGCGCGTCCGCGGCCTCGCCTTTGTCTGCTCCAAGCCTCAGCCAGACGCGGAAGCAAATCTCGTCAAACGAGCCGCAACCATCGCGCAGGCCCGCGCCACAGGTGTCAGCGCCATTTTTGACGCCAATGCTCAGGCCCTCATCAGCGCAACCGCCCGCGAGCATCGCCCTCAGATTGTGTCTGAACTCCGCGCTCGCATGACGCTTACGCCAGAAGCCATGGTGGCCGTGCAGGCAGGTCTCGCGGCGCGCCCGGATTCGGTTCCCACCGTCGCCACCATCACCGTGCCCGTGCTGGCCATCGCCGGCGGCCAGGACCCAGCCGTTGCACCCGCCGACATGGAAGCCTTACGCTCCGCCCCCGGTGGCTGTCAGTTCCACCTGCTCCCCAACGCGGGCCACTTTGCCGCCTACGAGCAGCCGCACGAAGTCGCCGCCCTGCTCTCCGCATGGCTCAAGCAATTTGCAGCTTGATTTTCTGATAAAACCGGAAGCTCTCGGTTAGCGCAGGACGTTCATGATCCCGCAAAATTCCGGCGTCACTGCGCGTTCACCAGCCGCTCGGCCACCGGCAGCCCACCGGCCCGCAGAATCCCCGGCACATCGAAGTGCGTCAGGTAATCCGCTTCCGTTGCCATCTTCGGCACATCTTCCAGGTGCAGCGCAACCGGAAACCTGCTCACCGCGGCTGCAAACGTAGCCCACAGCGCCGCATCGCCCCGCGCATAAATCTCCACATCGCGCCCGCTGCGGCTTGCATACACAATTGCGGTCACAATATCCTGCACCCGCGCCGCATCGTCCGTCACGTTGAACGTCAAAAACTTCGCCCCGCCCGCGGCCTCATACGTTCTGCGCTCCAGATCCGTCCAATCCGCTTCGTTCGCCGGCATTACAGGCTGAGCATCTTCCCGATCCCGTGGCGCTTTTGCAACACCAGTCTGAAAAACATCCAGCGCCAGCACAGCCCGCCCCGCACTCCGCAGCCGCTTCACCGTATCGCTCTCCATCGCCGCTGCCGACCCATCCGGATCGATCACGATCGCCACCGCTCCTGTTCCCTGGATCGCAACTCCCGGCACGCGCGTCCGCCATCCCGGCAGACTGAACAGAATATTTTGCCCATCAATCTCCGAGATCACGTTGTCCGGAATCACCACGGCCAGCGTTTGCTGCAACCGCCTGCGCAGAAACGCATCATCGTGCGTGTGCGCATTCTGCGCTTGGGCCATTGCGCGCCATTCGTTGAAAAGCCCATTGAGATCCACAGCATTGGCCGGCAGCGTGCGATTCTCGAGCGCCATCACCTCCTGCAACATCGGCACCTCGATATTGTGCTCGGTCAGCTCCTTCGGGTCGCTCCACCCCGGATTCACCCCGGCAAAGAACCTGTAAACCGCTTCCCGGCTTTGCTGGTTGAAGTTGTGCACCGCTTCAAACTGCACCACGCTTACCTGGTCGCCCTTGCCATAGAGATCGTAGATCTTCTTGATCGCCGGATACTCCTCGTGCGGCACGTTGCGCGTCCAGTCAGTCGTGTCAGAGACAACCAGCATCGGCTTCGGCGCAAACATCGCCGCAATCTCAACATTGCTCGTATTCAGCCGCAACCCCGGCGCGTTCTCGCACAGGTCGCCGCCCTGCATGATCGACGAAACCATATTTACCGGCGAGTCATACTGAATCCGGTTGTCCACAGCGGTCAGCAGCATCGTCTGCGTTGCTCCGCCCGAGGCTCCCGCCATCCCAATCCGGCTCGCGTTCACATCGTCCAGCGACGAAAGAAAATCCAACGCCCGGATCGAGTTCCACAACTGCAAGCCCAGCGGCCCCAGCGACCACAACCGAAAGTCCGCGCCGCCAAAACGGTGCGGTACCTGGATCGTGTCCGTATACCCCACCATGTCGTACGCAAAAACTACATAGCCTTGCCGCGCCAGGCTGATGCCGAACGCAGGCCCCGAATCCACCGGCTCGTTCTCCAGACGCCCATACTGCCAGTGCCCGTGCGGGTTCAAAATTCCCGGATGCTTCGCTCGTCCATCCACCGGCCGGTAGAGATTGCCGCCCAGATAAAATCCCGGCAGCGTTTCAATCAGCACTTTCTCGACCGTATAACCTTGCCCCTCAAACTTCCCGAAGACCTGCGCATTCAGCGGCGTCTTCTCCGGCATCGGCGACAATCCTGCCGCAACCAGAATCTGATTGCGCAGAAACTCCTTTCGGGCTTCCCACGCCTGCAGGCTGCTGAACGCAGGCAGCGGCAGATGGGTGTCGGTGGTAATAATGTCCTTATTGCGCGAGTCCTCTGCCGGGACCATCACAGCCTGCGCCGCCAGCCGCACACCCAGCAGGCAAGTGATCGCCGCAAGCCCCGCCATCCACACGCCCGCGCGCAGCCCCATTCCAGCACGCCTCACTCCACGCTCCATCACTGCTCCTTCAAGCTCTTCGCTGGCTTACACAAGCTCCAGAGGAGCCGCAACAATGTCGAACTCCACCTGCTGCACGCCCAGCCGCGGATGGATCGCGGTCAGTTTGGCCTTGCCCGCCATCTCGAACGCTCTTACCCACACCGCTCCCGTGCCGCCAACCACAGAAAATGGATTGTCGCCAATGATCTCCGCCGGTCCAGTCAGTTCCAGCCGAATCGCATCGTTCGCGAACGGCTGCACTGCGCCAAACTCATCGGTCACGCGCAACACCACGCGCGTCGTGTCAGCTCCATCGGCCATGAGCGTCGTGTCGTCGGGCACCATCGAAAATTTGCGTTCCACACCCCTGCCGGAAAGCGTCTTCGAGATCACAACCTTGCCGCCGATGTATCCGTCCATGCGCAGATCGCCCCAGTTCCTGTCGCACTTGCTCAAGTCCGCGGTGAAGGGCGCATACTTCAGATGCGCAAATTCCGTTCGGTTCGGATCGGCCTCGGCCAGCAGCTCCCCGTTCACATAAAACTTCAAATGCTCACAGTTCGAGCAGACAACTGCCGTCGTAAACCCAACATTCTCGTCCCCACGCGCCCAGTGGAACGCCGGCTCCAGCACGATCTCTTCGTCCGGATCGCACTGTGACTTGTAGAAGCCGGCTGCTGGCTTCGGCTCGCGGAAGATGTCCGTCACGCCGTGGTAGCAGATGCGGTCCCCCGATCCAAAGTTCCCGTGCGTGTTGTAGTCGAACGCGCACCAGCCAATTCCGCCCGCGTACTGCGGGTTCGATGCCAGTTGATTGTGAATCCGCGCATGGCGCAGCGTGTGTTCCCGCAGCCGCTCCACGTTATCAATCGTCTTGGTCGGATACGTGTGCCCCACAAACTCCGTGTTCAGATACAGCGGATGATTCGGCGGCCGCAGCGGGAAGCCGAAATCGTTCACCGTGAACACGTCTTCAAGAAACTCCGACTGCGGGAAGTTGCGAATGCCGCCCGTCTGCCGCGACGGGTCCAGTTTGTGCGCCATGGCATTGGTCCGCGTGTAGAAATCGTGGTCGTCCTTCGACTCGTTGATTCGCACGCCCCACAAAATAATCGACGGATGGTTCCAGTCGCGCCGGATCATGCGGCTCACATTGTCCACCGCCAGATCCTGCCAGGCCAGGTCGCCAATGTGCTGCCATCCCGGAATCTCTTCCAGCACCAGCAGGCCAATCTCGTCGCATGCGTCAAGAAAATGTCGCGACTGCGGATAGTGCGACGTCCGCACGATGTTGCACTTCAAATTCTTGCGCAGAATCAATGCGTCCTGCCGTTGCACGCGTCCCGGCATCGCCTGGCCCACCCATGGAAATGTCTGGTGCCGATCAAGCCCGCGCAGCTTCACCACCGTTCCATTCAGGCTGAATCCCTCTGGCGTAAACTTCGCCTCGCGGAACCCGATCCGCCGCTCATCGCGATCCACAACGTGCGTCCCCTGCAGCAGCCGAACCTCCACGCGATACAGCTTCGGCGACTTCAAGCCCCACAACTCAATCGCGCCTAGATTGTCCATGTGAAGTGTGTGCGGCTCCTGGTCCGAACCCTCGCCGCTTGTAGCGTCTTGCGTCGTCTTCGCCAGCAACCGTTCGCCGTCGTAGAGCGCAGCCTCCAGCGTCATTGCGCCGCCGCCCACCGCGCCCCGTTCAAGAGAACAATGCACATCGAGCGCCGGTTTGCCCGTCAGCACATCCTTCGGCTCGGCGAAAATGTTTTCAATAAACGTCGGCGAAACCAGCCGCAACTGCACCTCGCGATAGATGCCTCCAAATGTCAGGTAGTCAATCTCGTACCCAAACGGCGGAATGTCCGCGCGCTCGGTTGAGTCCACCTCTACCGCGAGCACGTTGTCCTTGTCCCAGTCCAGGTGTGGCGTTAGCTCAAATGAAAACGGCGTGAACCCACCCTTGTACTCGCCCAGCCGCACGCCGTTCAGCCACACGGTCGAGGCCGTCATCACCCCTTCAAAATCCACAAACACCCTGCGCCCGCGTGCCGCCTCAGGCAGCCGAAACCGCCGCCGGTAAATCGACACAAACTCATACGTCTTTTCGTCAAAGCTGTGCCACGGCAGCCGAACATTTGTATGCGGCACCGTCACCCGCGCAAATCCGCTGTCGTCAAAATCCCGCGCGTGCGCCGCTTCGGTCGCCTTGGGGCTATACCGCCAGCGGCGATTCAGCGGCAGCACCACCCGTCCCTTTCCTTCAGGTGCGTTGGCGCCCAACTCGGCTGCGGGCAGCCCTGGGGCAACCGCGGTTGCAGCAATCAGTGTTCCAGTCGTTTTTAGAAAATTGCGGCGGTCCATTCTGTGTGCTCCTTGGCGGCGAAAAATCGCATTCGCGGCGCACGCCTGCTTCCGCTGGTGCGCGCGCGACGCTGGTATCAAAGGCCGCAAGTAGTTTAAACCGTTCAAGACAGTCCCGTCCGTAACTGTCCTGGTCTGCCGTACGTCTATACTTAAAGAGATATGTTGCCCTTCATTCACATTGGACCTCTGAGCCTGCCTACCTTCGGGCTCATGCTTTGGCTGGCCGCCGTCGCGGCCGCGTTTGTGATGGATAGGGCATTCCGCCGCGCCGGCATTACCGCCGATGCGGTCGGCATGGTCGCCATTGCCGTCGTGCTCGGCATTGTCGGCGCCAAGCTCTGGCACGTCGTAGACACGCCAATCGAGTTCCGCGAAGAAGGTTGGCGGGTACTCTGGGACACCGCAGGATTTGCCTGGTTCGGCGGCCTCGTCTTCGGCATTTCCGCGCTGGTGTTTCAAGGCTGGCGAGCCAAAATAGGCGGTCTGCGCACGCTCGATCTCGCGGCCCCCTCGGCGGCCATCGGCTACGGCATCGGCCGCATCGGCTGCTTCCTCTCCGGCGACGGCTGCTACGGCCTCCCCACCAAGCTCCCCTGGCCCCTCGGCATGAGCTTTCCCAACGGCATCGAGCCCACCCCGTTCGGAGTGCGCGTCTACCCCACGCCCCTGCTCGAGTGCGCAGCCGGCTTGCTGATCGGCTGGTGGCTCTGGCGGCTCTTAGGCAAGGCACATCCTCTTGGAACCATCGTAGGCCAGTATCTGATCCTCAGCGGAATGGCTCGTTTTTTGGTTGAATTTATCCGCCGCAACCCAAAGGTTCTATTAGGCTTATCGAATGCGCAACTGGCCAGCGTCGGCTCCATGTTCGCTGGAGCAGCACTCATCTTGTGGGCTGCGCGCCGCCACCCCGCCCCTGAGCCAGCCGCTCCCGTGGTAGCAAAGCACGCCTGACAGCTGGGATGACTAGAACGAGAAGCTAGCCTGAAAGATGAACGCGCGATTGCCTGGAGTCGGGTTGGCAAACGCGCCGTCGGCAAGCGACTGCGACCTGCCGAAGATCGGCGACAGAAGAACCCCGTTCGGTACGCCCCGGTTCACAATGTTCAGCAGATTCGACGCGCCCACAGCCAGCGTCAGGTTGTACTTGCGGGCCGAGCCCTCATCCAGTTGGATCGCCGCTCCTCCGCTGCCCATGCTATTTTGGTCCACGCTGTCGCTTGCCAGCGTTTGCCCCGCAGATGAAGTCTTGAGCCTCGGACCAACCCCAATCACCTTGCTCGCGCGCATATCGAAGAGCACATTTGTCGGCCCCGTACCCACGCCGAAGGGCACAATACGCTCTCCTTTGCCTGTGGGATTCGGATCCAGGCACCCATAGCGAGTCGCAATCACCCCAGCCGCGCCGCAGACGCCGTAACCGGGACGCGCATTGAACTGGTTGTTGCCCGTCAGATCCTTGCCGATGGTCAGGTTATAGGGCGTCCCCGATTGCGCCTCCAGCAGCGATGCAAGCACGATCCCGAACGGCATCGTGTAGCTCTCGAGCATCGTCACTCGGTGGCGAACGCCGAAGTTCGCCCTCCCGTAATCCAGGCCCGGATTCTGCGCCACCGACACGAAAGAGTTCACGCCCTGCGTATCGCTCTTGGCCTCGTTGAACGTGTAGGAGCCGTTCAGAGAAAGGCGCCCTGATTGCACACTGCCTGTGAACGTAATTTGGTTCTGTTTGTAAACCCCGCCCGACTGATACTGATAGTTGTACGCTGCCGGCGCTGCGCCCGTCACAACATAAGCCGCCGCATTGAATGCCGGTGCCGTCACGTTGTTCAATAGATACTGATGCACGCCCTGCGTGTAGAGATACGTCACGCTCGTCGAAATGGCCCGGCCGAACTGGTGTTCAACTGCCGCGCCGGCCTGCATATCCAGAGCAGCCTTGAAGTGCGGATCGATCGAGTGAAAAGAGGGAACCGAAGAACTCGACGACGTAAGTGTGCTCGACGGCGCGGCGCCCGCAGGGTCGTAGAACGCGGGATTATTGACCACGTAACTCTGCTGATTAATGCGGTTGTCGCGAATCGTCTCGATCACGTAGGGCGCGCCCGTTTCAGTGTTGAAGGCATTCGGTACGGTAAACCGGTTATAGAACCACCCATATCCCGCTCGAAGCACTGTTTTTGTCGAGCCATCGCCCTTCGTTCCGCCGGGGCGCCAGGCCAGCGCCAGCCGCGGTGCCCAATTGTTATGGTCGTCGATCCAGTTTTGGTCCTCGAACCGGACTCCCAGGCCAATCATCAGATTCGGCTTCACCCGCCAATCGTCCTGGAAAAACCCCGAGCCATCCAGCACCAGTGCGCGCACCAATGGGTTGTTGATCACTGTCGCCGAATACTGCGCCGGCTTCTGGGCCTGATAGTCGGCAATCGAGTTGAAGGTGTACGTCCCGTTGCTACCGGCCGTCGAATAGTTCGCATCCCGGAACGCGCGCATCATCGCGCCGAACCGCAGCGTATGATTCCCAGCCGTCACCGTCGAATAGTCCTGCAACTCGAAGATATCCTGGTGGTCACGGGCCACTCCGCCGCTGTTCCCTCCGTCGGTGAAGGCTCCCACCACGGTCACCGCAGGCGTAGAGTAAACCGCGCTCTGACTACTCCGCACCCGCCGCCACATGAAATGCACCTCGTTCAACACACGAGGATTCACGACGATCGTGTCGGAGGCCTGGAAGGTGTTCTCCTCATCGTCGACATTTGCCGCCTGGCTCGGCAGGTTCAGTGCACCCACCCCGCCCCCCGTAAGCGTGCTTCGGTAGAGGTAATCGCGGAAAGAAAGCGTATTGTTCCCGAGTTGCACATCGATTCGCGGATTCAGAACCACCTCTGTTGAAGGAGTGCGCACCGCTTCCGTAATGCTCGTTGCCGGGTTCTGTGGATTCACCGCATCCACAATGCTCTGACTCTCCGTCTTCAAATCAAACCCGCTGAAAAAGAACGAGGCATGTTTCCCCAGCGGCCCGGACAGAGTGCCCGCGTACGAGTAGAGGTAGTAATCCGGCTGCTCCTGCACCAGCGGGTTTGCCGTGTTGGTCGCCGATGTGTTGCCATATCCCGAAAGGCTGCCGTGCAGTTGTTGCGTGCCGGGCTTGGTAATGATTTCGACCCGCCCATAGCCCACACGCTCATACTCCGCGGAAAACGGGTTTTGATTGACGCGAACCTCCAGAATCGAAGATTTCGGCGGAAGCTGGCCGCCGGCAAATCCATCAATATAAATCTGCCCGCCGTTTGGTCCCGCCGTTGCCGCGGCCAATTGCTTCAGTTCGCTTTCGAGAGTCGCCGGATCGTCCGAGAGCGCGTTCAAATCGCTCCCCTTGAAGACCATGGCGCTCGAATTCTGGCCCCCGCCCACGCCCATGCTAGCTACCTGGCCAACAACTTTAACTTCTTCGAAGTTGCCGGCAACTTCCAGCGGCAGGTTCAATTCCTTCACATGCCCGGCCGACAGGGAAACCCCATGAACAGCCAGCGGCGCAAAGCCCTTGGCCCTCACTTGAACCGTGTAAGTGCCAGGCGTCAGAGTGCGGATCGAATACCGGCCATCCGCGCTGGATCGAGTCTCAAGAACCTTATTGCGATGGATAAGCCTGATCTGCGCCTGAGGCACAACTGCTCCGCTCGGGTCCACCACTTCGCCGCGCAGCACACCCGCATGCCTGCTCGTCTGCGCGCGAAGCAGCAGGGGCAGAAGCAGCAGCGGCAGAAACAGCAGCGCCGTAGCGACCAGTGATCTGGGCTGGAAAGTCATGGCCTCTTTTTCGCGAGCAATACACAAGTGCCTATTTAAAACATACCCTCAGGTAATGTCAGTCTCTACACCCTGCGGGCAACATTGAACAGGCTTGTGCCAGAAGTGTTAATAGCTACTATTGTCGGCGTTTACCAGCCCTCGCGGCCACCAGTTGGCGGTCTCGCTTCAGACGGGTAGGCAGGCTACGTATCGCCAGCCTTTATAGGCCGCCGAACCATTGATTTCTGGGAAGAGTATGAGCCCAAGCCTCTAGTTAAAGTCAGCAATATAGTGTGGGGCTTCAGAATCTAAGGTAACCTCTTTCGGGGTTTCTTTCAAATCCCGGCCTTTCAATAACCTGCCCAGTTCCAAACGCGCTCTTTTCCCGAGGCCCGGCGAGCGCCCGGCCCTGCTTGCCCCACCTCGCACCGTCTAGTTGAGGTTATGTGCTCTACTGCTTTGCGTTTAAAGGGCTTGATTGGTATCGATCTGCCCCGATCACGCCCGCCCCGCCTGCACCCGGTCGCCGATCATCTGCACTGCTCGCAACGCGCTCAGAGCCGCGCCCTCCTGCCAGCCCAGAATGTGGCTCACATGATCGCCCACAAAATAAACCGGCCCATCCGGTTCAATCAGCGTCTCGTATCCCGCCCCCAGCAGCTCCCCCCGCGTTCCTGGATACGAACTTTGCCCCGGTCCATAACTCGCAATCCAGGAGCCCTCGTTATACGGAACCCGGTGCCACCCCACGTAGACCGGCTTCTCCAGTTCGTGCCCATGTCCCGGATGCAGCCGCTCAATCGACCGCCGCGACTCCGCGAATTTCCCCTCCAGGCTCAGCCGGTCGAAGTCAGGCGTCGAGTCGAATCCATACCCACTCACCAGCACCCCGCGCGCAGAAAACAAGCCCGCCGAGGGAAGCCAAACCGGGCTGCATCCCGTGTTCAGAAACTCCAGGCCGCCATAGATGTTGTAGTCCTGCTCCCAGAATCGCCTGCTTTCCCATGCGATTTTGTAAGCTCCTGCATATGTGCACTCTGCAATAACTTTCTTAAAGTTACGGCTGAAATTATTTAGGGTCTTTTTCAGCATCGTCAGCGGCATCCCGCACACGCAATAATCCGCCTCGATCGTCTTCGCAACGCCCCCCTGCCTGTACCCCACCCGCACTCCGCTGGACGTCTTGAAAATCTCCGTCACCGGCGCTCCAAACTGCACCGTATCGCCCAACGCTTTCGAAAAGGCATACGGAATCCGGTCCATTCCGCCGACAGGCTGAAACATCGTCGCCTGCATGTCAAACCCCTCTTCAAACAGAATCCCGTTCCAAAAGTCCTCATCCAGCAGCGTGTCCATGTCGATCGGCTTGCTTAGCACTCCGGTCTCATTCCCGGCTCCGGGCGTCCGCAGGTACCCCGCATCCTCGCTTCCGGTGTACTTGCCCGCATCGTCCAGCGACCCGTAGACCCGCAGAAAGCTGAGCATCCGGTCCCTGTCTTCCTTGGTCAGTTCCTGGTCCAGCGCGCCTCTCCCGATGCACTTGGCCAGCAACTCGCTCACGTGCCCGCGCGTATCGTTCACAACCTGCCGCTGCACCACCGGTTTGCCGCCGTTGGCTGAATCGTTTTGCAGAAAACTTGACCGGCTGGTGTTCACTTCCACTTCCAGTTGAACGCCAAGCTTGCGGCAGTAGCCCAGCATGGTCCCGTGCACCGACGGCAGCCGCGCCGGTCCGAAATTCTGATAGTGTCCCGTCTCAAAGGCACAGGTCTGCTCCGAGCCGTCGGTGAAAACCACCTTGTCCCCTCCGCGCACTGTCCAGTTCCGCCCGCCCGGCCGTTCCCGCGCCTCCAGCACCGTGCACTCGAACCCAAGCGCTTTCATCTCGTAGGCCGTCACCAGCCCGGAGATTCCCCCGCCCAGAATCACCACCTTCACGCCTTTGCCTGTGCCCGGCGCCACCGTCAAAGCCGGAGCCTTTCCCCCGCGCGCCGCCGCAATACCCATTCCCTGCATGGCCAGAAACGCCGCGCTATACCCACCGGCCTGCCCAACCCTCGTCAGAAACTCACGCCTGGTCATCCCCATCGAGCGTCGCCCCCTCTTTCGCAAAACATTCTTCAGCCAAGTTGTCCCTGTGGTTGAGGTAGAAGGTATCACACGAGCGCGACGAAGCCCCGCGCAAGGGTTGCTCGCGTGCGCCTTCATTCTCAGATCAGGGGGAAAATGAACAACGAAAACACAGCTTGAATTATCGCGAATTAGTCACGATTAAGGTATCCGCGGCTGTCAAGTGGAGCTATGATGTTGCTGGAGAATGGCTATGTCTACCTACGTTTTTCTCTGTCAGGACTGCAACAAGGAGTTCACCCGGATTCTGCACATGGCCGATGTTGAAAAAGGCGGCGTGACGTGCCCGCATTGCGGAAGCAAGCGGGTCATCCAGGCGGTCGCGGCGTTTTCTGCCGTCACCGAAAAAAAGAGCTAGGCGCTCGCCAGTCTCAAGGCCCTCCGCAATCTCCGGCCCTGAGCCCTTCGTGCGCCCGTCAGTCAGCTCAGGCGAGCCTGTAAGGGGCCCGATACGGCCGCGAAAGCAGTGCGCTGGCCTCGCTGTCGCCCACAATCTTCTCGTTGGCCACATCCCACTTGATCTTCCGTCCCACCAGCATCGAAATCAGACCAAGGTGGCCCGGAATTGTCGAGTGATGCGCCGTCTGAACCGGTGCAATCGTCGGCTTGCGCGACTTCACGCTGTCCAGAAAATTCTGCCAGTGATTGGCCGACTCGTACAGCTTCACCTTGCGCAGTTCCTCGGGAAGAGAGTCCGGCTTGATCCAATCCTCGTTCGATGCATCGAAACCGCCGCGGTTCACCCACACCCAACCATCGGTCCCAATCCACTTGGTCCCCATCGCGATCGCGGGATGACCTCCGGCAATCGTCATGGACACGTCGCCTTCATACCCCGTCACTTCCTTCCGGTATTTGCATTCGATCCGGTAGACCGTCGCCGTATTCCACATCGCGTCAGCCGCCGGAAACTCCCCGTGCCCTTCAACCTCCGACGGGCCGGTCCCGTCGAACCCCAGGCCCCAGTGCGCAATGTCGCCGTGGTGCCCAATCCAGTCCATCAACTGCCCGCCGCCCGTGTCGTAGTTCCAGCGCCAGTTCTTGTTCACCCGCGCTTCAATGTAGGGCTCCATCTTCGAAGGCCCGATCCACGTGTCGTAGTCCAGCTCCGGCGGGGGA
>Ga0307377_10000863_pt1 | contig 40323 bp, 72 predicted proteins | sample TR3MG_FD_202535 | JGI IMG/M metagenome (GOLD analysis project Ga0307377, IMG submission 202535) | Soil microbial communities from Risofladan, Vaasa, Finland - TR-3 | ecosystem: Environmental > Terrestrial > Soil > Coastal area > Acid sulfate soil | place: Finland: Risofladan, Vaasa | collected...
GTTGCATGGCAAAGGTACTGGCAAGGCTGGGCGGAAGATAGGTACCCGAAATATTGGCAGGAGATCCGAGAAGGTCAGAAGATACAACAATATAACAACAACACAGCTATAGGAGGGTGAGGGATGAAAACGAAGGAATGCCAGAACTGCAAAGAAAACAACTACCTAATTATTACCCCTGTGTGTGCCGAATGTGTAAAATTTAGCAATTGGAAGGATGTAGAGGGATGAAAATAAATAACGCAAGGGTAATAGCTCTTAACTTAATCGACATTGAACGAGATCGCCAAGACACAAAATGGGGAATACAAGACCACGCACCTCAACTATGGACCGGAATCCTCGGTGAAGAGTACGGAGAGTATTGCCAAGCTGTCAATGAAACCGTGTTCAACAACGGAGAGAAAGCAAAGCTAAAAGGTGGATATGACAACATGCTCACAGAACTCACCCATGTTGCAGCAGTAGCCGTGGGAGCCATGGAAAGTCTAATGAGAGCTAGGCAGAGAGGGGATATCTAAAATGACAGCACAAGAAGCGATACAGGCTATCAAATCCAATTGGCCGCCAAGTAACTACACAATGTTAATAGAGGCGCTAGAACTTGCAATAGTGTCTCTTGAGAAGGAGGATATCTAGAATGCTAATGGATGTATTCAGTTTTGGAGTAGGGGAATTCTTCGGAACAATAATAGGTATAGGCATAATGGCGTTAATGATAACCAGTAAGCAAGCTGAAGAACAAGGATATAGAATAGTTTGCCCAACATGTTACCTAGATTCAGACCATTGCCCAGGGCATTATGAGAAAACACCTAACCCATATTGTACAGTAGAAAACTGTAACGCGTCATGCCCTGGACGTAAGGATTGCGAAGATGTTTGGAGCGATAGTCTGTGACCGATGAAGAAATTCTACGCCGTATAACAATACTCTGGATCTACTACATTCCTGCTCCAAAGATCGGGGCAGAGGGGAAAGGGGAATAGCTTTGGTAAAAATGCAAGATAGAATATGCCCTAACTTTTGGGAAAACTGCGAAGATTGCAAACACGACTTTGATTGCAGAGCTGGCCTATACCACGGAGAGAACATATTAATAAAAGCTGCAGAGATAAGCGAAAGAGTAACGCATGAAGAAGCAATAAAGAGTGTAAAAACACTAAAGGGTAATAAGGTGACACTAAAGGGCGATATGGTAGCGGGGTTTATGAGCCTGACGACGGATGAATTCATGAATTGGTTTTATGGGTGGAGAGTGCAGAGTTTACATCATAAGGAGCCAATACCCCTAGACGGACCGAGCGCACCTGGTGGAGGAAGTAAGAGTAAAAAACATCAGAAGCCACAGAGAAAAGTACCTGAGTATATGAAGATGTTAGGCATGTAAACCTAAAGCATAACATAGTTGACTAGGCTTGCATAGGCATGATATAATACCTCTTAAGAGGTACGCTCAAAAAAAACAGCGCGATAACCGGATAACTAGTTGCTTGCAACGGACCGGCGCATATAAGACACATCTATATGGGTGTGTCTTCACTTATGCCTAAAAACAATTGAGGTGAAAACGTGGAGACCCAAAGCATAGCTCAAGAGATCCACGATTCCGCTAAACGACTAGCTAAAGGACCGGCAGAGCTATTTGTATTAGCACGGAAAGCTGCCGAAGCTGAACGCACATATAGAAGAGAACTATCCTTAGAGATAATGAAGCTACGCCTAGAAGGTCTGCCTGCTACCTTGATAGGAGATCTAGCCAGGGGTAATTGCTCTGACAGGAAATGGGCAAGAGATCTGGCCGAAGCAGAATGGACCGCTGGCAGGGATGGACTAAAGGCTTTGCAATCTCAAATAAGCGCATTACAAACGATATACAGACACCAAACCGAAGTATGAGGACAACATATAAGGGGGCGTTGGTCATGGCAGCAACTAGAACTTGCAGAGAATTCAGTATGACAATGGCATATCAAGATGTTAAAGGACAAACTAACTGCGCTACATGTGTTAAGTATTCCAGGGAATCAGAACGATGCGCTGATGAGCAGGGGGTTGTGCAGAGATATGAGGATATGCCAGCATTTGTAGAGTATGACCGGATGATGAGGGATGCTAGATCAATATTGGTGACGTAGAAAAGACCCTCATCCGCTGAGAGCCTTAAACCTAATATAGTCTGATACAGTCTGTAAGGGAGAGAATAGAAATGAAGGTAAGAATCTTAAACAGAGACATAGAGGTAACTAAGAAAAGAATCAATATTGATAACTTCAAGAGTGAAAATGTTTTAATAGGATCTAGCTTTAATGTTAATCAATGGAAGACCAACCCTTGGAAGATCATACGAATGTGCATAATGCCTTATAAACGGCTCGACAATATGTTTATGATGGGAAAGATTTAGTTTAGGAGGCAACCACAATGGCACTAACACCAAAGCAGGAGAGATTTATAGCTGATATAAAAGATTCCGTTAGAGAAACTAGCGAAATTAATATAATAGTTTTAGCTTTGGGATTGATTATATTACTAGGCGAACTAACAGGAATTTTTATTTAGTAAGGAGTTGAGTGAAATGGCAGGATTAACAATTAAACAAGAGAAGTTCTGCCAAGGTTTATTCTCTGGATTAACTCAAAGAGAAGCGTATAAACAGGCATATAACTGTGAGAAGATGACAGATAAGAGTGTCGATGAGAACGCCTGTAAGCTTGCTGGTGATACCAAGATAGCATCAAGGCTCAGCTTCCTCATTGATGAGCTTAAAGGGCGCAATATGGTCACTGTAGAGCGTGTTATAGCTGAGTATGCAAAGATAGCCTTCGCTGATATAAAAGATTTTCTTCGCTTTGGCACAGAGAAAGTACAGATAGATGAAGATGAGGAAGGTAATCCTATCTACGCCTATAAACAAATCATTGATGTGAAGCAATCCGAAGAGGTTGACGGAACCATGATCCAAGAGGTGTCTATCTCGCCTAAGGGAGTATTCTCCTTTAAGCTTCATGATAAGAAGGGATCGCTTGATATGATCGGCAAGCACCTGGGCATGTTCACCGACAAACTTGAGGTTAACGGCAACATGGTCATATTCAAGGGTGAGAAAGATTTGGAGGATTGATTAGTATGGGTGGATTTGAACGCCTTCATATGATTATGTCAATAGGGTCCAGTATCATAGTTGGAGCAGGGTTTGTTGCGGTGCTAGTCTTAGCTACATGTTATTGATTGGGTCCGATAATAGGCACTATGACAAGTAAACAATTCACTCAATCCTCATATTCAGCCATATTTAACCCTGACAACTGATTTACATGTTTTCCATACGCTCATTCTAATTGAGAATAGGGCGTTTTCTATAAAATAGATGAACTTTGATTATCGAAGGATTGCTTCAAATAGCTATATCATTCATATTCATACAAAAACATTGTATAAATATTCATCGAGTGACAGAATTAACGCCTTATGACTTTATTATTGCATAAGTGAGTGTATAAACATGAAAACAGAGCAAATAAACCTCCCGGACATCATCGGCAAGGGATATAAATCATTTTGGATCACCAAGAAGCGTTACAGGGTCCTAAAGGGCGGCCGGGGATCAAAGAAGAGTGTAACAACAGCTTTATGGTTTATCTACAACATAATGAAGCACAGCAAAGCAAATGCTGTAGTAGTACGCAAGACGTTCAACACACACAAGGATAGCACCTTTGCTCAACTAAAGTGGTCAGCAAAACGACTTGGAGTCTTCGACAAGTGGAAGTTTACTGAATCTCCATTAGAGTGTAAATATATACCAACAGGACAGAAGATCCTATTTCGTGGCTTTGATGATGTTCTAAAGCTCACATCTATTACAGTTGATACAGGTGTGCTGTGTTGGGTATGGCTAGAGGAAACATTTGAGATAGATGAAGAGAAAGACTTCAACACACTCGATGAATCAATTCGTGGAGAAATGCCGGAAGGATTATGGAAGCAGCTCACATTAACCTTCAATCCATGGGTGCAGAGTCATTGGACTAAAGATAGATTCTTCGACAAGGAAGATCCCGAAGCGTTCACCAGCACAACAACATTTCGCTGCAATGAATGGCTCGATGATGCTGACAGAAAGCTGATAGAAGATATTGAGTTTAGCAATCCTGAGCGCTACAAAGTCGTTGGGCTTGGCGAATATGGCATACCAGGCGGGCAATATTTCGATGAGTTTAGGAGTGATATCCATGTCATTGACCCTTTTGTTATCCCTGATGAGTATAGGCGTTATGTTACTATAGACTATGGTTTGGATATGCTTGCTTGCTACTGGATTGCAGTAGACTCACAACAAAAGGCATATGTGTATAAGGAGTTGTATCAATCTGGATTAATCGTCTCTGATGCAGCAAAAGCCATTAAAGATATGACAACAGAAACTATCTATGAGACTTTAGCTCCTCCGGATCTATGGAATAGTCAAAGCCAAACAGGGAAAAGCACAGCGGAAATACTTGAGGACAATGAACTATCATTAACTAGGGCCAACAATAACCGAGTCATGGGCTGGTACAATCTGAAGGAGTGGTTAAAGCCTTATGACGATGAGCAAGGGATCAAAACAGCATCACTTATTATCACGAAAAATTGTGTTAACTTGATCAGGACATTGCCACAGCTACAGTGTGACCCAAAAGACCCCAATGATGTGGACAGCTCATCGAACCACGAACTAACCCATGGTCCGGATGCAATACGCTACTTCATTGCTGGCAGACCATGCCCAATCAAAGTTAGGCCTAAGATAGTATACGATCCATCACTAACAGGCAGAGCGCAACGACACCGCGACAACATGACCAAAAAGCCCAAAGGGAGGTACAACGACCTATGACCACAGCAATCATCTGCTTAACCTATCTAGCAACACTAACCTTCCTTTATCTGAATAACCAAAGCACCGCAAGGGAAAGACAACAGCTTTACGATCGCATTCAGGCGAGAGACTTTGTGGAGTATAAACAAATGTCAGAGCCAGTCATAACAAAGTCAAAGGAAGAGAAGGAGAATGTTTATGTCGAACTTTAAACTATACATGGGTGGATTCAGACATATCCAAGGCGTGGTGATTGCAGAGAGCAAAGAAGAAGCAGAAGCAAAGCTGTATGAGAAGTTGAACCTTGGATCATTGCCTTGTGAACTGGAAGAGATTGAGTTACCTGATTATGAGATAGTGTTAAAGGGGAAGGCACCAAAGCCTGTAGTCAATATTACTAAGCCTAAAAAATAGGGCTTTTTTATTTTGCATGAAACGAGGTGAAAAACTTGGCTAAAATAATCACAGACAAGCCGGAGTCTGTCAATGAGCAGGAATCAGTAACATTTATCGAAGATAGGCTCAAAGAGGCTGAGAACCTTCCCTTAGAACAGCAGTGGGCGGTGAATATCGCTTACTTAACGGGTAAACAGTGGGTAGCTTACGATAAATCAAGTCGTAAGATAGTCGAAAAGCCTAAGGAGACTTGGGAAGATAGGGTAACAGTCAATCGCATTCGCCCGATCATTCGCACAGAGCTTGCTAAGATAACAAAATCAAAACCACAGTTCAACGTTATAGCGGCCACGAACGAAGAAGATGATATAGATTCAGCCAAGGTTGGCACCCAAGCCTTAGACTTTATATGGCGTAACTCAAATATGGATGAGAAACGCTTTAAGTCGGCTTTGTGGCAAATCACAACAGGCACCGGCATAATAAAGACATACTGGAATCCTAATCTAGGTGATGAAGCGCAGCTAAATACCTTAGATGATCAAGGCGAATTTGCGCTTGATGAACAAGGGCAAGAAGTCATGCAATCCAAGAGATTAGGTGACATAGACAATTCAGTCGTTTCGCCTTTTGATTTTGTGTTCGACCCCTCTGCGACTGAGTTTGACGAGGCTAAATGGTGCTGTGAAAAGAAGCTCAGAACAACAGATTATGTCAAAGAAAACTATGAAGTAGATGTGGCTCCCGATAATGGGCTAAGCTCGACAAACATCTTTAATGGTATGTTAGCCAACGTCAATGGCCAGGCATCAGATTACAAACCTGTTAAGGTAAAAGATGGCGTTATAGTCAAAGAATACTGGGAGATCAAGAGTCAAAAGTATCCTAAAGGCAGACATATCACCATAGCAAATGGCAAGCTACTGCAATATGAAGATAACCCTTATGATCGACTGCCCTACTTTTTGTTTGCTCATAACTTAGTGCCCGGCAGAGTCCACGGATCAAGCAATATCGAGGACCTTATCCCTATCCAAAAAGAGTACAACAAGACTAGGACACAGCGCAGACTCAATCAAACTCGAACAGGCAATCAAAGAATGCTAGTAGAGGCTAACTCCCTTATTGATGATCCAACGAACGAGCCTGGTGAAATAGTAGAGTACAAAATGGGCAAGAACATGCCACAGTGGGAGCAACCACCCTCAGAGCCTGGGCATATACAAGCAGAACTCGAACTTCAACTCAGGGATTTTGAGGACGTTAGTGGCATCCATGAGGTGTCTAGTGGCACAGCAAACCCTAACGTTAAATCAGGCGTTGCACTGAGTTTTCTCGCCGAACAAGACGAAACAAAATTTGGTCCTATCATCCACAATATTGAATCAACCTACGAGAAATGGGCACAGTTCGTCTTAGTATTGATCCAACAGAACTATATCGAGCCACGCATGATCAAGATCGTCGGCAAAAATAATCAAGTTGAGGTTAAGGAGTTCCAAGGCTCTGATTTAAAGGGCAATACTGATGCTAAGGTTATAGCTGGTAGCGCTATGCCTAAGTCAACAGCAGCACGACAGGACTTTGTGCTAAACCTGTGGGATCGTGGTATTCTCTCAGACCCGCAGAAAGCACTCAAATTGCTTGAATTCGGAAACATCGAAGAAGTATTTGAAGATTTAAGCATCGATGTCAACCAAGCGAAGGCAGAGCAAAAGCAATGGTTAAAAGGTGACTTTGGCCATATGACTCGTGATTTTTACAATCATGAGGTACACATAGCTGAGCATAACAAATACCGCAAGTCGGACGATTATGAAAAGTCACAGTTTCAACAACAAGTTGATGCTCATGTAGCAGAGCATTCCTCCTATATGCAAGAATTAGCCCAAATGCAAGCAATGGCACAAATGCCACAACAAGGTCAGCAACAGCAAGGACAACCGCCAATGCAAGGAGGTGGACCGCAATGAAAATGACTGAGGAAGAAAAGAAAAAGAAAAAAGACGAAATGAAAGGCAAATGGGACAATGCCAAGAAAGGCGCAATGGATATGGCGAAGGAAGCAATGCCAATGATGATGGATAAGAAAATGAAGTAAGCCAACTGATGAGCGTAACAGCTCTTATTTTTATGTCTAAATCACGCTAGGGCAAGCGCAAAAAGCCCATATGAAAGGGGATTCTTATGTCTGATGAAATTTTAAGTTCTGTAAACGCAGAGCCAGTGGCGAACGTTGAGCCACAAGTAGGAGAGCAGACCGAACAGAACACACCTGATATTAGCGCAGAAGTGGAAGTCGCTGAACCACAGCAGGAAAAACCTGTTCAGTCAAAAGAGGACAATGCACAGTACGCTTCAATCCGAAGGGAAGCTGAGAGTAAAACAAGGGATAAGGTAATCTCAGAAATGTATGGAGAATCCCACGGAATCCATACTTACTCAGATTATCAGAACGCAATCGAAGCTGAACGAGTTAGGGCAGAGGCAACAGAGAAGGGCCATGACCCGGAACTATACGCAAAAATGAGCAGTATGGAGCAAAAACTCAACAACTATGAGCGCGAAAAGATGCAGTCAGTTCAGGAGCAATCTTTAGCGTCCAAACCATTCTACAAAGAATGGGAAGGCGAAGTCAAAGAAACAGCTAAAGCCTTAAACACAGACTACGAAACAGCCTATACTATCATGTCGCAGCAGAGACTTCCGGACATTCTTGCCAAGCATGAGCAAGATCTAAAATCCGCGAAAGACACTGCAATCAAAGAGTATTTAGCCCAAAAGACAAAGCCACAGGGCACAGTCGAAAGCGGTGGGCAGAGTCCGGTGATCGAACAGTCTACACCTAAGACTTTTGCTGACGCTAAGAAAAACAGCATCGAATTATTGAGAAGTATAATGAATAAATAGGAGTGATTTATTATGGGAGCAACTTTAACCACCCTCGATTCCATCCTCAAAAATCAATACCTTGGACCCCTACGGGAACAAGTCAACTACGATGTCGTTTTACTCGACCTACTCGATAAAGATCAAGACAGTGTTGTCGGTAAAAACTTCACCATTCCTCTCCACGTTGGTGGAAATGAAGGCTTTGCATCAGTCGCAGAAGGTGGAACCTTGCCAACCGCAGGGGCTCAACAATACAAGGAAACCATCGTACCCATGCGTTATATCTACAGCACTATTGAGATTACCGGTCCTACGATCAAGGCTGCTAAATCCGATGCAGGAGCATTCGTTCGTGCGGTAGACTCAGAAATGAAGGGCGCTGCCAAAGACTTTAAACGCCAACTCAACCGGATGTTCTGGAATGACGGTACTGGAATTCTCACTGTTTGCGGTACGACTACTGCTTCAACTACTGTTGTCGTTGCATCAACAAAATACCTTCGTCCCGGCATGGCGATTGATGTTATTGTCTCTGCTGATGGAACAACCGGAACTGGCGCAGTAGCTCGAAGCGTTGTTTCTGTAGCTTCTGCTACGACCTTCGTTATCTCTGGCGCGGCAATCACGACTGACGCTACATTTGCCGTGTACATCAGTGGATCTCGCAACATTGAAGTAATGGGCTTGCAAGGTATCTGCTCTGCTACTTCTACGATCCAAGGGCTGGCACCTGGTACTTACGCTTGGTGGAAAGCTACTGTGTTAGCTAACAGCGGTACACCTCGTGCAATCACCGAGAGTTTACTTCAAACCGCTTTGGATACCACAGAAACAGCGTCCGACGGTACCGTAAAGGCCATTCTGACGACCTTTGGAGTTCGCCGGGCATATCAAGCCCTATTGACCACTAACCGCCGTTATGAGTCCACTCTCGACCTCAAGGGTGGTAAAAAAGCCCTCGACTATAACGGACTGCCACTTATCGCGGATAAGGATGCACCTACAGGGAAAGTATTCTTCCTCGACACAGATTACCTAAAAGTGTATCAATTGTCAGATATTGACTGGATGTCTGAAGATGGAGCAATCCTGTCGCGTGTGGCGAACAAAGACTCCTATGGAGCCGTACTCTATCGCTACCTTGAGTTAGGTTGTAGTTCTAGGAATTCCCAAACGCTCTTAAGTGATATCACAGAGGGCTAATCTAACTAAAAGGGCAGGTTTAATCGCCTGCCCTATCTTTATATTGAGGTGCAAACATGGTTGTAGGTGACGTGTACGACATTGAATCAAGATTACAAGAACATGACCCTGATTTATCCCTTTCATTCAACGGAAACGGAAACTACCAAGTTTTATATAGAAATAATCACGTTATGGAGTGGCCTCGACCACTTGACGATAGACTTATTAAACATATGCAGAGAATCGATTCATATAGGGGTTATAACGCTGTAGCAGAGATTGACAAACACAACGACAAATTAGAGCGTACTATCGAAAAAGATAGGCTGAATCACTTAGAGGCGGTCATTAAGGATAACAAGAGACAGTTAATAAAAGAACTATAGGGGGGATCAAATATGGAAGCAATTCAACAAATTTCGATAGTTGGGAGTTTAGTGAACACAAATATTAAAGAAGTATCATTAGGTAGCGTTACGGTTACAGCGGGAACAACTTTAAACTTAACACCTGTAGATGTTGCAGACTCAGATCAAATTACGTTAGGATTAACTCCTAGCACTACACATACTCACACAGGGCTTTTTAGATTTACATCAAGTGATGGAGTCCAAGCATATACCAATTCTGATAAAACACCATTGATAAGTGCTAGTTCAGGAAATCGCATATCAGACCGACAACCTGTCTTAGGGGCAAAGGTAGTTGTTAGAATAACGAATGGGGATGCTTCGGATCGTTCTTACATTGTTTTTGTGAACAAAATCGGATTAAAACTTAGTTAGGAGGTTAAGATATGACATTTTTAGAAGCTTTACCAAAGAATGAAGAAGGAAACATTATAGTTCCAGTGGGTGGAATGATTGATGGTGAACCAGTAGAAGGTGAAACTAGTGAGGATTTCCTGAAACTAGCGTTTGGGGATTACGTAAATAAAGAAGTTCATCTATCTGAAAGTGATTATCAAGCCTTGCTAACGCTTAGTAAGGGAAATTGGATTCTTAATTGGAGAATATTCCGTGAACAAGGGATAATTTAACCTTCGCTAAAGACTGCTAAAACGAAAGGGGGTGTCTACCATGGCGAATACTCGAACTCTGCTCGACCTACAAAACCTAACGCTAAAACTCATCAACTCATTTTCAAGTGATGGAGCACCTCTGACGGTAGCCGACAACGCCGACATACTCCAGCTTGTAAATGATTATATCAATATCGCCTACTACGAATTTTCTCACCTAGACAAAATTATGACATCAAAAAACTACACAACAGCAGACGAAACGCTTCGCCCTGACGGAGTAACAAAGCAATACACACTTCCTGCTGACTACCTAGATTTTTATCGGTTAGAGTACAATACCCTCGATCAAGAAATAACAAACTATGACATCAGGGGAAATCTGTTGCTTTCAAGGACAACAACGGACCCTCTCACGTTTTGGTATTACAGATTACCCGACAGATTAACATTAGCCACGGATATACCCCTTATAAGGCCACAGTACCACGACTTTTTAGCCTACTTCCCTGCCGGAAAATGGCTCCACCAGAACGGCAGACAGGCAGATGGTATTGACTTACTGATTATGTACGAGGATGCAAAAAAAGCGGTTATTCCTGTTCGGCAAAAGGGGATAAACCGTATTCGAAACGTGACGGGGTGATAAAATGCCAGATTGGTATGACACTCAATGGAAAGCGAAGAATGCACCGGCTACTGACCCTATAGGCATTTCAATAGCCAATGGCACTATAGATTTTCGTATTTCAGGAGTTAATAAAATATTTGTTAATCAAAGTTTCTATTGGGAAGAGTCGGGGCTCTATGCTGTAGATCCTGTAAATGGACTTAATGTTGTTAGGATAACTCCGAACGGCATTGATGTTGGATTAAACGGGGTAAATGGTCCATTCACTAGTACAATGACCGGAAATGGCTTAACTGTTCAAAAAACAGATGGTTCGACTACACTGACAAATCAAATAATAATCAATTCATCGGTTGGAATAAAGATTCAGAAGAACACAGGAACGTTTGCTTCCCCTACTTGGGTTGATAAGTTTTATGTTGACCTCAACGGAGTCTTAAATCTAGTTGATATTATCGCCTCGGGTTCAATTTCGGGTTCTACGATAACTGGCGGTACTATTTCAGGTTCTATTATTACCGGGGCTGATATTACAGCGATTAATTACTTGAAAGTATCATCTACGCCTAATGGAGTTGGATATGGGAATGCTGGATTAAAATTCGGGACAGCTGCGGCCTATGTTGAATACCAAGAAGTGACTCCTGCCTCAAATAGCGACTTTAGAATTGTCGTTCCAAATGGAGTCGCAACAGTTTGTGTTCCCTTAGGTTTGCGAGTCATGGATTGGGGGGAAACTTCCTATACTCCATTACGTTGTGGTGAATTAACAGTTGCAGGCAATATCAATGCTACAGGATACACAGTTACAGCGACAACCTTTAGTGGCAACGCGACTGGTGTAGACGCTTTGGGGGCAAACGCAGTATTAAAATCATCTGCCGGAAACTATGCATTACTGAATTCTGCCTATATGCAGGTAGTATTAGGCGGTGCTGTCAAGCATCAATTCAATGCAGATGGTACTAAGATTGGCGGGACTATCGAGATTGGCGGTAAAAACTGGGGCATGTCGCCCGTTGATTCCCCAAGAATCTTAATTTCCGATTTAATTTTAGGCCAAAAGATAACTAGAAAAGGAACCATTATTTTGCTAGATGATAAGTTTTCTAAGGCCATAAATGGCTATGCAGTATTCCCTAGTCGCTCAGATGTAGTTATTTCTGATAAGAAAAAGGGTTCCTTCTGTGTATCAGGTATCGGGGAAGTCGATCTATATATAATCGGTAAACGTGCTGGGCAAGAAAATGTGAACTGGACAGAAATGGTATTGCCAGAAGGTGCTTAAGAAAGGAAGATTAAACAGAAATGGATATCGACGCAAATATTATTATTGATAAACTATGTAATCAACTCGGGCAAATGGCTAAAGCTCTCGCCGTAAAAGAAGTTCAGATAGAATTCCTTCAACAACAAATCTCCAAACTCAGCGAAAAAGAATAGTTGAGTTATTTTCTATGCCAGAAGGGAAGGTGATGAAATGCCACTAAAACAGAGTCACAGAAGAACAAATACTACAAGAGAAATAACTTATAATGATTTTTCGGGGGGGCTGAATTATAGGGATAATGCTTCTTTAATTGCACCTAATCAAACTCCTGAGTGTCAAAATATTCGCGTTCGTGATGGCACAATAGGCAAGCGTCCAGGATACAAACGTCTCTATGCAACTTCACTAGGTACAGGAAAAATAAACGGAATTTCACCATACATCAAGGCAAACGGAACCAAATATAGACTTATCGCATGGGGGACAAACCTCTACACCCAATCTGGTAGCTCTCAACCTGTCTCAATTAGAAGTGGCCTAGCAAATGCTAAGGCTTCTTTTTTTATTCTGTCAGATAAAATCTATCTCAAAAACGGTACAGACTTCCTAAGTTTCGACGGAACAACTGTAGCTGATGTAAAAACAAATGCGCGAATACCTATTGTTCTAGTTGGCAGAAGTCCTAGTGGATCACCTAATGCTGGTAAAGTGTTAGAACACTTCAACCTTCTCAGCGCAGGGTTTGGCATATCCTTTAGTTCAAACGGCACAGCTACAGCCTACACGCTTCCTGAGGGGAGCCTTGACGCTACACTCATAACGGCAGTAGTCAATGGCGTAAACAAGGTGGAGACGACAGATTTCACAGTAAATAGAACAACAGGAGTAGTTACCTTTAATGTTGCGCCTACTATCGGCACAAACAATGTCACTATTACAGCCTACAAGGCATCCCTAACCCATCCTGAACACATCCTTAACTGTACCATTGCGGAGGTATACGGAGGCAAGACAAGTGCTACTGTGTTCGCGTCAGGCAATCCTAACTTCCCAGATCAAGTATGGCACTCACGCTTGTATGGTGAAAACTATTCAGCTGATTACTGGCCTGATGATGCTTGGCAAAAGGTTCCGGGGAACGTCGCGGGACTGAGGCATATATTTGACCTTCTCTATACCTCACATTCTAATGGGCAAGGTTACTTCTCTTATGTAGATGGCGCGACATATCCCGTCTTCCCCTATGCAGACATCAACCTAGAAAAAGGTTCAGACATACCAGGTAGTATTCAGGGAGTCAATAATACAGTCGTATGCGCTTCGTCTGTCAATGGCGTCCTGCAGGTAGCAAGCAACACAACAGTCAACAACAGACTATCTGTCAATGACGTTAGTAATCTCATCGACAAAGCAGGGGTTGAGCGCCAAGACCTTGGTTTACTTCGACAAGCAAATTTAACAGCAGCAGTAAGTTACAACTTCGATAATTACTATGGGTTGTGTGTTAATAATGTCTGCTATGTTTGGGATTACAATTCAAACGCTTGGCTTTATGACACAAATATTCCAGCATCATGTTTCGCTGAGATTGACGGCTCTCTTTGCTTCGGGAGTAATACGGATGGTTTGGTTTATCAGTTTGACACAGCGCTCTCTAATGACGATGGTGTAGCAATGGATGGTTGGCTAGACACCTACGAAGATAACGCAGGAACACCAACTTGGGTTAAGTTAATTAATCGTCTCGACTTGACGGTTAAGCCATTAAGTAGCAGTTCTGTTGAGTTATCTTTTATATCTCGCCAAAGTAACAGCGTAATAGAATTAAGTATGCAAACCGGGGTATTTAGTTTCGTTAATTTCAGCTTTGTCAACTTTACATTCAATACTTCTTCTTTCCCTATAGTTAAACGAAAGCGTATGTCAAAGCGTGCGAATTACTTCCAGATAAGATTTAGGAATAACAAATTAAATGAAGGAATGTCAGTTATTTCTTTAAAAATTGAATACGACAGAGGATCGGAGATGAGGTAATGCCATTTTTAACAAAGGATACATTTACATTTGACTTCGCAATTCAAGCAGATTATCCCAATTGGACACCAACCCAAACTAAGCAAAACTTTAACGCTAGAACAGAGGAATTACGGTTAGCGTTAAATGCAGTCGTTAATATTCTCAACGCCACAACATCAGGAGCAAGCGGAGCAAAAAATCTTGCTATGACTCCTATTGCTTCTTTTGGCACTCAAGCTAATGTACAGGATGTAGTCGAAGCCCTTATTTTACGTCTACAGGCTGTCACAGCTAGTTTGAGCGGTGCAAAGTTCATCGGGGTAGAAACTATTGCAGGACTGACAGGAAACGACGTACAGACTCTGCTAGCAACACTAAAGATTGCAATTGACAATGTAGCATTAGGGGCAATACCTGATGGTTCCCTGACAGATATTAAACTATCCAATACAGCAGGGCAGATTAAGGATACCGTTGCTGCACATCAGGCTGAAACTATGTCATATGAAGGCAAGAAATTTACAATAAATAATCCCTATAAATCGGGAGGTTCTTTAAATCTTAAAGGTCAAATGCACTGTCATACACTTAACTCTGATGGCGCTGATACTCCCACGGCGTTAGTCACAGCGTATAGAGACGCAGGGTATGCCTTTATGACAATTACAGACCATAATTTCATTACACCTGATCCCGTGGTTGCTGGCATGACTTGGCTGGGTAATAGCGTAGAGGATACCTATTTAAGGCATGTAATAGGGTATGATGTTCTAGTTCAAGGGGTTGACCAGGACCTCAAGGGAATCATTGCTTTTTATCATAACGCTGGTAAATTAGTTTCGATCCCTCACCCTAACTGGACAGGGGTTTATGTTTTAACCCCCGAAGAGATAAAGTATGTCAATGGATTTAATTTCATTGAGTGCTTCAATAACTTAACCGGAGGATTTAGTGAGAATCAATGGGATTATGCCCTAAGTGCAAGCCGTAAGGTGTTCGGATTAGCGACAGATGATTGCCATAGCGTTACGAATCCTGCTTGGTTTAATAAAGGTTGGGTAGTAGTTCATACTGATGTGAACGACAAGGCTTCAATTCAAGCAGCCTTAAAGAGTGGTAATTTCTACTCTAGCACAGGAAACGATATAACAACAAACTTAGTTGGCAAAATGCTCACAGCAACAAGTACAGTACTAAGTAATATTAGTTTCATAGGTAAAAATGGAACGGTTCTACAAACAAATAATAACGTCATTTCTGCATCCTACGCAATCCAAGGTGATGAAATGTATGTGAGGGTTAGGTCAGTAAAGGTTTCTGATGCCCTAGCATTTGCATGGAGTCAGCCAGTATTCATTGAATTAGTAGGGAATGATGATGTATTAGTTTTCGATAAAGATGCCAATACAAGGAAGTCAATAGAGGGTGGCGGTTTTGGGATAGACCTTGCCACATATAAAACAAATGTGAAGCAGATAGCAAATTGTGAAGCTGACGAGGGATGGGTAAATAATGCTTGGTGGGGAGCAACCGGAACATACTCAGCCGATATGGTGAACTTTAAAACAGGACTGGCATCTGCAAAATTAACAGGAATAGCAAACACAACCGGAATATCGCTTGTAAAAACCCTTGACTTAACGAAGTTTGATGATGGAAGTGATAGTTTAACAACTGATTATATAAGTTTTGTGATATATATCGATCAGGCGAATCTTGATCTAATGCCTGTTAATGGAATAGGCCTTTCATTCCCGTGTGACGTTAAGCCGACATACACGAATTATCTGGTAAAAGGTGTTTTGAAATCCGCATTAGTGGCTGGTTATAATTTTATTAAATTAAATAAATCCTTATTCGCTGCTGTTGGTGCTGGTAGCTTTGCAACTATAAAAGGTGTTTATGTTTATATTAATGGCACTCCTACTGCCTCGGCTAGTTTCTCCGTAGATAACATTCAGCTTGTTAGGAAAGACCCTTTAGTCGATGTACCAAATCCTTTTCAAACAAAAGAGGGCGTTTATAATCGGGCCTTTGAAGTGATTGATGGAGAATGGTTTGTCGGTGAAGAGTTTTTAGATGTAATATGCCGAAACATAAATCCTGCAAATAGTAAAATGTCCCTAAGAGGGGTTGTACCCTTTGCTGATTTCAAGAGTTCATCTGTTGTTGTCACGAGGGGGGCATATGCATTTGGGCATAGTGTGGGATTAAGTGCAACAAATTGCATCAGGGCCTATATCGATTCAAGCACGATATATTTAGAATCTTATAGGATTGGGGTTGCGGAAATAAGCAAAACACTAATTATGTCCTCCCCTGTGGTATCTGGTGATACGGTAAGGTTTGAAATCATAAGGAAGGGTAAAAACGTAACACTCAACGTCTATAAGAACTCTGAACCCAAGCCTTATACTATTACCGCAGAAACTTCCCTCACTGAGCTTTTCTTTCTTGGCGTTCAATCGGCAGGGGTAGCACCACAAGACATAAAGCATATTGAGATTACAGGGACAGGATACGCGGATAAATCTAACGAGGCTTATATGGCAAGGACTGTGGTTCAAAAGGAAAAAGCAGGAGCATTTACAGCAATAGAGTTGAATAAAAATGAGTTTGGTGTGGATACGTTGAACCATAGGCTTTATATCAAGTACGCTAGTGGGGCTGTTAAATATTCAAGCTTGTTATAAGTAATATCATAATATAGTTGCGCATTTGACGCATTATGTTCGTTAAAAAGTAAATAAACATCACAACAAGAGAGGGAATTAACCCTCTCTTTTCTTATACTCGAAAGGAGCTGATTAAATGGCAAATTATGGCTTACAAGCTGATATTAACGCAAATAAAGGCAAAAACGTCCAACTCTATGTACCCGGACAAACACAATTAGGCGCAAGCGACGTATTCCTCGGTGGAACTGGAACTGGTGTCACTGACGCAATGCTCGGTGGCGCTAGACGAATTTATGGCAACACAGCACAAGACACATCGAATGAGTTTACAAACTATGAAACGAATACTAAGCCGCTAAATGACTTTAAAACGGCTCAAGCTGGCCAGCTCAAATCTCAAACTGATTTATACAACCAACAAGCGGCAGCGCAAGCCACCAAGATTCGCCAAGCAATCGCAACACAAACACAACAGGGTAATGCAACAAAGCAAGATTACACCAATCAGATGAACACGGCCATTGGAACGCTGAATACTGAGCGAGCTAAGTTACCGGGGCAGACAACAACGCTCAACGACACAGCATCTTCACAGGGTATGGAGAATGCCCAACGTGTCCGTAATTCTCTAGCTCAAATGGGGTTACTTCAAAGTGGAGAAAGTGCATCACAACAGCTTCTGAATAATACTAATACGTCTAATCAGATTAACGCTAACAATCTCCAAGGGCAAGAGCTTGATACACAATTTGGCAATAAAATCTCTTCTGCTCAAACTGATTTAGCTTCTAAAGTCAAGCAAATTAATAATGCAATAGCCTTGGCTCAGTCTCAGGGAGACGAGAACGCTCTAATGGTACTGCAAGATGCTCAAGCAAAGATCGCTAATGCAGGGGCACAGGGCGCAGTAGATTATAACACGTTTGCTTATAAAGCTGGGCAAGATGCTACGAATAATCGAATGAATCAACAACAGATTGATGCTAGGAATGTTCAGGATGCGTTAGATAATGTCTATAGGAAGAACCAGGCTGATACACAAGCTAGACAATGGCAGAGCGGTTTTGATACTAGCAATAGCCAGTTTGATCGACAATTGGCAGCAGAACAACAGAATCAAGCGGCGAATAGGGCGGCTAGTGCGGCGAAGGCGAGCGCAAAAGCAGTTACCCAATCATCCCCAACAGGAAAATCAAATCAGGATAACGCCTTGATCGAGATTGACAACCAACTTAGCCAGGGAACTTCACCCGGCAATATTGCAAACTCGATTGAACAGCAACGAGCTTCATTGGCGAAGCAGGGCATTAATGTAGATTCCCTAATAAAATCAGTATGGGCTAAAGCTGGAATAGCAACAAAACCAGAGGTTGAAGATTCTTGGAGGTGATGATAGATGGGTTTTGATTTCGGTCAAGTAAACGGAAAGCGTTTTTCTCAAAATTCTTGGGTAGCTGATGAGAACGTATGGTCAGGACCATCGGCCACGCCTATCCCAGATCTTCAACCATTGCCCATAGCTCAGCCAAGGAACTTCCTCGACAGACTAAAGGACTTCGGTAGCGGTATCGGTAGTGGCCTTCGCAAGGTAGCTGAACCATACCGCAACGAAAGCATAAATATGTTTGATGTTGTGTTAAAGGATCCAAGCTTGAAAGAGTCTGACCGAATCAAATACCAAGCTAAGAAAGATGCCTTACTCAAGCCAGGATTTCAGCCATCTAATACGTCCGGGAATATCGGTGATGCAGTAGGTCAATTAGTCGGTAATGCTCCTGCTTTTGCTTTTGGCGGTGCAGCTACAGAGGGAATAGCCAAAGGAGTGTTAGGTAAACTCGCCCCTAAGATTTCACCCAAACTTCTTCCGTGGGCAGACACAGCGGTAAAAGGTGGCTTATCATTCGCAGCAGTAGCACCGAATGAGTCTAATACTCTCCAAGAAGTACCTGAGAGAGTGGCTAAAAACTTTGCATTAGGCGCAGGAATGGGAGTAGGATTCAAGGGTGCAGGGATTGCACTTAAACCTGTTGGTAATGCCATAGGTAAAGGTGTAGATAGTGCTAGGAGCTTCTTAAAACCTTTGGGAGTACCTAGCGCACCAATTCAGCCTACGCCCCTTAGAACGCTTCCTGTGGCTTCTACACAGCCTAATAATTTAGGTGGTCCGTTGAATAGATTTGAGGTTAAGGCAGATCAACGAGTACCTGGGACAGCTATACCAAAACCTGTAGGCGAAGCACCTATAGCCGATCCTACGATTACGCCAACAACAGCACGACAACAACCCAGCATAGGCGAACCGAAGATAGTTAATGAGCGCAGATTCTCCCAAAACGTCCGTGACAGTCAAGTAGCTCCTGAAAGTGTTAAGCAAAATACCTTAGAAAACCCACTCACTTACGAACCAATCACAAACAAGGAAACACTAAATAAGGCGAATATTGAAGTTGCTACTGATGCAGTAAAGGCAAGGCAAAAGTTCAACGCACCATCGAAGGGAATTAGTGCTGATGATGTGGCATTAGGCGAATCACTCATTGTTAAAGCTATCAAAGACGGGGATACCGTAGGGGCGAATGAGTTAATTGCTGATCTAGCGGAAAAGTTGACTCAAGCAGGGCAAGCCGTCCAAGCAGCTTCTATTTTCAAGCGACTCACGCCTGAAGGGATGCTTCTCTATGCCCAAAGGACAGTTAACACCGTAAACAAAAACCTTCTAGAGCGATTAGGAAAAAAAGCTCCTAAGGTTGAATTAACTCCCGAAGATTCCAAGTTCATCATTGACACCATGACGCGAGTACAAAAACTAGCTGATGGCAGAGAAAAAGATATTGCCATGGCTCAAGTTAAAAAACTTATATCCGAAAAGATGCCAGCAACATTGGCAAATAAAGTTGCAGCATTGCAAAGAATCTCACTTCTCCTTAATCCAAAAACTATGGTCCGCAACACTCTTGGAAATACTGTGTTTGGTGTAATAGATAATATTGCAAATACAGTAGCAACCCCTATTGATATGCTCGCAAGTAAAGCATTTAAGACCCCAAGAACAACAACTCTTCCTAGTCCATTAGGGCAATTAAAAAGCATGGCACAAGGGGCTAAGATAACAGCTCAGGATGCTAAGTTGGGGATAGACACGTATAACACAAAGACACAATATGAATTTAGTGGAACAAGGAATTTCAACAACAAAATTCTTCATAAGTTGGACAGAGCAACCATAGTAGGGTTAAAGATGGGTGATACTCCGTTCCACAAAGCTAGTTTTGATGATAGTTTAAGGCAACAAATGAAACTTGCTAAAGTTGATAAACCAACGCTTGCCATGGAAAAACAGGCTCAGAAAACAGCAGATCAAAGAACTTATCAAGATGTCAACGCCTTAACTGATGCGTTCAAGATGATACAAAAATCACTGAACAAAATTAGTTCAGCCTTCCACCTGGGAAATGAAGATTTTGGACTTGGTAATCTTGTTGTTCCTTTCGTAAAAACTCCTGCCAATATCCTTAAACGAGCATTGGAGTATAGCCCTGTCGGAATAACTGATGCCATCAAGGAAGCAACAAAGATCGGTAAAGGAAAGTTTGACCAGAAAGTATTTGTTGACTCGATTTCCCGGAGTGCCACAGGAACAGCCTTAATCATGGTTGGGTATGACCTAGCCAAGCGAGGGATGATAACTGGGTCCGGGAATAAAGATAAAGATGTCGCAGCGTTCGAGCGTGGACTAGGTAAAAATGACTATGCTTATAAGTATGGTGATAACCTTTATACCTATGATTGGATGCAGCCAGGGAGCATGGCAATCGCAATAGGGGCAGATGTATACCTTAAGGGTAAGGACCGCAAGCAAGCTGAGAACGTTGTGTTAGACGCTGCAAAAAGTGGTGGAGAGACATTGTTCAAACAATCTCTTTTGCAGGGTGTAACAAGGTTTATGAGTGGCTATAATCCAATGGATAGCATAGCAAAAACAGTCATTAACTCACCTACTCAATTCATTCCCACAGTAGCAAAACAAATCTCACAGACTCAGGACCCTACTCAGCGCACGACGTATTCACCCGACAAACTAGGAACAGCCGGTAATCTTTTAAAGGCCAGGATACCCGGCATGACTACTTCGCTTGAACCAAAGATAAATACGTCAGGAGAAGCACAGCAAACATTTCAAGGCAAGAACACTATCAGTAACATCTTTCTTAATCCCGGCAGCGCGACAACTTACAAACCTAACGAAGTTCAAAAAGGGATACTTGATCTTTATGAAAAAACTGGCGATGTTACTATATTCCCGAGAGTCGCGCCAAAGTCATTCACTTATAAGGGGGATAGTATTAAACTGACACCCCAAGAAATGACAAGCTACCAACAGACACTTGGGAAGGTTACAGAAGCCAGAATGAAACCTATTCTAGCAGATAAAAAGACGGATAATGACAAGAAGGTTGAAGAACTAAAAGCTGCCATTGATAAGGCGAATGAAGATGCAAAAATAGAGTTATTGCAAAAGAGAGGTATAGAATATAAAAAATAGCAGGGGTTAATTCCCCTGCGTTTTCTTATACTTCTTTCTCAATTGTCTATCTCCTTGCCATTGATCTAACCATGCTATGCCATACCAAACACCAAGGCAGATGAAACTCAATCCAATAAAGACAATTATATCATCCAACTCAATCAACCTCCCCTAAAACCTTAGGAGCAATGGCGGAGAAGATAATCTTCATGAACAAAGATAGGATTGCGTAGACCACAACAACCACACAATAAGTATTAAAGAAGGTACCAGTCATATTCCACGAGTAGTATCCCCAATAAAATTGAGAAACAAACGGAAATACCAAAGTTATAACAGCGGCCAATATTCCTTTTGTAGCGAGGGCAATAAGTATGGTCCACAAATGGATCAATAGCCCAATTCCGCCTATGATGAAATGAACAACTCCACCTAAAACATAACCAGTTCCAACCAAGTATTTTTTAACTTGAAGCATCAAAATAAATCAAATCCTTTCTTGCCAAAACATTCCTTTATCATCCTTTTTTACTCACAATCCTTACACGCATTATTCCTACTCACTCCTGACATAAAAGCCATAAACAGTGCACCAAAACTACTTCCCAATAAAAACACTCCCACGTACGACAAGTCTCATTCCTCCCAAAATTATTTCTGTTCCCACATTATAACATCTATGATAATATACTTCTACTAGGTATCGGCAAAGGTAGCTCCTTTGTGTCAACAAATGCAGTTTGTCCCTGCATGATACCTAGTATTTACCGGACAACCCATTCGACTGTGGGTGCTATGCACTCTAAGAGGAACATCTGAGAAATTGGGTGTTCCTTTCTTATACCTATCTTTAGGAGGGTGCTACATTGAAAAGAACAATCATAACGGTGACAATAATCCTCACTCTAGTCCTTTCTCTATTTTTATTAATAGAAAATCGTAATACAAATAACGTAATTGTGACTGTAATAGTTGATGAAATGAGCCAACCTGGTGATTTCCCTATCAACATCAATACGGCATCCGCAGAAGCTCTAGAATCCCTTCCTGGCATCGGTAAAGTGCTTGCCGATAGAATCATGAAAGATCGACCATTTAATGACATACACGCATTGGATAGGGTTAAGGGTATAGGACCAAAAACAATACAAGGGTTACAAGGAAAGGCGGTAACGAATTGACTACAGAGGTACTAGTTCAATTGGTTTTGAGTTTTGGAGTTGTTCCATCTCTCTTAGTTTACTTAGTCTATACTGACCGACAATCACGGAAAGAAGAGCGAGAAGAACGTAAATTAGAGATGGGCAGGGCGCAAGATAGAGAGCTAAGAATGATCAAGGAATCTCAGGATCGAGAAGATAAAATGCTCAAGGAATCGCAAGATAGAGAGAACAAAATATTAGAAGAAGCTAGGATTGAAAGAGAAAAGGCACAGGAACGTGAGAGAAAATTCATGGATCATATTTCAAAAGCAGATGAGAACATGAAAAACTTTTCAGTCAGCATAAAGCAAATGGGTGACACCATGAATACCATTGATAAAAGTATGAGTTACCTACAAAGAGACGTTGAAGCATTGAGGGCTAAGAAGGAGTCTTTACTATGAACAGAATATATATTTCCCCCTCAACTCAGCAAAACAACGCCGGAGTAGGTCCCTTCACCACAGAAGAAAATGAAATGAATCCCATAGCTGATATCCTCATCCCTCTTCTCAACAAAGATGGGCGGTTCACAGTGAAGCGAAATGACCCTTCCATGGATGATGTCTACTCCATTGCCGAGGACTCAAACAAGTTTGGTGCAGAAATCCACATTGCAATTCATAGTAACGCAGGGGGTGGAGTTGGTACCGAAGTATTTGCCTATGGACCTAAAACAAATTCAGAGCGCCTAGCTCAATCTCTTTATAATCAGATAGCACCGCTTTCTCCTGGTGCTGATCGTGGAGTGAAGTATAACCCAAAACTCATTGAGGTAGGAAGTAATGTAAACGCTACGGCCGCGCTCATTGAAATCGCTTTCCATGATAATCTAGCTGATGCAACATGGATTGCTTATAATCACGCCATGATCGCACAGGCACTCTATAAGGGGGTTTGCGACTTCTATGGGTACAAATACTTAGCTTTGATGGTTGCCCCTGTCATATCGCCTACTGTGACCTCTACGGTGGATAAAACTGCTCAAGTTGTTTCTCTTGCTGAACAAATAATTAAATTAATGAAAGGATGATTTAAATGAATCAATCACGATGGAGATCATGGCCACTTTGGACTTCTATTTTTGCCCTAATTGTGTTTTGCCTAAAGATGTACTTCAACTATGAACTTCCTGGTGCAGACCAATTAATTAACTTAATTCTTCCTGTTGTCGTAGGTTTGGGGATTGTAAACAATCCGAGTGATTCAGAAAAATGGTAGATCCTTTGGGGGATAGCGTTTCTTAATAAGAATCGCTGTCCCCCTTTTTTTATTTTACTACATATGATAAACTCAGTCTTATAAACATGCGAAAAAGGGTTTGCAGTAGCGTGCAGTAAACCAGAAACCCCGAAAAACACATTAGCCGAAAGGTGATGAAAACTGTTAGGCTGCACACATGGAAAAGGCTCCGCTCTAAATGGGTTGGGCCTTTTTTGTCTGTTTTATCATTTTATCAAACGCTTGCCTAACATTCTCCCAATTTTAACAGCAACAGCATAGATCACTAATGCCTCAAAAATAATAAGCATAACTAAACCTCCCTCCCGTTAATTGCTTTTGTCATGTAAACCGTCCCACACTCTAAACAAGTAGAGCTAACTATGTCATAGTCTTTGTTATGGTTTTCTTTCTCAGTGCGTAAGTATCGAGCTGCCTTTGTTCCAGCTCCGCATCCTGGACACTTGTCGGTTACCTCTGCCCCTTCGATGGAGATTATAGGTAAATCTTTGTAATATTGAAGAATTCGCACGGTATAGCCAAAGACGGGCATTCGTTGAATATTTGGATACTTATTGATGATTTGAGCTATCTGGCGCATTAGATCGTTACGACTACATTTACCATGAGCGTAGATATTAATTAAGTTGTGGACTTGTTCCCGATCCTCTAGGGTTGGAAATTGAATTGCTAACATTTGATCACGCTCCTTTTTTGATTTGTTAATATATATGACCATTCGGACATAATATGCCTAATTGGTCATGAATTGAATAAAAAAATATAGCCCTTAATCGGGCCATAAATAATCGACTGTTTTTTTAAGAGCTTTTGATATTCTTTTTGCAACAGCAAGCGAAAGATTGGGCTTTAAATCGTTTTCAATTAAGCTGATATGTCTCTGATTTACCTTTGACACTTTTGAAAGATCATCTTGAGTAAGGCCTCTTTGAAGCCTAACTTCTCTTACTCGATTCATATCATCACCACATAAATATATTCCACACTAAAGGACAGTTTCCTGCGTGGTGTTTATCGGAAATGTCAGTGACACAGCTTTTGGTAAATATATGTAGTTAAGATACATTGCATATCAGTATGTACCGTGGTATAATAAGTTAGGATCAAATTGAAGGAGGTTATTATGTCAATAGCTAAAGTTACGTTGAGGTTCGATGTTCTTCCAGAAGAGAAGGAACTCCTAGAAACTATCTGTGATTCTTTCCATATAAGCAAGATTGAGTTTTTGCGAAGGGCTATGAGCCAAGTGAAAAAAGGGGACAGGGCGAGTATGTTTTGCTCCAATAATTTAAAAATGTTCAAGAAGGAGGAAAAGGATGGAAGGTAGAAGTTGCGGACCAATGACTAGTGGAGTTGAAGTTGCACACAATCTTAAAGGGTGCAACGAATGCAATAACCCAACAAAATACATCCTTGGCCTATGGGATGGGGAGAACGGAACCCACGGAGCAATATATGAGTGCAATAACCTTAATTGCGAATTGAAACAAAACAGACTCAAGGATACTGATTATTCCGAAGAGAATAAAAATCGTGTTACCGAGTCAAACGAAAGCAAATTGATATTCGTTCAGTTAATCAAAGCCAAGAGAAAAGAACTAGCCATAACGATTCGCAAGATGTCCGACAGACTAGGGTTGTCTTGTTCAGATTATAGTAACTATGAAATGTGCAGAGAAGCGTTACCTGTGGAGATGGTGGATAAGATTAATTCTATCTTTAGGGAGATACAGAAGGAGGACCACAAATAAAATGGCTACAACAATATTACTAGGTTTTTGCATTATGTTTTATATCTATGACACATTAAAATTATATAAACGTTTAGAGATACAGAAGGAGGGGGAGAAATGACAAACGAGGAAAAGATTGATTTACTAAATACCTTGCCTGTTATTAATTTTGATTGTGATGGAGATATTTGCAATTTCGTTCTTGTTCCAGTAGACAGAAAAACGATAGAAATACTAAACAAACTAGGCCGTGACAACGAATATATCTACGCAAACATGGAGGATGGAAGGATAGACATATCTTCTACAGGTTGGCAATTTGCAGATTGGTGGGAAAGTGATAGAGGGTTTTGCTTAAAGGAGGATGGACTTTGATGAATGAACTATCCAACACCATAACCCTAAAGCGCATCTACTCAACCCATTGCCAGGTATGCGGAACACCACATGATCCCATTGCAATAGTCTATTTCATTCCCTTAGACAACAATCTCGTTTGCCTAGCGTGTGCTAATGAATCTGAATTATTATACGGAGAATCGCCAATTAAACCATATAAGCACACATATGAGCCAAGGATATATAAGGAGGGGGAATAAGGTATGAAAAACTATTATTTCATTAGTTTCATGTATGGGGCAAGTGAAAAAACTTTAGAAAATGCAGTAATTGATGAGCACCCCTTGGAATGGCAAAAATACGCCAATAAGTCATATCCTGGGCAATACAAATTAAAGGATTGGGAAGAAATATCAAAAGAAGAGTACCAGAAGCATAAGGAGGGGGAATAAGTGAGGATGACTATAGAGGTTAAGTTAGCAGAAGGATATTATTCAAGCGATCACAAGACAGTAAGTATAGTTGATGCCAAAACAAAAGAAACAATTGCTGATGGCGTAGACGTAAACTATGCTAAATTAATTATCAAGGCAGTAAATGAATCTAAGGAGGGGGAATAGATAATGTGTCCAGAATGCAAAAGTGGAAATATCGGCACAATGCCTATAAAAGATTGGAGCAATCCCCATACCATCAAAGAGAAGTTAGTTGTTATAGTAAGGCATTTATGTAGAGATTGTGGGAATGTTTGGTTTATATAAGGAGGAAACCTAATGCAAAAACTAAAATGTCCATCATGCAACTCAAACCTAAAACTCAACATCGGCTACACTGGATGCGATTGGAATACTAAAAAAGGTGAGGGCCCAGGCTATGGATGGGAAGTATCGCTTGAATGCACTAATGAAGATTGTAGGAATATGTACACCATCGGGATGATGAAGGAATGTTTTCATCTAGCGGAGATGAAGGATGAATTAAAGTGCGTTGAATAAGGAGGAACGGTATGTGCGTTAAAACATGTTTATGCAACCTCTTCCACAAGAAGAAAACTTGCACCGATTGCGTTTATTTTGTGGTTGGAGCCTACAGGTTGATTGTTGGTCAGATGGAGTATTAGCCTGCGATAATTTTGAGAAGGTATAAAGCCTTCTCTTTTTTATTTCCACCACTTCCACTTCCACTTCCACTTCTTCTTCTCCTGAATCAATCGAATCGACTCCATCAACAGCTTATCGTGCCTTTCTCCCATTACGTCTATCTTATCCTCAAGCCTTGTTATCTCCTGTTGAAAGACGGACCGAATTGCTTCTATAACCTCTAGCTGTGTTGTTGCGACACTGTGGTTTTCTTCCTGCACTACTAAGACACCATACCTTTGTTCTAGAGACTCTCTGACCTGTTCATACTCTAATCCCTTAGTGTAACCTTCCGAGATTAACATAAGTAATCCTACAGCTTCCTGCGAGTACCTTCGGTTTCTTCCTTCCCCTTTAGCTATAAAGTGTTCCTCGAATCGATCACGATAGAAGCGACCAGTTGATTCTTTGACGTTGGCTAGTTTACAGATTTCCTTGAATGTGATATTCATCGTTAATCAATCCTATCTATCACCGTATATCTTATCTTTCCACTTATCAACAGGGCATTCTCCACAAGTCGAATTAGGGTGAGGTCCTTGGCATTCTTCGCACACTATGACCATCCAATCAACCAATTCTATTAATTCATCTTTACTAACTTCAATCATATTAACACAACTCCTTTACTAATTTAATTTATATTTCTTTCTCCATCGCAAAAACTACACATCTTATCAACACTCCTTTATATTAACTAAACTAACAAGTACACTCGTCGCAATCCTTTAATTTGCATATAATACATAGTTGGTATTCATCCCACTCTAGTTGTAGTTCGTTAAATCTTTCTTCATTCTCCATGCTTACAACTCCTTTATATTAACTAAACTAGGTTATCCACAGTTTATTATTAAAATTTCACTAGACACCTTTTCTTTTGACATTCCATACTTCCAGCTTAATTCTACTATTCTGTAGTCTTTATACATCCGTCTTACTTCATCACAATCGTTGTATGATAATAACCAGTTACTTCTATTTTTCAATATCTCACATAATCCATAGTGGTCAAAATCCTTGTGTAGATTACCACTAACACCATACAAAGCATTTTTTATCATGTATGGAGGGTCAATGTATGAAAATATATTTTTATGTGCGTCGAGTGACGTTTTAAAATCAGCATAGTTAACACTAAATCTTTTAATATCACTCTCCCTAACTCTTTTTATTGATGACTCTGTAAAGCGAGCGTGGTTCGGAGACATTCCACCTGATAATGTTGACCCTGAGAATGAACACCTATTTAAGACATAAAATATTGCTCCATAATTAACTTCATCATCTTTGTATTTTTCAATAGTCCTCTGTAGTTCGTAGAATTCAATCTTACTCAAAGGGTAAAATGTTTCAACTATATCAGCTATTTTTGAGGGACGTTTTAAAATTGAATTCCAGAATGCTACCAATGGTTTAAATATATCATATCCATGGACGGTAACACCTATATTATTTAGTGCTAATTCAACTGAACCACCTCCAAGGAAAGGTGAAACAATTTCTTTCGTGCCATCAGGGATATATTTCAGTATTGTTTTGACAGCTCTTGATTTCCCACCTGGGTATCTTAGTAGCGTACCGTTAATCTTTGTCACTTTAAACACAATCCTTTCGTATTATCTAAACTATATAGTTATACACACAATCCCCAAGTAATCCGGTAAGAGGAACTTAAAGTTAGTTAGACTTTGGGCCTTCAGAGACTAAAAAACATTAAATTGTCCTGTTTCTCAATCTCTGAAAGTCGCGAAATTTATCCGTCTAAGTATCACATCAGCCGAGTAAGTCCTCGTTCTCCGTCTACTTTCGTAGAATATGTACTACACGCCAAAGTCTGCCCTGACTGTTTCTTGATGTACATACCGCGTCCTAAAGTTAACTTGATCCCTAGGACCAGACTTCCTTACCTAATGCCGTTAAGGGCCGCCACCGCCCAACACGAAGTCATAACTATAACGAGTAATAGCTCGTTCGTGCTGCCAGTTTGCTCATATCGGGCCGGCTACCCTAGAGAGTTTTAGGTGTTCTTCTCATCATTGCCACCAGAGGGTACAACAAAAGCTACAAACCTCATTGGCCTGTAGCTCGAAAATTTCCTTAAACTTACACTTGCTCAAAATTAGCCTAGAGCGTATAATGTGATTAAGAGTTTTTCCTGCTACTACAGGTCAAACACAGAGGTCCTCGACGTTTCCAGCGTCGGGGGCTTTGTTTTTATTCAATTGTGAATCTTTTAATCTATTTTATCATATATTAATAGGCTTGTCTAGCAAATTAAGAACGCTTGTTTCATACTCTTTTCTATATCGAGGATCAACAAAAACAAAATCATCACATACTAGCCATTTCAGATACCCCCCTAGATCCATTTCAACAATCATGTCAAAACTTCCTTTCTGCCAAAATAAAATGTCTTATTTAATTTCTCTAAATACTAGCATATCCCTCTATTACATAACAGGACCTTAGTCCTGCAATTGTGACTATATAACAACTATTAGACAAAAAAATGTGGATACTCGACTAATTCCCTAAGAATCATTCGATTACCCACAAATATTATTTAGACTTCATTTTTTTGATGCTCTCTAGGAGATCGCGGAGGAATTCGGGGTCGATTTGTTCATCGTGCAAGTCGCGGGCTAATCTGGCATAAGGTAGATGCTCTAAGTTCCCAAAAAACTCTATCACATCGGTTGGTATGCCGACATTTTTTAAGTCAACTAGTTCGTGAAAGGTTACATCTTCGTCATTCAGTAGATAGGATGAACTTACTCCAAGGGCATCGGCCACCTTCTCTAGGGCCTTGATGCTCATGTTTGACCTTCCCAGCTCTGCATCACTAAGGTAACTGACAGACAAGCCGGATTTATTAGCAAGCTCAAGTAGTGTTATATCACGAACCTTAGTCCGAACGAATCTAATCTTATCACCATATTTCAATTTTCAAACCTCCATTCCTATATATTAGATAGTATCTTTAATCCACTCTCTTATATACGTTGCCACCGTAATAAAATCCTTTATGTAAATATAGGAATTATATAAAATAGCCGTTGACATTACGCATATTCCGTAATATAATAGCATTAGATAAAGTGAACAGGCGAAAACAACGCATATTTTTTTAATCAGCGATTACGGAATTATAGTAATAGGAGGTGAATATAATTGTCAATTGGGAGCCAAGTCCGCAAATACAGGAAATTAAAGAGGTGGACACTTCGCGAGCTTGGAGAACGCTCTGGGCTAGCTATCGGAACACTATCAGATATTGAAGTGGATCGAAGGCCGGGAAGTATCAAGGCTGTAACTAAGATAGCGGAAGCATTGGGCGTAGATGTGGATTATCTGTTTAAAAAAGATTAGGAGGGAGTAAATGAAAGGAATAATGCCCTTACTCATGATGGCTCAAACACTTGGAGGAGTTTACAGTCTTGGTGGCAGACGTCACCGAACGCCACATTATATTGAATACTCAGGTATACCTAGCGAAGAACAAAAACGAAAAAGCTCGGAACGTAAGGCACGGAAAAAGGCTCGTAAGAGATAAGACTGATTACCTACTCAATTAGTATAAGCAAATAAAGAAAGAGATGGTTCTAAAATGACTAAAACAAAATGTGATGGATGCGGTACTGAAATGAACAACCGAGCTTGTGAATGTTTCAAATGTAGACATCCAAGATGTAGCAAATGTAACGCCACTCTGATAGACGGAAAATGTATTGAAACTGAATTTCAACCGGAACACATGACGGTCAACGAGTACCTAGGGACTGAATGATTTATTAAAGGATTAAGAAAGAGAGAGTGGATTAAATGGAAAATTTCAAATCAACCACTAAAAAGGGAGAACCAATGCCTAATATTTGTGAGATATGCGGTTCGTATAAAGCGGTTTCCAGAAAAGACAGGGATACAATTCAATCTGAGCAAAACAAATGTTTCGAGGAAAAACCCCTTGATCACAGAAGCAAGTACCAACCGTTCACCAACTCAAGAAGAACTATCACTTCCCATTGCAAAAACTTTTCACACATAAGAAGTTGCACATACCGATGACCCACACCCAAACAATCTTTCTATACCATTTCTTCCCACTATGTATAGCTACCCAACTCTATTGTGAGTATTACGTAAGAAGAAGGAGAGAGAATGGACGACACACTAACCGAGCAACAGCGCATGGATCTTATCGACCACTTTCTAATCAACAAAGAGAAGCTTAACAACATGCTAGGCGATAACGGATTCGTTGATTTTTCACTAAGGACCCTAATGAATGATGAGTGCCAAATATGTAAGCGCAGTAAGATCCAAGACAAAACTTGTTACGGAATAGTAGGTTCTATCCCATGTTTATTATTTAAAGAATGAAGGAGCGAGCGAAATGCAAAAGCTAACATCCGATCAACTCATGGCCTTATCAGAACTTGGCAATCATCCACTAATCGCATTCGTTGACATTAGCTTCCACCAAAGCGGTTACACGCACATCATGGTATCGTCGCAACCTAACACAAACTTAGCAACAATCACTTATGAATTAATTAAAATCTTCCCTGATATGGAGAGAGGTTTTCCGACTGTAACACATAGTGATGATGGATCAAGTAGACGTACCTATCCAATTTCAGCAGGGATGGGATTATATTTTAATCTCCTTATGAACTACACAATAGAAATAGCCCCCTTGCTACAGGGAGCCGAGGAATTAACACTCTCTAATATTAACACAGTCAGATGGAGTTTAGAAGACATCATGCGTCAGGAGGGCTGAGGATGAAAAGATTAATTAAGTTCAGGGCATGGGATAAAAGCACTAATGCAATGATTTACTTTGACCTTACTGATATTTATAAAAAGGAATTGGCGCAAGGTCATTACCAAACTATGATTAAAGAAGTTTGTTTTGAGCATCCGGTCTATGGGGTTAATCCAGATATAATTCTCATGCAATACACAGGACTCCATGACTCCAAGGGAACTGAAATATATGAGGGGGATATAGTTGATTTTCCAGAAACAAAAGGTTGCTCTGTTTATTTTGAAAAGGGAGCGTTTATGATAACAAACCCGTGGGGCAATAAGTGGCTTCTAATGCAAAACGCTTTTAACTGTGAAGTAATCGGAAACATCCACGAAGGAGGTACACCCAATGAATAACCTTCACCCAACATTTCAGAAAATCCTCGAAAATGCGCTTAACGTCCAAATCGAGCGCGAACATAAAAAGGTAGTACAGCCAAAACAGCGCAGCCCATGGAAGTACATGGAGGAACATGAGTCAAAGGAAGAACTGGGGATCAAGCACAATGATTATTTAATGGGAGGATGGTTTTAATGTCCATTAAATTATACGAATTAACCGAGGGATACAAAGCACTCTGGAATCTTGTGGACGATAACGACTCTGACCTATCCATGATTGAGACAGCACTCCAAACAGTAGAAGGCGCAATTGAAGTGAAGGCCAACAACATCATTATCTTTCTAAAATCACTGGATGCCGATGCCAAAGCGATCAAAGAAGAAGAAGTAAGGCTGGCAACAAGGCGCAAGGCTATCGAAAATAAACATTCGAGTATTAAGCAATATCTTCAAGCGCAAATGGAGCTGGCTGGGATAGAGAAGCTGAAAGGTGCCATATCTACGCTCAGTATTCAAAATAACCCCCCATCTGTACAAATACTTGATATTGATAGTATCCCGGGAAAATATCTAACCCTCATCCCCGAACAATATGTACCTGATAAAAAACGCATATCGGAAGCACTTAAGCAAGGAGAGGATATACCGGGCGCATCACTATCAGTTGGAAGATCGCTACGAATTAGATAGGAGGGCATATGCCTAATTTAAAAGATATGAGTGGTAAAAAATTCGGAAGATTAACCGTTGTGTCACGAGCTGAAAATTATCGAGGCGGTGCTGCAATGTGGAATTGCAGGTGCGAGTGCGGAAGAGAAAGGCCATTTATGGGCCAGTCGCTAAGAAGTGGAGCGGCTAAGAGTTGTGGATGTCTTTGCAAGGAAATTAACTTAAAGCGCATTACAAAACATGGTAAACATAAAACGAGGCTCTATAGAATATGGAGCGGTATGAAAAATAGGTGCTACCTAAAATCTCATGGTTCTTATATTTACTATGGAGGCCGAGGAATAAATATTTGCAAAGAGTGGACAGACAACTTTTCATTATTTTACAAATGGTCAGTGGATAACGGTTATTCTGATAATTTAACAATTGATAGAATTAACACTTATGGGAACTACGAACCGGATAATTGCCGTTGGATAACGATGCGAGAACAACACAACAATACACGTGCTAGCCAATACCTTGAATCAGATGGAGAGATCCACACACTTGCTGATTGGGCAAGAATTAAAGGTTTAAGCAGAAAAACCATCCACGCAAGATTTAGGAGAGGATGGGCAACGGAACGAATATTATCTCCAATCAAACAAAAGGTAGGAATAAATTAAGGAGGAATTAAACGAATGAAAAAATCTGAATCAATCGCAAGCCTAGCAATGGCGTTAAGCAAATTTCAAGGCGAAGTGATTAACCCGAAGAACACAGCTAATAACCCATTTTTCAAATCTTCTTATTGCCCCCTGAACGAGGTTATTAACGCCACTAGGTCAATCTTAGCCAAACACGGTTTAAGTGTCTTACAGAGTCCTTCAGGTGACGGTGAGCATATCGTAGTAACCACATTATTGATGCATAGTTCCGGGGAATGGATAGAGGGGGATCCCTTGGTATTAAAGGCTGATAAAGTCACGGCGCAGGGAGCTGGATCTGCAATATCGTATGGGCGTAGATATGCACTCTCTGCAATCCTGGGCATAAGTTCAGATGAGGATGATGATGCGAACATAGCGGCAGGTAATAAGGATAAAGCTGATCCACCTAAATTAGTTGAAAATGTCAACTGGGTACAATTTTGGGATGCCTGTAAAAAGCTAGGCTATACCATGGAAGAAGTACAAAAAATCGCCAACACAAAAGACTTCTCCAAGTGGACCAAAGACAAAGCAAATGCTCTGTATAACGACCTTAAAACAATGAAACTCAGCGCAACAGTGGGAGGAACAAATTAATGAATAAGATATTACTCTCAGGCCGGGCAGTAGCGGAACCGGAACTTAAATTCCTTACCGATGGCAAAGCAGTCTGCACATTTAAACTAGCAGTTCGCCGCGACTTCAAAAACAAAGAGGGCAATTACGAGTCAGACTTCTTCAGCTGCATAGCTTATGGCAAGACAGGAGAGCTAATGGCCGAGTGGATCAAAAAGGGGAGCCTCTTCCCAATATGGGGTAAAAGCCAGAACAGAACCTACACCAATAAGGATGGAGTTAAAGTTTACATCAATGAGGTGGTTGTGGAAGGTTTTGACTTTCCACCGAAACAACAAGAGAACAACAGTCCAACAGGGACATACGGCAATGAAGTCAATATGGATGATGATACCCCATTCTGATCTAACATACATGAGCCGGTGTTACTCCCGGCTTTCTACCTTCTTCTTAGCCCAGTATGTTTCTAGTCCTTCGATTCATAACGCTTCAAGAATTCCTTCAAAATATTGTTTAGCTGCTGAGAGAACGATCTATCTTCCTTCTTCGCAATCTCAACAATAGCGTCATTAACGTCCTGGTCAATCGAAATCGAGGTATGAACCTTCTTCATAAAAATAATTCTCCTTTTTGCCTATATTATGTGTGCGCAGATGTATTTATATATGCCGAACTATGATATAATTTATTTAGAAATAGTTTTCAAGAAAGGAGTAAGCAAATGGCAAAAAAGAATACCTCTGTTTCCCTAGATACTGCCCTACACGATAAGCTAGTAAAAATGGCAGAGAAGGAAGAACGCTCAGTATCCCAACAAATGGCCTATTTGATTAAAAAGGCTAATGGCTAAAAATAGGTTTTGGCACACTCCCACTCTAGCAATGTTACAAGCATTGTAAGATCGAGAGTATGCCGAATGAGCCAAAGCTCCAAGTGAATTGTCCGTGCTAACGAACTGCAGCTATTGAAAGTAGCTGAGGAAAAACACCCTGTGCAACAGGTCTATTTGTTTTACCTATGTTTATAATACAACATTCAACAAGGGTAGTCAATAGTATTCTATAGTATTCTATAAAAATATTTATTATGCAGTATTGGGGAGGAATTCACACCATGGCTAAAGTAAAAACATCAATTTCTATAGATAAAGAACTGTTCGAGGAATTAACAGATATGTCCGAAAAGGAAGATCGCTCATTTTCACAGCAGATTACCCACCTGGTTAAGATGGGCAGAGAAGCTGCATATAACGCAGATTTAACTAAGATACGCGCTGAATTAAAGTAGGTGATTGAATGGCAGGGTGGATTAAGTTACACAGAAAAATAAGAGAAGGGCCACTTTGGGAGGAAAAGCCATTCGATAAGGCCAGAGCGTGGATAGACATAATTCTTTCTGCTAACCATGAACCTAATAAGTTCCTGCTAGGAAATGAAATGGTATCAGTGGATAGGGGAAGTTTTATAACCTCCGAACACAAGCTAATGGAACGCTGGGGATGGTCAAAAAGCAAGGTAAGGGCATTTTTGAGCCTTTTAGAAAATGAATTAATGATAGTCAAAAAAACAGACCACAAAAAAACCACCCTAGAGGTGCTAAACTACTGCATCTACCAAGATACTGAAACCACAAAAGAACCGCGAAAGAACCGCGAAAGAACCGCGAAAGAACCGCGAAAAGACCTAAACAAGAATGATAAGAATGATAAGAATGAAAATAAGTTAGTATATGCGGAAAAAGTTTACCTTTTAGAAATCGAATATCAAACACTTATCACCAAGTATGGTGAAGCAGATACAGCAGCCATGATCGAAAAACTAAACTTTTATAAGATGGCAAACGGTAAAGAATATGACTCAGATTATGGGGCGGTCAATAGCTGGGTAGCTAAGGAAATATTAAAACAGAAAGCTACTGCAGAAAAGCCTAGACAAATAAGGATGTGATTTTAAATGCAGCCTTTAGACTTCGCCAGAAGATACCTAGGAGAATTCAAGCAACACGGTAACGAGATAATCCCTACTTACTGCTTATTTTGTCACGGTGGATCACATAGGGATAAATTCTCCTTCGCCTTGAACGTTGATAACCTTACCTACAATTGCAAGCGAGGAAGTTGCGGAAAGCAAGGACACTTCTCCCAGCTATGTAAAGAGTTCGGGGAAAGTTACACGGATACAAATTATGAAATGCGCAAGCCACTTAAAAAGTCATTTAAGAAGCCCACAGCAACAGTAGAGCCATCCAAAAAGAAGGTAGAGGACTATTTGAAACTCAGGGGATTTACAAAGCCCACATGGGAGCGTAGGGGAGTAGGAGAAGTAAAGGGCGCGATTGCCTTTCCTTATCTAGTCGATGGGCAAGCGGTATTAATGAAATTTAGAAAGCCGGAGAAGTACAACGGTAACGGACAAAAGGCATGGAGAGAAGATGGCGGTCAGTCGGTTTTATGGGGAATGGATCTCTGCTCACTAGATAATCCTCTTGTCATAGTCGAAGGAGAATTTGATGCTCTGGCCTTAGACGAAGCAGGAGTGCCAAACGTGGTAAGCGTGCCAAGTGGAGCGCAAGACCTAACTTGGATAGAAAATTGTTGGGATTGGTTAGATAAATTCAACAAGGTGATTATTTGGGGAGATAACGACGATCCCGGCCGCAAAATGGTTAGAAATGCAATTCTCAAAATAGGTGAGTGGAAATGCTTCGTAGTGGATGCACCACACCAGGACGCAAACGTCAGCTTAGTCAAAGAGGGGAAGGAAAAAACGGCTGGGTATGTTCTGAGCGCAAAACCAATACCAGTAACCGGGTTGATTAACTTGGCAGACGTTGTACCGATTGATCTAACAAATGTGGAGAGAGCGTGTTCTGGAATACCTGGGATAGCAAAAAGTATAGGCGATTTCCTCATGGGTGAAGTAAGTATCTGGACCGGAAAGAACGGTCAAGGTAAGTCAACCTTCTTGGGGCAGATGATGATTGAAGCAGTAAACGAAGGAAAGTCAGTATGTGCCTATAGCGGAGAGCTAAGGGCAGACCGTTTCCAGTATTGGATCAACTTACAGGCAGCCGGTCGAAACAACATAGAATACTTCTTCGACAGGGTTAAGGACAAAAAAGTAGGATTTCTTCAAAAAGAAATCAGCGAAAAAATAAAAGAATGGTATCGAGGAAAGTTCTGGCTTTATGACAACAACATGAATTCAGAGAACAGCGAAGAGACAGGAATAATTAAACTCTTCACTTATGCTGCAAGGAAGTACGACTGCAAGGTTTTTCTAGTAGATAACCTAATGACATCCAAGTTTGACGGAGGAAAGTCAGAAAGTGACTACTACCGGGCACAGTCGAATTTCGTTGGTGAACTTATGCACTTTGCAAAAACTTACAACGTCCATGTTCATCTTGTAGCTCACCCAAAGAAAACTAGAGGGAAGCTAGAGAAGGAAGATATATCAGGGACCGGGGACATAACAAACCGAGCAGATAATGTTTTCTCAGTTGAGAGAGTGACGGACCCAACTTTAGGATGCGACACAATAGTTAGTATTTTAAAAAACCGGAGCGAAGGGGTACAAAACGAAGAGATAGGACTTAGCTTTGATCCGGACAGCAAACGATTCTGGCAACCATCCGATGTGATGGGATTTAATAAAAAGTATGGATGGGAAACAATTTTAGGAACAGAAGTTCAATTTCCACAAGAAGAATGTCCGTGGGATGTGGCGCAATGAAACAACATGAAGAACTCTGCAAAAGAGTAATGGCTGCAATGATTTGGATTGATTCACCTGAACGAACAAAAGAGGAAATAGATAAATGGTTCCCTAGCTTCAAAATTATGTTTGATGAACTAACTAAATTAGAAAGGGAAATGAGAAATGAAAGAAATAAGTGATGATGATTTTGCCAAGATTGTGAGAAAAGTAATTAGGCTAATCTCAACTAGAGATCCGCAGGAACACGCCAGGATAGCGAAGGGTTAGAGACACTAAGACATCGGTAGAGAGGGAGATAAAAGCATGAAGCACATCGTAATGTTCTCAGGAGGCGCAGCATCAAGCGTAGTAGCTAAGATGGTTGCAGACAAATACCCCAATGACACAATACTCCTCCATACTCCAACAGGGGCCGAGCATCCAGACGCAGATCGATTCAGGGAGCAAGTGGCGAAGTTCATAGGATTGCCAATCACTATCGAAAAAGCATCAAAAACGCTTTGGGAGTTGGTTGAAAGCAGGAAAGACGTCCCAAATAACATGTTCCCTTATTGTTCAACTGAATTAAAACTAATCACAAAAGATAGATTTGTTAAGCGATTTGAAAAGAGGGGAGAAGATTTTACTGAGTACCTTGGACTAGGAGTTGATGAGTGGAGAAGGATACAAAAGGTCTGGGTTAGACATCAAGCCGATAACCGTAAAGTTGAATTTCCCCTCATGGATGCCAAATTAACTGGTGAAGATTGCAAAAATATAATTCGTGAAGAATGGAAAATATGCTTACCTTCTCCCTATCAATATCTAAGCCATAACAACTGTATCCCATGTTATAAGGGTGGGCAATCGCACTGGTTTAAGGTATGGAAGTATTACCGGACAGAGTTTGATAGAGCAGCCAAGGCAGAACGAACAACGGCGAATAATGTATTCAAAGAATTCAGCTTAGATGAGCTTTCTGATAAATGGTCAAAGGAACCAGAACAGATGGATCTATGGGGAGATATGGAAGGAATACCATGTATGTGCTCGTTGTAAAGCAACAGAGATAGGAGAGAAAAACAATGGCAAAACAAATAAACACAACTCACGCCACGGCACTATGGTTTGATGGACTACTCGACCTAGAGATAGCTGAAAAGCTCAACTGCTCTTCTGGAACCATACAAAAATGGCGCAAACAAAACGATATGCCAAGCAATTATGGCATCTTCAGCCGGGACCCTAACGGATATATAGCGACTCGAAGGAAAAAGAAAGAGATAGAAAGGGGAGTGTTAGTGTGAAAGAAATCAAGTACACCGACAAATACCCAATACGCGGCTTACTGCAATGCCTAACTGAGAGATTAGTCACAATCGAAGATATTGAGCAAAAATTCAACGAGTACATGAATGAAGCTTGCCAAAAGGCGAAGGCTGAGGAAAAGCTAGAGTTACTGCATCAATTAAAAGGATACCAGAGGGCACAGGGACACGCTACAAGGCACTTAAATGATTTAGGCATAGATTCGTACTAGAGAGATAGAAAGAGGGCTCAGAATGGTCAATAGCAGAGACAAGGGAGCAAGGGGAGAACGGGAGTTTTCTAGACTATGCAGAGTACAAGGATATAGCGTCAGAAGAGGACAACAGTTCAGCGGATTAGATGGCGAAGATTGCGTAGGTCTCCCCGGCATACACATCGAAGTTAAACGAGTTCAGGCGTTAAACATCGAGAAGGCAATGAGCCAAAGCCGGAGAGACTCAAAAGAAGAACAGATTCCAATCGTAGCACATCGAAAGAATGACTGTAAATGGTTGATAACAATGGATGCAGATAAATGGTTCGAAGTCTATCGCGAATGGGAGGCTGGAAGGGGACAACATATTGAGCCTACAACGCAAAACGAAGTGGATGCAATCAAAGAAAGCTATCTGCCACAAATTTGAGGATGCAGTAGAGCGAACGAGAGAACAAACAGCGCAATACTGGAATGAGCTAGCATTACCCAAAATAAAAGCAACACAGCGAAAGCCAAAGCCCGAGAAGAAAAAGAAAAACCATCTAGCTGGATTAGCAAAAGCATATGCAGAGGTAGATGAGAGGGATGAAAGAAGATGCCAATTCCCTTCATGCTACAGCACAAATACTAATCACCATCACATATTATTCAAGTCACAAGGTGGAAAAAATGATTTAGAAAATTTAGTAACATTATGTCCAGCCCATCATGTTTTAGAAAAAGACATATCGGCGCATAGATCGGTGGCATGGCAAAGGTACTGGCAAGGCTGGGCGGAAGATAGGTACCCGAAATATTGGCAGGAGATCCGAGAAGGTCAGAAGATACAACAATATAACAACAACACAGCTATAGGAGGGTGAGGGATGAAA
>Ga0307377_10000866_pt1 | contig 40129 bp, 47 predicted proteins | sample TR3MG_FD_202535 | JGI IMG/M metagenome (GOLD analysis project Ga0307377, IMG submission 202535) | Soil microbial communities from Risofladan, Vaasa, Finland - TR-3 | ecosystem: Environmental > Terrestrial > Soil > Coastal area > Acid sulfate soil | place: Finland: Risofladan, Vaasa | collected...
GACGAAGCGCAGGACTGCACCGCGCTCCAGTTCGCCGTTCTCCGGCGATGGGCTCAGAAAACCGACCGGCTCGTGATGGTCGGCGACGATGACCAATGCCATCCTGCCGGAACCGACATCCTAACAAACCGGGGGTATGTGTCTATCGAACATCTTCAGGAGGGGGATGTAATACCATCCTATGACAAGAGAGGCCAAAATCTTTCGTTAGATTCACCACGGCTCAAATGGAAAAGAGCGGCAAGACCATTCGCCGGCAACATGGTTACCATCACCACAGACCACAGCACACTGCAGGCCACATTCGATCACCGGATGATGGTCAGATGGAACGACAAAGCCATAGGCAAAAAGTGCGTATACCTGATGAGGCGTGGGTCGACTTGGAGGATCGGAACTTCGGACATCATCAGAAACTACGCAGCAGGAATATTCGGAGTAGGCCAGAGGGCACGACAAGAGGACGCAGATGCAGCGTGGATAATATCAGTCCACTGCTCGGAGTCAGAAGCACTTCTACACGAAGACTATATTTCGCTGAAATACGGAATCTCAAAAATGGTGTTTGTTACTCCAACCTGCGGACAAAGATTGAAGCACAGGCAAGACTGTCTGGACAGTCACCATTCAATGATCTTAGAGACCGCCGACCCCGCGAGACTTCTTGAAGATCACGGACTACACACAAGCTTTCCCCTCTGGGAGAAAGACGGGAAGCAAAGAGGCATAACCGCCTGGCAAACAGTGAGAGCGTGCAATCTCATTTCGGACGTGATGGACGTGATGAGCGCCGACCTCAAACAAAAGACCATAAAGGTCAAGAGTGACTTTGTTTCCTGCATAGTGTATTCGCTGAACGTAGAACCCTACCACCACTACATAGCCCAGGGCATCGTCACTCCGAATTGCATCTACCAGTTCGCCGGCGCCACGCCGGAGGCGTTTGCCATCGGCGAGATCGGGCCGGGCGACCGGCTGCTGGACCAGAGTTACCGGGTGCCCTACAACGTCTGGGAACACGCGACGAGCTGGATTGCCAAGATAGCCAACCGCGTAGAGAAGCCTTACTCGCCAAGGCACGACCCCGACCCCGGCTTCGTGAAGCGCGCGCCGGTGACCTACAAGCAAGGGCCACAGATAGCCGAGCTGATAATGAAGTCGCTGGCGAAATACGACTCAGTGATGGTTGTGGGGTCCTGCTCTTACATGCTGGAGCCGACGAAGAAGGCGCTCATTGAAGCCGGACTGCCGTTCCACAACCCCTACCGGCTAATACGTGCAGACTGGAATCCGCTGCGGCTCGCCACCGGGACAACGTATGCACAGCGCGTGACCGCGTTCCTGCGGCCGCAGGCAGACGGCAAGGCATGGACAGCGACCGAGATCAAGGAGTGGGGCGACGTGCTCCAGGCAGAGGGAGTCTTCAACCGAGGGTTCAAGAAGAAGTTCCACGAGGAGGAGTATGCAGCCACCCCGGCCTACCGGGTCCTGCTCGACTTCTTCACGCCCGAGGCGATGGAGCGAGCGCTCGCCTTCGACCTCAACTGGTGGACTGACAACCTCGTGAACGAGGCAGCCGAGCGCAAGGCCGCATACCCGCTCAAGGTCGTGGAACAGTGGGGAGCGTCCTTCCTTGACGCCGCCGAGATCCCGCCATCGGTGACTCTCGGGACCATCCACAGCGTAAAAGGCGGAGAGGCCGACGTAGTCATAGTGATTCCCGACCTGAGTCAAGAGGGGATGATGGAGTGGACCGGCAAGGGCAAGGCAGCCATTCGCCGACTGATGTATGTAGCAGTGACACGAGCCCGCCAGGGAGTCTTTATCTGCAAGCCGGCGAGCCCGTATACCTGCAATCTCTAGGGCCTATGCCAGTGTCTCAAACGTGCCAGTCTCCACCCAATCAGCAAACCCGTCCTTCGTCAGGACAGCGTAATAATTGTAAGTAGTAGACGGACTCAGACTGATATCAGACCGGCCATACAACTGCGGATCGGCCTCCGTCCACGAACCGCCCCGGCCATACCCTAGATCGACACTGAATGCGAAATAGCCGCCGCAGCCGGACAACGGACTGGTCAAATAGAGCGCCGCCTCCACCGTAGTATCAGCAGGCGTGATGACCAATGCATCAATCGGAAACTCCGGCTCACTGCTCGCAGGCAGCGTCGCCGGGATCGTTGCCGGTATTCTCCTGGGGATCATATCTCCAATACCGTGAACGTCACTCCGAATTCGCCGACTGCCACCACGTCACGTATATACACTACATCCGACACCGCATAAGCGTAAATCGAAATCGCCAGCAACTTAGAGGCAACCGCAGAGGCCAAGCCAGAAGAATCTTCTGACACAAGAGCTTCACCAGCGACTGCGCTTCCGAACTCATCATAAATCCACTGTAGGAAGTTATTACCATTCACACAAAGAAAATCGCCATTATTGGCAATGGAACCCTCATATAGACACGTCACTTTGTATGAATGGACGTTATCATTAGGAATCGTTGCGGGTATCATTCAAGCACCTTTGTCCTTCAGCGGGGAACGCTTTACAAGCGGCAGGCTTCGGCCCGCCGTGCAGATCACAGTCGTTTTCCAGCAGATGGGGGCAGAGGTGGGGGACCTCGGCAACCAGACAACCGAGATCACCCACGCTCGTTTTAATGCCCCGCGCACCGAGGAACTCGCGCAGCTCGCCAGAATCCACGAACGGGACGTGCAGAACACGGCAACAGTCCCCACAGCGCCTGCACACCATCAGGCCAGCGCCGCCACGGCCGCGACTATCTCCTCATCAGTGATCGCAGGCCCCAGCTTCTTGACCAGATCCCCGCTCTCAGACGCGGCTACCAGGCCAGCCACAACCGAGGCCACGCTGGCATCCTTGCCAGCTTCCAACAGCGCCTGCGATACCCGAGCCGCCAGCGACTCGTCAGCACATATCATCTTCCGTTCCAGTAACGTAGCCATCAGGCCCTCCTTATCTCAACACTCGCAGCAAACTCGACATACGTCTGGTCACCCGGGCTGATACATATCCGCCCGCCGTCCGGGCTCGCAGCGAAGCCCTGAACGATCTTAGATGCCAACCCAGCCACGTTGACCAGGTAAGTGCCAGCAGCGAACTTAGGCACGGCGAACGTTGTCAGGGACACGAACTCGGGCGCCAACTTCAAGGCCACAGCCGTTGTCGCAGCGACGTCCAGAGTTGTTCCACCCCGAGTCGCAGAAATCTGGAACTGCAGCGCGGTCGCAGTGGCGATCACGTAGTAGACCGTATTCGCCGCGACGACATCCACCGTAGCGTTCGCGTCCAGAATCACGGCATCCCCGACCGTCAGACCGTGCGGAGTCGCGCAGTTGTAAACGTCAGTGGCAATCACACCGGCCGCTGAGGGGATAGCAGAGATCGGACTCGGAAGATACCTGAAGTTGTTGGTTTCAGTGTCCGAGTCGATATTGAACACCGTGCCGCCAGGTGTCGCAGACACCTGAAAAACGAAGTCAGTCATCAGGAACAGCGGATCGACCACGTAGTAGTAGAGGTTCGCCGTCAGACCGCCGCCCGTGCCATCAAAGATCACGCGATCCCCGACCTTCAGGCCGTGCGGCTTCAGCGTTGTCAGCGTTGCCAATGTATCGGCACACGCCGCGTTCATCCACTTGCCGCCGAAGTCCTTCGGATACGGCCGGAACTTCCGCATCCCGCCGACGTCCACCGCCAGAATCTCAGACGCCGAGCCGTTGCGGACAGCTACCTCGACTATGCCATCATCCTCCGCACCGAGCACCGGAACGTCGATCACGCGCATAGCGCCGTCAGCGCCGGTCGCAGCGGGGAACCGCGCAACCCCCTGAAACAGGAGCTCACCCTTACTCAGCATCAGATTCCTCCTCCTCCACAACCTCAGTTATCACCAACCGAGGGTCAGACATCATTGCACAAGTGACCTCGCGCAGCGGGACGTCGGTCCCCGCCATGGGCCACAATCGACCAGACCGCCAATGCCCGCGCTCAGCGGTCGATTTCACGTTGAAAAATATCTTCCTTTTCTTCCTCACAGCAACCTCCACAAAATAATAGCCGGGGCTGGGGCCACACCTACCCCAGCCCCGGCCACCGCACCGCCCCGGCAGGAACGAACTTGCTTGCCTACGCAGCCCCAGAGGAGCCATAGACCAGGAACCACAGACCAGCGCCCACGTTGCCACGGGCCCGAGTCCCATACCGATACTCGTCCAACTCGAAACCGTTCTCCGAATCCTTCTCCTGTGCGGAGAACTCAACCTTGTCGCGCTCCTGGTAGATCACAGGCTTCACACCACTCGGATGATTCGTGCAGGCCAGAATCCAGTTCGCGTTTGCGATCGTGCTGGTCGAATAGAGCGCAGGAGCCACAATCACCTTGATCTTGAACTCCTTGAGCCCGTTGATCGAGTTGCCGACGTTAGCCACCGCTGAATCGGCATGAAACGCCGACAGACACAGCTTCATAGCCATTTCAGCAAGGCACGGCTCAACCATCAGGACGTTCGGGACAATGCCCATCGGACGGTTCTTCGTGTCCCTGAACATCATCATCTTCTCGATAGCCAACCACAGATTGGCCGACGTCAGAGCCACGGCCTCATAGTTCACCTGAACCGCAGTGGTAGGCCACAGCGGATCGGGATCGACCGGAGCCGGATGGTCCGCGTCGAAAAGCCCCTGCCCATCGTGGCAGAGATACGGAGCCGCCGCGTGAGTGCCAGCAGCCACCGCACCGGCAAGGAACTGCATGACCATCGCCTCGGGATGAGCCGCCATCTGAGCCGCCATACCGCGAATGCGGAGCTTCACGCCGCCCATCTTGTTATCGTCAAGCTCTGTCCGCTTGATTGCCATCGTCGACTCGTAGAGCTTGTTTTTGATGGTGAAGTCACCACCGGCCAGATCGCCGGCCTGGCGCGGCCCGAGCCACTCGCGAACGATCGGGAGATCCCCGAGCCACGGATAGACCTCCGAATCGTTGTTCGAGTCAAGCATCATACACAGGTCTTGCCAACCCGCCTGTTTCATCAACTCGCCGTGAATCTTGTAGAACTCAGCCTTGACGCCCTTGGTCAAGACAGCGTTCTGGTCAGCAGGACTCAGCGAAAAGTTTCTAGGCATAACAACAGAATTCCTTTCTCCCGATCTACGCCGGGACTAGGTAGAGTAACCACCAACAACGGACGCCTCCGGATAACCGTAAGACGCGTAACCGTCGATCTTCACGCGGACCCGAGTCGCAGACGCCTCAGCAGAAACCCCCACGATCTGACCCACCATGAAATCGTGAGTCGCAGCAGTTGTCGCAGACTCGACAGTCTGCTGAGCATCGGCCACAGCGCCAGACCAGAACGCAGGAAGGCCCACGTCTGTCCGAGCAGCACCAGCATGCTTGAATGTAAAGACGCCAGTCTGCCAGCAGTCCATCGACCGATCACCAGCCGTAGCGGCGCCACTGCCCGAGTCACCCTCCGTGACGTATCGGTTGTCAATAGTGGCAGCGGACACACCGCAGAACATATCAGCGGTCGCAGTATCAGTCATCGGAGTGCAGAACCCCGCAGCGTTGATCATGCACAGCGACCCCTTCCAGATCTTGACTATCGCCATCGGATAGCAGATCTGGTCGGACGCAGCGCGCTTAGTGTCCCACGCCTGCGCCGAAGCGCCGTAAGCGCCGAGACACGCAAAGATCGGAGCCCGGATCGTCGCGCCGAGCACAACGTTCAACCAGCGAAGCAAACCAATTCGCTTCCTCATATCAGTTCCCCTCCTTGCGGAACTCGATATACTCTTCCTTGGTCATATCGAACATTTCAGCAGCCTTGGCGTCGGATTCGGTGAACTCGACTTCATCGCCGCCCTCATCCTTGACGCCCTTGACATCCACGACCCGAGGCATATTGGTCATAAACTGCACCATTGCCTCAGCAGCGGACATGTGCCCACCGGTCCCGTCGTTAAACGTGACCTCGACACCAGAGCCATCCACCAGAATGGCCTCAGCAAACTTCAGACACGCCGGAGGAAGCTTCCCCTCGGCAGTCCACACCGACAGCTTGACAGCCGCGGTATCGACCGCAGTCTTGCGCTTCAGATCGGCGTTCTCCTGGGCCAGCGGCCCGAGCTGAGCGTCGAACTTTGTCCGAGCTTCAGCCGCACCCTCTGTCTTGCCCAGGTCGCGAGCCGCGTTGATTGCGGCCTGCACTTCTGGAGAATACTCATTCGGCATACCCTTACCTCCACTTTCCGACTCGAAATCATCAGTGAACAACAACGCAGGCATACTATCACCGAATGCCTGGGCTGTCAATACCCGTGGTTTGTCAACCACGGAAACATCAATCACGCGGCGACGACTAACAGGATCCAAACTAACGGACAACTTCTTTGCGTTCATCGTGCAAAGAAAGTCCCACACGGCCAGAGGCCAAGAAATCTTTCCCATCAAATCCTTGCCTGCGCGCCACATATCTACCACGCGGCCCAACTTACCATCAAACGCCGTTCGGACATGCTGAATCTTTATATCGACTGCAATCTCAGCAGCCTTGTCAGCATGGAACGCAGCGACTATGGCATCGAGATCAGATTCATCGACACCAAACCCACGATCAGCATAATACGCAGCCTCAAAGAGCTTTGCTTCACGAATAATAGGATCACTCACCACCGAACCCCCTTCCGCCTTGACACACCTTGCAGTCCTGCATGTGCTGATCGAGCTTCAAGGAGATATCCTTGCGGTTATACTTCAGCTCGTCACCCAGCACATCCACCATCTTTTTGAACCCATAGGCCAGCGCACCAGCAAGCGGCACACCGACCGCAGCACACGAACCCACTACTGTAATGATTTCAGACATTCTCGCACCCCCGCTCCAAAATCAGACCACGGAAACCCCTCCGGGTCCGACTTCCGACCGAAAGGCCAAGCCACCGCGCGATGACTCTGTATAACCCTGTTGTTCACATCCAGTGAAAACACCTTCATCAACCAAGCACAAAGTTCACCGGCCGCCGCGACTTGAGCAGCCGGCCAGTCCTCACCGGGGATATGCTCAAGCTCAATGCCGATCGAGAACTTGTTCACATCCTTCAACAAATGCCAGATCGAAACGCCAGCATGCCAGGAATACAGGCCGTGGACATCGGGGTTCAGCTTCCATACCTTCCCGAACCGAGAAATCACGAAATCAGCCGACACCCGCGAAGCCGGGTTACACAGCCACGACACGGCGCCATGCACAGCCCCGCCCGTGTGATGAAGAACAATCAAACTGATTTTCTTCTTGCGCGGGCTCAAGTTCGGAGTCCGCAGCAGCAACCAGTCCGGATGTAACACCCCGCCACCTATCCCATAAACTTATACGCAATCGCCAGCCGGGCGATCTCCAGACCGCCGACCCGGTAAGTCGCAGCAGTCGCAACGCAGTAAACAACACCCTCATACTCAATCCGAGTGTTGTCATCCTCAGCCGTCAGCGGATCTACAGGCACTTTCTTGTCCGGCCAGCCCCTGATATCCTTGCCACCAGGAAACCAGAACCCCATCCCCGGAGCTGTCGTGTAACCCTCCAGATACAACCTGCTCGACCAGCCAATGAAAACACTGCTGGTAGCAGTATCAGTGACCACGGGAAACGCCCGACACACACCGAGATCGTCACTGTTCAGCGTGATCTCGACCTCGCTACCCGCCCGGTCGATCAAAGCCGACACCCGATCCCGCAATACCATCCACTTCTGCATCGACCCTACATTTCCCCCCACACCGGGCCACAGATGAACAACGCATAATCAACCGAGCCAGCCCACCGGCCGATGAAACGCATGTCAGCCGAGTGGACCTGCCCCTCATAAACAAACCGACTGCCGACGTCTATCGTCGTGTCGGGCGCCGCATACAAAGCAAGCGCGGGACGAGCCTCCGAGAAGTCAGTCCCTATGTAACCGGCCACCGTGCCAGTATCCGCGATGCCGACAATCACCCGATGAACACCAACCCCCGCGCCATCAGTGATCTCGACATCCTCGCCACGTTCCGCGAGGATTGCGGCTATCTTGTCTGCTCGACTGCTCATAACACCTCACGCCGTAGAAAACAACACCAACGCCCAAGTGCCCTGATTAGCCCACCGACCGACATACTTCGCCTTCCCGGTATAAGGCCCCACCCCATCCCGAGTAAAAGTGCTGCCAACGGCTATCGTCGTATCGGGAGGAGCATACACCACCAACACCGGATCATGGGTCACGCCGGCATCCCCGGCCTCACCAAACGCAGAAGCCAGACCAACATCAGCGACCGCGACCACCACGCGATGAACACCCGCCCCGACATCGGCCACCGTGATATCCTCGCCACAAGCAGCAAGCACAGCAGCAATCTTGCCAGCCAACACACTCACGACAAATACTCCGGGCGATCAAACGCAAATGGAGAATCAGTATTCCCCTCATGAGACTCCTGCGGAAGATCAGTCGCATCGGCAATAGCGGCATCTTCAGCAGCCATCCGAGCCGTGCGAGCCGTTGCAGCCAGCCCCCGAGCAGTAGCGTCAGCAGCTAAGCCAGTGGACAAAGCCGCGTCAGCGGCCACCTTGGCCACCATTTCAGCTTCAGTCAGTGTCTTCGCGTCGACCAGGAGCTTGTCAGCCGTCAACACGGCCGTCTCAGCATCAGTTTTCAACTCAGTCGCATCGACCAGGAGCTTGTCAGCAGTCACCTTCGCCGTATCGGCAGTGACCTTTGCCACTTCGGCAATCACCTTATCCAACGCAGCGTCACCGGCCACCGTGAACGGCTCCAAGATAGCCATCCCACGAGCGATCAGCTTATCACCAGACTCCGCAGCCTCACCAACCTCATTGCCGCCAAACTTCGCCGCCTCGGCATATCCCGGCTGCCTGCGAAGCATGTTCAAGCACTCACCAGCGATGACATCAATCATCCCCTGCTTGCAGGCTGCCTCGTAAGTAGCCAGATGAGCAGCGACGATCATCCCCGACAGCCCAACCAGCATTTCGGCGACGATAGCCGTGATCTTCGCATCATAGACCGACTTCTGCGTGTAGACGTGCGCCCCATCGTCAGTCAAGGCCAGCAACGCGCCGCCCAGAGTGGCAGAGATCGTGAACACATCCTGGTTGGTGATTGTCTTGACCCAGTATGAAACCCCCGCAGTCACCCCGCCGGAAGTCTCAGTGAACGAGATAATGTCGTTCACCGCCAAGCCGTGCAAAACAGACGTGATCAAATCCCCCGCGTTAGTGAACGTGCAGTTCACCTCGCCAGCCGGCAACTGCAAACGACGCTTAATATCATTCAGCGCAATAGTGATAGCCATTATGCCACACTCACCTTCCCGTTGTTGCCATCAGACGGCCCAGCATCCCCGTCACGAGTCCGAGACACCGTAGGAACCGACTCCGGCCGATCAGGCGCGGGCCCCGCGCCCTGCAAGCCAAGGAACTCACGAATGAACGGGTCAACGGGATCCAGAACCCCGCAATCGACCAGGTTCTTAATTCCAGTCGACAACGGACCCAACTCGCGATCCTCCAGCGGCCCGAGCGAGAACACAGGCACCGGGACGTCAACCCCGTAATTGAACCGCACCAACGGACGTAGAACCTGTTCCTTCATAACAGTTTCCTCCAGGTCCAGCTTCAAACCCTTGAGACACATCCGCAAGACGTCCAGATGGACTTTTGCCATAGCAAACGAGCCGACCTGCCCGCCGCTGTCCGTGATCAGGTTAGTGTTCAGAATCGCCTTGGCAATCTCGCAGTTGTGATGGTCGACCGCGATCCGGTAACCGACATCCCCCTGCCGGATTGTCTCCAGCAACTCAGCAGACATATCCTCCGGGATCACGATAGCAGAGCGCACCTGAATCTTTTCCAGAATAGACAAAAACTCGGTCTGCGCCGCCTTCGGCGTTCCCCGACGATAGGTCCCCTTGGTTGTCGGAGCGCCATACTTCTCCAAGTAAAGGTTCCAAAACCGCGTCAGCAGGTCCTTAGACCACCAGTTGCGGTAACACGCCCTCAAATCAGACGTGCCATAGGGGTTCGAATACTCGGGCTGATAGGAGTAGATCACGAAACGATCAGCAGGGAAAACGTCGTTTGTCGGCTCGTAACGGACGCCGACGACGTTGCGATACTCGTCAACATCAAAAGACCAGTCAGCGGGATCTTTGCTTTTCAGATAAAGCGGCTGCCACTTCCCCGCCCAGCGCCCTGTTTGCACAGTCTGCCACACGACATTCTGCAAACTGTAACCCTTTGCCAGAGCATCAGTCACGTTCCACAGCACAGTCAAGATAGAACCAGTGACCGCATGCAGAGCCCAGTCGCAGAACTCCGCCACCTCCTTGCCGCGGGCGCCATCCTCCTTGACTGCCTTAACCTCCCAGCCACGCGAAAGCAGCGAGCCCTTCTTGATTGCCAGGCAACTCTTGACCTGACCGTCCTTCTGCATCGCAGAGTAATCTTCCAGCCCCCGCCGACCGACCAGATCGTCAGGATTCGCAAAAGCCCGCATCCCGCCAGCAAGCGACGGGTCAGCGCCGACCTCAGACTTCGCCACCGGAACTGCCTTTGACGCCGAAAAGAGATTCCTCAACCCCGAACGAAGATCCAACACGCTTATCCCCCCCGAGCGTCGGCAGTTCACTCAAGCCAACGCCAAACTCAACTGATTGTATACCTGCTATAGACGCCGTGTCAACAATATCGTCATTGCGACCACCCGGAAACTCCATAAGCTCATGCTCCACAACCTCAGTCCAGTGAGCGCCCTTCCGATGGTAAACCGTGCCGCTCTTATACTTTGTCAAGATAGTCACCGACCGAGTCAGCTTGTCCACATCGGCCGGCGACTCGACCACCGGCAACCCCACCGCCAGAGCAGCCGCGATCAGATTAGTGCCAAAAGTCTTGTTCTCCACCGCCTGAAAAGCCGGAGTCCAGGCCGCATAAGCGTCCTCCAAGGCCCCCAAGTGACCGGAAACGTCCAAACGCTCACGAAACAGACCGCAAAGCAGCAACTCACCACCCGGACACAGCATCCACGTCGAAATAACGAAGAAATCAGCACTCGACTTGCTCGAACCGTTTGTGTCGACCGTCTGGAAACACATGCATTCGCCACGATGATACCGCAGGTCACCATCCCGCCCGTGCAGGCAGTAATAATCACCCTCCACGTCGAAATACAACAACCAGTCGCGCTTGAAGAGCTTCCCACCCGGTTCCTCCGGTTCCTGCTGATATTGAGACTGCCAGAAATACGGGGTCACCGACAACGCCTTCTGAATCTCCACAACTTCAGCCTCGTCGTAGAACTCAGGCCATAACACCTCGCCTGCCGGCCTGCCCAGAACATCATCGACTCCAGCCCGAACAGCCAGCTTCAACACAGTGAACTTCTCACCGGCGCCGGCCTCCATCTCAGCAACCAGCTCGCCGGTCAGGTCCTCCTTGTGCCACCTCGTGTGAATCAAAACCAACCGGCCACCAGGCAACAACCTGTTCCGCACCGCAGACCGGTAGTTATCAGACACCGTCTTGCGATATGCCGCAGACGACGCCTCAGCCCAGTTCTTATACGGATCATCGACTATCGCCACGTTTGCACGGCGACCTGTCACAGCCGAGTTGATCCCGCAAGCCCGCATCCCACCACCGAGAAACGCCGGGCCAGCATCCACCAGCCAACGATCGATCGCCTTAGAAGCCGTCGATACCGACGCACCGCTGATCTTCGGAGCCCAATACGTGTAGAACTGCCGAGCAGCCGCCGAGTGCTCCTGAGCGAGGTCGTCACCGTAAGAATTCAACAGAATCTCCCAGTCGCAGTGACGAAGCAAACACCACGCCGGGAATACGCGGCTGCACAGGTAGGACTTCGCATACCCAGGCGGGATGTTGATGATCAAACGAGTGATGTCACCCGACTCCACAGCCTCTAAGTGCTCGCAGATCAGGTCAAGATGCTTCCCGTCGATCCACTGGAACGGCGAGACTAATCTCGCCATTTCCTTCAAGTGCCGGAACGCCTTCGCCATCCGCACCTGCTCCAGCGTTACCTCGTTCAAAGATTCCGGCAAGCATTTCGAGTGTCGCATCATCTACATCCCCCAATATCCCGCCTAATACCCCACCAGTCCCTGCCACCACTGCACCCAAAGCTATCCGCTGAGGTGCCTCAACACCCCATATCTTTCGGATGTCACTCAAAGCACCACGCATCTGCTCAGCATACCTCGGATCGTGAGTCTTTCCCCACTCAGTCTGAGCCTCAAGGTAAAGAGCCTGCAACATCCCAGTCTGCTTGATAGCGTGGATCCTCGCGATCTCAGGCGATTCCTGAGCCACACGACGAGCCAACCTCGACACAATGTCAGTCACGTCACGCTTCGGCATACCCAGCAAATCAGATAACTCAGACTCGTCCTTCCCGTCCAAAACACCGCGAGCTATCCGCTTCTCCACCTCACCACGACGGTATAAATTGCTCGGGTCTGTCCCCGCACCCCGCTCAGTAGTATTCATAGACTACACTATACACCTTTTCCAGCCGCAAAGCCAGAATGAGCGCGGAGGTTCTCCCATAAAGAACAACAGCAATAACAAAACACACTAATCAAGTAGTAGAGTATATATATATTAAGATAACAATAATAATACATAACAACACTACACACACAGTGAGTAGTGATAACAGCAGCAGCAGCAGCAGAACAACAACAGACTACAATGCATTCACTATCAATGAACAACTAACTGTGACTTGACCGCGACTCGCTCGCTTCGCTCGCTCGTCGCTGGACTGTGGATCGCCACAGCTTTGAGCAGCAATGAGAAGCAGAAGAACAAGGTATTGATAATTCAGAAGCACCCACCCACCCACCCCCAAGGGAAGGGGGTCATCCAAGGCACTATCAACGATCGAGGGGCCAGTGATAATTGATCGACCACGACGCGGGGCAGCAATCGTGGTGACTTGAAAGATTTGCATGATGATAGTGAGTGGTATTCAGGCATTTTGTCTGCACGAAGGGAGGCTAAGTGGCAGCCCATAGCTTAGTGGTGAAGCGACGCCGCTGGTGGCGCGCCGCTCAGCATCGAAGGGACGAATGCTTCGCCGGCGCGGCCCCCTGCGTCGTTAGCTATCTGCATCATCGAAGCGAAGCAGACCGGCAGGGATTATTTGACCAGGGACTGACGTCATTGTGAGGCCGAGGGTTCGGACGCACGATAACCACGGCATTATGTCAACCAGAGCACATAGACACAGAGCAGGTTGAACATAATGCGGGTTATCCTGCGCCGAGTGATACGCCTGTGGTAGGCGAGAAGCTGAAGGGAAGGGACGCCGCCCGCGCCTGCCGGAGGCACCCGGCAGACTGCGCGGGCGGCGGGGACTCACTGCATCCATACGACTGTGGGTTCCGCGCCCATACGCAGGTAGCGTAACGGCGCGTGACAGCTTAGTACTCATTGAAAGCTCCGGGACGCGGCTCTGCCAGCCCACCCCCACGCTGGACACAGCTCACTTCGTTCGTCTGGGCCAGCGTGGGGGTGGCACGTGCTGCGCGGCACGCTGGCACGCTGGCAGAGCCGGGCGCCGGCGGTCGTTCCATCGCACTACGCACAAGGGATTATGTGCTCCGTGCGCAGAGCGTCGCCGGACGAGCGGGGGGCCGCCCCGTGTGGCCACGTGCCCTTCCCCCCTGCCCCCCCCTTGCCCCGGCCAGGTCGCTGATGCTCCTGTGTCCTTCCCCACCCAGGAAATCAATACTCACGACACACAACGTGGCCAGAGCGAGAGCGATACCATGGCGCGGCTTCGCCGCGCCATTCTTCAGAGCGAGCGCATCCCTCCAGGTATCCTGCCAGAAGAAACAAAGAAAGAAGATCTGGATTACTACGATACGTACGACCACGGTCAGAATATCCTAAGCATAACTCATCGATCATTGAAAGCCCGAAAGAAGGTCGACGCGATGTAGCCCCGCGATTTTTGGAAGCATTACAGCGAATTTCAGCCACGGAACCCGAATTCGAGCCCCCAAACACGACACCGAGCCCCCGAACACGACACCGAGCCCTACACTGAACCGTTCACCGCCGCTCGGGCCGGACCCCCCAGGTGCAGCGGGGGGCGTCCCCGGCCCTCGCTGGATCACTGCTCCATTGACCGCTGCGGCGGGCCGACCCCCCAGGTGCCGCGGGGGGCGTCCCGGCCCGCCTAAGCTGCACCGCACCATGTAATCAAGCAACTTTTCGCAAACCACCAGAAATATCAAGGAGAGTCCTTTTTCGAGGGGTCCCCCTTTCCTAATCCAACGCTTCACTGTCCATATTGAGCACGGGCGGCGGGCTTTGCCCGCCGCCCTAGCCTCCAAGCCCCTCATTTCGACTTGCCGTAGACACCTGTTCACTTCGACGCTTTGCACAGCCCCTGCCTCGCCCGAAATCGCTAAATCTCTCTTATACATGAGGAAAGTTTTTTAGACTAGGAAGTAACGACCCCTACCCTTTTTTGAGGCTCGGCGTATCTTTTGTGCTTGCTACTATACTTTTGTGCTTAGCTATGGTATACTTACTTGGTAGTGTAAAAAACTTCCCTTATACATGAAGGAGATTAACGCAAAATGGGACTCTCAAACAAGGTCAAGCTAATGTTTCAGCGGCCAGGTCCACCGGAGATCAAGGTCTGGAAGGGCGGGCCATTTCTGGAGGGCTACGTCAATGGGGTGATGGTAGGCAAGGTGATGAAGGTATCGCCCATCTTCGTTGATGGCGACACTGAGCGGGTCTGCCTACGATTTGCGCACCACACGATCCTGCTCACTGCGGAGGAGGCCGTTGACATCGGCTGGGAGATGCTGAAGGACTCTGAGCGCAAGGCTGAACGGGAGCAGCGAGCCGAGCCTGCCGATTGGATGGCTCCAACGGACAAAACCCCGTGATCACTCGACCGCGGGGTTCTATCCGACAATGACACACACTAGGAGGAACACGGCTATCATATCACTTGAGCGCAGTGATGTCAAGGCTTGGATTATCACGATGTATCAAGCTGTGCGAACCCACGCAACGCGGTCTAGTTGTGGTAAAAGCAGCCCCGTGGATCACCATTCCGGAAGGCTCCGAGGTGTCGGTTCCCGACGATCTGATGCCGCTTCGCTGAGTCGCCGAAAGCTCGGTGTAGCTTCTATCTGGAATGAGTTTCCTGTCAATCATTGCCGGTTCGGTGAGCATATCGCAAGCTGTTAGCATAGCTGAAGCTCAGACTTGGGGAGTCTTTTCTGGCTCGGTAGTTCGACTGCAAGCCCGGGGTAGTCAGTATGCGTCAATAGACGCCTCTGTGGTTCGACATTACTCTGTGAACAGGTATCTTTCTAGGGTGGGGAGGGTCGGGCTTTGTTCGCAGCCAGTAAACGTCGACAGCGACCTGGGCGGCAAGGGCAGCCCCGGAACCCGGAGCCCGGAGCCCCGGAGCCCGGAGCCCTGAGCCCGGAGCCGAAAAATAACTCAATTATTTTCGCTGGACAGGAGGATATTCAAGAGGCGCCGTCGCAGGAGTAAATAGGCCTCCAGTTTGGCATCCAGGAAGCCGATAATTAGAACAAGGAGCAAAGAACAATGAGCAAGCAAACCAGACACGAAGCAGGAGTAACCAAGCACTTCGACACACTCAAAAAGCGGGGCAAGCAAACCCGGCAAGGCATGTCAGGCGCAAGCTTCGACTACCTCAGATTTCCTTTCCAGACCTATCTTGCAGGCAGCCAGCCGCCCTCTTCCGCAGAGCAAGCAGCTTCAATGCTCGCTCGCATTCGCCGCCAGCCCGCTCCAGCCCTTCCCCGCCTTCCAGGCGGGAGCGTTAGATCGCTCGAAATCCATCCTGGCCAATATGCCAGCATCCGCATGAGCGGCAAGCCCGCCATAATCCGCGTTGAGATCGTGAGCTTGAACATCGTTTCCGGCAAGCTTGTCCTCGGCCACCGCGACGGGTATTCCGGCTGTGCGTTTGGTGCCGGTTCCCCCGTCGAAGTTCCTGTCTGCTCTGTGATCCGGATATCGAATGACCCGTTTCACTTCCGCCGCGATGACGCTGTTCCCTGCCATCTTGCCGCGACCTGCCAGCCGGTCGGTTCCTGCTTGCTCGTCCCCCTTGACGCGGATGCCAAGGGAGCTTTCCAATCTTGTTCACTAGTAGTGAACAGCGAGGTGTCTTAATGCTAACACACTGCCCTGACTGCTCGAATCTTCTTGTGCACAGCAACGGCTGTGTCTGGTGCCCCGTTTGCGGGTGGGAGGCCTGCGGACTATGACCACAGAACAAAGACAAGAAAGCATCACGGAAGCCGTCAATCTGCTTGATCAAGCAAACCTACTCGCAATGAGGCTAGCTCGCGACCTGCGAAACAGCCACGACACACCCGCCGCCGAAGAGATAGATGAAATCGCTTATCAGATCAGCGGTGCTCGCAACGATCTGGAGGCCCTGTTGTGAAACACCTACACCTGTTCAGCCACGGAACCACAAGCCTGGTAGTAGACGTCCTGCGCGAGCAGGACGGCCAAGCAACCTGCCGCGTGGTGCGGCCCGTCTACCGGCCAGGCTACAAGGGCAAAGCTTTCTGGCGATCGCAGCACGATCAGCCAAGCCCCGGCGACGAGATCGTCATCCCCCGCAGCGAGCTGCGCCGATGCCCGTTCAATGTGCGGCTACGCGCTAAGCTCCGCCCCGCGTTCGACATCATGGACGCGCTTGTCATCCTCTCCCTTGGCTTCCTAGTCGGAGCTGTGATGCTTTTCTGCTTGACGGGACCAGCACCGAAGCCCGTTGACTCTGAGACTATCCGACTCCTTTCCTCAATGGACAACGTCCAGACCGACTTTGAATACGACAAGGCGGAACTTCGGCAAAAGTAGGCTTGACACCTGTATAGCGGTGTGGTAGAATAAGGTATTGACATCGTAGACATTCGGAACGACCCGACCTGTCTACAAACAAGGAGCAAAGATACAATGATGAAACTCACTTGCTACGGAGCGGACGGGACAGACGCCCGCGTGAAGCTGCACCACGGCCACAACAAGCCCAACCTGGAGATCGCCGAGCTCTTCTTCTCCGACCTGGGCGAGATCGATGCTTTCATCGCCGAGATCAAGGCGGGCCGGGACAACTTCGCCTGGGTCAAAGACCACCTTCCCGACTACATGCCAGACCAGCCGGCAACAGACCAATGAGACTCACGCCCGACATCTTAGCCCTGGCATTCCCGGCCATCGACCCGGAGGCGCCGCCCGGCGCATTCCGGGCATCTCTCTTTCGCCAGCTCTGCGCGTTCACCGATAACATCGGCTACGCGGAGGACATGACCGACGTCATCCGCAGCCACATAGACGACGCGCCCTATTCTGCCCTGCCGCAGCGGCTCCAGAGCTATAGGGCCAGCGTGGACTTGTTCCTGATGGTCGCGCCCGAGCCGCGTATTGTGCTCTATCTTCGCGCCATCGGCCTGACCCTCTCAATGAAGCGCAGCCCCAGGCGTTTCCACCAGGCACTTCTAGCAAAGGCCCGGGAGTATAACCTGCCGATCCCCACGCCGATGCTCGCGCCTCAGGGCGCGCCAGTCTCCGTTGACGTGCACCTACGCCTCCCCCTGCCGGTGCACCACGCGCTACTAGCCAAGGCCCACGCGCTCGGGACCACTCTATCAACCCTCATCCGAGAGGCACTATACAAACAGGAGAACATATCATGAACCACCTCATCAACCACAACCCGACCGCCGCCGCTCTGGCCGCCTTCGGTTTCTTCGCCATCTTCGCGGCTATACTGATTGCTCGGGCTGTGCACAAATATCGCCAAGGCGACCCTCACTTCGATCCACTAGCCACGGCACATCAGCCGGCCAGGCGCGCGCTTGACGGCCGTCCCTGGTGGCGCACAATGAAAACCGAGGAGCCACGGCCCAGCTTCGAGGGCTCTGGATATCCGCGTCCAACACCGGCCTTCGGCCTAGATGGTGAAGTGGTGATCGTTACAAACGCAAGCCCCAACGTGCCCGGGTTCCAAGTCTCGAAGCCGCCGCCCTACAACCCGGCGACCGACGTCGCGCACAGCAACATTGGGACACAAGAGGGAATCCACTCAGAGGAACGCCGATGATCACACCAGCACAGACGGCCTGGGCAAACGCGCAACTGGGCCACACAATCACCCGGAACGGAAAGCCCTACACGATGACCAAATGGAGCCCCGGCATCAAAGAAGCAGGATGCTTCTTTCGTGTAACTCCAGCCGGTTGGATACCGCCGCCAATGACCAGTGTGGTAGCACACGTATACCGGCCTTTCCCCCGGAGGCTGCAACAATGACAGCCGATGCCAATACTCACAACGCGTTACGTAACGCACAGCGCCAGTCGCGATTCCGACAACGGCGCGACAAACGACTTTCAGAGTTGGACCGTCAAGCTCGCGGGATCATTGACGCTCTATCCGACGCCTGCGACCGCGGCCGCTCCCCGACGCTCACCAACCATCTACCAGACCCGCCGCAAGCGGGCCTCGCGGAACTTGTCAGACGGCTCCAATCGCGCCGCCTGATAGTGTGCAAGAATGAGGAAAACAATGCCAAAGATACTATACGTTGATATGCTGGACTTTTCACGAATTGGCTTACTCCAGGAACCCTGCGGACACCGCATCGTCACGGTGCCACTCACGCCTGAACAAGAATCTCTCCTAGCCCCACGCGAGACAGGCATGTCAGGCGGCAACATATTTCATGAAGAAGCTATCCCGGTCAGCATTCAGGAGATAGACCAATGAAAGAATCAGCGCTCTCTAAGGCCATCCGGTCCGCTTTCGCCGCTCGCGGCGCCCGCTGCATCAAGTATCACGGTGGCCCCTACGGCGAGGCGGGGATCCCCGACTTGATCGTCTGTTATCGTGGACGCTTTGTGTTCGTCGAGACAAAACGCTGCGGTGAGAAGCCGACGCCCATCCAACTTCAAAGGATAGCAGAGCTGCGGGCATTCGGCGCAACCGGAGGACCCGCCGATGCCGTCGACATTGCCCTACTATTCCTAGACGTCGTGGACCAAGATATTCAGCACTTGGAGGATATCGACTTTACCCTCCGAGAACTTGCTACTTGACACGAGTCTAGCCACTGTGCTATGCTATCTTATACGAAAGGAGTTTCTATGGACTATCGACAAGGCCAGCCAATGAAAGACGCCGCGGAGTGGACAGCTAAACAACACTCACTTTCCCTCAAGCACTACCTCCGTCAGGAAACGGAGCGAGGGCGATCTGATACCTCAATCGCCACCGACTTTCACGTTCACCGTCACACCATCTGCAACTGGAAACGGCTGCTCGGACTCGTCACGGTGAAGCGACTCATTCAACGACACTGACATTAGAAAGGGACGACAATGACAAAGGAACAATTCGACACTACCAACCAGGAACTGAAGGCCACCCGGCTTTCCATCTGCGACCTCACCGAGGAGGCAGAGGGGATCACCACCGGCCCACTCCGGGACACTGAGCGCCGGATAGCTGACTGGGACGCCAATCAGACCGCCGATATAGCCCGGCAGACCACCGGCGAAACCGGAAAACCCGTTTTCAGCAACGCCGAGGCCCGCGCAGCCGAACTCGCCCTCCGTCAAACCGGGAGCGTCGACCGGCGCGACCTTGCGGACGCGCAAACCGCCTACCAGGCCCAGCTCGCGGCCATCCGCAACACGATAGCCCGGAAGCACGTCGAAGCATCGTTCCTCCAGAACGACATATCCTACGCCATCCACCAGGGCCTACAAGCAACCGCAATGCGCGACATGCTTCTCGGGCTCGCAGGACAGGTGTAGCAATGGCGCTCATTGAACCGGCCGTATACCACATCGGCTTCAGAGGCGACAAGCTCACGGCAGACGCACCCCCGCAGACCGAGCGGGGGTGCAAGCTGCGGTTCATCGGCGGGGCGTTCATCAGCGCCAAGGGCTACTGGACCTTCGCCCCCGGCACAACGTGCCAGGCTGCACAACTCCTTGAGATACTGCCACACGCCACCATGGACAGCCGCGTCGGCAGAATGGCCAATGACTACTGGCGCAACGTTGCGGAGGGACGCGCCACCCACTACGGCGAGATCGGCTACGCCGTATCGCCGATGGACCTCCACCGGGGCCTATCCATAGATGACTACCGCAAGAAATACGGTAACCGGATCATCGACTGGATTCAGGAGCACGGAGGCGGAGTCGAATGATCACCCACGGCCCCCCGCTCTGGCCACACCAGAAAGAAGCCCTGAGCTTCATCCACCGACGCCGCGGCTCACTGTTATGGGTCCCAATGCGCGCCGGCAAGACGCGCATAGCCATAGACTACATACAGAACACCGGCCCCGGCCCGGACCTGGTAATATGCCCTCACAAGGTCATCCCGGTATGGCTTGAGCAATTCGACACCTACCTGCTCAACCGACATGCCTACAGTATCCGCGGACTCGCTACCCAGACCATAGCAGAGCGAGCGGCCACGGTCAAAGAGATCATTGCCACCGGCACCAACAAGATATTCGTCGTAAACTACGACGTCATAGCCGAGGAACCACTGGCAAAGGAACTACTCAAGATCAAGTGGAACCGACTCATCTTTGACGAGGTCCACCGGCTCCAGGCTCCAGCCGGGAAGCAGTCACGCTTCGCCGCCCGGCTTGCAAAGAACGCTCGGAAGGTGATCGGACTCTCGGGGACACCGGGCAACCCGCTCGGCAACCCAGACAAGCAAGCAATGCGGGACGCGGGGATCCTCGATCTCTACGGCGTGATGCGGACCCTCGCGCCCGGACACTTCGCTTGGACAAACAAGGCATACAAGGCCACGTTCGGTGTCTGGAATCAGTTCACACCATTCCCCAAGATCGAGGGTTACATCAACCACAGGCTCTTTGACGCCAAGCTTGCCAGCGTCTGCTACCACGTCACCGAAGACCAGCTCGCCTACACAATGCCCGAGGCCATCGAGCAAGTGCGGCCCGTCACACTACCGCCTGCTGTGCAGGCGACCTACGACGCCCTCGAGCGCCAGATGATCACCGAGTGGGAGGGCGACGTCACAACCGCAGCCAACGCCCTGGTAAAGCAACTCCGGATCCAGCAGATGACAGCGGGGTTCCTACAGGCAGACGGCGCCGACGCTGTCCAGGCTGTGCACACTGTCAAGATCGACGCCATCAAAGAGATCATCGGCGACATAGCACCCACCGAGCGCGTCCTGATATTCAGCCAGTTCAAGCCGGAGATGGACGCACTCACTCACGCGCTCAGATCCCCGGCCCGACCAGTGTTCCACATCAGAGGAGGTGAAGACACATCAGACAAATGGAAAGCAACACCCGGCGCGATTCTGATTGTTCAGATACAAGCCGGAGGCGAGGGGCTTGACCTCTCCATGACCAACTACTGTATCTACAGCTCCCTGTGTCACTCGCTACGCGCCTTCCAGCAGAGCTTCAAGCGCCCCCAGAAACCCAGCGCCAAACACCCGATAGCCTATTACTACATAGTGGCGACCGGGACCATCGATGAGGACATACAGCGAGCTCTCGCGAACAGGGCAGCCGTAGTAGATTCAGTCAGACAACGATTCAGTTCAAGGAGAACACAAAACCATGGTTACAAAGAAACTCGCAAAGACCGAACCCAAAGCAGTTGAAGCATATGCCATCCTAGACCCCGAGCGCATGAACGACGCCATTGACGTTGTCGCCGAAAACCTCGGGACCGGAGGCGTCCAGATCGGCCAGCTCGACCGGATCACCATCCCGCCAGGCGGCGGCCTTGCGTTCAACGTCCAGACCGAGACCGGCATCAAGCCGTTCCAGACAATCACCGGGATCATCGTCCTCGCGCCCCAGCAGAACGCATACTGGGAGCAGACGATGGAGGATAACCCCGGCGCCGCGCCCATCTGCTTCAGCGCAGACAGCGTGACGGGGATCGGCGACCCCTTGGGAACCGGCCAGGCCGGGCCATATCCCTGCGCCACCTGTCCGAAGAACGTCTGGGGCAGCGACCCCAAGGGCGGGAAGGGTAAAGCCTGCCGGGACCTGCGGCCGCTGTTTGTCCTTCAGCCCGGCGACTTCCTGCCGGTGATCGTCCAGACATCACGGATGAGCCTCAAGCGAGTGGCGAGCTACTTCACCCTGCTTGCCAGGAAGGGCATCCCCTACTTCGGCGTCGTGACCGAGATCGGACTCGCGCAGGCAAAGAACGACGCCGGGATCGTCTACTCAGAGTTGACGTTCGCAATGAAGGAGGCCGTCGACAAAGAGAAGCGACCATTGATCAAGCAGTATCAGGAGATCCTCAAGACCCACGCAGCACAGCCGCCAGCCGCCGCCGAGGTGACCGGCGCGCCCCCAGCCGGGACCGCAGGAGAGGAGGACTACAACCCATTCGCCGAGGAGGACGAAGACCGGCTCCACTGCCCAGGCGAGCCACCTCCAGCAGACTAGACAACCAGGCTACCATGGAGTAGCATGCATTTCTCTGAGAAGCCCGGAACCAACACCGGGCTTCTCTCTGACCCACAATGGCAGAGCTTGGGAGGACAATGGGCGATGACACCGACACCACTTCTTGACGCGCTTTTTACCGGCAAGCCGAAAGACGATTGTATATTTATCTGGCGACTCGAAACAAAGAGATCCCAATGGTTCAGTAAGACAAACATCATCCCGCACTCTCAGATCAAAGGCAACATATACTTCGGCGTTGGCACGGTCAGCGGTCCAGTTGCTGAAGCCGCGGGCAACTTCAAGCGGTCCACCATCGCCACGGTCTCGGGCATCGGAGCAGTTTGGCTTGACGTGGACATTGCGGGACCGGCCCACAAGAAAGGCAATCTACCGGCGACGGCAGACGCCGCCCTTGCCCTGGTTGAAACAGCGTTCCCGGACCTACCCCCGAGCTACATCATCGACTCCGGCCACGGCCTACAGCTTTACTGGCTACTCGACTCCTGGTGTTCATTCGACACCACGGACCGCGCGGCGACTGCCGCGCTGCTGCTCGACTTCAACACCCACTGGCGCAACGTCTGCAAAGCCCACGGCCTTGACGCCGACAGCGTCTGTGACCTTGCCCGGGTGATGAGACTGCCGGGAACGGTGAACAACAAGGTCCCCGGGGATCCCCGGCCAGTGAAAGAACTGTCACAGAATCCGGATATCCGATATCGCCTTGGCGACCTCCGCAATTATCTTGACACGCGATCGAGCCCTCCGGAGCAGCTCCAGAAGTCTAAGCCAAAGCCAACCCGCGACAAACCAAAGTCCGATGTAAAGCCCGACACGTTCGACCCCGAGAAGTGGGAGGCGCTGTGCGCAGCGGACCGGCGCGTGCTCGCCTCGTGGAATTATGACCGGCCTGATATGCCCGACCAGTCACCAAGCGCATATGATATGAGCCTGATGCAGTTTGCCGTTCGCGCAGACTGGACCGACGCCGAAGTCTTATCCTTGGTAACGGCCTGCCGCCGTCACCACGGGCTGGAGATCAAGCTTCCCGCGATGCGCTTCACCCTGGCAAAGGTTCACGCTGAGCAGAACGCATTGGCTGGCACCGACCTGAGCAAAGCCGAAACGCTGAAGCGCATATCGGCGAGTATAGGTTTAGGGATCCAGGGCATCACGCGCTACGACTCCAGCCCACCGGCGTATGTTATCACCACCACCGCCAATATGAAAATCCACTTGGGCACAATCGAGGGGATCACGGACCAGAAGAAGTTTCGCAACACCGTTGCGGCGACCTCCGGGATCATGACGACAAAGTTCAAGGGCGACGAGTGGGACAAAGGCATCCAGCATCTTCTCAACTGCCTTGACCACGACTCGGCCGGCGCGGAGGCGACGGAGGACGGCCAGATACGGGAGTGGTTATGTGCTTATTTGAACGACGCTCAGGTTCACGCCGGAGGCGACGACGACGAGAACAGAGAGAACGGGCTCACAGCAGGCGAGCCTTGGCGCGAGGCCGGAGCTGTGCATGTCTGCGGGACGCCGTTCCGATCCTGGTTGGCCGTTCACCTTGGCGACCGCGTTGACTCTCGCAAGCTTGGCCTCTTGCTCAGAGCAGTCGGATCGGAACCTTGCACAGTCGCGCTACGCGCGGACGGTGAGACACGCCGGAGAGCAGCATGGAAGATCGACAGAAAGGTATGGACCCCACGATGACAGAGCTCGAAGCAATCACCAGCATAGAGCCGATGATCAAAGTCCTCGCGCGGCGGCACAACAATAGCCCCGACGTCCAAGAGGACCTTCGCCAAGAAGGCCGGTTGGCCGCAGTGATAGCATGGCGACGCCACGACCCCGCCAAGGGCAAGTTCAGCACATACGCATACGCCTATGTCAACTGGGCTATGACGGACTACGTTCGCTACACACTACCGATGATACGGATAACCCGCAAGGGACTGGACAAGGGACTGCGGTCCCCGGACATCATAACCCTAGCGGACTGGAGGACCCCACGATGAGCCACACACAGGCAAGGAAGCGACGCACTCCTAAGACGCCCGACCAGCGAGCGACAACGAAGCGCATTGACAAATACGTATTGGCGCAGCTTCTATCACCGAGAAAGGAGAGCATCGCAGCATTCGTCCGAGATCAACACAAACGATATTGAAAGGAGGAACCGATGAACAGACTCATAAACTTCTTCTTCCGGCTCTTTGCAAAGATAGTCCGGATGCCAACAAGCCTGTTGGGATGGACTAAGGTCATACCCATCAGCCAGGTCATGATCTACGTCGTAGAAGCAGAGCATATCGCCAAGCTCACCAGCGACGGGAAGCGTGCCTACGTCGCCAGGAAACTCTCTGATTGGGCATTCGTCAAGGGCTACACCGTGCCAGTAATCGTCATTCACTGGCTGATTGAGACGGCAGTCGCCGCCTACAACGACAGGACGATGCCGAAGGCACCGTAGAACCCCCGGCTGCGACATAGCACCGGAATCAATTCTCTATGAGGCAGAATGACCAGCCTCAGTGGTTTGCGCCCCGAGCCCTACGTCCAGACGTTTTCGGGGCCAAGCCGCTCAGAATCGACGCACAGCGCGCCGTTTGGAAAGGAACACACCAGAATGCCTAGTTATCCAGCACGCAACGATAACACCGACAGAGCTTCAGAAAAACGACACGAAGCGATCAAGGCACAGCGAGATCACTGCCTAAACTACAAAAACGGCACAAGGCTTAGCATATGCGCCGCGCCCAATTTTGATAGATCTTACCGAGACGTCAGCGGGAACATTCACCATGAAAACGATGTTCCCGACGCCACGAATTTCCTGGTTGGTGAACACGGGACCGTAATCGGGCACAAAGCCATCCCAGGGATCGGCACCTGCCTCAAGATAAAGCTGGATCACCCAGTCGAAATGCCTGTATCAATGGCATTCGTCTACCTACTGCCGCGGAGAGTAAGCCTGCTAAAAGAAGACGAATCAGTGGAGAAAGAATAAACAGACGTGACGATGCTCAAGATCAAGAAGCCCAAGAAGATCAAGATCGGAAGGAAGAAACGATGAAACGGATGCAAGGCTTATCCCCGAGCGCATGTCAAGCTTCTTCCAGGATATGGGTATTCCTTTGTGGAGGAGCACTAAGACCACCGGCCCGGCGCAAGCCGGGCCAGCACACGCAGGAGAAAGACCATGAAAGCAATCACATTATGGCAACCGTGGGCGAGCCTAATCGCCTGCGGCGCGAAGCAAATAGAAACCCGATCCTGGCCTACCCGTTATCGCGGGCCCCTGGCAATCCACGCCGCAAAGAAATCGCCGAACTGGATAGATGACCTGATGGGCGAACCATCAGAACTGCGGGAAATATGTGCCAGGTATCTGGGGTTTGGTGATCTCAACGGAAGAAGCCTGCACGACTTACCCTCAGGCGTCATAGTGGCGACCTGTGTTCTTGCCGACTGTCTGTCAACTCAGCGGCCGAGCATCGCATTCGAGCCATGGTCACAACAATGGCTTGAAGAAATCCTTGGCGACTTCTCGCCAGGCCGCTATGCCTGGACGCTCGCAGGAATAACACCCCTGCAAATACCCGTCGCAACAACGGGAGCACGTGGACTCTGGGAGTGGCAACCCTGATGCAGGAGCATAGAGTTTACGGCCCACCGGGCACCGGCACTTGACGCTTACCTTTCCCCAGTAGTATAATGATGAGTATGAACACACGAATCTGCGCTGTTTGCGGGGCCAACTTCCGGCCCTGCAAACCCACCTCAAAAACCTGCTCTTCGAAGTGTCGGAACACGGACACCTCGCGACGAACAGCAGAGGCCAGATCACTACTCCTCCGTGGAAGAGGCGAAGGGAAAGGCTACGTCAAGTTCCACGGACGCCACCAACACCGGGTAGTGGCAGAACAAATGCTGGGGCGACCGCTGCGAGATGACGAGATTGTGCATCACAAGGATCACAACAAGCAAAACAACGACCCATCAAATCTACTGATCACAACGCAATCCGACCACGTAAAACAATTCTCGGTAAAGAACAGAAAGTGCTCAGTGCCAGGATGCGACCGAAAACACTACGGAAAAGGCTTCTGCGGAATGCACTACCAGAGACACATAGCCGGGAAGGAGGTGATGCCAAATGCTTAGAGAACACCGTGTTTACGGTCCTCCAGGCACGTGACTGGCAAGACCACCTACCTTACCCAGATGGTAGAACACGCCGCCGCCGCCATCGGCGGCGGCTCTGTTCTCGTCAGCAGCTTCACCAAGGCAGCAGCCGAGGTGGTTACCAGCCGCTCGCCATCGATCCCGCCCGACAATATCGGCACACTGCACAGATTCTGCTTCGAAGCCATCGGGCGCATGCCCGTAGTCGAGGAGAAGAAAGCATACATCCAGGAGTGGAACGAGTTTGCACCAGCCTACGCAATGAGTATGCCGGGATGCAAGGATATGAACTCCGGCCTTGAAACACCGGACGGCGCAATGCTCGGGGATAAACTCCTCGCACAGACCACCATCCTGCGAAATAAGATGATACCCGACGATCAATGGCCGACAGCCACCAGAGCCTTTCAGACACAATGGAAAAGCTGGAAAGCAGCCGTTGGAGGGATTGACTACACCGACATGCTCGAAATGGCGCTGGCTGATTGCAGCCAGGCCCCGAGCCATCCCAGGATCATCTTCGTTGACGAAGCGCAGGACTGCACCGCGCTCCAGTTCGCCGTTCTCCGGCGATGGGCTCAGAAAACCGACCGGCTCGTGATGGTCGGCGACGATGACCAATGCATCTACCAGTTCGCCGGCGCCACGCCGGAGGCGTTTGCCATCGGCGAGATCGGGCCGGGCGACCGGCTGCTGGACCAGAGTTACCGGGTGCCCTACAACGTCTGGGAACACGCGACGAGCTGGATTGCCAAGATAGCCAACCGCGTAGAGAAGCCTTACTCGCCAAGGCACGACCCCGACCCCGGCTTCGTGAAGCGCGCGCCGGTGACCTACAAGCAAGGGCCACAGATAGCCGAGCTGATAATGAAGTCGCTGGCGAAATACGACTCAGTGATGGTTGTGGGGTCCTGCTCTTACATGCTGGAGCCGACGAAGAAGGCGCTCATTGAAGCCGGACTGCCGTTCCACAACCCCTACCGGCTAATACGTGCAGACTGGAATCCGCTGCGGCTCGCCACCGGGACAACGTATGCACAGCGCGTGACCGCGTTCCTGCGGCCGCAGGCAGACGGCAAGGCATGGACAGCGACCGAGATCAAGGAGTGGGGCGACGTGCTCCAGGCAGAGGGAGTCTTCAACCGAGGGTTCAAGAAGAAGTTCCACGAGGAGGAGTATGCAGCCACCCCGGCCTACCGGGTCCTGCTCGACTTCTTCACGCCCGAGGCGATGGAGCGAGCGCTCGCCTTCGACCTCAACTGGTGGACTGACAACCTCGTGAACGAGGCAGCCGAGCGCAAGGCCGCATACCCGCTCAAGGTCGTGGAACAGTGGGGAGCGTCCTTCCTTGACGCCGCCGAGATCCCGCCATCGGTGACTCTCGGGACCATCCACAGCGTAAAAGGCGGAGAGGCCGACGTAGTCATAGTGATTCCCGACCTGAGTCAAGAGGGGATGATGGAGTGGACCGGCAAGGGCAAGGCAGCCATTCGCCGACTGATGTATGTAGCAGTGACACGAGCCCGCCAGGGAGTCTTTATCTGCAAGCCGGCGAGCCCGTATACCTGCAATCTCTAGGGCCTATGCCAGTGTCTCAAACGTGCCAGTCTCCACCCAATCAGCAAACCCGTCCTTCGTCAGGACAGCGTAATAATTGTAAGTAGTAGACGGACTCAGACTGATATCAGACCGGCCATACAACTGCGGATCGGCCTCCGTCCACGAACCGCCCCGGCCATACCCTAGATCGACACTGAATGCGAAATAGCCGCCGCAGCCGGACAACGGACTGGTCAAATAGAGCGCCGCCTCCACCGTAGTATCAGCAGGCGTGATGACCAATGCATCAATCGGAAACTCCGGCTCACTGCTCGCAGGCAGCGTCGCCGGGATCGTTGCCGGTATTCTCCTGGGGATCATATCTCCAATACCGTGAACGTCACTCCGAATTCGCCGACTGCCACCACGTCACGTATATACACTACATCCGACACCGCATAAGCGTAAATCGAAATCGCCAGCAACTTAGAGGCAACCGCAGAGGCCAAGCCAGAAGAATCTTCTGACACAAGAGCTTCACCAGCGACTGCGCTTCCGAACTCATCATAAATCCACTGTAGGAAGTTATTACCATTCACACAAAGAAAATCGCCATTATTGGCAATGGAACCCTCATATAGACACGTCACTTTGTATGAATGGACGTTATCATTAGGAATCGTTGCGGGTATCATTCAAGCACCTTTGTCCTTCAGCGGGGAACGCTTTACAAGCGGCAGGCTTCGGCCCGCCGTGCAGATCACAGTCGTTTTCCAGCAGATGGGGGCAGAGGTGGGGGACCTCGGCAACCAGACAACCGAGATCACCCACGCTCGTTTTAATGCCCCGCGCACCGAGGAACTCGCGCAGCTCGCCAGAATCCACGAACGGGACGTGCAGAACACGGCAACAGTCCCCACAGCGCCTGCACACCATCAGGCCAGCGCCGCCACGGCCGCGACTATCTCCTCATCAGTGATCGCAGGCCCCAGCTTCTTGACCAGATCCCCGCTCTCAGACGCGGCTACCAGGCCAGCCACAACCGAGGCCACGCTGGCATCCTTGCCAGCTTCCAACAGCGCCTGCGATACCCGAGCCGCCAGCGACTCGTCAGCACATATCATCTTCCGTTCCAGTAACGTAGCCATCAGGCCCTCCTTATCTCAACACTCGCAGCAAACTCGACATACGTCTGGTCACCCGGGCTGATACATATCCGCCCGCCGTCCGGGCTCGCAGCGAAGCCCTGAACGATCTTAGATGCCAACCCAGCCACGTTGACCAGGTAAGTGCCAGCAGCGAACTTAGGCACGGCGAACGTTGTCAGGGACACGAACTCGGGCGCCAACTTCAAGGCCACAGCCGTTGTCGCAGCGACGTCCAGAGTTGTTCCACCCCGAGTCGCAGAAATCTGGAACTGCAGCGCGGTCGCAGTGGCGATCACGTAGTAGACCGTATTCGCCGCGACGACATCCACCGTAGCGTTCGCGTCCAGAATCACGGCATCCCCGACCGTCAGACCGTGCGGAGTCGCGCAGTTGTAAACGTCAGTGGCAATCACACCGGCCGCTGAGGGGATAGCAGAGATCGGACTCGGAAGATACCTGAAGTTGTTGGTTTCAGTGTCCGAGTCGATATTGAACACCGTGCCGCCAGGTGTCGCAGACACCTGAAAAACGAAGTCAGTCATCAGGAACAGCGGATCGACCACGTAGTAGTAGAGGTTCGCCGTCAGACCGCCGCCCGTGCCATCAAAGATCACGCGATCCCCGACCTTCAGGCCGTGCGGCTTCAGCGTTGTCAGCGTTGCCAATGTATCGGCACACGCCGCGTTCATCCACTTGCCGCCGAAGTCCTTCGGATACGGCCGGAACTTCCGCATCCCGCCGACGTCCACCGCCAGAATCTCAGACGCCGAGCCGTTGCGGACAGCTACCTCGACTATGCCATCATCCTCCGCACCGAGCACCGGAACGTCGATCACGCGCATAGCGCCGTCAGCGCCGGTCGCAGCGGGGAACCGCGCAACCCCCTGAAACAGGAGCTCACCCTTACTCAGCATCAGATTCCTCCTCCTCCACAACCTCAGTTATCACCAACCGAGGGTCAGACATCATTGCACAAGTGACCTCGCGCAGCGGGACGTCGGTCCCCGCCATGGGCCACAATCGACCAGACCGCCAATGCCCGCGCTCAGCGGTCGATTTCACGTTGAAAAATATCTTCCTTTTCTTCCTCACAGCAACCTCCACAAAATAATAGCCGGGGCTGGGGCCACACCTACCCCAGCCCCGGCCACCGCACCGCCCCGGCAGGAACGAACTTGCTTGCCTACGCAGCCCCAGAGGAGCCATAGACCAGGAACCACAGACCAGCGCCCACGTTGCCACGGGCCCGAGTCCCATACCGATACTCGTCCAACTCGAAACCGTTCTCCGAATCCTTCTCCTGTGCGGAGAACTCAACCTTGTCGCGCTCCTGGTAGATCACAGGCTTCACACCACTCGGATGATTCGTGCAGGCCAGAATCCAGTTCGCGTTTGCGATCGTGCTGGTCGAATAGAGCGCAGGAGCCACAATCACCTTGATCTTGAACTCCTTGAGCCCGTTGATCGAGTTGCCGACGTTAGCCACCGCTGAATCGGCATGAAACGCCGACAGACACAGCTTCATAGCCATTTCAGCAAGGCACGGCTCAACCATCAGGACGTTCGGGACAATGCCCATCGGACGGTTCTTCGTGTCCCTGAACATCATCATCTTCTCGATAGCCAACCACAGATTGGCCGACGTCAGAGCCACGGCCTCATAGTTCACCTGAACCGCAGTGGTAGGCCACAGCGGATCGGGATCGACCGGAGCCGGATGGTCCGCGTCGAAAAGCCCCTGCCCATCGTGGCAGAGATACGGAGCCGCCGCGTGAGTGCCAGCAGCCACCGCACCGGCAAGGAACTGCATGACCATCGCCTCGGGATGAGCCGCCATCTGAGCCGCCATACCGCGAATGCGGAGCTTCACGCCGCCCATCTTGTTATCGTCAAGCTCTGTCCGCTTGATTGCCATCGTCGACTCGTAGAGCTTGTTTTTGATGGTGAAGTCACCACCGGCCAGATCGCCGGCCTGGCGCGGCCCGAGCCACTCGCGAACGATCGGGAGATCCCCGAGCCACGGATAGACCTCCGAATCGTTGTTCGAGTCAAGCATCATACACAGGTCTTGCCAACCCGCCTGTTTCATCAACTCGCCGTGAATCTTGTAGAACTCAGCCTTGACGCCCTTGGTCAAGACAGCGTTCTGGTCAGCAGGACTCAGCGAAAAGTTTCTAGGCATAACAACAGAATTCCTTTCTCCCGATCTACGCCGGGACTAGGTAGAGTAACCACCAACAACGGACGCCTCCGGATAACCGTAAGACGCGTAACCGTCGATCTTCACGCGGACCCGAGTCGCAGACGCCTCAGCAGAAACCCCCACGATCTGACCCACCATGAAATCGTGAGTCGCAGCAGTTGTCGCAGACTCGACAGTCTGCTGAGCATCGGCCACAGCGCCAGACCAGAACGCAGGAAGGCCCACGTCTGTCCGAGCAGCACCAGCATGCTTGAATGTAAAGACGCCAGTCTGCCAGCAGTCCATCGACCGATCACCAGCCGTAGCGGCGCCACTGCCCGAGTCACCCTCCGTGACGTATCGGTTGTCAATAGTGGCAGCGGACACACCGCAGAACATATCAGCGGTCGCAGTATCAGTCATCGGAGTGCAGAACCCCGCAGCGTTGATCATGCACAGCGACCCCTTCCAGATCTTGACTATCGCCATCGGATAGCAGATCTGGTCGGACGCAGCGCGCTTAGTGTCCCACGCCTGCGCCGAAGCGCCGTAAGCGCCGAGACACGCAAAGATCGGAGCCCGGATCGTCGCGCCGAGCACAACGTTCAACCAGCGAAGCAAACCAATTCGCTTCCTCATATCAGTTCCCCTCCTTGCGGAACTCGATATACTCTTCCTTGGTCATATCGAACATTTCAGCAGCCTTGGCGTCGGATTCGGTGAACTCGACTTCATCGCCGCCCTCATCCTTGACGCCCTTGACATCCACGACCCGAGGCATATTGGTCATAAACTGCACCATTGCCTCAGCAGCGGACATGTGCCCACCGGTCCCGTCGTTAAACGTGACCTCGACACCAGAGCCATCCACCAGAATGGCCTCAGCAAACTTCAGACACGCCGGAGGAAGCTTCCCCTCGGCAGTCCACACCGACAGCTTGACAGCCGCGGTATCGACCGCAGTCTTGCGCTTCAGATCGGCGTTCTCCTGGGCCAGCGGCCCGAGCTGAGCGTCGAACTTTGTCCGAGCTTCAGCCGCACCCTCTGTCTTGCCCAGGTCGCGAGCCGCGTTGATTGCGGCCTGCACTTCTGGAGAATACTCATTCGGCATACCCTTACCTCCACTTTCCGACTCGAAATCATCAGTGAACAACAACGCAGGCATACTATCACCGAATGCCTGGGCTGTCAATACCCGTGGTTTGTCAACCACGGAAACATCAATCACGCGGCGACGACTAACAGGATCCAAACTAACGGACAACTTCTTTGCGTTCATCGTGCAAAGAAAGTCCCACACGGCCAGAGGCCAAGAAATCTTTCCCATCAAATCCTTGCCTGCGCGCCACATATCTACCACGCGGCCCAACTTACCATCAAACGCCGTTCGGACATGCTGAATCTTTATATCGACTGCAATCTCAGCAGCCTTGTCAGCATGGAACGCAGCGACTATGGCATCGAGATCAGATTCATCGACACCAAACCCACGATCAGCATAATACGCAGCCTCAAAGAGCTTTGCTTCACGAATAATAGGATCACTCACCACCGAACCCCCTTCCGCCTTGACACACCTTGCAGTCCTGCATGTGCTGATCGAGCTTCAAGGAGATATCCTTGCGGTTATACTTCAGCTCGTCACCCAGCACATCCACCATCTTTTTGAACCCATAGGCCAGCGCACCAGCAAGCGGCACACCGACCGCAGCACACGAACCCACTACTGTAATGATTTCAGACATTCTCGCACCCCCGCTCCAAAATCAGACCACGGAAACCCCTCCGGGTCCGACTTCCGACCGAAAGGCCAAGCCACCGCGCGATGACTCTGTATAACCCTGTTGTTCACATCCAGTGAAAACACCTTCATCAACCAAGCACAAAGTTCACCGGCCGCCGCGACTTGAGCAGCCGGCCAGTCCTCACCGGGGATATGCTCAAGCTCAATGCCGATCGAGAACTTGTTCACATCCTTCAACAAATGCCAGATCGAAACGCCAGCATGCCAGGAATACAGGCCGTGGACATCGGGGTTCAGCTTCCATACCTTCCCGAACCGAGAAATCACGAAATCAGCCGACACCCGCGAAGCCGGGTTACACAGCCACGACACGGCGCCATGCACAGCCCCGCCCGTGTGATGAAGAACAATCAAACTGATTTTCTTCTTGCGCGGGCTCAAGTTCGGAGTCCGCAGCAGCAACCAGTCCGGATGTAACACCCCGCCACCTATCCCATAAACTTATACGCAATCGCCAGCCGGGCGATCTCCAGACCGCCGACCCGGTAAGTCGCAGCAGTCGCAACGCAGTAAACAACACCCTCATACTCAATCCGAGTGTTGTCATCCTCAGCCGTCAGCGGATCTACAGGCACTTTCTTGTCCGGCCAGCCCCTGATATCCTTGCCACCAGGAAACCAGAACCCCATCCCCGGAGCTGTCGTGTAACCCTCCAGATACAACCTGCTCGACCAGCCAATGAAAACACTGCTGGTAGCAGTATCAGTGACCACGGGAAACGCCCGACACACACCGAGATCGTCACTGTTCAGCGTGATCTCGACCTCGCTACCCGCCCGGTCGATCAAAGCCGACACCCGATCCCGCAATACCATCCACTTCTGCATCGACCCTACATTTCCCCCCACACCGGGCCACAGATGAACAACGCATAATCAACCGAGCCAGCCCACCGGCCGATGAAACGCATGTCAGCCGAGTGGACCTGCCCCTCATAAACAAACCGACTGCCGACGTCTATCGTCGTGTCGGGCGCCGCATACAAAGCAAGCGCGGGACGAGCCTCCGAGAAGTCAGTCCCTATGTAACCGGCCACCGTGCCAGTATCCGCGATGCCGACAATCACCCGATGAACACCAACCCCCGCGCCATCAGTGATCTCGACATCCTCGCCACGTTCCGCGAGGATTGCGGCTATCTTGTCTGCTCGACTGCTCATAACACCTCACGCCGTAGAAAACAACACCAACGCCCAAGTGCCCTGATTAGCCCACCGACCGACATACTTCGCCTTCCCGGTATAAGGCCCCACCCCATCCCGAGTAAAAGTGCTGCCAACGGCTATCGTCGTATCGGGAGGAGCATACACCACCAACACCGGATCATGGGTCACGCCGGCATCCCCGGCCTCACCAAACGCAGAAGCCAGACCAACATCAGCGACCGCGACCACCACGCGATGAACACCCGCCCCGACATCGGCCACCGTGATATCCTCGCCACAAGCAGCAAGCACAGCAGCAATCTTGCCAGCCAACACACTCACGACAAATACTCCGGGCGATCAAACGCAAATGGAGAATCAGTATTCCCCTCATGAGACTCCTGCGGAAGATCAGTCGCATCGGCAATAGCGGCATCTTCAGCAGCCATCCGAGCCGTGCGAGCCGTTGCAGCCAGCCCCCGAGCAGTAGCGTCAGCAGCTAAGCCAGTGGACAAAGCCGCGTCAGCGGCCACCTTGGCCACCATTTCAGCTTCAGTCAGTGTCTTCGCGTCGACCAGGAGCTTGTCAGCCGTCAACACGGCCGTCTCAGCATCAGTTTTCAACTCAGTCGCATCGACCAGGAGCTTGTCAGCAGTCACCTTCGCCGTATCGGCAGTGACCTTTGCCACTTCGGCAATCACCTTATCCAACGCAGCGTCACCGGCCACCGTGAACGGCTCCAAGATAGCCATCCCACGAGCGATCAGCTTATCACCAGACTCCGCAGCCTCACCAACCTCATTGCCGCCAAACTTCGCCGCCTCGGCATATCCCGGCTGCCTGCGAAGCATGTTCAAGCACTCACCAGCGATGACATCAATCATCCCCTGCTTGCAGGCTGCCTCGTAAGTAGCCAGATGAGCAGCGACGATCATCCCCGACAGCCCAACCAGCATTTCGGCGACGATAGCCGTGATCTTCGCATCATAGACCGACTTCTGCGTGTAGACGTGCGCCCCATCGTCAGTCAAGGCCAGCAACGCGCCGCCCAGAGTGGCAGAGATCGTGAACACATCCTGGTTGGTGATTGTCTTGACCCAGTATGAAACCCCCGCAGTCACCCCGCCGGAAGTCTCAGTGAACGAGATAATGTCGTTCACCGCCAAGCCGTGCAAAACAGACGTGATCAAATCCCCCGCGTTAGTGAACGTGCAGTTCACCTCGCCAGCCGGCAACTGCAAACGACGCTTAATATCATTCAGCGCAATAGTGATAGCCATTATGCCACACTCACCTTCCCGTTGTTGCCATCAGACGGCCCAGCATCCCCGTCACGAGTCCGAGACACCGTAGGAACCGACTCCGGCCGATCAGGCGCGGGCCCCGCGCCCTGCAAGCCAAGGAACTCACGAATGAACGGGTCAACGGGATCCAGAACCCCGCAATCGACCAGGTTCTTAATTCCAGTCGACAACGGACCCAACTCGCGATCCTCCAGCGGCCCGAGCGAGAACACAGGCACCGGGACGTCAACCCCGTAATTGAACCGCACCAACGGACGTAGAACCTGTTCCTTCATAACAGTTTCCTCCAGGTCCAGCTTCAAACCCTTGAGACACATCCGCAAGACGTCCAGATGGACTTTTGCCATAGCAAACGAGCCGACCTGCCCGCCGCTGTCCGTGATCAGGTTAGTGTTCAGAATCGCCTTGGCAATCTCGCAGTTGTGATGGTCGACCGCGATCCGGTAACCGACATCCCCCTGCCGGATTGTCTCCAGCAACTCAGCAGACATATCCTCCGGGATCACGATAGCAGAGCGCACCTGAATCTTTTCCAGAATAGACAAAAACTCGGTCTGCGCCGCCTTCGGCGTTCCCCGACGATAGGTCCCCTTGGTTGTCGGAGCGCCATACTTCTCCAAGTAAAGGTTCCAAAACCGCGTCAGCAGGTCCTTAGACCACCAGTTGCGGTAACACGCCCTCAAATCAGACGTGCCATAGGGGTTCGAATACTCGGGCTGATAGGAGTAGATCACGAAACGATCAGCAGGGAAAACGTCGTTTGTCGGCTCGTAACGGACGCCGACGACGTTGCGATACTCGTCAACATCAAAAGACCAGTCAGCGGGATCTTTGCTTTTCAGATAAAGCGGCTGCCACTTCCCCGCCCAGCGCCCTGTTTGCACAGTCTGCCACACGACATTCTGCAAACTGTAACCCTTTGCCAGAGCATCAGTCACGTTCCACAGCACAGTCAAGATAGAACCAGTGACCGCATGCAGAGCCCAGTCGCAGAACTCCGCCACCTCCTTGCCGCGGGCGCCATCCTCCTTGACTGCCTTAACCTCCCAGCCACGCGAAAGCAGCGAGCCCTTCTTGATTGCCAGGCAACTCTTGACCTGACCGTCCTTCTGCATCGCAGAGTAATCTTCCAGCCCCCGCCGACCGACCAGATCGTCAGGATTCGCAAAAGCCCGCATCCCGCCAGCAAGCGACGGGTCAGCGCCGACCTCAGACTTCGCCACCGGAACTGCCTTTGACGCCGAAAAGAGATTCCTCAACCCCGAACGAAGATCCAACACGCTTATCCCCCCCGAGCGTCGGCAGTTCACTCAAGCCAACGCCAAACTCAACTGATTGTATACCTGCTATAGACGCCGTGTCAACAATATCGTCATTGCGACCACCCGGAAACTCCATAAGCTCATGCTCCACAACCTCAGTCCAGTGAGCGCCCTTCCGATGGTAAACCGTGCCGCTCTTATACTTTGTCAAGATAGTCACCGACCGAGTCAGCTTGTCCACATCGGCCGGCGACTCGACCACCGGCAACCCCACCGCCAGAGCAGCCGCGATCAGATTAGTGCCAAAAGTCTTGTTCTCCACCGCCTGAAAAGCCGGAGTCCAGGCCGCATAAGCGTCCTCCAAGGCCCCCAAGTGACCGGAAACGTCCAAACGCTCACGAAACAGACCGCAAAGCAGCAACTCACCACCCGGACACAGCATCCACGTCGAAATAACGAAGAAATCAGCACTCGACTTGCTCGAACCGTTTGTGTCGACCGTCTGGAAACACATGCATTCGCCACGATGATACCGCAGGTCACCATCCCGCCCGTGCAGGCAGTAATAATCACCCTCCACGTCGAAATACAACAACCAGTCGCGCTTGAAGAGCTTCCCACCCGGTTCCTCCGGTTCCTGCTGATATTGAGACTGCCAGAAATACGGGGTCACCGACAACGCCTTCTGAATCTCCACAACTTCAGCCTCGTCGTAGAACTCAGGCCATAACACCTCGCCTGCCGGCCTGCCCAGAACATCATCGACTCCAGCCCGAACAGCCAGCTTCAACACAGTGAACTTCTCACCGGCGCCGGCCTCCATCTCAGCAACCAGCTCGCCGGTCAGGTCCTCCTTGTGCCACCTCGTGTGAATCAAAACCAACCGGCCACCAGGCAACAACCTGTTCCGCACCGCAGACCGGTAGTTATCAGACACCGTCTTGCGATATGCCGCAGACGACGCCTCAGCCCAGTTCTTATACGGATCATCGACTATCGCCACGTTTGCACGGCGACCTGTCACAGCCGAGTTGATCCCGCAAGCCCGCATCCCACCACCGAGAAACGCCGGGCCAGCATCCACCAGCCAACGATCGATCGCCTTAGAAGCCGTCGATACCGACGCACCGCTGATCTTCGGAGCCCAATACGTGTAGAACTGCCGAGCAGCCGCCGAGTGCTCCTGAGCGAGGTCGTCACCGTAAGAATTCAACAGAATCTCCCAGTCGCAGTGACGAAGCAAACACCACGCCGGGAATACGCGGCTGCACAGGTAGGACTTCGCATACCCAGGCGGGATGTTGATGATCAAACGAGTGATGTCACCCGACTCCACAGCCTCTAAGTGCTCGCAGATCAGGTCAAGATGCTTCCCGTCGATCCACTGGAACGGCGAGACTAATCTCGCCATTTCCTTCAAGTGCCGGAACGCCTTCGCCATCCGCACCTGCTCCAGCGTTACCTCGTTCAAAGATTCCGGCAAGCATTTCGAGTGTCGCATCATCTACATCCCCCAATATCCCGCCTAATACCCCACCAGTCCCTGCCACCACTGCACCCAAAGCTATCCGCTGAGGTGCCTCAACACCCCATATCTTTCGGATGTCACTCAAAGCACCACGCATCTGCTCAGCATACCTCGGATCGTGAGTCTTTCCCCACTCAGTCTGAGCCTCAAGGTAAAGAGCCTGCAACATCCCAGTCTGCTTGATAGCGTGGATCCTCGCGATCTCAGGCGATTCCTGAGCCACACGACGAGCCAACCTCGACACAATGTCAGTCACGTCACGCTTCGGCATACCCAGCAAATCAGATAACTCAGACTCGTCCTTCCCGTCCAAAACACCGCGAGCTATCCGCTTCTCCACCTCACCACGACGGTATAAATTGCTCGGGTCTGTCCCCGCACCCCGCTCAGTAGTATTCATAGACTACACTATACACCTTTTCCAGCCGCAAAGCCAGAATGAGCGCGGAGGTTCTCCCATAAAGAACAACAGCAATAACAAAACACACTAATCAAGTAGTAGAGTATATATATATTAAGATAACAATAATAATACATAACAACACTACACACACAGTGAGTAGTGATAACAGCAGCAGCAGCAGCAGAACAACAACAGACTACAATGCATTCACTATCAATGAACAACTAACTGTGACTTGACCGCGACTCGCTCGCTTCGCTCGCTCGTCGCTGGACTGTGGATCGCCACAGCTTTGAGCAGCAATGAGAAGCAGAAGAACAAGGTATTGATAATTCAGAAGCACCCACCCACCCACCCCCAAGGGAAGGGGGTCATCCAAGGCACTATCAACGATCGAGGGGCCAGTGATAATTGATCGACCACGACGCGGGGCAGCAATCGTGGTGACTTGAAAGATTTGCATGATGATAGTGAGTGGTATTCAGGCATTTTGTCTGCACGAAGGGAGGCTAAGTGGCAGCCCATAGCTTAGTGGTGAAGCGACGCCGCTGGTGGCGCGCCGCTCAGCATCGAAGGGACGAATGCTTCGCCGGCGCGGCCCCCTGCGTCGTTAGCTATCTGCATCATCGAAGCGAAGCAGACCGGCAGGGATTATTTGACCAGGGACTGACGTCATTGTGAGGCCGAGGGTTCGGACGCACGATAACCACGGCATTATGTCAACCAGAGCACATAGACACAGAGCAGGTTGAACATAATGCGGGTTATCCTGCGCCGAGTGATACGCCTGTGGTAGGCGAGAAGCTGAAGGGAAGGGACGCCGCCCGCGCCTGCCGGAGGCACCCGGCAGACTGCGCGGGCGGCGGGGACTCACTGCATCCATACGACTGTGGGTTCCGCGCCCATACGCAGGTAGCGTAACGGCGCGTGACAGCTTAGTGCTCATTGAAAGCTCCGGGACGCGGCTCTGCCAGCCCACCCCCACGCTGGACACAGCTCACTTCGTTCGTCTGGGCCAG